>Ga0153954_1000503_pt1 | contig 30444 bp, 27 predicted proteins | sample TSFL038MetaG_FD_102277 | JGI IMG/M metagenome (GOLD analysis project Ga0153954, IMG submission 102277) | Attine ant fungus gardens microbial communities from Florida, USA - TSFL038 MetaG | ecosystem: Host-associated > Fungi > Mycelium > Unclassified | place: USA: Florida, Wekiwa Springs State... | reverse complement strand
GATTCCTCGACGCAATGGTGCTGCGGGGGGATGCGGAGACGATCGCGCGGGGGTTAAGGGCGCATTTCGACGCCGGCGCGAACCACGTCTGCATCCAACCGGTTCACGCCGAAGGGGACACGGAGGCGCGCGACCGAACGCTGGCGGCGCTCGCGAAGGTTTGAGCGAACACCGGGGGCGTTCGTTCAAGCCCTTCCCGCGTCGATTGAGCGCTTTCGGTGAAGCTTACTTGGGCTCCGAACCGCGAAGGCTGATCACGACGAGACTTTCGCTGACGAAATCTGCTGGAGCGCCGCCCTTCTTGTGGAAGAAGCGGCTCTTCACTTCAATCGCGCGCTGGTCGACCGACTTCGTGCATGTGTCGTTGACGTAGACGTCGCCGATCGGCTCCTCATCAGGGCCAGCTTGGCCCTTCTCACATTTCCAGCCGTCTTCGCCATAGTGCTCGATTGCCTGGTGGCCGAGCCGATAGGCCTTCTTCTTCATATAAAGACTGGTGTGCTCAACGGTCTTGATCTCGATCCTGGCGACACGACCGGAACCGTCAAAAAAGATCGACAAGTCGACGGGATGGCCTGCAACCATCGTGTCGTCTTGGCCCGGCTGATTATACTCGACATGCATCCCATGCAGCCCGTCCGCATTCGCTGGACAAGATGACCAGTCGCTCCAGCCCTCGAGTTGTTGTTTCGGCGCGCCAAGGCACCATGCGTTGTGATAACCGGACGGCGGAAGGTCTTTCACGGACATGCCCACACCGACGTTGCGCAAGTCCGAAATGGACTCCCCCGCCGCCACGGCTGGCATGCTGAGCATCAGGGAAAAAGCCGGAACCAGAACCTGCAGCCAGGCGCTATTTTTCATCACGATCACTGCGTTGTCGTAGGCGTCGGCAAGGCGTGACGCCCACCGCCTTTGAAGGTATCGCAGGCTTTCGAAGCCTCGCCGAAGAACGCGACGCAATCCGCTAAGTTCGGGTCGCCCTTGCCCTTGATGTTGGTCAGGACATATTCCGCAACGGCCTCGATTTCCTCCGGCTTGAGGAAGACATTGGCCTGCGCGACATGCATCGTCTCGAGGTCTTTATTGCTGAGACCATAGCATTGCGGTTCACCGCCCTGCGGATAGCCGTTGCGGGAAAAATAGGGCATCCCGGTTCCGGGACGACCGCATCTTATCGTGTCCATGATCTGCTGTTTGTCGAGTTCAGTCCTGCGCAACGACAAGGCTGCGCCGCCGTATCCGCCGCCGCCGTCGCCGTGCCACTTATGACAGCCGACGCAGTTCGCCCGCTTGAAAATGGCCTGGCCCGACTCTGCGGCGTTCTCCGCTGCATGTGAAGCGCCGACAAACATCATCGCAACCAGCGCAGCTGCGCTTCCAGCAACACGAAATTTCATGGGGGGATTCATCTGTGTGGGGGGTGCGAGGCCGCGTCTCGCGGCCTCGCTGTTTCTTCAGAGTTTCTTCAGAGCGCGAACACGTACAGCATGGATCCCGGCTGCATCTTCTTCAGCTCGGGCGTGCCGTCGACAAACCACTTGTCCCAGGCTCCGCCCATCCCGACCAGGATCGCGACATATTGCTTGCCATCAACCGCGAAAGTGATCGGAGGCGCGTTGACGCCGGCGCCCGTGTTGAACTCCCAAAGGCGCTTCAGAGTCTTTGCGTCCAGCGCGTAGACCTGGCCAGACGGTTCGCCCGAGAACACGAGATCGGGAGTCGCCAGAATGCCGGCGAGGTCCGGATAAGGCGTCTCATGCTTGCCAACAACCTTGCCAGTCGTCACGTCGATCGCCGTCACGCTGCCCGTGATCCGGAACGGCTGCGACGGCCCGCCACCTGTGAAGAAGTCGCGCGCTTTGTTCGCTTTCGTCTCAGGCTTGACGGTGACGCGATTGCAGCTCTCGATCACCGGCACGTACCAGGTCTTGAGCTGCGGATTGTACGCCGTCGGCGGCCAGTTCTTGCCGCCCATGTTGCCGGGGCAGATGTCCGCAATCGTCTTGTCACGGGTTGGGGTCGCTTCCGGATTATAGACCTGCACCTGCTTCTTCGGGTCGTATTCCGCCGGCTTTCCGGTCTCCGGATCGATGCCCTTCGTCCACGTTAATTTTTTGACGAAAGGCGTGGCCCAAATGAACTGACCGTCGGTTCTGTCAACGGCGTATCCGATGCCATTCCGGTCGGCTTCCAGCGCGATCTTTCGCCCGTTGACGTCGGCCAGCACGTTCTCGGCGACGCTGTCGTAGTCATAGGGGTCGTTCGGGGTGTGCTGGAAGTGCCACTTGATCTTGCCGGTGTCGGCGTCGACCGCGAGCGACGAGTCCGTGTAGAGATTGTCGCCCGGCCGGTAGGCGTTGTCCCAGTCCGGCCCCGGATTGCCGACGCCCCAGACGATCGTGTTGGTGTCGGGATCGTACGAACCGGTCACCCAGGTCGACCCGCCGCCGGTCGTTTCGGCGCTGTTCGTGCCGCCCCAGGTTTCCGAGCCCGGCTCGCCCTTCTTGGGCAGCGTGTAGGTCCGCCACACTTCCTTCTGCGTGTCGAGATCCGTCGCCGCGATCCAGCCGCGAATTCCGTACTCTGCGCCCGCCACGCCGGTGATCGCCATGTTCTTCACGATCAGCGGCGCGCCGGTGACGACTTCGCCCTTGTCCGGATCCGCCACCTGGCGCTGCCATTTGACCTGGCCGGTTTCCTTGTCGGTCGCGATCAGACGACCATCCAAGGTGTGGGAGATTACGAGATCCTTGTAGAGGCCGACGCCACGATTATCGACGCCGCAGCAGGCGACGGCGCCAGCCCAATCATGGTCGGTCTTGGGGTCCATCTTCCACAGGAGGCTTCCCTTCCCGCCATGCGCATCGATCTTGTAGACGGAACCCCAACCGTCGGTGACATACATGAAGCCGTCTTCCACGATCGGCGTGCCCTCGAGGCCGCCGTGCGACCAGATGCCGCCGCCCTCAAGGCCGCCAAGCTGCATCGTCCAAGCAACCTTGAGGTCCTTGACGTTGCCAGCGTTGATCTGGTCGAGGGTCGAGAAGCGCTGAGCGCTATAATTCTTGTGATGGGTGATCCAGTTCTGCTGCTCCTTGTCGGCCCCGAGGAGACGCTCGCTCGTGGTCGCCGGGCTCTTGGCGACCACCGGAACTTCAGCTTTGGGGCCTACCGGCGCGTCCTCGGCGAAGGCGGCCGTGGCGAACATGAGCGCCAGAGCCGTGCCGCCGATATAAAATCCGCGGGCCGATCTGGACACCAATCTATAGGATATCTTTCGAGCCATTTTGCGTCTTCCTCCCAAGAACGTCATCTCCGAGGAGATGACGTCACTCCGATTGATGTTTGCGTGATGCCACAGATGTCCGCGATCGCAAAGTAGGCTTTGGAATCCGAGGAATCCACGGGAGTTTTTTCCCGCCCTGCAGCGAACACGTCCTGCGCATCTCACTACGACAATCCTGTCGTCATCGGGATTGATAGCCGAGACGACAGGGGTCAGCAATAGGCAATCGCACTCTGACTCTCGTGTGAGGTCAACGGCTTGAGTAAGCCTCCTCGCTATTCTTGCGCCAACGATTCAAGTTTGATCATCACTCTCTTTTTTGTCAGAACGCCAAATGGCTTCTCGCCTGCGCGACCTTGAGCGCGCCCTGGCGAGCGTGGTCAAAGGAAGCCATAGAACTCATGAGATGTTTTGGAGATCGGGGGAAATGATGAAGGACGGGTGCGAGGGGTTCAAGTGCGGGCTCTCTTCCGGTTGGAGGCTAAGCGCGCGATCCGCGCTGACGCTCGCGCCTTTGGCGTGGCTCCTCATCACCGGGATCGCTAAAGCCGACGACATCGCCATTAGCGACGCCTGGACTCCCCCCAACGCCGAGGTCGGCAGCGACGCCATCCTTGGAATGGTCGTGACCAACGACGGCGCAGACCCGGACGCGCTCCTGCGCGTCTCGTGCCCGGTCGCGAACTTCACCGAGAAGCGGCAGATCGACATCGGCGAAGGAGGCAAGTCCGCGAGGGCCATTCGCGACATTCCAATCGCCGCGAAGTCAAAGCTCGTCTTGAATCGCGAGGGATTTCACGTGGCGCTCTTGCAGACGCGTCAAAAGTTGGGGCAAGGCGACGAGTTTCCATGCTCGATCTCGTTTCGCAAAGCTGGAACCATCCAGGTCCAAGTGCGGGTCACGGAAAAGGCCCCCGGCTCTTGACGGAAGCGTCGAGAAGCCGCGCCCCCACTCGCGTTTGAAGAGGACCGCTCGGACTGGAGCCGCGGGCGCGTCCGACGACAACTACGGCAAAGCTTGAGACTTTCGCCTGCCCCGCGAGCAAGTCTCCCAGGGCTCGCGGAGCGACCGTCCCTGATGACGCTCCGCGCTTTTTGACCAGGCAGCCGTCGGCCTCGTGAAGCTGACCCAGACCTGGTCCGAGGCCTGCGTTACCGCCTCAGAATTTCCTCCAGTCCCCAGACCCCTCGAACGCGCCGGCGGCGGCGTAGATGGTCTCCTCATCGAAATGCTTGCCGATCAACATTGCGCCGATCGGGAGGCCATCGCCAAGCCCGCAGGGCACGCTCATCGCGGGATGGCCGGTGACGTCGAAAGGCGCGGTGTTGCCGATCATTTCGAAGGCGCGCTGGAGGTAGAGCCCAAGCGGCCCGTCATCCGGCGGCAGAGCCGTGGCTTTGACCGGCAGGGTTGGCATCAGCAGGAGGTCGTAAGAGTCGAGCGCCTTATCGTAGGACGCGCGAATCTTGCGCGCCAGGTTTTGCGCCTTGGCGTAGAAGCGCCCGCGATAGTGGGTCAGGAAAAACTGACCGACCATCATCGAGATCTTCAGGCTGTCGGAGAGATCGTCGGCGCTCTCGCGCCAGTGCGCGTGAGCGTCGAGGAGGCTCACCGTGTAAAGGCCTTTCCAGTTGAAGCCCATGCCGTTGCCCAGCATCATCTGCGCCTGAAGACCTTCAAGCGCGATCGGGGTCCAGATCGCGGGCGCGATCAGATGCTCGGGGATCGATACGTCCTCGACCTTCGCGCCAAGCGACTTGAAGCGCTTCGCCGCCTCGCGCACGCTCTTGTCGACGTCCTTCTCGCTATTAGCGTGACCGAAGCCTTCCTTGACCACGCCAATCTTGAGGCCCTTCACGCCCCGCTTCACTCCGGCTGAGTAGTCTCCAATCTTCGGCGAATATTGTCGCGGGTCGAGGCCGTCCGGCCCGGCGAGCACTTCCAGCATCAGCGCATTGTCGGCGACCGTCGCGGTGATCGGGCCGGTATGGTCGATCGTGGCTTCGATCGGCATGACGCCGGTGTAAGGCACGAGACCATGGGTCGGCTTCATTCCATAGACGCCGCAGAACGAAGCGGGCATGCGGATCGAGCCGCCCTGATCACCGCCGATCGCGAGATCGACTTCGCCCGCCGCAACCAACGCGCCGCTTCCCGACGACGATCCGCCCGCGGAATAGCCGCGCTTGTGCGGATTATGGACGGGTCCCAATGCGCCCGTGTGACTTCCGCCCGAAAGGCAGAAGCATTCGCAATGCGCCTTGCCCTTGATAAGCGCGCCAGCATCGAGCAGACGGGTGACCACCGTGGCGTCGATATTGGGAATGTAACCTTCGAGCGTGGAGGAGCCATTCATCATCGGCACGCCGGCGACGCAGACATTGTCCTTCACCGCAACCGTCTTGCCCTTCAGTTTGCCCTTCGGGGCGCCCTGAATGTCGGTTTTCACGTACCAGGCGTTATGCGGGTTCTCCTCTGGACTCGGCCGGTATCCCGGGGTGCGCGGATATTTGACGACCGGGATATCATCCGGCATCTCGTCGACCAGGTCATAGGCCGCGAAATTCCCTTCCATCAGGGAAAGGAACTCGCCCACGCGCTCCTGCGACATGCTCATGCCGAGGCTCTCGACGATATCCGTCATCTGCTCAACCGTTGGACGCTTCACGCTCATGAGCTGTCTCCCTCTTTCGTTGCCTGCGAGCCGCTATCCGGCCGCTTTTTACAACAATCTCAGTCGCTGACCCCGATGAATTCGTTGACAAGGCCGTGGCCATGCAATTCGTCCGGCTTGGCGGAATGCACGATCGCGCCCTTCTGGATGATCAGGACTCGTTCCGAGAGCGCCGCGATGAAATCGAGATTCTGCTCGACCAGGATCATCGTCAGCCCGCCCTTCGAACGAAGGTTTTGAAGCGTCTCCACGATCTCGTCGATGATCGATGGCTGAATGCCTTCGGTCGGCTCGTCGAGGAGGAGGAGCCTAGGACCTCCTACGAGGCAGCGCGCCATCGCAAGCAATTGCTGCTCGCCGCCCGAGAGCGTCCCCCCGGCGCGGTCGATCAACCGCTTCAATCGCGGGAAGGTTTCCAGCGCCGATTCGATTGCGGCGGCTTCGCCTTGTGGCCGCGTGACAGCGCCCATCCGCAGGTTGTCGCGGACGCTGAGACCGGGAAAGATCTCGCGGCCCTGGGGCACATAGCCCATCCCGGCCCGCGCCCGCCGATAGGGCTCGGCCCAGGTGATGTCCGCGCCTTGCAGCGCGACGCGGCCGCCTGTCGCTGGAACGTAGCCCATCAAGGTTCGCAGCAGCGTGGTCTTCCCCATCCCGTTATGACCGAGAACGCCGACGAACTCGCCTTCAGCGACCGTGAAGCTCACGCCGCCGAGGATGGGAATGCGGCCGTAGCCGGCGGCGAGGTCGTTGACCTCCAGCATCATGCCGCCGCCTGTTTTCCGAGATAGATGTCGCGAACGACCGGGCTGTGCATGATCACCTCGACGTCGTCCTCCATCAGAATGGCGCCCTGATTGAAGACCGTGACCTTGCTCGCGATCATCCGAATGAACTGCATATCATGCTCGACCACGATAAGCGCCTTCGTTCGGTTGATGTCGCGCACAAGCTCGACGGTGCGCATGACCTCCTGATCGGTCATGCCGGCCGCCGGCTCGTCAAGCAGCACGAGATCGGGATCGGTCGAGAGCACCACGCCGAGTTCGACCCACTGGCGCTGTCCATGCGCGAGTTGGCCAACGAGACGCGACGCGATCGCCGTGAGGCCCACGCGCTCGAGCATCGCGTCGACGGCGGCGCGCGCCGAGGCCCCGCGACGGGTCCGCGTAACGGCGAGCCACAGATTCTCGCCCACCGTGAGGCCGTCGAAGACGCTTGGCACCTGCGTCTTGATGCCGACGCCGCGGCGGGCGATCTCATGCGGCTCGGCGCCGGTCACGTCCTGGCCGCGAAAGAGCACAGCGCCCGATGTCGGTTTGAGCTGCCCGGTCAGCATCTTGAAGAAGGTGCTCTTGCCGGCGCCGTTCGGGCCGATCAGGCAACGAAGCTCGCGCTCTTCGAGCGTGAAGTTGACATCCCGGACCGCCTGCACGCCGCCGAAGCGCATGCCAAGGCCCCGCGTCTCGAGGAGCGGGCTGCTCATCGCGGCGCCGCTTCCTGCGGCCGGCCGGCGACGGCGGCGCCCGGCCGAGACCTTCCGAGCGCAGACCCAAGTCCGGCGATTGTTGGCACGAAGCCCTTGGGCACGAGCAGGACGAAACCGATCAGGATCGCGCCAAGGATCAGCGGGACGTTGCCGAGCAGCGCCTGCCAGCCTCCGGTCCCGCTCGGCGCGTTTGCGCCTAACGCTGCGGTCAGCCATTGGATGCCGACACATCCGAGGATCGGCCCGATCAATGTGCCGCGCCCGCCGACAATCACCCAGATGATGATCTGCGCCGATTGGGCCAGGCCAAAAATCGTCGGGCTTACGAAGTTGCCCCAGTTGGCGAACAGGCAGCCGGCATAGCCCGCGAGCGCCGCGCCGATCGTGAAGGTCGCGAGCTTGTAGGCGCGGGGATCATAGCCGAGCAGCTGCGCTCGCTGCTCGTTCTCGCGGATGCCGACAATCGTGCGGCCGAAATGGCTGGCGAGCAGCGCTCGAAGCCCGAAATAGGTCAGGATGAGCGAGCCGGTCGAAAGGTAGAACATGCCTTCGAGATCGATCTGCCAATCCTTGAAGAAGGGCACGTTCAGCGAGGGAATGCCCGGAATGCCGTTGAAGCCGCCGAGCCTCGCCGAGCCGATATGGAACTCGGGTCCGGCCGTCGAGTTGATCGAATTGAAAAGGATGAGCGTGACAGTGAGCGTGATCACCCCGAGATAGACATCGCTGATGCGGCCGTAGAACATGAAATAGCCGAGCAGCGCCGCAAAAGCCGCGGGAACGAGAATGGCCAGGAGCAACGGCGCGGTGCTCTCGCCGATGTTGAACATCGCGATCGCATAGGTATAGGCGCCGAGGCCAAAGAACGCCGATTGCCCGAAACAGAGGATCCCCCCGAATCCCCACACCAGAGCCAGGGACAAGGCGAGCACCGCCATGATCATATAGACGGTGATGTTGAGGACGACGTCGAGATCGAACAGTTGCGGCGTAAGCACAAGCACCGCGATCCCGACGAGGGCGGCGAGCCCAAGTCCCAGAAGGTTCAGGGACCGCGCGCTCACAGGCTTCCCCTAAAGAAACGGGCGGTGATCCCCTGGGGAAGCACGCGGATCAGCACAATCGCCGCGGCGAGCAGCGCCACCTCGCCGAAGACCGGCGTCGTCACATAGGTTGCGAGCTGGTTGACCGCGCCAAACAATGTCGAAGCGGCCGCCGTGCCTGTGACCATCGAAGCGCCGCCGCCGATCACGGTGATGAAGGACTTGGCGACATAAGCGGCGCCAATCGTCGGGAAGACGCCGGAGACCGGCGCGATCACGGCGCCGGCGAGACCGGTCAGCGCGGCGCCCGCGCCAAAGGTGATGGAATAGACCCGGCTCGGATTGACGCCGAGCGCCGCCGCCATGTTGGCGTTTTGCATCGTTCCGCGCGCAATCAAACCGAGGCGGGTGAACCGCAGCACGGCGAGAACGCCGCCGAGCACGACGATCGCGACCGCGATGACGAAAAGCGTGTAAGCGCTCGTCCGGTACTGGCCGATCTCGAAACTGCCGAGCGGCGCGGAAAGGCCGACGGTGGTGTTGCCAAAAACCGCCGTCGTCAAGCCCACGAGAAACAAGCTCAGGCCCCATGTCGCGAGCATCGTGTCGATCATGCGGCCATAGAGCCAACGGATGATGGTGCGCTCGACAATGACGCCGATCGCGCCGACGACGAGCGGCGCGACAATCAGCATGGCGATCCAGATGCTGAGACCCAGGCGGTTCGCCTGGATCGCCGCATAACCGCCCAGCATCAAAAACTCGCCATGCGCGAGGTTGATGACTTTCATCATGCCGAAGATGATCGCCAGCCCGACGCTCATGAGCGCGAGGCTGGCGATCGCGTAGAGCACCTGGATCGCCAGGAGGGCTACAAGATCCACGATTGACCCTGCTTGCTTGGCTTCCGGACCCTGATCAGATCTTGATCACGTATTGCTGGTTATCGTTCGGATTTTTCTTGAGGTCGCAGACGGCCGCGGTGTCCAGCGGCCGCTGTTGCGAGAAATCCTCGAGCAGCACGAACTTCCTGTCTTTCGCCTCGGCAATGTGCACATCGAGGATACAATGATGGGTCGGCGGGTCGATCGTCACTTTTCCGGAAGGCGCGTCGATGCTGATGCCGGTCTCGAGCGCCTCGATCACCTTCAGGCGGTCGACGCTGCCGGCTTTCTTCACACCCTCCGTCCACAGCTTGAAGCCCTGATAGGTGCCCATCGCGAGCTCGGTGACATTGGGATAGTCCGCCCCGAAGCGCTTATGAAACGCCTCGAGAAATGCGGCGTTGACGGGGTTCTTCACGCTCTCGAAATAATTGTAGCAAACGAGCATGCCGTTCGCCTCCTCGGGCGAGAGCACGATCTGCTCGTTGCCGACGCCGAACGTGGTCGAAGCCATGGGGATGCTCTTGTTCATGCCCGCCGCCGCCCACTGCCGGTAGAACGAGATGTGGGCGCCGCCGACCAGCGCCGACCAGACGAAATCCGGCTTCGCCGCTTGAATCTTCGAGATCGTGGAGGAGAAATTGGTCACATCGAGCGGGAAGAATTCGATCGACAGCACTTCGCCGCCATTGTCGGTCGTATATTTCTTCACCCATTGCGAAGTGATCTGCCCGTAATTGTAGTCCGCCGCGACGACATAGACCTTCTTGCCCCATTTCTTCATGGCGTAGGGCACGAGCTTCTCGACGGTCTGCGCCGGCGTCACGCCGGTGTCGAACTGGTTACGGTCGCAGACGCCGCCTTCATATTGGGTGTTGTAGAAATAGAGCGTCTTGAATTTGTCGAGCACCGGCCGAATGACCTCGCGTGAAGCGGAAGTGATTCCGCCATGCACGACCGCGACCTTGTCCTTCAGAGCGGCCTGCTGAGCAAACTGCGTGTAGAGCTGCATGCTGGATTGCGTGTCGTAGTTGATCAGTTCGAGTGGACGGCCCAGCAATCCGCCCGCCGCATTGGCTTCCTCGATAGCGAACTTGAAGACGTCGACCATCGGCTTGCCATAGATATCGAGGCCGCCTGAAAGGTCATGCAGGCTGCCGACCTTGATCGGATCAGCGGCGAACGCCGGCGCCGCGAGCGCGCTTGCGCCCGCCACGGCCGCGGCGGTCCCGAGAAAATGTCTGCGATTGATCATGTCCGAACTCCTCCCATACGTTTTGCCGCGCGATTGTGGTCGCGGCGTCCGATCTTGACACTGGATGCGGAACGAAAGCTTGTCATCTGCGGGGTCATTGTCCTTGACGCTCCGACGAGACAAGCACGATCCGGGCCAACCTGATCGGCTCCTTCACAAGCTCACATTGTCACATTCCAGGGGACCTTGGCGAGGCCCGCCTGCCGCGCGCGACTCCGTCCCCGCACCCTCGACCGGCGGCTAACGCCCAGACCCTCGCTTGCGGCGGCGGCTCAGGCGACAGGCGGCCGGCGCTCGTGCCAACTCGTGACCCCCTGAAAGGCCGCCCCGGCGCGGACCAGCACATCTTCAGAAAGATGAGGGCCGACAAACTGCATGCTGAGCGGCATGCCTGCTGAATCGATGCCGTGGGGCAGCGTGATCGTCGGGCTGCCGCTGAAATCGAACGGCGCGGTGAAGCGGAGGATGTTGAGAAGCACGCTCGGATCCTCGCCGTAAGCCTTCATGAGCTCAAGGCTTGGAATGGGGACGGGCATGGTCGGAACGAGCAGGATGTCGACGGCTCCGAACATTTCCGCGAGTTCGCGGGAGAAGCGCATCCGTTCGAGCGCAATGTCGGCGATCTCGATTCCCTTGGTCGCTATCCCCTGATCGATCAGTTGAGCGAGGTCGGGCCCGTATTCGGATTTTCTCGCCGGGTAGGTTTCGGCGTGCGCCTTCGCCGTCTCGACCGAGCACATCGCAATCCACTGGCTGACAAGCTTCTGGTATGGCGGAAAACGGATCTCGCGGATCGTTGCGCCGAGGCCTTTGAACACGCGCTCCGCCTCCGTCAGCGCGCCGACAACCTGCGGGTCGATTCCGTCCGTCGCATAGCCTCGATCGATTCCGATCTTCAGGCCGCGGACGCCGTCGCCGATGGCCTCGAGATAGTCAGGGACGGGCGCCCGATAGGTCGTCGGATCGTTCCGGTCGGCCCCGGCGATAGCGCCCAGCATGGCCGCGGCGTCCGTGGCCGACCGCGTCATCGGACCGACATGATCCAGAGTATCCGCGAGCGCGAAGACGCCGTAGCGGCTGACCCGGCCCCAGGTCGGCTTGACGCCCGTCAGGCCACACGTGGCGGAGGGAAAGCGGATGGAGCCGCCCGTGTCGCTGCCGAGGCTGCCATAGCAGAGCCCGAGCGACGTCGCGACGCCCGAGCCGGTCGAGGAGGAGCCGACCCAATAGTCGGTGTTCCACGGGTTCAGAGGGACCGGGACGTCCGGGTGATGCGACGTATAGGCGCCTTCCGTCATCGTGAGCTTGCCGAGCAGGACCGCGCCGGCCTCCTCGAGGCGGTCCACGACAGTGGCGTTGAAGGTGGGAACGAAGTTTTTGAAGATTCTGGTTCCAGCGCCTGTCGGGGCGAAGGTCGTGTAGCAGAGGTCTTTGACGGCGACTGGCACGCCATGCAGGGGCCCACGCCAGAGGCCGCGCGCGAGCTCCGCGTCAGCCGTCTTGGCTCGCTCCTTCGCGCGTTCGGCAAGCACGGTCGCGTAAGACCGATAGCGTCCGTCGAGGTTTGCGATGCGCCGCAAGAGCGCATCGGTGACTTCGGTTGAAGACACCTGCTTTCTGCGGATGCGGTCGGAGACGGTCGTCAGAGATTGATAGGCCAAGTCCAAAGGCATTGAAAAATTCTCCCCTGTAAGAACGCGTCTTACGACGCTCGCTCGGAACGCTGACGCGACCGCGTCCAAAACCTATCGCTATGCGCGGCCGATTCTCGCCTCACGCGGTTCACGTCGACTTGGCTCCGGGCGGTCGGATGAGCCCGCTCCTCATGAGGGCTCGAGGCTCATCGGAATCGACAATATGTTGAATGTTGACCGAGCGGCGAGCGCACGCTATACTGTTTTTCAGAAACTTAGACACCCTCGACAGGAGCTGCTGGATGGCGCCGCGCTCGATGAACCCCCGCTCGATGGATATGCGGCGCGACGCCTCGATGGCGCCTCGCGAAAAGTCCTTCGAGCCCGCTTCGCGTCGCCTTAGGACAGGGCGGGTAAAGCTCACAAAGTTGTGTAACCGCCAAGGCGAGGCCGGATTGCCGGGGCTCATCCACCGGCCTTATCCTGAGGAGCCCGCAAAGCGGGCGTCTCGAAGGATGATCCGGAAGGCGGCGCCGTTCGTGCGTTCTGGAACGTCCTTCGACACGCGCCTGCGACGCTCCTCAGGACGAGGTCCGAGGGGAGCTTGGGAGTTGCAAAAGTTGCACAAAAGCGCACTCAGGTCACTGAAATCATTGAGTCGCGTAACATTGTGCGCGGTCGCTGGCGATAGACTTCGTCGAACAGGCGGCTTGATCCGTCTCCGGAGCAGACGGATCCCCAAGATCCTTACGCCGCGACTCGGGAGAGACGCTTGACTTCCTGCGTGACGAGATTTCGGTAGGGCCCATCGACCTGCATGAGGCGCTCGGGCTCGCCGTCCTGCACAATCTTCCCGCTCTGCAGCACGAGGATTCGATCGAAATTGCGCAGCGTCGACAAGCGATGCGCGACGGCGATGACGGTCCGGCCCTGCATAAGCCGAGACAGCGCATCGCGGATCGCCTCTTCAGCCTCGATGTCGAGGGCGGAGGTCGCCTCGTCGAGCAGCAGGATCGGCGAGTTCTTCAGGAACGCGCGCGCGATCGCGACGCGCTGCCGCTGACCGCCCGACAATTGAGCGCCGCGGTCGCCAACAGGCGTGTCCAGACCGGCTGGCAAATCCTCGATGAAATCGCCGCACCGGGCTGTCAGCGCCGCTTCCCAGACCTCCTTGTTGGTCGCCTCAGGACGGCCATAGCGGATGTTCTCCATCAGCGAGCGGTTCAGGAGCGGAGCGTCCTGGGGAACGACGGCGATCGCCTGTCTCAGGCTCTCCTGCGTCGCTCGCGAGATGTCGTGCCCATCGATTAAGATCTTGCCGCTCGGCAAATCGTAAAATCGCTGCAGAAGGGCAATGAGGGTGGACTTGCCGCCGCCCGACGGCCCGACCAGCCCGACCTTCTGACCGGGTTCGATGGCCAGACTGAATTCATCAAAGACCTGCCGCTCGCCGGGATAAGCGAAGCTGATAGCCTCGAAGGCGATCCGCGCGCCGCCCTTCGGCGCAAGCGTTGCGGCTTGCGGATGGTCCGTGAGCTCGTGCGGAGAGAGCAAGGTGATGAGCGCTTCCGAAAGGCGCGCGAAATGCTGCGTGGCGTCGACCAGCGCGACGGCGAAATCGCGCGTCGCGCTCAGCACCGTAATGCCGAGCGTGGAGACGAGGACAACATCGCCGACCGTCGCCTCCTGGCGTTGCCAAAGATGGATCGCCCAGGCCAGAAGGCCGATGATCAAAATCACGGTGACGAGGGCGTGAAAGATCCTCAGCTTCTCCAGGTAAAGCAGACTGCGGCGACGAGCTTTGAGCTCCTGGGCGACGGTCGCGTCGAAGCGCCGCTGCTCACGCGTCAGACCGCCGAACGCTTTCACGAGCGAGATATTGCCGATGACGTCCACCATCTCGCCGTCAACCGCCGCGGCTTTGTCCGCGAAGTCGTGATGCAACGGTCTGCCGGCGGCGGCGATCCGGAAAATAACGAAGATCATGCCACAGGAAACGATAGCCAAGATGCCCGCCATCCAGACATTGACCATCGCGAGAAACCCGATGGCGCCGATCGTCGCCAAGCAGGGCGGCGCGACGTTGAAGACGAACATGTTCTCGATCGTGAAAACGGCGTTCGACGTCGCCGTCACCCGGCTCGTCAGCATGCCAGGCATCCGCTTGGCGAAATAGCTCGGCGCGTGGCCGGTCAGATGCCGAAACAGATCGCCGCGGATATCGCCGGTGACGCGCACGAACGTAAAGCTCGCGATGAGGCCGGCCACACGCCAGAACATATTGTCCGCGGCAATGAAGAACAACAGGATCGAGAAAGCCACCCATGGGCTCCCACCCTTCGCCGGCGCCGAGAGAGCGTCGACCAATCTCTTGACGCCGTATTGGGTGCTGACAGAACACGTCACTGCGGCGATCACGGCCATGGCGATGGCCGCGTGAGGAGCCGCGCGCGCGCGGACGTATCGGCTGAGGAAACCTAACGTGCGGCTTTCGTAGGTTGTGAGGTCCGCTTCGCCCATACCCATCCCCTTCGAAATGCTTGGGCAATAATGGTCAAAGTTGGGCGATAAAGTCACGCTCTTCGATTCAGCGAACAGAGCGCAAAAAATATTCCAATGCTGGAACTTATCGAGCCATAATGGATTACGTTTCGTCCACCAAAGCCCCGCGGGCCGAGACTGAAATGCGCGAACCGCCGTTCATTGGGAGCCGAGGTGAATGACTGGAGGGAAGATTGCGTATTGCTCAGATATCGCCACTAACTGAAGCCGTCCCACCGAAGTTGTATGGTGGAACCGAACGAGTTGTCTCCTGGCTTACCGAGGAGCTTGTCGCGCTCGGCCACGAGGTTACGCTGTTCGCGAGCGGCGACTCCGTCACAAGCGCCCGGCTTGAGGCGATGTGGCCTACGGCTCTTAGGCTCGACGGCTCGGTGCGCGATCCCAACGCTCTGCATGTGAGCATGATCGAGCAGGTCGCCCGGCGGGCAAACGACTTCGACTTGCTGCATTTTCATCTCGACTATTATCCTTTTTCGGTGATGTCTCGGCAGTCCATACCCTTCGTTACGACGCTGCACGGCCGTCTCGATCTACCCGAGCACGAGCCGATGTTTGCGACCTTTCCTGACGTTCCGTTGATCTCGATCTCGAATGCGCAGCGGCGTCCAGCGATAAACTCGCATTGGGTCAGCACGGTCTATCACGGCATGCCTGAGGATCTTCTCGCGCCCGTGCCGACGCAGCCTTCCTATCTCGCATTCTTAGGCCGAATTTCGCCGGAGAAGCGGGTCGATCGGGCGATTCACATCGCCGAACGGTGCGGATTGCCGCTCAAAATCGCCGCCAAAGTGGACGCCGCCGATCGCGACTATTTCGAGGAGATGATTAAGCCGCTCCTCGCCAAACCCCATGTGGAATTCATAGGGGAGATCTCGGATGTGCAGAAGTCCGAATTCCTGAGCGGAGCGCTCGCCCTTCTCGTGCCGATCGACTGGCCGGAGCCGTTCGGATTGGTCATGATCGAGGCGATGGCTTGCGGCGCGCCGGTGATCGCTTTCAATCGCGGATCGGTTCCGGAATTGATTGAAGACGGCCTGACGGGATTCGTCGTCGAGGACGAGACAAGTGCGGTCGGAGCCATCCGCCAACTCTCACGATTGTCGCGCACAGAGATTAGAAAGCGATTTGAGGAGCGGTTCACGGCGCGCCGTATGGCGAAAGACTATCTGGCGAGCTATAGGACTTTGCTCGGCGCAGCCGCGCCTCGCCCTCGAATCGCGTCCGTTTCCAGCTGAGCGAGATCAGTCCACGTCCGCAGTAGGGCGCGTCTCGGGCATCGCCACCCATACTGTCGCGAGGCCCACAAGCCCGAAGGCCGCCATCATAAGAAAGGCGGTTGGGCTGTCAAAGCGATCGCTCATATATCCCGCGAGTGTGGTGCTGATTGACGCGCCAACTCCGACCGCGCAGCCCACGGCGCCCTGCGCCAGGTTGAAATGACCCGTCTTGCCCGAAACATCGGCCACGATCAGGGGAACCAATACCGCTAACGCCGCGCCCGAGACCCCGTCGAGGAGCTGAGCGACCATCAAGAAATAGGGATTGATCAGGAAGGCAAACAAGACACCGCGAATCGCCAAAGCGGCAAAACAAAGCACGAGCAATGGGCGCCGTCCCCATTGCTCCGCCTTACGGCCAACCCAGGGGGAAAATAGCGCGACTATAAGTTGAGGCCCGACGATGGAGGTGGCCACCAGAATCGTGGCGAACTGGCTCGAGCGCAAGGTCATCATGCTCGCCGCCAAGGGGAGCATGGCCGCGTTGGCGAGTTGGAACAGGGCGACGCATCCGGCGAAGATAAGCAGCGGACGAATCTCAAACAGGCTTCGGAGGCCCGCGAGCACGTTCCCGTGCTTGTGTTGGGACACCCCGCCATGAGCTCTCGTGGGATCAATTTCTTCGGTTCGGATGTAAAACAGCGCGAATAGCGCCGGTATGGTCATGCTCGCCGCAAGGATGAAGGCCGCGTGATCCGAGACGTAATATGCGCTGGCGCCCATCCCCGCAGCCGCGACACCGGACCCTACGGAAGCGAAAGCCGCGTTACGGCCCAAACGGAGGCTGATCCGCCTTTGCCCGACGAGGCCGAGGCTGATCGCCGCGATCGCGGGGCCGAGCACACAGCTCGCGCCAGCCTGCAAAACCCGAGAGGCGAAGACGATCGCGAAGATCGGCGACACCGCGAGCGCGAAGGCGCTAATCCCCACGGCTGCGACGCCCCCCGCGGCCACCCAACGCTGCGAACGTGCGGCGTCCACGATGGCGCCGCCGGGAATTTGACCGACGAGGCCGACGATAGCACCGACCGTTAAGACAAGACCGATGTCGGTCTGGGTCCATTTCTGCGCAGTCAGATAGACCGAAACGAAGGCGCCGAATCCGGTCTGGACGTCAGCAAGAAAAAAAACGAACCAGTCGAGAGCGCGCTGGCTCGTCAGCGACGGAGTGGGAGAGCGGGTCTTCTGACCGTGCGGCGTGGGCTTCGGCAATTCCTCCCCGCTCCGCGGGGGCGATTCCCTTTTCGGCTGTCCGCCTTCTAAGAAATCGGACATGAACTCTCTGGCGCATCTTCGTCAGTGTCGAAGGCGGCGTTGGCGTCAAGGGGAGCGATCGAATCGAGTCCCAATTATGGCTTTGCGCCTGGACCGCCGACCATGACCACCGGTTCGGCCGCCTTATAGACCGGCGCCACTCGCAGCTGATCCTTCGTCAGATTCGCGAGGACAACCCCGGCCTTCTTGGGATCAAACTGCAACGAGCGCCAATCAACGACGATCTTACGAGAACCCACGCCGAGAAATCCCCCAAAATCGATGATCGCAGCTCTTATCTGGCCGCTCCGGTCAACAATAATGTCAACTATGCGCCCCATATTTTCGCCGCTCGAGCTCAATACTTCGATGCCGAGGACGCTCTCGAGCTGCTCCCCGTCGACAACAGTAGCCGGCACGCTCGACTTCTCTTCTTTGGACTTATCGTCCTGGTGCGGAGTTGCAGCTGCGGCCGGCGGCGGCGCGGGCACAGCCGGTGGCGTCGCAGGCGCAGCCTGCGGCTGCGCCGAAGGTGCGGATGGAGGCGCGGCCGGCTGCTGGACTGGGGACGGCGCGGCTGGCTGCGGCGGCGGGGCCGCCTGGGCCGATCGCCACACAGAAAACGCGGGGTCGCGCGTGGCCGCAAGCGCCGGCTGTTGCTCCCCGAGCAGCCCGAGACCGAGGAGGAGGAGGATAATCTCCCCCAAACTGCCCAAACTGGAAAAGATCCGCCGCGCCGAGGCGCCAGACGTCGGCATGGCTTTGCGTCCCTTCCCTTGACTCGTACCACATGATGACCGGCGAAATCGAGCTATCTCGACCGCAGGTCTGTTCGCCAACGGCGCAGGCTCAATCACCCGGTCGTCAAGCCGCAACACGACCACTTTTAAACCATTGAAGTCGTCTGCGTAAGTTCCTCCGATCACGGCTGCGGCAATTGCGTCGAGTTCGAAGCCCCCGGCTTGGCCAGCATCTAGGGCGCACGCGATCGGTCCGCTCAATTTTCCGCTGTCAGAATTCCCGGAATCTCGCGCCCGTCGCAGGTCACGCTCGCCCGCGACGGCCCGGAGGCGCTGGGAGGTGGTGCGTCTCCGGGCGCCCTCGTCTCGCCGGAAGGCCCGGCGAGATGGAGAGGCATGCGGGAGACTCAGTTCTTCTTCAAGAACTGGTTCATGTTGGCTGGCGTCACGAGGACGAATGGGATGTAGACCTTCTTCTCGACAGGTTTCCCACCGGCAAGGGCGAGCGACGCATCGACTGCGTCCTTACCTGACCCATCGCGCCCGGGAATACCGCAACCTTGAGATCTCCCGCTTTCATCGCAGCAAGTCGGTCCTGCGTCGCGTCGACGCCGCCCACGAACATCTTCTCGGTGTCCACGCCAGCTGACTTCATCGCCCGGATAGCGCCGATCGCCATCTCGTCATTGTTCCAGACGACCGCATCAAACTTACTCGACCATTCCGTTGCGAAGAACGGTCAGGAAATTATCGTCGAACTTATCCATCGACACACTGATCTTAGCGGCGAAGGCAGGGCTCGTCAGCACCATAGCGGCGGCCAGCGCAAGAACTATGCGTTTCATGGTCCGATTTCCTCCCTCGTTGGGCCTAGATGTCATTCGTTGGCTCATCGCCTGTGTCGCTCAATGATCTAGGCCCGGCCCTTGGTTTTAGACGGAAAGCTATTGTCACGCATCGGCTTTTTTGGCGTGTTTTCTCGTCGCTTGGCCCATGCACGAAAGCAAGCGCATGGCGGGTAGCGCAGCAATGCGCAGGGAGCTGTCACGCCATTCGCCAGGCTAGATCAGGTAGTCCCTCGCCGCCGCCCGTATTCCAAACTGGATCGGCGCGACACCCAGAGGGGGAAGGATGCAAGTTGGGCGCCGCCTCTATTGCGCCAGAAATCCACCATCGACTGCGAGCGTATGTCCGGTGATCATCGCCGCCGCGGGGCTCGCGAGGAACGCGATCGCCGAGGCAATATCGGCGGGCTCGGCAAGCTTCCTCAAGGGCGTCATCGCCTCGATGCGGGCGACAAGCTCAGGGTCGCGTAGGATAGGACCGATCAGCTCGGTGCGAACATACGTGGGCGCCACCGCATTGACTCGGATGGCGTGGGGCGCCCATTCGACCGCAAGCGCTCGGGTCATGTTGACGATCGCGCCCTTCGTCGCTTGATACGACACGTTCGGATAGAGGCCGCCGCCCGACAGGCCCATGATCGATGCCACGTTCACGATCGCGCCACCCGCGCCGGCCGCTATCATCGCCCGCGCCGCGGCGCGGGCGCACAAGAAGCTTCCTGTCAGGTTGACCGAAATGACCTTGTCCCAGTCGCCCCGCGCAAGATCGACGGCGGGTCGACGAATGGCGATTCCTGCGTTGTTGACGAGGATATCGAGGCGGCCCTCGCGCTCGACCGTCGACCACGCCAAAGAGTCTACTCCGGCTTCGTCAGCGACGTCGGCGACCATCGCGCTCGCGCGAAGGCCGTTTTCGCGCATTTCCGCCGCCGCGCCCTCAGCCGTCTCTTTGTCGAGATCAGCCAACACGACGCGCGCCCCCACGATCGCCAAGGTTTCGGCGGTCTCCCGCCCGATCCCGCGAGCACCTCCGGTAACGACCGCGACGCGGCCATCGAGACGCATCAAATCACGAACATCCGCCATCGTACTCTCTAGCGCAGCCGCGAAACTGGCTGTCTTTACAATCGTCAATCCTGTTCGCGCTTGAATGCGCCAAGCTTCGCGAGCCGCCTGTCACGCCATTGCTGCCGCGAGGCGAGGGCTTCCGCCGGCGTCCGCTCCCGCAGTTGACCTTCGATCATATCGACAAGCGTCTGCGTCCACTCGCGCGGGTCGGCCTGCTCTTTCGCGAGGCCGTAATACATCGGACCCAAGTTCCGGCAATATTCCGCGACCCCAGTCTTGGCGTTGAGGTCGATCGTCTGGAACGGACCCATGAAGGACCAACGGAGGCCAAGGCCGTCGGAAACGGCGCGATCAACCTCGTCAACGCTGACGATCCCATCTTCCACCAGCCGAAACGCCTCGCCGAGCATCGCGCTCTGAAGTCGATTGACGACGAAGCCGTTGACTTCGCGGCTGAGCTGGATCGGCGATTGCCCGACCTCCCGCATCAGCACGCCCGCTCGCTCGACAACATTGTCGTCGGTCCACGGCGCCGGCACAATCTCGACCAATGGGACGAGGTGCGGCGGATTGATCGGGTGCACGACGAGACAGCGCGCACGGTGCTTGAGCCGCTCCGTGAAGGCCGAAGCGGGAAGGCCGGAAGTTGAGCTCGCAAGGATGGTCTCGGATGGAGCAATGCGATCGAGGGTCTTGTACAGTTCGATTTTGATCTCGACTCGCTCCGGGGCGCTTTCCTGGACATAGGAAACTCCATCGAGGGCGTCTTCGAGTCGCGCCGTCGGCTTGACCCGCGCCGCTATCGCCTCCGGGCCTTCAGCCAGACCGAGTCCAAGCCCCGCGAGATCGCCAAGCGCCTTGACCAAGAATTCCTTCGCGTGGACCGCTGAACGCGGGTCGGCGTCATAAACAGCGACTTCAAACCCAGCGCGCGCAAACACGAGCGACCACGAGGAGCCGACAACGCCAGCGCCGACCAATGCAACGCGTTTCATCGAGATCTTCCCTTGGACGGAGCAAGTTCAAGGCGTCAGTGCGCCGTGCGTGTTGACATGAATGGCGTAAAGCGACGTGTGCCCACAGATGTAGAGACGGTCCCGCGCCGGCCCGCCGAAGCAGACGTTCGCGACCTTTTCCGGAACGGAAATTTTACCGATGAGGTCGCCGCCCGGCGTGATGCAGTGGACGCCGTCGCCTGCACTTGTCCAAATGTTGCCTTCAACATCGATCCGGAAGCCGTCCGGGATACCGGGAGACACCTCGGCGAGCACGCGGCCCTTGCCGAGCTTGTCATCCACGACATCAAAGACGCGGATGTGATGCGGCCAGTCTGGATTCGGCCAGAATCCAGAATCCGCAATGTAGAGACGCTTCTCGTCAGGCGAAAAGGCGATACCGTTAGGGCGCCGGAAGTCGTCTGCGACGACGCGTAGCGAGCCGTCGCGTGGGTCGAAGCAGTAAACGTTGCAGCTGCCGATTTCGCTTTCCGCTTTGCCGCCCTCGTAGGCTGCGCTGATGCCGTAGCTCGGATCAGTGAACCAGATCGTGCCGTCCGCTCTCACCGCCACATCGTTGGGCGAATTCAAACGTTTGCCCTCATAGCGGTCAGCGAGAATGGTGATCGTTCCGTCATATTCCGTGCGAGTCACCCGACGGCCGCGATGCTCACAGGTGACGAGGCGGCCTTGCCGGTCGCGAGTGTTGCCGTTGGAAAAGTTCGAGTCCGCGCGGAAAGTGGTGACCTGAGATGTTTGCTCATCGAAGCGCAAGATCCGATTGTTGGGCAGATCACTAAACAAGAGACAACGCTGATCGGCGAAATAGACTGGGCCCTCTGCCCAGCGCAGGCCCGTATGCAGCTTCTCCAGAAACACGATCGGGATGGTGTAGGAAGCGAACCGCTTATCCAGCGTCTCGAACGGCTCCATGAGGTTCTCCTCCCGTCAATTGGCGCCGGGCTTCGTGGCCGTTGCGGCGCGTTGGCGTCGTTGAGCGGCGTAAACCGAAAGACCAACCGCGACGATCAGGATGGCGCCGTTAAAGAAGTACTGGACGTAGAAAGGCGCGCCGAGCTGCTGCACGCCAGAAAACGAAAAGGCTAGGACCAGGACCGAAAGCAAAGTGCCGATTACGTTGACCCGGCCTGGCTTGATAGAGGTGGCGCCGAGTAGGCCGCCAGCGAAGGCCGGCAGGAGATATTCAGGGCCGACGCTCGGCGTTCCGGTTTGGAGAATGCTGCCGAGCACAAGGCCCGCGAAGGCGCTCAATAAGCCCGCGACAACGAAGGCGCCCATCACGTGGCGCTGAACGTTGATGCCGGTAAGTTCAGCAGCCCGGACATTTGCGCCGATAACGTAGAGGTTGCGGCCAATCGGCAGCCTCTCGGTCACGATCCATAGGATTGCGGCGATGATTGCAACATAGACGGCCGGGAGAGGAACGCCGTGGACGATCTGCGTGAGGCCGGTAAAACTGTCCGGCAAACTCATCCCAGGAATCTGTTCGCCGTTGGTGTACCAGTTGGTGACGCCAAAGAGCAGCGTCCCTGTGCCCATGGTGGCGATAAACGAATCGATGCGGAAGAAGGTCACCAAGAGGCCGTTGACGAAGCCGACCAGCAGGGAAGCAAGCAGGATCAGTGCGGCGGCTACCGGCCATGCCAACCCCTGGTTGACTTGCAGGCCGACGCTCAACACCTGCGCCATGCCGAGGTGATAACCAATCGAAAGGTCGAACTGCTTAGTCGCAAGCGGCACCATCGCTGCGAGCGCTAGAATGGCCGTCACCGATTGGCTGACGAGAATCGCGTTGAGGTTGGTGGCGCTGAAAAAGCTTTCTGGCCGAAGGAGACCGAAGACAAGCATGATCAAGAGAAAGACGAACAGCAGACCATAGTTCGCGAGCAGATTAAACACTTTTCCGCTTGACGCACGGGCCCCCGATGGCGCCGCTGCGCTGCGCTGGAGGGTTGGGTTGGACATGTCCTTCTCCAGCTAGTGCCTTTGCGCCGGCTCGGCGGCCATCGACGATCGGGTCAGCAGACTTTCCAGAGTGAGAGCCGATCCTGCAAGCTCGGCCGTGATCATGCCGCGACCAATAACCAGAGCGCGGTCGCATAAGGTGGCGACCTCCTCGAAATCCGACGAGACAACGAGAACGCCTGATCCCTTCGCCGCTATGGCACGCAGCATGCGGTGGATGGCGCCCTTCGCGCCAATGTCGACGCCAGCGGTCGGCTCTTCCATGATGAAAAGCCGCGCTCCGGTCGCCAGCCAACGGCCAACGAAGATCTTCTGCTGATTACCGCCGCTCAACCAATCGATGAGCGCCGCCCAATTGCGGGGCCGCACGTCGAACCGATCGAGCGCGTCGATCGCCTCACGGACCTCCCGGCGCCCATCGATCGGGGTGAAGGAGCCGCCAGCGATGTTGCCAGTGTTCGGAAAGAGGTTCTCGCGAAGCGACATGCCGCTGAGCGCGCTCTCGCCGAGTCGATCCCCAGCCAAGAGCGCGATCCCCCTCTTTATGCGCTCGCCGATCGACAGGCCGGCGGGCACAAGGTCGGGGCCGAGCCGGACGGCTCCGCCGGCTTGAGGATGAGCGCCGAAGATCGTCCGGCCGATTGCCTCATGGCCCGCGCCGCGCAGGCCCACGAGCCCAACGATCTCGCCGGGCCCGACTGTGAACGAAAGAGGCCCTTGATCGCCAGTGAAAAGGTTGTCGACCTGCAAGAGAGGCGTCCCCTTGCAGGCGCTGGCCTCGGCCGGATGATGGAGCTCGAGGTCGCGGCCAAGCATATCTCGCACGATCGATTCTGGGCTCGCGTCGGCAATATCGCTCGAGCGGACAAGCCGGCCGTCGCGCAACACCGTCACCCGGTCGACAAGGCCGAACAGTTCGTTGAGCCGGTGGCTGACGTAAAGGATGCTCGTTCCCGAGGCCCGCAGACGTCGCAGCACCTCGAACAGATGGAGCGCATCGGGTCCGGGGAGCGAGGCTGTGGGTTCATCGAGGACAACGACGCGGGCGTCGCGCGATAGAGCTCTGGCAATGCCAAGGATGGCCTTGCCGGCGGCGCTCAGCGAGCCCACGGGCGCGCGCGGATCAGGCGGATCGACCGCCATGCCCTCATAGATCTGCTCGGCCTGTCGCCAGACCTTCGCCCACGAGATGAGTCCACCAGATCTGGGGAATCCCGCCACAAGCGCGACATTCTCCCCGATGCTCAATTCGTCGACCAGCCCCAGATCCTGATGGACGAACGAGATCGGGACGGCGCCCGAATGGGGGTGGACCCTGCGCCCGCTCATGAAAATCTCGCCGGCATCGGGCTGATAAAGGCCAGCGAGAAGCTTGATGAGCGTCGACTTGCCGGCGCCGTTTTCGCCGACAAGAGCATGGATCTGCGCAGGCATGATCGTAAGATCCACGCCATCCAACGCAAGCGTGCTCAGAAAGCGTTTGGTCAGACCCCGGATCTCGATCGCGGGAGGCGCGTCGGTCGGCATAGCGGCTCGTTCGGGCGTCCTGTTTCCAAGGATAAAAAAGCGGCCCGCCTCTGCGTTGCAGCGACGCGCCTGGGAGCATGACAGCCCCACGGCGGCTCTTGCCGCCGCACGACCGTCATCGAAGTGCGGCTAGTTGCAGGCTTTGTTCTCACCCTTCCAGATGTTCACGTAGTGGCAGGCGAAGTTGTTGCTCGGCACGAATTCGTTGTTCTTGCCGCCTTCGGTATCCACATTATCCTTCACAATGAGGAACACTGGCTGGAGAAAATGCGCCGGCTCTTGCCCCGCCATAGCGCGGATCACTGCGTCCATGGCTTCATAGCCAAACAGCGAGCTGGGCTCGGGCACGCTTGCGACCTCGAACCCACCCTTTCGGATCATATCGTAGGCCGAGGGTGGCGCGTCGGCTCCCACCAATTTGATCTTATCCGGCGATGCTCCGGCCGCGCGCAGAGCCGCCGCGACATTGGTGTAATAGCCATCGCAGCAAGTCGTCATCCACCAGCTGTCGCCGTAGCGCGCGAGCAGCCCCGAGACAGCGGCGCCCATCCGCGCTGAGGCGTCGCCAAGGGGCATGTTGACAGTCTCCAGCATTTTGCAGCCAGGACAATTGGCGATCGGCGTCGTTGTCGACTTCGCCTTGAAGCGGGCGATGGCGTAGCTGTTGTCGACCATGTGGATGTCTTTAGCTTTACCGTCGGATTGCGCGATCACGTAGGCGGCCTCTGTCCCGCCGATTTCGGCGGGATTGGAGACGATGTTTTGGTAGAGGCCGAGCTCCGGGCTCGGGCCAGGGAACGCGGTCGCATGGATGCCAATCACCGGGATGTGGCGGGCGACCGCCTCCTTAATCGGCTTCTGAAGCGCGTTGGCGTCAGCCGGCGTGATAATCGCGGCAGGGTTCGCCGCCAGCGCCTGTTGCATGGCCGCCAAGGTGCCGCTGACCGTGCCCTGGCCGTTGAACGTCATCACTTTCCACCCAAGGGCCTTCGCCCCTGCCTCGACGCCTTTGCCCCATAGAACATGCGGGGTGTAGGACTGGTCGGGCGAGACATATGCGATAGTGAAATCGCCTGAGGGCGCCTTGGGTCCGTCCGTTGGGCCCTTCCACTCAATCTGCGGTTTCGTGCGCTCGGCGACGATCGCCTTCGCCTCGTCCACCGACATCTTGTCCTGGATCACCGGCTCAGGCCACGCCGGATAAGGCTCAGAGCGCGTCTCCGCGAAAGCGGAACTCGACGCGAGCCCCACACAAATGAGCGCAACGCTTCCAAGCGCCCTGTGCGCGAACTTGCTTCGGAATACTGGCGCCCACATAGCATTCAACATGCGCATCTCCTCCTCGTCCTTATAGTTCAATCGTTTCCTCTGCCGATCGGGACCAAGCCGAAGGCGTTTCATTCCGTGACCTACTGTGACTCTCCGGGCGGTGACCCCGTATCGGGTCACTATCAGATCCATGCGACGACGCCCTCGGTTCCGCTAGGACGCGCATTTATGCAGGCACCTGGTTGGTCGGTCCAGCAGGACAGGCTTATCGACGTCGGGTATGTCGGGACGCTCCTCCGACTTTCCCTATTCTGAATGTCTGATATTGTGAAGTTAAGATATAAGGGCTGTCAAGCCGATTGTGAAGCACACGATGAGGGCCGCTAGAACAGCGCGCGGCTCGCTTTCATGAGGCTTCCGCCAGGCGGCGCGACGACGCCGACGCGGAAAGCAGGCCAGGCGCGATCGTCAGGACACGCTGAGGAGAATGACAGGCATGGGTCTGGGGCGCAATCCGCATCGGGGCGATCCAGGAACGCTGATCAGGCCAGTCAGCCGCGCGACGCTCCCGCAGGAGATCGTGAAGGCGCTGACCGATCTGATCATGAAGCGGGTCTGGAAGCCCGGCGATCTCATCCCTTCCGAGAAGGAGTTGGCGCTCCAGTTCCAAGTCGGCCGCTCGACGATCCGGGAGGCGGTGAAGAGCCTCGTCGTACTGGGCGTTCTCGAGGCGCGCGCAGGCGAAGGCTCGTTCGTTCGCGAACCGACCTCAGAGCTGCTCTCCGGCGGCTTTCGATGGGGCCTTCTCTTGAGCGAAGGCAATCTCGACGATTTCGTCGACGTTCGTGTGCTGATCGAGGTCGAATGCGCGCGCCGAGCCGCCGCCAACAAGACGCGAGCGCTCATTTCAGAGCTCAATATGACCGTCGGGGAGATGCGGGCGGAGCCTATGGACCACTGCGCTTTCAGCGAGAGCGACGCGCGCTTCCATCTGGCCATCGCTCACGCGGCGCGGAACCCAATCTTTGAAACCGTTGGCTCGACGATCCAGTCGATCGTACGAATCTGGTATCCTAAAACATATTACATTCCGGAAACCAAGGACCGCACGCTCGCCGAGCATATCGCGATCATCGATAGCGTGGCTTCAGGCGACGCTGAGGCGGCTGCGGAAGCGATGCGGGCCCACATCATGGCCGCTGCTCAACGGCTGCGCACGCTGCTCCCTCCCCAGGGTGCGCGCTGCTAGGCGGAGACGCCCCCTCTCGGGACGCCACCTCTCGGGACGCCACGATTGGCGGCGCGATCGGCGCGACGGCTTGCCTCGCTACATTCCCCGGCTATGGTGATGTCTTCGCCCGTGCACGCGCATCCAATGACCGCGGGCGCTCGGGAGCTCTCGCGGAGCGGTGAAGATGAGCACGAACAAGGTTCTTTCGGACTTCGCCGCCGCCCTCCTGTCGGGGTCGATAAAGGTTGTCGATCTGACCGCTCCTCTCGGGCCCAACACCCCCGTGCTCTACCTGCCGCCACAGATCGGCAAAAACACGCCTGCTGTGAAGGTGCACGAAATCTCGCACTATGATCAGAACGGGCCGTTCTGGGCGTGGAGCTGGCTCGAGCTCGGCGAGCACACGGGCACGCATTTCGACGCCCCGGTCCACTGGATCACCGGGCGAGACCACAAAGACGGCACGACCGACCGGATCGCGGTGAAGAACTTCGTCGCGCCGGTCTGCGTCATCGATCGCTCCAAGGAAGCCGCGAAGGATCCGGACTATGTGCTCACTCCCGAAAGCGTGAAAGAGTGGGAGCGTGAGCACGGCGCCGTCGAGGCCGGCAGCTGGGTTTTGCTGCGCACCGATTGGCATAAGCGCAACGGCTCGGCCGAGACCTTCCTCAACGCCGACGAGAAGGGACCGCATTCACCGGGGCCGACCGCGGAGGCGATCGAATATCTCTTGACGAAGAACATCGTCGGCTGGGGATCGGAGACTGTCGGCACGGATGCAGGGTCGGCCGGCGGCATGAACCCGCCCTTTCCGGCCCACAATCTCGTCCACAAGGCCAATCGCTACGGCCTCGCAAGCCTCTGCAATCTGGATCAGCTGCCGCCTAAAGGCGCGATCCTGATCGCCGCGCCGCTTAAATTCGTCGGCGGCACCGGCTCTCCGGTGCGCGCGCTCGCCCTCATTCCCTGAACGCCGGAGCGCCGCCGCTCAAGATAGCGAATACCGCAGCGAGCCCACTGACTTCAGCGGGAGTCGACAGGAAGCGCTCCTGCTTGCGATCCAGGAGGACCTACCCCGCGCCGCCCAATCGACGCTCGGTCTCCTCGATCCAACCTTTCAGCGGCGCAAGCAGCGGGCCCTGGGTGAGCCCGCCGCAACCCCGGCCATGCGGCGCCTGCGCCCAGGCGACGATGGCGATCGCCATCGATCCATCCGCCGACCAGACCGGGGCGCCGGAATCGCCGCTGCAGGCGCCCGCCGCCTTTCCGGCGGGATCGGCGACCCAAATGAGAACATCGGAAGCCGGCTCGCGAACTGCGAGGGGCACGGCGCGCAGGACCCCGCCCGACGACCAGTCGCCCTCGCGCGCGGCGCCATAGCCGGAGATGATGACGCGCGCGCCGATCGAAGGAGGCCCCCCGTCCGCGATTGTCGCGGCGGCGAATCGCCCGTCGAGCGGCCGCGCCGTCCGGACGAGGGCGAGATCAATCGAGCGTGCGCGGGCCTGGATTGCGTCGGCGCGGTAGAGCGGATGAGCGATCGCCGCATCGACCGGGATGATGACCGCGGACCCCGAAGCATCGCGATAATGCACAGCCATATCGCGCAAAGGTCTCAGACAATGCGCGGCAGTGAGGAGGATGCGCGGGCTCAACACCAGAGCGGAGCAGAAACCGGCTTTGTCCCCGCCACGGATCAGGACCATCGCCACCCGGTCGGCGAACCGACCGTCTGGCGTCGCGCCGATGACCGCTCGCGCGGAAGTGAACGGCGTGGCAAGCGCCATGGCGAACGTGAGCGCGCGAAGGCGCCGAGCGAAGGTTGAGGTCATGGGAGCCGCTTCATGCGCCGGAATATAAGGCGCTTCAATCGCCTCTCCTGATCGTCGCCTGGCGCCTTCTATTCATGCAAGCCTCGACGTGCGTTTTGATCATTCACATTGCATTCAGGCGCAAGCGCGAACATGGCCGGCAGCGTCCCGCAATCGAGGTTTTTCTTGTCATGGCCGCGCTCGCCATGGTCCGCCGCGCCAGATCTCGACGCCCTCTGGTGGCGCGCTCCGTCGCTTTGCGCGCCCTTGTGGCGTGCGCGCTGACGGCAGCGGCGGCAGCCAATGCAGCGGAAGCGGAAGTGCATTCCGTTGCGACGAAGCCGGTCTGTCTCAACGCCGCCGAGACGCGCGAACTGGTCAAGTCACGTCGGCTGCTCGAGCCCTTCGCGGCGCTCAAGTTCGCAGCCGCGCAACGGAAGGCCGAAGCGCTGTCGGCGAGGCTCTGCCGCACCGGAGATGATTTCATTTACGAGATCACCCTGTTGCACCGGGATGGGCGGGTCGTGCATGTCGAGATGGAGGCCGCGACGGGGAAGATCGGGTCACGCCCGGCGCGTGAGCCGCACGAACCTCATGAGCGCGAGCCGGCGCCCAAGAATTGATTTTCGCCGGGAATCAGGGTTAGCAGGCAGCCCATGCGGCTATTGGTTGTCGAGGACGATCGAGACCTCAATCGCCAGGTGTCCGCCGCCCTCGAGGCGGCGGGCTACGCGGTCGACCGCGCCTTCGACGGCGAAGAAGGCTGGTTTCGCGGCGAGACCGAGCCCTATGACGCGGTGGTGCTCGATATCGGCCTCCCCAAACGCGACGGGATCTCGATCCTCGAAGCTTGGCGGAAGGCCGGACGCACGATGCCGGTCTTGATCCTCACGGCACGCGACCGGTGGAGCGACAAGGTGCAGGGTATCGACGCCGGCGCCGACGACTATGTCGCCAAACCCTTTCACATGGAGGAGGTCCTGGCCCGCCTGCGCGCCTTGTTGCGGCGCGCAGCCGGCCACGCCTCGAGCGACCTGACCGTAGGCCCTGTCAGGCTTGACGCGCGCGCGGGGCGGGTCACGGTCAACAACGTGGCGGTCAAGCTGACGAGCCATGAATATCGCCTCCTATCCTATCTCATGCACCACACCGGGCGCATCATCTCGCGCAGCGAGATCGTCGAACATCTTTACGAGCAGGATTTTGATCGCGACTCGAACACGATCGAAGTGTTCATCGGACGTTTGCGCAAGAAGCTCGGGGTCGACATCATCAAAACAGCGCGCGGCCTCGGCTATGCGGTGGGCGTCGAGGAAGAGAGCCCCGCGGCGAAATAGGCGCAGCGCCTCGAAGTGAAATCACGTCGCCGGCGGCGAGGGAGTTTCGGCTCGGGCGCGCACGCTCCACGACGCGGGAGCAGAAGAAACGCCGGTCGCGACCATGACGGGCGAGGCGACAAATTCTGGCAACGACTCCATCTTTCCAATGGCTTAGAGCATTTTCCGCTCATGTTGCATCGTATCCTGCGGCGGCGAGATAGTTAGCGCATTCTTGTGGGGTGAAGCGGCGCAGGGCGTCGGCGATGGCTTGCCAGAGATCTGGGATGGTTC
>Ga0153954_1000502_pt1 | contig 30461 bp, 33 predicted proteins | sample TSFL038MetaG_FD_102277 | JGI IMG/M metagenome (GOLD analysis project Ga0153954, IMG submission 102277) | Attine ant fungus gardens microbial communities from Florida, USA - TSFL038 MetaG | ecosystem: Host-associated > Fungi > Mycelium > Unclassified | place: USA: Florida, Wekiwa Springs State... | reverse complement strand
GAGCCTGCTGCTGTTCGGCATGCTCGACCCGCCCGGCGAGGTGGTCGTGGTGGTGGCCGGCCCGCCCGGACACGAGACCGTGCTGCGCAAGGAGCGCGTCCTCGGCCTGTGGCTCAACACCGGACGGCAATCCTTCGAGGATGTGCCCGCCTACTACTTCATCGCCGCCAGCGCGCCTATCCAGCGCCTGCTGGCGCGCGGCGGGGGCGGCGAGATCCTGTCCCTGGAGGACCGGCTGTCGACGGTGAAGCCGGTCGGCACGCGCGACCCGGCGGAACTCGCCCGCTTCCGCGCCGGGCTGGTCGAGGTGAAGCGCCGCCAGGACCTCTATCCGGCGGCCATAGGTCAGGTCACGGTCCAGGCCGGCCGGCTGTTCCGGGCGGAGTTGCCTTTCCCCTCGCGCCTGCCCGAAGGCATCTACGACGTCCGGGCCTATCTACTGCGCGAGGGCAAGATCGTCGCCGCCGTGTCGCGGCCGCTGCCGGTCAGCAAGGTGGGCTTCAGCGCCTGGTTGGCCGGCTGGTCGGTCCGCTGGGGCGAGTTCTACGGCATGGGCGCCATCGCCATGGCCCTGGTGGTCGGTTGGCTGGGCGGCGCCATCATGCGACGGATTTGACGAGTCGTCGGACGAGTAAACCGGACGGGGAAAGCCATGGCCCAACAGCCAAGCAAGCCAACCGCGCGCGTCTTCCTGGTGGTGGTCGACGAAAGCCCGGAAATGCGCAAGGCGCTGTACTATGCCTGCCGGCGCGCCAAACGCACGGGCGGCCGGGTCGCGATGCTCTACGTCATGGCGCCGCCCGAGGCGCAGCAATGGGGCTCCGTCGCCGACCTGATGCGCCAGGAAGCACGCCAGCAGGCGGAGGAGATCGTCGCCCAGCATGCCGAGACCGCGGCATCCCTCACCGGTCAGCCGCCCACGATCCATATCCGCGAGGGCAAGCCGCGCGATGAGCTGCTGAAGCTGATCGCCGAGGACCATTCGATCTCGGTTCTGGTGCTGGGTAGCGCCTCGAGCGGCGAGGGACCCGGCCCTCTGGTCACGTCCTTCGCCGGCAAGGGCGCAAGCCAGCTCCGCATCCCGCTCACGATCGTGCCGGGCGTTCTCACTGAGGCGGAGATCGATGAAATCTCATAGAGTCTGCGTAAATATCTGCGACGTTTTGGTGGGCCGCCCTTGGCAACTAGCCTTTGCGGAACGCATCGTGACTTCAGTAGTGTCATATCGAAATTGATCTAATCTATTGGGTTAGCAAGTAGATAAAAGAATTTCCCATAATATTTATACAAGTCGATCAAAGAATCGACTTGATCGGGTCGCACACGGTTCCTAGTTCCAAAGCCACCAGAGGGACTTAACGACACCTGTCGGATTGGTTCCCGCCCACTTTGAGCGGCGCCGGCCACCCTTGGCCCCGCGCCCGGATGAGGAGTTCAGGTTTGTTTATCCAGACCGAGCAGACACCCAACCCATCGACCCTGAAGTTCATTCCAGGCCGCGTGGTCATGGAGAAGGGCACCGCGGATTTCGCGACGGCCGACGCCGGATCGACCTCGCCGCTGGCCAAGCGACTGTTCGCGGTCGAAGGCGTTGAGCGCGTCTTCTTCGGCGCCGATTTCGTCACCGTTACGAAGGCGGCCGACAAGGACTGGCAGGTCCTGAAGCCCTCGATCCTGGGCGGCATCATGGAACACTACACCTCCGGCGAGCCCGTGATCGCGGACGAGGCGGGCGCCGCGGGCGAAGCCGCTGCCGAGGACGATGAGGTGGTGGCCCAGATCAAGGACCTTCTCGAGACTCGCGTGCGTCCGGCCGTGGCCCAGGACGGCGGCGACATTATCTTCCAGGATTTCCGCGACGGCGTGGTCTACCTGCACATGCAGGGATCCTGCTCGGGCTGCCCCAGCTCGACCGCCACGCTGAAGATGGGCATCGAAAATCTTCTCAAGCACTACGTGCCAGAAGTCGTGGAAGTGCAGGCGGCGCAGTAAGCCTCGCGCCGCTTCAGCGTACAGGTAGATCGGAGTTGCCGGTCCCTCCTCGATGAGGGCGGGACCGCGAAGTGAGTCGTTCGTTCTAAAAACTACTGGTGTTGAGGTAATGGCATCGTCGTTTCTTCCCGCACTCGACCGCGGGCGTTTCTATGCTTTCCCGGTTGTCTGGATAGCGGTGCTGGCGGCAGGCGTCGGCCTGCGCGAGCCCCAGGAGCCGGTGGATGCCAAGACGCTCTTGTCGTTCAAGGAGAGCGGGGCGACCGCCAAGACTCCAAGCTTCCTTGCCCTCAATCCATACACCTCTGCGCTGACCTTCGTCCGTCACGACGTCGTGGAGCCGGAGGACACCGGCACCTTCAGCGCCATGGCGCACGATATCGGCGGCCACGGCCGCTTCGCCGCGCCGGGCAATGCCGTACGCCGGCAGGTGCAGCTGCAGGCGATCAACCCGCGCACCTCCGACGAGCTCGCCGGCTTCTTCCGCGACGCTTCCTATACGCTGACCGACGTGCGCCAGGGTGAAGCCGTGCCGCCGATCCGCGTCGAGCGCGTGCCCGACGATCTCGTCACCAAGGACGGCAATGTCCGCAAGGCGCTGTTCATCACCGCGCTCCTGCCGGTGATCCTCGAGGTGAACCAGCGCGTGCTCGCCGAGCGCGAGCAGCTTCTGTATCTGCGCGACAAGCTCGCCACGCCCCAGGGGATCACGCCGATCGAGCGCTTCTGGCTCGAGCAGCTCGCCGACAAGTACGACACGCCGGTCGACAAGCTCGACGAGCTGGTCCGTCGCGTCGACGTCGTCCCACCCTCGATGGCGATCGCGCAGAGCGGCGTCGAATCGGGCTGGGGCACGTCCTTCGCCGCGCGCAACGGCAACGCGCTGTTCGGCCAGATCCAGGCCGTCGGCAACCACAGCGTCGCCGTGCCGTGGCGGCCGGGCGCGGGCATGCCGCAGCCGTTCGCCAATGTCGGCGAAGCAGCCGAGGCCTATGTCGTGAATCTCAACACGCATACCGCCTACGCCGCCTTCCGCAACGAGCGCGCCGCCATGCGCGAGCGCGGCGAGAATCTCGACGGCTACAAGCTGGTCGGCCAGCTCGTGAAATACTCCGAACTTGGCCAGCAATATGTCGGCTTCATCCGTCAGGTGATCCGCGACGACAAGCTCACCGACTTCGACAAGGCGAAGCTGTCGAGCTTCTGACTCAGGCTGTTTTCGTCATCATCGAGCGCGGCAGGTCGCTGTCCGACACCAGCGGAAAGCGACGCGCGTCGAAGAGCTGATAGTGCCACCACTCATTGCGGTAGAAATCCCAGCCGGCCGTGGTCATGAGACCCATCAGCAGCAGCCGGTTGGCCTGCGCCTCGGTCGGGATGTCGGTGCGGCCATGGTGCGAAAGCGGCGTGAAGGCATCGAAGCCCGTGCCCATGTCGAGCTCGTGGCCCTTGCCGTCGATCAGGGTGAGGTCGACGGCGACACCGCGCGAATGCGGCGAGCCGCGGCGGGGATCGGCCAGGAATTCGGGATCGGGGTTGACGTTCCACAAGGCCCACTGCGCCTCGACCGGCCGGAGTGCATCGAAGATGCGGAGCCGAAAGCCGAGCGGCCGGGCCAGCGCGACGGCGGCCCTGAGCTTTTCCGCCGCTTCGGCTTGCAGCCAGCATTCGGCGTTTTGATAGACCGGCCGGCCCGTTAGATTGGCGTCCGTCGCATAGGCGAGCGTCACCTCGACATCGAAGTCGGATGGGTCGATCGCCACCAGATCGAGCTTCATGACTGCACAATGCCCAGCCGTTCCCATGAATGCCAGCCCATGAACGCCAACTCATGAACATCGGCGCATGACCGTGGTGTTGGCCTTCGACTGCGCGATCAGTGGCTTGAGCGTGGCGCTCGTACGCGACGGCGATGTGCTCGCTGCTCATCGTGAGACCGGACGCGACCAGGCGGCGCGCCTTCTGCCCGCGATCGCCTCTGTTCTGCAGGAGGCCAAGGTCGAGCGGCGCGCGCTCACCATGATCGCGACCACGGTCGGACCCGGCAGCTTCACCGGCGTGCGCGTAGGGCTGGCGGCCGCGCGCGGGCTGGCGATGGCACTCGCCATTCCGCTCGCGGGCATCGCCACGACCGAGACGTTGCTCGCGCAAGCACCGGCGACCGGTCGCTTCGGCGTAGCCGCCATCGACAGCCATCTCGGCGACTGGTTCTGCGCCATGGCGGACAAGCCGCGGGCGCCTTTCCTCGCATCGACTACGGCGCTCGTCGAACGGCTGGCCGGTCGGGCGAGCCTCATTGTCGGCCCGCAAGCCGATGCTCTGGCGCCTTCTGTCCCGGGCGCCGAAGCGCTGGTCGCACTACCGGATCCGGCGGTCATGGCGCGTCTGGCGTTGGCGGACGGCGTCGAGCGCTGGCGCGAGCGGAATCGCACCGAAGGCCTGCCGCGACCGATCTACCTGCGGGGCGTCAATGTCACCTCGCCCGACGGCACGCGGCTCACGGTCGAATAAGTGGACGCGTCCTTCGATCTACGCCCCTTCGGTCCGCTCGATCTCGACCTTGCCGCGCGCTTCCATAGAGAAAGCATCGCGGTAATGGGCGAACGCGCCTGGACGCGGCAGGACATGGCGGAGCTGTTCGCCTCGCCAGGTGTCTTCGGCCTCTTCCTTCAGCACGGTGGAAAGGAGATCGGCTTCGCCTTGTGCAGAGTTGTTGTCGATGAGGCAGAGCTGCTGACCATTGCCATCGATGCCGGTCATCGCCGCCAGGGCGCGGGCCGTGTCTTGCTGAACAATACTATCAACGCGGCGCGTATGCGTGGGGCTGCCGCGCTGTTCCTGGAAGTGGCCGCCGACAATCCGGCGGCCCAGGCGCTCTATGCACGGACCGGCTTCCAGGAGGTCGGACGACGACGCGCTTACTATGCGCGCGGCACGTGCCTTGCGGTCGATGCGATCGTGCTGCGTCTCACTCTCAAATGATCGTTCACCGCTCACAGACGGCGGATCGTCACGATATGGTCATTGCCCTCGGGTACGATCCCCAAAATGATGTGGCCTTCGTCTCGGGCAGCCTTGGGGACGTTGCGCAATGGCTCGTCGCCACGCAAGCGCACGCTCAACACCTCGCCCGACCGCATCCGCTCCAGCCGCAGCTTGGTGCGCACGAAGGTCATTGGACAAACCTCGCCCGTGATATCGATGGTCTCGTCTGGGGATGTGGACATGCCCCCAACTATACCCCGACCGCCGGCCGGTGTAGGGTGCTCTGACATGGCCGACCACAAGTCCAAGCTCGAGGCCCTCTGCGCCGAGCGCGGTCTCAAGATGACCGACCAGCGCCGCGTGATCGCGCGCGTCCTTTCCGAATCGTCCGACCATCCCGATGTCGAGGCGCTGCACAGGCGCGCGACGGCGGTGGATCCGAACATCTCGATCGCCACGGTCTATCGCACCGTGCGGCTGTTCGAGGAGGCCGGCATCCTCGCCAAGCACGATTTCGGCGACGGTCGCGCGCGCTACGAGGAAACGCCCGAAGAGCACCACGACCACCTGATCGACATCCAGACAGGCAAGGTCGTGGAATTCCACAACGACGAGATCGAGGAACTCCAGCGCAGGATCGCCGAAAAGGCGGGCTTCCGTCTGGTAGGGCACCGGCTCGAGCTCTATGGCGTGCCCCTGGATGGAAAATCAGACCGGCAAAAATGAGTGGACGCGACCAGCACCGCCTCGATAATGGCCGGATGACCGGGGCGGTTTCCCTGCGGATGAAGCATGCGCATTGACCGTGCTGATGGCGAAGCCGAGCTCCTTGGCCCTCCCATATCCAATCGGGAGATCGTCAAGGTAGTCGCGGGCGACTTCGAGGTCCGACTGGCACAGACGGCCGCCGAGATCGATGCGGCGCAGGCGTTGCGTTACCGTATCTTCTACGAAGAGATGTCTGCGCAGGCGTCGCCCGAGATGGCCGCGACCAAGCGTGACTTCGATTCGTTCGACGATGTCTGCGATCACCTGCTGGTGCTTGATCGCCGGCGTGGTGACGGGCCGGAAAGCATCGTCGGTACCTATCGCCTGATCCGCCGTTCGGCGGCGGCGCGAGCCGGCCGCTTCTATTCATCGGCCGAGTACGATATCCAGAGGATCATCGACTATCCGGGCGAGGTGCTCGAGCTCGGTCGCTCCTGCATCGCCAAGGACGCGCGCAACACCGCGACCATGCAGATGCTGTGGCGCGGCATCGCGCTCTACGCCTATCACTACAACATCCAGCTTATGTTCGGATGCGCCAGCATGCCGGGCACCGATCCGGCGCAGCACGCGCAGGCGCTCTCCTATCTCTACCAGAACCATCTCGCGCCACCGGAGATCCGCGCGCGGGCGCTGCCGCATCGCTATGTCGAGATGAATATCCTCCCGCCCGGCGCCTACGAGCCGCGCCGGGCGCTCGCCCGCGTGTCGCCGCTCATCAAGGGCTATCTGCGGCTGGGCGGCTTCGTCGGCGACGGCGCGGTGATCGATGGACAATTCGATTCGACCGACGTCTTCATCATCGTCAAGACCGAGCTGGTGACCGAAAAGTACATGCGGCACTACGAGCGCGGCGCGATCGACAAGGACTGACGCGCCGACCTCGATGTGGCTCGGCTCTCCTCTTCGCGGCATCTTCAGACTGGTGAGTTACCTGCTGCTCACCCTGTCGCTGCTGCCTGTCCATCTCCTCGCCCGCACGCTCGGCCTGCGCTCCGTCGTGAACGGACTGCCGGTGCTCTATCACCGCATGGTCTGCGCCATCCTCGGCATCCGGGTGAAGGTCTACGGCCGGCGCTCTACCGTCACGCCGACACTCTTCGTCTGCAACCACGTCTCCTATCTCGACATCGAGGTAATGGGCAGCCAGGTGCCGGGCAGCTTCGTCGCCAAGGCCGAGGTCGCGACCTGGCCGTTCTTCAAGACGCTCGCCAAGGCGCAGCGCACCATCTTCGTGGAGCGCACCTCCACCAAGGCGAGCGCCAGCCGTGACGAGATGCTGAAGCGCCTCGACACCGGCGACAACCTGATGCTGTTCCCCGAAGGCACCAGCAGCGACGGCACGCGCGTGCTGCCCTTCCGTAGCGCGCTGTTCGGTGTGGCGCAGCTTCGCCGGGACGACAAGCCGATCGTCGTTCAGCCGGTGGCGATCGCCTACACCAAGCTCGACGGCATTCCGCTCGGCCGCTACTGGCGCCCGCTCTTCGCCTGGTTCGGCGATCTCGATCTGGTGCCGCACCTCTGGCAGATGGTGTGCCTGGGCGAGACGGAGGCCGTTGTCACCTTCTTCCCACCGGTCGATATCGACAAGCTGGGCGATCGCAAGAAGCTCGCCGAATTCTGTTTCCGTCAGGTTTCGATCGGCGTGCAGGCCGCCAATACCGGCCGCTACGAGTTGCTGCCGCCCGCCGCGGTCGCCTGAAGCGGCGATGCCATCCTTCGTCCGCTTCAGCATCGAGCGCCACGTCGGTTGGCTCGAATACAATCGCCCGCCGGTCAACGCCTTCACGCGTCCGATGGTCGACGAGACGCACGATGCCATCGCTGCCGCGCTCGCCGATCCGGAGGTGCGTGTGCTGGTGCTCGCGTCGGCGGTCGAGAAATATTTCAGCGCCGGCGCCGACCTCAACATGTTCAAGGGGATGACGGGCGAGGGCGCGCGCGATTGGACCATGCGCTGCCACGAGATCGTGCGCCTGCTGCGCGCTTCGCCCAAGCCGCTGCTTGCGGCGATCAACGGCACCGCGGTCGGTGGCGGCCTGGAGATGACCCTTCATTGCGATCTGCGCTTCGCCGCCAGCGATGCCAGGCTCGGCCAGCCCGAGATCAAGATCGGTTTCCTGCCGCCGATCGGCACGACGCAGGCGCTGGTCCGGCTGCTCGGCCGGCCGCGCGCGATTCGCTATCTCTACGAAGGCGGGCTGGTGCCGGCGACCGAGGCGCTCGACTGGGGCCTGGTCGACGAGCTGGTCGAGCCATCGCAATTGCGCGCCCGCGTGCAGGCCTATGGCGAGGAGCTGGCGGCGAAGTCGCCGGCTTCGCTGGCCGCGATCCGTCGCACGATCACCCTGGGTGGCGGGATGACCTTCGAGGACGGGCTGACCTGCGAGCTCGAAACCGTGGCGGCGCTCGCCGACACGCCGGACTTTGCCGAAGGTGTCGACGCCTTTCTCGCCAAGCGGCCGCCCGACTGGCGCCGTTAGTTTTCCCGCCGCTCTTCTACGGCGGCAGCGGCCGGTAGGTCGCGAGGACGGCGCGCAGCCGGTCGACGGGCACGTTCAACACGGTCGCCAGTTTCCGGGAATGCTCGGCGAGCTGCTGCTCGGACGGGCGTTGGTGCTGTCCTCTGATGACGGGCGGGCCGACCTTTTCGAAGGCGCCGCGCACGCGCTCGGTGGGAAGGTCGAGCGCCTGGGCGATCTCGCCGAAAGGCGGAGGGCCGAACGGGCCGATATGATCGCGGTGATGCGGCTTCGCGGCGGTCAGCGTGACCGACACCGCAAAGACCAAGACGCACGTCGCAATGATGATGAGGTCTTTCAATTCAAGTCGCATGGTCTTTAGGCCTTGGTATGCCGAATGAGAGTAGTCGGTCGAAGCAGACCAAGGTCGAAGGAGCCTCATAGCGGCTTGATACGAGGGAAAGCGTCGAATCATCCCTTTGGCCGCCCCTCGACCCTGCGAGCCCGCGATGATAGAACCCGCCCGTTCCAGCAACGGAGACCGATGACTACCGTCCCCACAGACGGCAAGCGCAAGCGCGTGTTCATCCGCACCTACGGGTGCCAGATGAACGTCTATGACTCGGACCGCATGGCCGACGTCCTGCGGCCGTTGGGCTATGCGCTATCGGATGCGCCGGACCAGGCCGATCTGGTAGTGCTGAACACCTGCCACATCCGCGAGCACGCTTCGGAAAAGGTCTATTCGGAGTTGGGCCGTCTGCGCGATCTCAAGCATGAGCGCCGTGCCGATGGTGGTGACCTCACCATTGCCGTTGCAGGTTGCGTGGCCCAGGCGGAAGGCGAGGAGATCGCCAGGCGCCAGCCCGCGGTCGATATCGTCGTCGGTCCGCAGGCCTATCACCGCCTGCCGCAACTTCTTGCCGAGGCAGAGCGCAAGGCCGCGCTCCTCAAGGCCGGCAAGCGCCTGCCGGGTGCAGGCGTGCTCGACACCGAGTTCCCCGCCGAGAGCAAGTTCGATCATCTGCCGGCGCCGCGAGGCATCCGCGCGGGCTCGGCGTTCCTTTCAATCCAGGAAGGCTGCGACAAGTTCTGCACTTTCTGCGTCGTGCCCTACACGCGCGGCGCCGAATATTCGCGCCCCGTCTCGGCCGTGCTGACCGAAGCGCGCCAACTCATTGCGTCGGGCGCGATCGAGCTCACGCTGCTGGGTCAGAACGTCAACGCCTATCACGGTGAGGGCCCTTCGAGCCCGAGTGGGGGCGATTCCGTCTGGTCGCTGGCACGCCTGATCCGGGCGCTCGCCGAGCTCGATGGTCTGCAGCGCATCCGCTACACGACCTCCCATCCGCGAGACATGGACGATGACCTGATCGCCGCGCACGGCGAGGTGCCGCAGCTCATGCCTTATCTGCACCTGCCGGTGCAGTCGGGTTCCGACCGGATCCTGGAGGCGATGAACCGCGGCCACGGTCGCGATCGTTTTCAGTCGATCGTTGACCGCCTGCGCACGGTGCGGTCGGACCTTGCGCTGTCGTCCGATTTCATCGTCGGCTTCCCGGGCGAGAGCGATGCCGACTTCGACGACACGATGCGCCTGATCGACGAAGTGGGCTTTGCCGGTGCTTTCTCCTTCAAGTACAGCCGCCGCCCCGGCACGCCGGGCGCCGCGCTGCCCGATCAGGTGCCGGAGAATGTGAAGGCCGCCCGCCTTGCCGCCCTTCAGGCGGCGATCGGCCGGCAGCAAGTAGCGTTCAACACCACCAAGGTCGGCACCACGGTGCCGGTGCTGTTCGCCGAAGTGGGCCGCAAGCCCGGCCAGGTGCTGGGCAAGACGCCGTGGCTGCAGTCGGTCCATGTCGAGGCGCCTCTATCGCTGATCGGCCGCATCGCCGACGTGCGCATCGTGTCGGCCCACGCTGTCAGCCTTGGCGGCGAGCTTGCCCCTTCGTTCGAGGTCGCCGCGTGAGTGTCACCCGACGGATGTCGTTCGACGACAATGCGGTGATCGCCCAGCTCTACGGCAACCACGACAGCAACCTCGTCCGCATCGAGCAACTGGCCGGCGTGCAGCTCAATGCGCGCGGCAATCAGATCGATATCACCGGCGACAACGACAACGTCACCATTGCGCACAGAACGCTGACCGGCCTCTACGAGCGCCTGAAGCGCGGCCTGTCGGTCGAGATGGCCGATGTGAATGCCGCCGTTCGCTTCGCGCAGAGCGGCGGCGACAATGGCGACGGAGCGGGCATCCGCACGCGCCGCCGCACGGTCAATGCCCGCTCGCCCGGCCAGGGGGCCTACCTGCAGGCGCTGCGCGAGCGTGACATGGTCTTCGCACTGGGGCCGGCCGGCAGCGGCAAGACCTATCTCGCTGTCGCCATGGGCGTGTCGCTGCTGCTCGCGGGCAAGGTCGAACGCATCGTGCTGTCGCGGCCTGCCGTCGAGGCCGGCGAGCGGCTGGGCTTCCTGCCGGGCGACATGAAGGAGAAGATCGATCCCTATCTCCGGCCGCTCTACGACGCTTTGCACGACATGATGCCGGCCGAGCAGATCGCCAAGCGCATGGAAGAGGGCGAGATCGAGATCGCGCCGCTGGCCTTCATGCGCGGCCGAACGCTCGCGCATTGCTATGTGATCCTCGACGAGGCGCAGAACACCACGCCGATGCAGATGCGCATGTTCCTGACCCGTCTGGGCGAGGGCTCGCGCATGGTGGTCACCGGCGATCCCAGCCAGACCGACCTGCCGGGCGGCCAGCGTTCGGGCCTCACCGACGCGGTCGACACGCTCGGCCACGTCGAAGGCATCCGCTTCGTGCGGCTTACCTCGAAGGACGTCGTGCGCCACGATCTCGTGACCCGCATCGTCGAGGCCTATGACGCACGCGACAAGAAGAGCAAAGGTTGACGTCGTCCTGCTCGACGCGGCATGGGCGAAAGTCCTGCCGGCCGTCGAGCGTCAGGTGCGTCGCGCGGCTCGCGCCGCCCTCGGCCGGCGCACAACCTCTTCATTGACTGTCGCGCTCGCCGACGACCGGCGGGTGAGGGCGCTCAACAAGCGCGATCGCAAGAAGGACAAGCCGACCAACGTGCTGTCCTATCCGTCGGGCGAGAAGGATTTCCTGGGCGATATCGTGCTGGCCCGCCAGACGGTTTGGCGCGAGGCGAAGGAGCAGAAGAAGACTCCGGCCGATCATCTCGCCCATCTGGTCGTGCACGGCACCTTGCATCTCCTGGGCCACGACCACGAGACCAGCGATGCCGATGCCGAGCGCATGGAAGCGATTGAACGGCGCATTCTCAAAAAACTCAGGATCGCGGATCCGTACACTTTGTCATCCTGAACCGCGCGCCCTGTCATCCTGAGCGTAGCGAAGGATCTCGTGGCGATTGCCAGCGGTGTGCTCGTTGAAGGGCCATGAGGTCCTTCGCTACGCTCAGGACGACAGGGTATTCATTGATCAGAATGGCAGCCGGGACGAAATGCGGGTATGCTCTGCACACGCGCATTGCGAAGACGGAACAACAGCCGTTTTAGAGCCGGTCGAAAGCGCGACGAAAGAGGCCGGTATGGTCGGCCACCCCGTTAAATTTCCCGTTTTTTAACGAGAGAGCTCACAGCATCTCGAGTGACTGCTTCCTCTTTGGCGGCGGAAAAATTTTGTCGAGCGCGGCCAGGATCTGCGGTGAGAGCTTCACATCGACGGCGCCGAGATTTTCCTTCACGCGCTCGCGGGTCGACGATTTGGGGATGGTGACAACGCCGGGCTGTGCCAGCACCCAGGCGACAGCGAGCTGTGCCGGCGTGCAGCCGACCTCCTGCGCGATCTTTTTCAGCGCCGCACTGCCGAGCAGCCGACCCTGATCGAGCGGCGAGTAGGCCATCAGGGGGATGGAACGCTTGCGCATCCACGGCAGCAGGTCGAACTCAGGGCCGCGGCGCGACAGGCAGTAGAGGACCTGGTTGGTGCCGGTGAGGCCCTTGTCGAAGCGCGCGGCCTCTTCCATGTCATCGGTGTCGAAGTTGCTCACGCCGAAGTCGGCGATCTTCCCGGCCTGGCGCAGGCGATGAAAAGCCTCGAAGGTTTCTGCGAGCGGGGAGCCGCCGCGCCAGTGCAGGAGATAGAGATCGATACGCTCGATGCCCATGCGCTTGAGGCTGCGCTCGCAGGCGGCGATGGTGCCCGTGCGCGTGGCATTGTGGGGATAGACCTTGCTCACGATGAAGGGGCGCTTGGCGCGCCCGGCGAGCGCCTCGCCCACGATCTCCTCGGCGACGCCATCGCCGTACATCTCGGCGGTGTCGATCATGGGATAATCGAGCTCGAGCGCATATTTGATCGCGTCGAGCTCCTGCGCGCGAATGCGGCGGCTTTCACCCATGCGCCAGGTGCCGATGCCCAACACCGGCATCTGCGCGCCGGAGGGGAGTTTGCAGGAACGCATCAGGAACTTCCGCAATTGAAACGCAAGGGCATTAGCCTATCTTAGCAGTCATGCCGGACTCCACAGCGCGCGGACCGCAGCCGGGTTCCCTCCCGGTCTCGGAAGAGCCTGCCCCAAACACGCACGCGCTGACACCGGGTGATTCTTCAAATGGTGGGCCTTCCAACGGCGGTCTTTTGCGCAGCATCCTGCGGCGCCTGCGCCGGCGTGAGAGAAACGAGGCGGTGCGCGAGGCGATCGAGGAGCTGATCGAGGAGACGCCGGAGAGCGACACGCCGATCAGCGACGATCAGCGTCACCTTCTCGCCAACATCCTGAAGCTGCGCGACAAGACCGTGGCCGACGTGATGGTGCCGCGCGTCGATATCGTCGCCATCGCGGCCGACACGCCGCTCGACGATGTCGTGCGCCTGATCCAGACCGAGGCGCATTCGCGCTATCCCGTCCATCGCGAGACGCTCGACGATGTGATCGGCATGGTCCACATCAAGGACGTGCTCGCCTATTGGGGCACGTCGAAGAAGTTCAATCTGCGCGACATATTGCGGCGGGTGGTGTTCGTGGCGCCGACGCTCCCCGTGCTCGACATGCTGCTCGACATGCGCCGCTCGCGCACGCACATGGCGCTGGTGGTCGACGAGTTCGGGGGCACCGACGGGCTGCTCACCATCGAGGACCTCGTCGAGGAGATCGTCGGCGAGATCGAGGACGAGCACGACGTCGCGCAGGCGCCGACCCTGTCGCGCCGCGCCGACGGCACGATCGACGTCAACGGCCGCACGCCGGTCGAGATGCTCGAGCAGGAGATCGGCAAGGTGTTGTCGGAGGACGAGCGGGAGGAGATCGATACGGTGGGCGGACTGATCTTCTCGCTGCTGGGTCGCATCCCCGAGCGCGGCGAGGTCGTGCGTCATCCCTCGGGCGTGGAGTTCGAGATCCTGGACGTCGATCCGCGCCGCATCCGCCGCTTGCGCGTGCGGCCGCCGCAGACGCCGCCCGCCGATAGCTGATCGATCCATTCCGACAATGATGTTTCAAGGAAAACGCGCCCTGGCGGTGGGCCTGCTGGCCGGTGCGCTCACCGCGCTGGCCATGCCACCGTTGCATTGGCTGCCCCTCGCCATCCTCGGCATCGTCGTCTTCATCCGGCAGTGGGATACCTCGCTCACGCCCAGGATGGCGCTGTTGCGCGGCTGGGCCTGGGGACTCGGATACTTTGCGGTCGGTTCCTACTGGATCGTCGAGGCCTTCTTCGTGCCGCCGGCCGACTTCGAATTCCTTGGCCCGCCGATGGTGGTGGGATTGGCCCTCCTGCTCGGTCTCTATCCGGGCCTGGCGGCCGGCGGCACTCGCTGGCTTGCCCTGCGTTGGCCGATCCTTGCCGGTCGTGGAGCCCGTCTGCTTCTGCTGGCGATCGCCTGGACGGTGATGGAGTGGCTGCGCGGTCATATGTTCACGGGCTATCCGTGGAATCCGCTGGGCCATGTCTGGGCTTTCACGCCGGCCTTGCTGCAAAGCGCGGCGCTGTTCGGCGTCTATGGTCTGGGTACGCTGACCTTCATCGTGCTGGGCGCGCCGGCGGCCGGCTGGCGCGCCGCGGCGGTGGGGCTTGCCGTCGTTGGTCTCGCCGGCTGGTTCGGCATGAAAGTGATGCCGCCCGTCGATGCGGCAGCCGATGGTCCGATCGTGCGTATCGTGCAACCCAATACGCCGCAGGCGGAGAAGTGGCAGCCCGGCACCGAGGTTCCGGAGATGCGCAAGCTTCTCGCGCTCAGCCATCGACCAGGCTTCGAAAAGCTCGCTGCCGTGATCTGGCCGGAAACGGCGGTGCCTTTCATCGTGACGCCCGATTCGCCGGCGCTACCGACGCTGGCGATGGCCGCTCCGCCCGGGGGCTATCTGCTGACCGGTGCGATTCGCGCAACCAAACGCCGCGCCGATGGCGTGTGGAATTCGCTGCTGGCCATCGATCAGGGCGGCGCGATCGTGGCCTATTACGACAAGGTCCATCTCGTGCCGTTCGGCGAATACATTCCCTTCCACAAGGACCTCGCGCCGCTCGCCGGTTTGATTGGCCGCGGCTCGTTCGAAATCGGCGATGGACAGGTCACGCTCGCTCCACCGGGCTTGCCGGCCTTCTCACCGGTGATCTGCTACGAGGTGATTTTCCCGGGAGCCGTCACCGGACCGGGCGCGCGTCCACGCTGGCTGCTCAATATCACCAACGACGCCTGGTTCGGCCTTTCGACGGGCCCTTATCAGCATTTCACGAGTGCACGTTTACGCACGATCGAAGAAGGCTTGCCGATGATCCGCGCCGCCAACACCGGCGTGTCGGCGGTCATCGACGCTTATGGTCGCGTGCTCGTCTCGCTCGACATGGAGCAGCAGGGCATCATCGATCACGCGATTCCACCGGCGCGTGCGGCGACGCCGTACGCTCAGTGGCACGATTGGACTCTCCTGGTTTTGATCATCGTACTTGCTGTTGCGATGATCGTTACAGGCTGGTGCGAGATGCGTTTTGGAAGTGGAAGGCTTCGCCCGACCAAGTTGTAGAGGTTGAGCTTGCATTCTTGGCAATAGCGGCTTATGTCCCATGCAGCCTTGGCGTGTAGATATGCATTTTTGCACACAAGGAGAGGCGAGCCAGATGCGATCTGCGGTATCCGGCGCGTTGTCCTTTTTTGCAACGGCTTGCCCGTAGCCGAACCAAGACCAAGAGGGATCAAGACCCATGGCAAGATCGCATCCGGTTGACGTCCATGTCGGAGCCAGAATGCGCCAGCGGCGCACGCTTCTGGGTATGAGCCAGGAGAAGCTCGGGACGGCCGTGGGGCTGACGTTCCAGCAAATTCAGAAATACGAACGTGGCTCCAACCGTATCGGCTCGAGCCGTCTCTTCGAGTTTGCCAAGGTGCTCGACGTTCCGGTGTCCTATTTCTTCGACGAGATGCCCTCCAATGCTCTGGCTGGCCGGCCGATGTCAGGGCGCGGCCGCAAGGGCGGCTTCGGCGAGGCAGCAACTCCTTTCGAGAATGAAAAGGATCCGCTGATCAAGCGCGAGACGCTGGAATTGGTGCGCGCCTACTACAAGATCCGCGAAAGCCGCGTGCGCAAGCGCATCTTCGAGATGGTGAAGGCGGTCGGTGCTGCCAGCCATGCCGAGGTCCTGGGCGGCCGCAAGGGTCGTTCTTCGTCATCCTCCTAAGAGTCATCTAAGGCCCGATTCACGGGCTCCAAAAGGCCCCCGCAAAGGGGCCTTGATTTCTTTGCCTATTTAGAGTTTTTTCCGGCCCGGTATCACCCTTGGCCATCCCAAGGGACCGGTGCCGACGCGGACGGATTTGGACGACTTGCCACCGCGAACCAAAGGCTAAGCCGGACGTGCGGCCTGCCCGCCCTGCCCGGAGTCCAGTGACACATGGGAGGGTGCTGTGGCGCTCAAGGACTATCTCTTTACTTCTGAATCGGTTTCCGAAGGCCATCCGGACAAGGTCTGCGACCAGATCTCGGACGCGATCCTCGACGCCTTCATCGCCAACGACGTCAAGCTCGGCATCTCCGACGAGAGCCACGCCAACACGCGGCTGGGCTGCGAGACGCTGGCCACGACCAACAAGATCGTCGTGGCAGGCGAAGGCCGCGCCTCGGCACCGTACATGAAGCAGTACGGCAAGCAGACCATCGTCAATCGTGAGGCCATCGGCGAGATCGCCCGCAAGGTCGTCGAGGATATCGGCTACGACCAGGATGGCTTCTCCTTCCACGGCGCCGATGTCGAGGTGCTGTTGCACGGTCAGTCGCCCGACATCGCCATGGGTGTGAATGCCAAGAAGCACGGCGGCAACCTTGGCGAGCAGGAGGGCGCGGGCGACCAGGGACTGATGTTCGGCTTCGCCTGCCGCGATTCGGAGGAATACGAGAAGGGCTCGTTCATGCCGGCCCCGATCTATTTCAGCCACAAGATCCTCGAAGTGCTGAGCAAGGCCCGTCGCTCGGGCGAACTGCCTGACCTGCAGCCCGACGCCAAGAGCCAGGTGACCGTCCGCTACGTGAACGGCAAGGCCATCGGCGCGACCAAGGTGGTCGTCTCCACGCAGCACCGCGAAGCCAATGCCAAGGGCAAGAAGTACAACTCCGCCATGATCAAGGAGATGATCGCCGATCATGTCGAGCAGTCGCTGCCGGAGGGCTGGATGCCCAAGAAGGCATCGGACTTCTTCGTCAACCCGACCGGCAACTTCGTCGTTGGCGGTCCGGACGGCGACTGCGGCCTCACCGGCCGCAAGATCATCGTCGACACCTACGGCGGCTATGCCCCGCACGGCGGCGGCGCGTTCTCGGGCAAGGATCCGACCAAGGTCGACCGCTCGGCGGCTTATGCCGCGCGCTATCTCCCCAAGAACGTCGTGGCCGCGGGTCTCGCCGACCGCTGCCTGATCCAGGTCGCCTATGCGATCGGCGTCGCCGATCCGATGTCGCTCTATGTGAACACCGAAGGCACCGGCAAGGTCGACGAGCGCAAGCTCGAGAAAGTGCTGGCCGATATCTTCCCGCTGCGCCCGACCAATATTCGCCGCGGCCTGCAGCTCAACAAGCCGATCTACAAGAAGACGGCGGCTTACGGCCATTTCGGCCGCAAGCCCGAGAAGGACGGCAGCTTCTCCTGGGAGCGGACCGACCTCGTGCCGGAGTTGAAGCGCGCGTTCGGCGCGCGCTAAAGCAATCGCGCTTTAGATCGTCTGAACGAAATCCGGGTCTTCGAGCCGCGCCAGCCGCTCGGAGGCCAGACGGGCGCAATCGATCAGCAGCGATTTGCGCCGCGCCGCCGCCACGGCTCGCCGTGGCGGATGGCGCAGGATCTCTCCACCGTAGGCATCCGCCACGATCAACCCGACTTCCTCGGGGATGAGCGTTTGCGGGAAATCGACCGGCACGGCGACGTAGAGCAGATCGCACCAGTCGAGATAGTCCGGCCATTTGCTGTCGACCCGCCAATCCTCGATCGACGACTTGGTCTCGACGATGACGAGCTCTCCCGTGGGCCCGACGCAGAAGATGTCGGCACGACGTCCGTCGGGCAGCGGCATCTCGAGCAGCACCGAGCGACCCGACTGACGCATCAGCCGGCAAGCGCCGCGGCAGACGGCGAGGGTGATGTCGGGACGGGCCTGGCGGGGAAGCGGCGGCGTGATCATGAGCGCGGAAAGGCTCAGGGACGCGGCATTGGCCTGAGCGGCGGCGGCGTGTTGCTGACGGGACGATCCAGAGCCGGCACGAAGGCGTTGGCCAGCGCCTCACCCTTCTTGCGATCGTCGGCGCTGATCTGGGCGGAGGCTTTCTCGCGAACGGGCTGGGCGTTTGGATAATTGGCCCGTTCGGCAAGCAGCAGCCACTTGTAGCCTTCGACTGGATCGGTGGTGCCGGCCTTGCCGCCAATCAGAAGCAAGCCCAGCGCCTGCTGCGCATCGGGGAGGCCCTGCAAGGCTGCGCGGTTGTACCAGACCTGTGCCTGAGCCATGTCGGCGTCGACACCGGCGCCGGCGATATAGGCGTTGGCGAGTTTGAACTGAGCTGACGGCACGCCCGCATCCGCCGCTATCCGGTACCAGGTGACGGCGGTCTGCACCAACTTCTCCCGTCCGGCCCTGTCGCGCACGGCCCGGCGAGCCGCCATGTCGCCCATGGCGAGCGCCCCTTCCGGGACGCCGGCCTGTTGCGCCGCGACCAGCCAACGCTGCGCGGTATCTTCGTCGCGTTTGATGCCCGAGCCATCGGCGAGCGCCAGTCCGTAGCGCAAGGCGGCTAGCGGATGGCCTTTCTCCGCCGCTTGGCGATAGAGATCGGTTGCGCGCACCGGATCGGCGGGAGCCGTCCCGCTGCTTTCTTCGAGTGCGCGGCCCAACGTGTAGAGTGCGTAAGGATTGCCATCACTCGCAGCCTGCTGAAGCCACGCGCGCGCCTGCTGGAGATCGCGCGTCACACCCTGGCCGCGCAGGTAAAGCACTCCGAGATCGAGCTGGGCGCGGCGGTTGCCGGCTTGCGCGGCCCGCTGAAACAACTCGACGGCCTTGGCGTCGTTGCGCGGCATGCCGGCGAGTCCCTCGGCGAACACCAGCGCGAGCTGCTGCGCGCCCTCGGACGAGCCGCGATCGACGGCATGCTGCAAGGCTTGCAATCCCTCGCGGTTGTTGCCGCGATCGATCAGCACCGTGCCGAGCCAGGCTTCGGCGTCGGCATTTTCCGGAACGAGCCGCCGCAGCGCCTGTTCCGCCGTTGGTAGATCGCCGGAGCGATAAGCCATGACCGCTGGACGCAGCGACGGTACCACGTCGGAAGCATCGGCGGGCTGGGCGCGCGCGCTACCGACCCCGGCCAGCAATGTGCACGCCAGTGCGAGAGGCAGCGCCGCACGCAGCACTGCCCGCGCCGCGATCATTTCGTCTTGAAGGTGTAGGCGGTGCCTGCGGCCTTGGCCTGCTCGATCTCGTCGGGCTTCAGTTGGGGCGCGATCTGCCCCATGAGCTCTTCGGCATTGGGCATGTTCCAGCGCTGCGCGACGACCAGCCACTTGTAGGCTTCGCTCACGCTCTTCGGCACGCCCTTGCCGTCCGCGTAGGCGCCAGCGAGCGGGATGAGGGCTGGCGTGTATCCGCGCTCGGCGGCGTCGAGCAACAACGGCACGGCCTTGCTCATGTCGAACAATTTGGAATCGGGATTGCCATAGATGTAGAGGCCGAGCAGGAACTCAGCGCGCGGATCGCGTTCCTTCGCGAGCACCTGCAGATCCTTTTCCGCTTTCGGAAGATCGCCGGCCTGCATCGCCTTCACGCCGTCTTCGATACTCGATGCGAAGCTGCTGGGCGCAAGGCCGACGAGAGCAATGGACGCTGCACAGACGGCGGATGCAGCAGGGCGAAAACGAAGAAGGCGCACGATCGAACTCCCATTGAGGCGACGGACGGCGCGTCCGTCTAGCATGGAAAAGCCACGCGAACCCAGCAGCCTGGCCGCGACGCTTTGTTGCCCAAGTGACAGTTTGAAGTAATTGCAGTACTGCTTGCTATACTACGCCGCCAGAATTTGATTAAATCTTTGATTTTAATAGTAAAAGAGCAGGAATGATCGAGATTCACGGAGAATCTGCTCGCCCTTTTCTGACTATCTGGTGTTCCAAGAGACAGAAGATCCTTAGGAAATAAAGGATTGCCTAAAAACAAGATATGCGTTTTTGCAAGTAACGACGGGTCACCCCGTTTGTTAAGTTCAGCTCATTAGAGGCGTCTAAAGCTAGCTTTAATTCATATCGGAAAGGCTTTCATACCCAGAATTGGCCGTGTCCCCTGAGGGGACGCCGCCCCATCCCTGATTCCCATAGCCCGCCGGCGGCCCCCAAGCCGCTCATCGAAGCCCCTTCCCACACACCCTGAGGCTCCGATAATCCCACACCCAGGCGGGCTCCTAAGGAAGGCCGGTCGTTCCCCAAGCGACCGGCCTTTCGTGTGTCTGGGCCAGTGCCCAATCCTTCCTCCGTAGACGGTCGATTGACCTTTTGGAAAAATTGGGAAAAGCAACGATCCGAGCTTGGCGCGGCGCGCCTTTTTACTGCCTGCTTGCAGCTTTAGATCTCCCAAAACCGTCTATCTCGAAAAAAAAATGCAGCAAAATCAAGCATCAGATTCCTCAAGATATGCATTCTTGCAAGTTACGAGCTTCGCCCCCTGTGTTAGCGTGGGCTCATTAAAGCAATTCATATTCTATTGGTTTTGATATGAAAATTGTCGGATTCCCGGTCGACGTATCGCGTTCGCAGGATGGTCGCATCGTCCGTGGCTTGCGGACTCGACAAGCGCTTATCCAGGCGACACTGGATCTGATCCAGGCCGGCGATGTCGAACCGACCTCGGCCGCCATCGCCACCATTGCCGGCGTTTCCAGCCGCGCGCTCTTCCAGCATTTCACTAGCCTCGCTGACCTCTACGCGGCGGCCTTCGACCTTGCCGTCAGCCGCGCCTTCGAGCGCCATCGGCCGGTCGATGTGGCCGCGCCGCTCGCCAACCGCATTGAGATTCTGGTGTCGGATCGCTCCGAGCTGTTCGAGGAGTGGCTGCCGGTGTGGCACTTCGCCGAACGGGTGCGCAGCGTCGCCCCGGCTGTCGGTCTCGGCATCGCCCAACTGCGTCGCCTGCTGCGCGAGCGCCTCGCCGCATGGTTCGCCACGGAGCTCAGCACTCTCGACCCCACCTCGCATGACCTTGTGCTCGACTCGCTGGATGTCGCCTTCGGTCTCGACAGTTGGATGAACATGCGCGAGCAGCTTCGACTGTCGCCGGTTCATGCGTCGCGCACCTGGCGCTTCACTGCCGAGGCGATCGTGCTTCAGGCACTCACGGTTCCCACGCAGCCCGTGGCGGTGGCTTAGCTCGCTTTTCCGACGAAGCCGAAAAACGACTGGGCCACCATGGCGACATCCCCATCCCATGGCGTCGCCGCTTTATCCACCCACCCCAGCCACGGGCATCCCAGAAGGCCGGTCGTCCCCAAGCGACCGGCCTTTCCCTTTCCCTCGCTGAAGTCGCGCCAACAAAAAGGCGACGGAAACCCGTCGCCCTTTGCAGAAGCAGGGAATCGCTCCGTCAGTTGATCTTGGCGCGGAACTTGGTGTGGCAAGCACCGCAAGCCTTGCCGACATTGACGAAGGCCGGGCCGATCTTGTCGTAGTCGCCCGAACCCGCGGCGACAGCGAGCGCATCGTACGCATCGTCGGCCGCCTTGCTCGCCGCGGCGAAGCCCGCCGAATCAGACCACACGGTCGGCAGCGCCTTGGTGTCGCCCTTGTCGGAGCCGGCCGGGAACATCTTGTCGAACGCCTCCTCGAGGCCCTTCAGCTTGGCCGCGTCCTCGACGATCTTCTTGGCATCGCCCTTCGCATCGATCGTGGCCTTGATCTCGCGCATCAAGGGGCCGGTAGCCTTGCGGTTTTCCTGACGCTGCTTGATGACATCGGCCTGGGCCAGCGCGATCGTCGTGCCGCCCACCAGGGCACCGGCGGCGAGAGCGCCGACCACTGCCGCAACGAGTGCATTCTTCCTCATGTACCATCCCTTGGTTTTGATCCCCCGGCGATGGCTTCCGCGGCGCCGGCCCGGTATTTGTCGCAGAGAACCTGCGGCGGCCGAAGGAATAATTCCTCACGACTGCGTGTAAAGGCAGTTGAACAACGGGGGCTGGAGCATGCAGCGAGACGATGAAGGAAGGCTGGCCGTCGAGACGATCCGTGTCTGGGATCTGCCCGTTCGCCTGTTTCACTGGACACTCGTGACCTTGATGGTCGTGTCCTATTTCACCGGCCGCGCGGGTGGCGATTGGATGAAGTTTCACTTCTGGTCCGGTTACGGAATCCTCACCTTGTTGCTGTTCCGCATCATCTGGGGCTTCGTCGGCAGCACAACTGCGCGCTTCACGCACTTCGTCAAAGGCCCGTCCGCCGCCATCGCTCATCTGCGCGAATTGCTGGGCAAGGAGGGGCCGCACGATGCCGGTCACAATCCGGCAGGCGCCGCGATGGTGCTGGTGCTGATCTTCGCCGTGCTGCTTCAGGTGCTCACCGGCTTCTTTTCAGCCGACACCGATGAAGGCACTGTCAGTGGGCCGCTTGCGTCCCTCGCCTCCGACAAGGTCATCGACAAGGCGACATCGTTCCACCATTTCTGGATCAACGTGCTGCTGGCGTTGGCTGCGCTGCACGTCCTGGCCGCACTCGTCTATCTCGTATGGAAGCGGCAGAATCTGATCGGCGCGATGTGCACGGGCCGCAAGCCGCGCCGCCACGTCGTGCCGTCCGGCGAGGCCGTGCCAGCGCTGACCTTCGGCTCCAACTGGCTGGCGCTTGGGCTGCTGATCGTCTCCGCGGCCATCGTCTACGGCATCGTTCGCCTTGGCGGCTGATCGCAATCCTGGTTTGCGCCGCGGCCGGGCGGTCTTGTGAGTAGGGTGGGGCACCTCTAGGCTGCCTTACAACCACGTGAACCTGGATTTTGCATCATGAAATTTACCGGTACCGACTCCTACGTTGCCAGCGACGACCTGCGCGTGGCGGTGAACGCTTCCATCGCGCTGCAGCGGCCGTTGCTGATCAAGGGCGAGCCCGGCACCGGCAAGACCGTGCTGGCGCATGAGGTGGCCAAGGCGCTGGGCGCGCCGATCATCGAATGGCACATCAAGTCGACCACCAAGGCGCAGCAGGGGCTTTACGAGTACGACGCGGTCAGTCGCCTGCGTGACAGCCAGCTCGGCGACGGACGGGTCAAGGACATCGCCAACTACATCAAGAGGGGCAAGATGTGGGAGGCCTTCACCTCCGAGCAGCGGCCTGTCCTCCTGATCGACGAGATCGACAAGGCCGACATCGAGTTCCCGAACGATCTGCTGCTCGAGCTCGATCGCATGCAGTTCTACGTCTACGAGACGCAAGAGACGATCAAGGCGACGCAGCGCCCGATCGTGATGATCACCTCGAACAACGAGAAGGAGCTGCCCGACGCCTTCCTGCGCCGTTGCTTCTTCCACTACATCCGCTTCCCCGATCGCGAGATCATGACCCAGATCGTAGACGTCCATTTTCCCGACCTGCAGCGCAACCTGCTGCGCGAGGCACTGAACATCTTCTACGATATTCGCGAGGTGCCGGGCCTCAAGAAGAAGCCCTCGACATCGGAGCTGCTCGATTGGCTGAAGCTCCTGATGGTCGAGGAGATGCCGCCCGAGGCGCTGCGTTCGAAGGACAGCAAGCAGCTCATTCCGCCGCTGCACGGCGCGCTGCTCAAGAACGAGCAGGACGTTCATCTGTTCGAACGGCTCGCCTTCATGGCCCGCCGGGAGCAGCGCCAATAGGAACGGGGTCGTCCCATGTTCACCAACTTCTTCCTCGAGCTGCGTCAGGCCAAGGTGCCGGTCTCCATCAAGGAGTACCTCGCCTTGATGGAGGCGATGGACAAGCACGTCGCCGACTACTCGATCGACGACTTCTACTATCTGTCGCGCTCCATCCTGGTGAAGGATGAACGCAACCTCGACAAGTTCGACAAGGTGTTCGGCCATGTCTTCAAGGGCCTCGAGGCACCGGCCGGTGAAGGCACGACCGCCGAAATCCCCGAGGAATGGCTGCGCAAGCTCGCCGAGAAGCTGCTGACCGAAGAGGAAAAGAAGCAGATCGAGGCGCTGGGCGGTTGGGAGAAGATCATGGAGACGCTGAAGAAGCGTCTCGAGGAGCAGCAGAAGCGCCACCAGGGCGGCAGCAAATGGATCGGCACGGCGGGCACCTCGCCGTTCGGCGCCTATGGCTACAATCCCGAAGGCGTGCGCATCGGCCAGGACAAGAACCGCGAAGGCCGCGCCGTCAAGGTATGGGACAAGCGCGAGTACAAGAACCTCGACGACACGGTCGAGATCGGCACGCGCAACATCAAGATCGCGCTGCGGCGCTTGCGCAAGTTCGCGCGCGAGGGCGCCGAGGTCGAGCTCGACATGCCCGACACGATCCGTTCGACGGCGCGCAATGCGGGCTATCTCGACATCAAGATGATCCCCGAACGGCGCAACAAGGTGAAGCTTCTGCTGCTGTTCGACATCGGCGGCTCGATGGACGCGCACATCCGCGTCTGCGAGGAGCTGTTCTCGGCGGCGCGCTCGGAATTCAAGCACCTTGAATTCTATTACTTCCACAACTGTCTCTACGAGAAGCTGTGGAAGGACAACCGGCGCCGCCACGTCGACACCTATTCGACGGCGCAGCTCATGAACACCTACCCGCCCGACTACAAGATCATCTTCGTCGGCGATGCCTCGATGAGCCCCTACGAAATCGCCTATCCCGGCGGCTCGGTGGAGCACTGGAACGAGGAGGCGGGCCAAGTCTGGATTCAGCGCATGGCCGATACATACCGGTCGATGGTATGGCTCAATCCCGTGCCGGAGCGGCACTGGAGCTACACGCCGTCGATCCAGCTGCTGCAGCAGCTCTCGTCGAACCGTATGTTCCCGCTCACGCTGGGTGGCTTGGACAGCGCGATGAAGGAATTGAACAAGTAAAAGATCGGGAGAACGCCAGATGAAGACCGGACCGGCCGTTGCCGAGATTCTGAAGAGGGAAGGCGTTGAGTATCTCTTCGCCTATCCGGTGAACCATCTGATCGAGCACTGCGCCGCGCTCGACATTCGGCCGATCATCGTCCGCCAGGAGCGCATCGGCCTGCACATGGCCGACGCCATGTCGCGGCTGACCAAGGGCCGCCGCATGGGCGTGTTCTGCATGCAGAGTGGCCCGGGTTCCGAGAACGCCTATGGCGGTGTGGCGCAAGCGTTCGGCGAATCGGTGCCGTTGCTGGTCATCCCGGCCGGCTATCCGCGCCGCATCGCGCACGTGCCGCCGAACTTCAACTCGTCCCTGACCATGGCGCACGTTGCCAAGCATGCCGAGCCGATCACCTCGGGCAAGGAGATCGAGAACATCATGCGCCGGGCCTTCAGCCTGCTGCGCAACGGCCGCGGCTCACCGGTGATCATCGAGTTCCCGGCCGAGGCCAACACCGAGGATGCGCCCGAGCCGCTGACCTACGAGCCGGTGATCGCCACCAAGTACGGGCCCGATCCGGCAGCAGTGAAGGAAGCAGCCAAGGTGCTGGTCGCGGCCAAACGGCCGGTGATCTATGCCGGCCACGGCGTGCACTGGGCCGAGGCTTATGACGAGCTCAAGGAGCTGGCCGAGCTGCTGGCGATCCCGGTTTGCACCTCGCTCCAGGGCAAGAGCAGCTTCGATGAGACGCATCCGCTGTCGCTCGGCTCGGGCGGCCGCGCCTATCCGAAGGCCGTGCGCCACTTCCTCGACCATTGCGACGTGCTGTTCGGCATCGGCTGCTCATTCACCGAGACCAACTTCGGCATCTCGATGCCGAAGGGCAAGACGGTGATCCACACCACGCTCGATCCCAACCACCTCAACAAGGACGTGCGCTGCCAGTACGGCCTGATCGGCGACGCCAAGCTCGCGCTGCGTGCCATGGTCGACGAGTGCAGCAAGCTGGTCGGCGGCAAGAAGCGCGATGCCGGCCCGGTCGCGGCCGAGATCAAGCCGATGGCCGACGAGTGGCTCAAGGAGTGGATGCCCAAACTCACCAGCAACGACGCGCCGCTCAACCCGTACCGCGTGCTGTGGGATCTGCAGAATACGGTCGACAAGGCCAACACCATCATCACCCATGATGCGGGCAGCCCGCGCGACCAGCTCTCGCCGTTCTGGAAGACCACTGCGCCGCACACCTACATCGGCTGGGGCAAGACCACACAGTTGGGTTACGGCCTTGGCCTCGCCATGGGCGCCAAGCTTGCCTGCCCGGACAAGCTCTGCATCAACGTCTGGGGTGACGCCGCCATCGGCTTCACCGGCATGGATTTCGAGACGGCCGTGCGCGAGCGCATCCCGATCATGTCGATCCTGCTGAACAACTTCTCGATGGCGATCGAGCTGCACATCATGAAGGTCTCGACCGAGAAGTATCGCTCGACCGATATCTCCGGCGATTACGCCGCCATGGCGCGCGCGTTCGGCGGCTATGGCGAGCGGGTGACCAAGCCCGAAGACATCGTGCCGGCGATCAAGCGTGGCATCGAACAGACCAGGAAAGGCGTTCCGGTGTTGCTCGAGTTCATCACGTCGAAGGAAGTCACGATCTCCGTGCCGAAATGACGACGATCCTCACACCGACCGAAGAGTTCAACGTCACGACGATGCGGCATGGCCTCTGGATGAAGGCCGCCGATGCCGAGAGAGTGACGGGTTGGACGCTCAAGCCCGAGGGCATGTGCCGCGACGAACTCTGCGTACCGTTGCCGCTCGCGGCGGTGTCGGGCAGCGAGGTCGATGTCGCGGCCTTCTGGCACAAACTCGGCGGTCCCGCGATCGCGAGCCGCGCCCGCGACGTGTGGGCGCTCGGCGCACCGCCCGATGAGCGCAACGCCGCGCTCAAGGATCTCGAAGCGCCGGACTTCACCTTGCCTGACATCGACGGCGTGCCGCGCACGCTCTCGCAGCTTCGGGGCAAGAAAGTCTTCATGGCCACATGGGCCAGTTGGTGAGGGTGCCGGTTTGACTTGCCCGTGTGGCAGCACCTCTACGAAGAGCTGAAGGACAAGGGTTTCATGGTGGTCGCCGTTGCGGAGGAAAGCCGCGGCGCCGATCATGCGCGACCCTGGATCGAGCAGGCGAAGTCGAGCTACTGGCAGCTGATCGACGTCGAGCACCGGCTGAGCGATCTCTACAATCTCGTGAACGTGCCCCAGGCGATCTGGATCGACGAGACCGGCAAGATCGTGCGGCCGCCCGAGACGGCGGGCTCGACCGATCATTTCCGCCGCATGGATCTCAAGACGCGCACGATGACGCCGGAGGACCAGGAGGCGCGTCGGGCCGCGCGTCAGGCCTATCTCGATGCCGTGCGTGCCTGGGTGACCACCGGAAAGTACGCACTGAATGAAGGCGAGGTGCGCGAGCGCCTGCCCGAAGTGACGCCCGAGATCGCCGAGGCGCGGGCCCGATTCAGACTGGGTGTATGGCTGCGCCTGCACGGCAACACCGTCGAGGGCGACCGCCAGATGGACGAGGCGAGTGCGCTTCATCCTGAATCCTGGAGCATGTGGCGGCAGGCCGCGGATCTCGACGAAGTCGGCAAGGCATCGGGCCCCGGCTTCTGGCAGCGCGTGCAAGCCTTGGGTGAAAAGCCGTATTATCCGCCTCCCAAGCTTTAGGGAGGCCGGATGCGCCTGTCATGGCGTGATCTTGGAATGCCGAAGGCCGACAGGGCTGACGGTAAGACGGTCGAGATCACGGGCTGGCCCGTCACCGCGCTGCCGACGAAGCGTGCGAACTATTTCCTGCTCACGCCCGGGCCGAATTGCTGTGCCGGTTGCCTGCCACGCAATCCGCTGGTGACGATCGAGGTCTTCGCCGCGCGCGAGCTCGAGATCGACGGCTCGCTGCGCGTGAGCGGCACCTTGCATGTCTATCCTGACGGTCCCGACGGCTGGCGCTACCAGATCCGCGCCGCGCGCCGCGTGGGCGGCGTCACACGCCGTACGCTGCTCGCCGCAAGTCCGCTTGTCGCGCTGCCGATCCCGGCATTCGCCCAGCCGGTAACCGGCGTCACCGTCGACATCCACAGCCACGCCGGCAAGGTCCTGTACGTCAACAGCAACAACGGCAACGAGCCCTTCACGCCGGTAGCCGAGCCGATGCGCCAGGGCGGCATGGCGATCGTCTGCCTCGCCATGGTGGCCGATTCGCCCACGACCCACGTCACCGACAATCGCATCCGGCCGTATCGCGATCCCAAGCCGGGCGAGCTCTACGCGCACAGCCAGAAGGGCTTCGCGCGTCTGCATCGTCTGGTACGCGAGCAGGGTCTCGCCGTCGTCCTGGATGCGGCGGGATTGCGCGCCGCTTCGGGCAATCGGCCGTCGATCATCATCTCGGCCGAAGGTGGCGATTTTCTCGAAGGCAAGCCCGAGCGGGTCGACGAGTTTCGCGAGAAGTGGCAACTCCGGCACCTGCAGCTCACGCACTACCGGCCCAATGAGCTCGGCGACATCCAGACTGAACCGGCCGTGCATGGCGGCCTGACCGACGCCGGTGTCGAGGTGATCCGCCGCTGCAACAGGCTCGGTGTGGTGGTCGATGTGGCGCACGGCACCTATGAGCTGGTGAAGCGCGCGGCTTCGGTCACGAGCAAGCCGCTGGTGCTGTCGCACACGTCGCTGACCCAGCGGCCGTCACCGTGGACACGATTGATCACGCCCGATCACGCCAAAGCGATCGCCTCGACGGGCGGCGTCATCGGCATCTGGCCGATCAAGGAAATTTTCCCGACATTCAAATCCTATGCTGACGGCTTCGCCCGCATGGTCGACCAGGTCGGCATCGATCACGTCGGTCTCGGCACCGACAAGCTTGGTTTGCTCGGGCCAAGCACGATCGAGAGCTATGCAGAATTGCCGCAACTGGCTGCCGCCCTGGGCGCGCGATTCAACACCGCGGAAACGGCGAAATTGTTGGGTGGAAATTATTGTCGCGTGTTTGAAACGTGCCTGGCCTGATCTTCACGCAGCCGTGACGAAGCGGCCACAAGACGGAGGCGGAGGCGAGGGGTACGGTTATACCGGTTGCGGATAACGCTCTTCGGGAGTCCGACATGGCCGTGCTCAACGTCAACGGAAAGTCGCTGCAGGCAGACGCCGATCCACGCACACCATTGCTCTGGGTGTTGCGCGACACGCTGGGACTCACCGGCACCAAGTACGGTTGCGGCATCGCTCAGTGCGGCGCCTGCACGGTTCACATCAACGGCGTGGCGACACGCTCCTGCCAGGTGCCGCTCTCCCAGGCGAGCGGCAAGAAGATCACGACCATCGAAGGGCTGGCCGAGGACGGCAAGCTGAACAAGATCCAGCAGGCCTGGCTTGAGATCGACGTGCCCCAATGCGGTTACTGCCAGAGCGGCATGATCATGGCGGCAACCGCGTTGCTTGCCGCCAAGCCCAAGCCGACCGATGCCGAGATCGACGCGGCGATGACCAACATCTGCCGCTGCGGCACGTACAAGCAGGTGCGCGAGGCGATCCACAACGCCGCGGCCAAGGCCTAGGGAGAGCACGATGACGATCCATCAGCGTTCCCTCCAATCTTTGGGTCGGCGCAACTTCCTGGTGAGCGGCGCGGCCGTCGCCGGCGGCTTCTCGCTCGGCATGCGGCTGCCCTTCACCGATGGCGCGGCGCACGCCGACACGATTCCCGAGATCAACGCCTGGGTGGTGATCCATCCCGACGACAAGGTCGTAATCCGCATTGCCCGCACCGAGATGGGGCAGGGCACGATGACCGGCCTCTGCCAGCTCGTTGCCGAGGAACTCGAATGCGACTGGAGCAAGGTCACGACCGAGTTTCCGACGCCGGGCGAGAATCTCAGGCGTCATCGCGTGTGGAAGAACTTCTCGACCGGCGGCTCGCGCGGCATCCGCGAGAGCAACGACTATGTCCGCGAGGGCGGTGCGGCTGCGCGCATGATGCTGATCGAGGCGGCAGCGGCGGAATGGAAGGTGCCGGCGTCCGAATGCACCGCGGCCGATAGCGTCGTCACGCACACGCCGTCCGGCCGCAAGCTCGGTTACGGCCATCTCGCGGCGGCGGCGGCGAAGCTTGATCCGCCCAAGGAGATCAAGCTCAAGGATCCCAAGGACTGGAAGGTCGCGGGCAAGCCGATCCACCGTCTTGACACTTTGCCGAAGGTCACGGGCAAGGAGACCTATTCCATCGATATCCGCCTACCCAACATGCTCGTGGCGACGGTCAAGGCCTGCCCGGTGAACGGCGGCAAGCTCAAGAGCTTCGATGCCGCCAAGGTCGAGAAGATGCCGGGCGTGAAGAAGGTCGTGTCGATCGACGGCAACGCGGTCGTCGTCGTTGCCAACACTTATTGGCAGGCGCACACCGCGCTCCAGGCGCTGCCCGTGCAATGGGACGTGGGCAAGCTGGGCGACGTGCAGCAAGCCGATATCGTCGCCATGCTCAAGGATGGGCTGACCGCGCCCGAGGCGTTCATCGGCAACAAGGCGGGCGATGCGAAGGCGGCGATCGACGGGGCGGCAAAGAAGGTCGAGGCGACCTATGCCTTCCCCTACCAGCCGCATGCGCCGATGGAGCCGTTGAACGCGACCGCGCTCTACACGCCCGACAAGTGCGAGGTGTGGTGCG
>Ga0153954_1000501_pt1 | contig 30591 bp, 28 predicted proteins | sample TSFL038MetaG_FD_102277 | JGI IMG/M metagenome (GOLD analysis project Ga0153954, IMG submission 102277) | Attine ant fungus gardens microbial communities from Florida, USA - TSFL038 MetaG | ecosystem: Host-associated > Fungi > Mycelium > Unclassified | place: USA: Florida, Wekiwa Springs State... | reverse complement strand
TTCTCGTCCGACGCCGCTCTCCACTCCCGTCCTTCGCCACCATCCGGTGTCCACCTTAGAATCAGGTGGACACCTAATCCCACCCGGATGCATTCCGGCAGGCGGTCGTCAGATCACGCTTACCTTCGATCTCGAGGGTCTTCACCTGCTCGGCGCGATGGGACGTCAAGCCGTATTGCAGGTTGATACCGGCCAGCGGCGCAGGGAGCTGCCGCAGATAGGCGGACGGAGCCCCGACCAGACTGGCGAGCTGACCGAAGCTCCAATGGGTCGGCGCGATTGGCGCATCCGAGCCGGGCAGCATCAGCGCCAGGCGCTCGGCATCGTCGCGACTCGCCTCGACCCGGATCGCCGCGCTCTCGACGTTTCGGGTGCGGCTCCGCTCGGTCCGGCCACGGACGGCGGCATAGAGGTCCGACAGGGACAGGTAGCGCTCGTCCGCCGGCCGCGAGAACCATTCCGACGATACCCGGCCGATCCGCTCGCCGCGGCTCACATCCACCTTGTAGCCGCCAGCGCGGTCGCGAGCGGCGTCCAGAAGCTCCACATGGGTCATGGCTAGTCTCCATGACGGGCGCCGGAGGCCTCTCCTCCAACCCTCAACCCGTCACGGCGAAGCCGGTCCGTCCCCTCACTCTAAGGGAGGCTGTGATCTGTTATGCGATTGGGTTTGCCTAGAAAATTCAATCGAAACCGTCCGCTCAAAAGCTGTGTCGGTCGTACTATGGCACCTCCTTGAGGTGCTGCCTCGCCGGACGGCCTGATAGCCAGGCGCTCAAGCTGGGAGCGTCCGCTCGAATCTCATGAAGCTTCCGGGCGGCCTGGGCGCGCCACGCAAGATCACCGGGCTCGACGAACTCACGCCGAAGCTCTCGCACGGCTTCCAGCGCCTTGTCCGACCAACTCCGAAAATCAGCTAAGCCCCAGAATGCGACCCGCCCGAGGTGGGGCGTGGCGCCCTTCTTAGCTTTGCTGGCTGGACTGACGAGGACCGTCTGGATGTTGGCGCCAGCCGTCCCAGGAACGTGCTCCCGTAGCCAGTCAGGGTGAGACGCGGCTTGGCGGGCTTTGGTAGCGTCTATTACCGCGTCAGCTCCGGCGTTGGCGTGATCTTCAAAAACGAAGGCAAATTCGCCAATGCGCCACCAGGGATCGGGCGAGGCATCCTCTTCCCTTTTACCCGCCTCGAAGCCCACGTGTTCCCCCAAGAGGACCTGAGCGGCTTCGAAGTCAACGCCCGTCGCGAGGCCTTCCCGGATTTGCTTCTCGCGCGCGGAGAAGGCCCGGTTGTGAACTGTCCCGAGCTTGTGGAGGTAGGCCTCAAGGCGTTCTACCTGGGCCATCACGGCTGCGTGCTGGCTTTCCTCAGCGGTGGGCGGGACGCCGCCGGCACGCGCAAGCCCGACGAGCCAAGTGATGCCCGAAGACGCTTCCTTGGCCTGCCGGAACTGAGCCTTGGCCTGAGCCTGGAGGGCAGTGTCACCATCGTCAGCGGCGAGTTGTGCTGCACTGCCAGCCAGATAATGCCATAACGCCCGATATCCTCGCAGCCCGGAATCAGTCAGCAGGCCAAGGACGTCTCGCGCGGCTTCAAAGGCCTTGCTGTAATCCGCGTCCCACAAGGCTCGCTGCCAGGCGATCTCATGCGGCACGGCCTTAGACAGATCATCCATGGCCGGAAATGGTGCCTGGGTGGCCTTGTCCCGCGATTCTAGGATGCCCTGGTTCGCTGCCTCCCAATCAGCCTCGTGTTCAAGAAAGATGTCGAAGTTCTCAAGGATTATCTCGGCGGTGATGGGATTCGATTGGTCGCTCGTCGACTGTTCTATGCCAAACTCAAGCTCAGCCTGCAGCTCCGGGTGGAAGTAGCTGCGGCGCTTCCGATCGGTGAGGTAGGCTGGCAGGTCTTCGCCCGTGACGACGACCGCTGAGTAGTCGTTCAAGCCCCGAGTGCAGCGACCAACCGCCTGCAAGACACGGGTCTGCACTCGCTCGTTAAAAAGGAGATTCGCGCCCATTCGGTTCATGAGGAACCGTTCTTGAAGGTTAGCGGCGCGAGGTAACCCTTCCACAAAGAGGAGACGACAGTCGTCCTCCGGGAAATCAATCCCGTCGTACCTGTTTGCGACGACCGCGACAGCGGGCGAGGTGGCGACGAAATCGGCCTTGCGATCCTCTAAGTCCGCGCCTGAGAAAACCGGGTATTTGAGATTCTCTTCAACATCGGTGATGATGGCGTCCGCTCCCTCGTTGCTAGGCGTAAGCACGAGGCTGCGTCCGGCGGCTGTCATCAGCGAGCGCCGGAGTTTGCCGACGTCATTTTCCTTCAGGGCTTTTTCGGGGAAAATGAAAAAGCGGCGTCCAATGCCCTGCCGATCCCAACCTTCGGGAATAGGCAGGCGCTTGATCTTCGGTCGACCGGTAAGCCGCTCCAAGTCGCCACCCGCACCGAGGGTCGCTGACATGAAGATACGTTGGGTGGCGCCAGCAAAAGGCGCATGATCCCATGTGGGCGGGATCAGCGGGCGGATCATCACCTCCGAGGACGAGACGTAGAGTTGGCAAGCCTTGAGATGGTTGCCGATCATTCGCCAAGGATAGCGTTGTTCGCTTTCACCGACATTCTCGGCGATCGCCGCATGCAATTCGCTGGCGATGGCTGCGAGAGTTGGGGCGTGGGAACTTTGTCCACCCACGTCACATCGTCAACTGATTTCCAGTCGCCGGTTAGACGCCGGTAATTCGTGTCGTCGAGGATGCTTTTGAGTACGCCAGCAACAGCCTTGAAGAGCAGCTCGTCGTCTTCTTCGAAGCGGCTGATCCGCAAGGTCCAGGTGCTGGCGATGTAATTCTCCGACGCGTGTGCATCGTCGATGATGATGACTTCTGGGTCGGTAAAGAACGGGTTGGTGTTGAAGAGGCTACTGTAGGTGGTGATGGCCACACGATCCGCGTTCTGGTAGGCCGCTTTGGCTTCCGGAGCATAATTCACGATCCGGCCTGTGAACGGCTCAACCGTTAAGCCGTACTTCGAGGACGCTTCTGCTACGACCTGATTTACGAGCTGGCGGGTGGGGCAAAGATAGACCACGCGCTCGCGATTCTTACGGCGACGCCACTCCGCTACAAGGAGGCCGACGAGCGTCTTGCCGCTACCTGTCGGTAGCTGGAGCGCCACATCGGGCGCATCGACGGCTTGGGCCACATAGGTCCGCAGAATTTGGCCCTGGTGATCGTATAGACTCGGATGCTTTCGCCGGGGAAGGTCCCGAAAGAGGCGATCCGGACTTTCGGGAACGACGGGCTGAATGGGTGGCGGCTTGAAGGCCATGTCTAACCCCGGAGTATGAAGATCATTTCGAGTTTTGCCACAACTTAGAGGGGTCTTGGGAGGGTCAAGCTGCACCGGCTCGCGGATTCACATCCGGAGGCGTGTAGGGTCGTCTACGACGTACCACTGCGGAATCGTCGCCCGCCACGTCGCCGATCCCGGCGATCCGTCGATAATGCAGGTCAGTCGGGTAAGCGATTGGTCGCGGGCGCTGAGCCACGGCATGATGATCCTTGTCTTCCAGGTTAGAGTTGGCGGAAGCTGCTGGATCAATCCTGACAACGGACCGGCGCCACGGCGCCGAAGAGCGTCTGTGAACTCGCCGACGGCACCCGCCGCCAGGTCGGGAATGGCTACGAGGTCTTCGAGAGCAAGGCTGCCGTCGTCAGACTTCGCCGTGCCGCACCGGATATGGCCCATCATCGGACCGCTCTGATTGGAGTACGCCCGACCAAACAACTCTGTCAGCTTGGTAAGCTGCGGAACGTTCGCCGCCACCTCGTCCTCGTCGATGATGAACATCAAGTCCTGGCCCGGCGCCGATAGACCACTGATGAGGAAGACGCTTAGGTAGATCACCCACAGCAGCCGATCTGCCACTGCCGGCTTCCAGAGGGCGCGCAACTCCTCGCGCACTTCGTCGTGGGATCCAATTTTCGGCCGCTCCAACTTGTCGACCGCGAAGGTCACGAGCACGCCATCCACCAGACTGGCGAGCCGTAGGAACGGCGTGAGCGCGCGGCGTCGGAGGCCGTCGTTCAAGGCCTTGAACGACATGCGCCGGTGGTGGGTGAATGATTGCGCTCGGAAGGCGGCCCGGGTCGCCAGCCACGGCCCGTTCCGGTCCAGATCAAGGATCAGAAAGCTAAATGTCTCGTAGGGCTGCAGCTTCTGACTTCCGCCGATGTCGCATGTAACCAGTAGTTGGCGGCCCCGGCGGCCTTGCATGAGAATCGGACGGCGCTGCGCCAGCATTGCGTCAAAAATGTCCGCCAATCCGGTTCCAAGTCCGGTGCGGCTGAAGCTGCCCTGGCGTGGTTCGCTCAGGCTAGCCAAGGCGCGAGAACATCGACCGCTGGCGGGGAAGCATCAGCCGATCGCTCCAAGAAACCGTCTTGGCGCGAGGCTTCTGGGCTCCGTTTTCCCCGACGATGAATAACTCGCCTTCCTCGCGCAGCAGAATCAACTGCCGCGCAAGAATGTCGGACGTCACTGGCGTGTCGTTGCAGTTGCCGGCGAACAGCGTCTCGACCGCCAGGCCGACGCCATCGCGGTTAGCCGCATGGATCATACGCGGCAGTTGCTCAACAACGGCGGCTTCTGATCGCCGCATCGCGTCGTCGTCGAACACGAAGCTAAGCAGGCTTTGCCGCAGATCCTTCGAGGGATCGAACCCAAGAGCGAAGAAGCCGGCGCCACCGTGGTGCTGAAAATGGTTGTTCAAGCGCCAGTGCAGCTTGCCCATCTCGTCCCTGGCCTGCCGGTGGTTCGACAGATGTAGCAGCCAGTAGGACCGATGGCTCTCGACGGAGTGAATGAAGAACGGGGTGTAGAACTTGGCCCCGGTGCGTTCCTGGACATGGCGGTAGAGGCCATTCTGAATGAGGAATCGCCAACCGTCGCCGTTTCGCATGTCCGTAAGGGCGCGAACGTCTTCGCGCCCCATCTCAATCGCCAGCAGCGCCGCGCCTTCAGCCGTTTTGACCGAGAGGAAGTCAATGAGGGCGTCCACGGCGAAGGTCAGGAGGACTTCAGGGTTACGCAGATTGCTCAGTAATGTGCGGATCGTGGCTAGGCGCACGTCGCTCCAGCCGTACTGGTCCAGAAAGAACAGCGATCGATGGGCGGTGCCCTTGCGCTGAATGCGCTCGACGATCCCCGGGCAAGCTTCCTCGAAGGTGGAGCAGATCAGAAAGATGTCGGCGCCGATCCGCGCGCCTTGGCCGCGTTTGGTCAGAACGTCTCTCAGATACGCCATGTGGTCGGCGTTCTCATCGACAAATACGAAGTCCGCTCGAACCTGGAAACCCTTGGTTCGTGCCGCATTTAACGCAGCTTCTGCCTGTTCGACAGCGCGCAGCAGCCGCAATGGCGATCCCTCCGCCTCGCCCTGCCCCCTCCGATAAAGGCCGCCACCGCAAAAGCCGTCGACGACGGTCAGATTGAGCATGGTCTGGCTGGGCGTGCGGGTCAGTCGTTCGATGTAGATGCCGAGGTATTGCTCGAAGATCTCGTGCTTGGCGGCGCTGTGCTCGCCGAGCAGCGGCGGCAGCTCACCGATCCGCCAGTCGTAGGGCTTGCCGTGGCTCATTTAGAGGACAGCCTGGCCCGGTGCCGACCCCGGCGCTCGCCCATCTTCAGGATATAGTCTGCGCCCTCCTGTCCCTTCGGATGGGGACCAGCCCAGAGCAGATAATAGAGTGGCATGCCCCTCGTGTTCCGGATGAGGCGGGGTGTCGACACGTACCCGAACGCCGCCTTTAAATTGGAACGGTACAGCTCAAGGAGGCGGTCGGAATAGTCCTCGCGCTTCTCGAATCCGGCAGTGGCGAATAGCCCGCTTCGCTCTCTGTAGACCTCGGCGAACCAAGCGTGTGTGCCAAAGTACGCATCAAGCGTTTTGGCCCATGCGTCGGGGATCTCTCCCGAGTTGGGCAGCATACGCTGGATCGCCATGTTGAGCGCGAAATTGACGACGACCTCAAATAGCCCGGTGTCAGCCAGCTTTTGAATGCTCGACCAGTCGAGCTTGGCCCCGAATGGATCGAGGAAAGCGATTCCTCTATGCGAGGCCTTGGAGATCGACCGCGCGGTAACCCAATCAATGCCAGCGGCGGCGTCCATGTGCAAAATATCGATCTGACGCCAGTCGCTATACTCTTCTTTCATTGCGTCCAGCTCGTCGCCGCGCGCCTGATCGGGTTCGATGAAAACGTACCGCGAAAACGGATTGGCAACGTCGAGCGCGACCCGCGGCGACCCGTCGACCAACTCGCGCTGCTCGGCGTCAACCTCCTGCTCATCGAGAAGGGGCAACGTCCCGGCTGGATCGTTCTGGGATTCGGCGCGGACCACGGCCCGACCGCCGCCGGCGAAAGCGTCGACGTAGATGGTGCGCCAAGGCTGGTTCTTCAGGACCTTAGTATAGAAGTCGAGGTAGCGACCAAGCGCGTCGAGCTTTTCCCTAGCCCAAGGCCCTACGACCACTATGCCCGGCATTAAAGGCTGCTCGCCTGCGCGCCGGGGAATTCACTCCACTCACGGCCATCCAGTTCCCGCCCGCCCGATTTGGGCCGTATCCCACCCCATTGTTTGAAGAAGAAGGCGACATTCTGGTCGACGCATTGATCGCGGACTTCGCGCACCCATTCGAGATGTACGGGGCGGGCGCCCGGACCCGATTCACCCCCTACGATCACCCAGTCGATTCCGCCCAGATTGATCTGGCCGACAGCTCCAATCAGCGGCTCGATCGATAGGAACCGCACTCCGGCGGGACTGGCCCGCAGATGCTTGATCCGCGCAGCGCCCTCGGCGTCCTCGACCGATACGCCGCACCAAATGTGCGCTGGCCCCCGAGTGTTGCCATACCGGAACCGGAGATAATCGCGCATCAGGGAGCTGCGCTTCGTCAGCACCTGGAAGACGTGCCAGTCTGCCGTCTCCATCGTATCGAAAACGCGATCGACAAACGTGCGAGGCACATTCTTGTGGAACAGATCGCTCATCGAATTCACGAAGATCATGCGCCGCCGCTTCCACCTGATCGGCTGCTCCAGTCGCTCGGGCCGCAGCGTCAGGTCAAAACCAGTTGCAAAGGGGTGGCCTGGTACGCCGCGCCAGCGTTCTGAGAATCGCTCTGCGTAACAATTGTCGCAGCCGCGTGTGATTTTTGTGCAGCCCGTCACTGGGTTCCACGTTGCATCCGTCCACTCGATCGCGCTTCCGTCAGCCATTATCGCACCAATCGAACAATCTAAGCATATTATGCTTTGAACAAAACAAGAACAATGGGCAACCGATCTGCCGGTTTTGAACCGAGCGAGCTTCCGTTTGCCCGGTCAGTTCGACGTGGACCGAACGTGGACCCGATTCACGCAATGGCCCGTAGGCCCTTGGCTTTAACCAAATTCAAAAGCTTCAGCGATGGCCCATCCGGGCGTTTCTCACCTCGCTCCCATTTGCTGACGGCGTCCTTCCGAACATTGAGGTAGTGCGCGAAGACGGGCTGGGAGACCTGTTCGCGTTCGCGCAGCGTCCGGATTTCGTCGGGTGTAAGAGGTTCGACTGGAGTAAGGCACAGGGCGTCGAACTCGCGCATCGTCGCCTTGTCCATGAGCCCAGCCTTGTGGAGGCCGGCTGCGGTCTTATGAACCGACGCCAGGATGCCGCTCTCAGTCTTTCTCTTCGTTGCCGCCATCGTCTTCGACCTCGATCAATCCGCCCGCCGCCTGAGCCGCCTCGAGCTGCTTCTCCGAAAACCCGAGCAACACATCCGCCAGTCGCTTCAGGGCTTTCAGCTCCTTCGCCGATACGTTCGCCTTGTCGCTCTTGGCGAAGCCATGGGCGAAAAAGCTGTGGGTCCCGGCCCGAAACAGAATGATCGTTCGGAACCCGCCCGACTTGCCGCCGCCTTCCCGGGCGACGCGCTGCTTGAATACGCCGCCGCCCAGATCGGCGTCATAGCGGCCGGCCGCCACATCCTGAGCGGCTTCGAGCAGCTTTGCATCAGCCAGTCCCGACTTTCGGGCAAACCGGGCAAATTCCTTCGTGACGTAAACGCTCATCCCCGGCGGTCGCCGGATACGAAGGAAGTATAGCTCTTAGGGCTATATATTTCAAGCGACCCGGGCATGATGTTCCCCGCCGCCCGAAACTCGGTTTGTCGGCTTTTCACGCCCTCCGCCGGAGCCTGCGTCCAGGGCCTGCGCAATTTCCTCGGCGACCTTGTCGGCCGCCATGAGCAGGGCTTTATCCAGGTGGATGTAGCGCTGGGTCACGCCCCTGCCCGTGTGCCCGAGCAGGCCCGCGATGGTCAGCTCCGAGAATCCCAGATCACCGGCTACGCTGGCGAAGGTATGTCGAAGAACATGAGGCGTGACGTCCCTGAGCTTAGCGGCCAGGCAAAGACGTTGGAGAACACGGACCACGCCGACAAAGTGCCCATCGCCGATCTCACTCGGGAAGACATATGGGTTTTCCGCCCCGCCGGCGGGTTGGGCAAGGAGCAGCTCGAGAGCGTGTTGGCCGACGGCGCGAAGCTGAGCGCCGCTCTTCGTCGTGGGGAAGCGCACGCACGGCGCTTCCGGATCGATCCAGGCGCGCTCCAGCGTCAGAACCTCCATCCGGCGAAAGCCCGTCAAGAGCATGAGGCGGATCGCGGCCAAGGCGACGGGGCTCTCCTCGTTCGCCTCGCCGATGGCCCTCCCCAGGGCGGCGATCTGGCGGATCGACAGGCGACGCTCAAGCTTTTTGTCCGTGCTGACCTTTCGGACCCCCTTGGCGGGATTGCTCGAAATGATGCCCAGCCGCCCTGCATGCTCGAAGATGGTGTGCAGCATGCCGACTGTCCGCCCGGCGACGCCGGCCCCGCCGGTGGTCACACCGCCTCGGCCCGCGCGCGGCTTAGCGGTTTTGCCTGCGACGACGTCCGCCTGGAAGCGCTCGATATCGATCAGCTTCAAGCTCTGGACTTTGCGGTCTCCGAGCAGGGGGCGGACATGGGTCTCGATCCGGCTGCGATCGAGCTCAAGGGTCTTCTTCGAGATGGGCCGGCGGCGGCGACCCAGCAACTCGCCGCTCCCGGCCTTTTCCAAATACCAGTCGCAAACCTCCCCCACCGTCGCCGCGGCGCGGACAGCGCGCTTCTCTTCGACGGGATCGCCGCCTTGGGCGACGTCACTGAGTTTGGTGCGGGCTAGCTTGCGAGCTTCCTCGGCCGTCAGTTCGGTCACCGAGCCGAGAGTGAGGCGTTTGCTCCGACCCTCGACGTTTCGATATTGGATGATGTAGGCGCCGGCGCCGGTGGGCTTGAACCGGACCCCGAAGCCCCGAAGCTCGTCGTCCCAGGCGACAACATCCTTTTTCGGCCGAGTATCCTCGACCCCTAGGCTTGGGGCATCAGGTTCGTCAGGGGTCGCCCTTTTTGGTCGAAGAGAGTCGACGAGCCGCTTGGTGATCCTTGCCATCGTATACCGCCTTCCGTAGCCTGCTCCTGCTTACCCGAAGGCGATCATAGCACACGGGTAAGCATAAGGTAAGCAGGCGAGGGAAAACCGCAGCGCAAATCCGGCGGCACCGTCGTTGATATCCGTTTGTTTTCGCTAAAGCAATTCAGTTTTGTCGGGGGCGAGAGAGTTGAAGAGTAGGCTCTCCTACTGCTTGCCAAGGTTGGGGTCGAGGGTTCGAATCCCTTCGCCCGCTCCAATTTCCTTCAAGGAAATTAGAGCGTTATGAGAAGGCTGCCGCGAGCCGCCTGGGAAATTCCGGCTTTCGGTTCCTCTTCCAAGCGCTTCATATCGAATGGCGTGCGCTCCCTTGCCCCTCTATGAAGCGTCATGGTCTCGATTTTGCTGGCGCCGCTGTCGTCACTCGGATTGATCCTCGGCGCCGCCGGGTTCCTGGCGGCGCTCACACCGAGCATGATTCCCCGTCCTGGCGTTTTGCAGGGGGTCGAGGCCGGCCTTGCCTTCGCCTTGCTCTATGGCGTCGGGGTAGGGGCTAGCGGCTTATGGTCGTGGCTGGGAATGCCGGTCCCCGGCAGGCGCACTTCTCGCGCCTTTCTTTGGATCGCGATCCTGCTCTGCCTTGCGCTTGTTGGCTATGGGCTCGTGCGGGAGACGGACTGGCAGAACGCCATCCGCCGCGCGATGGGCATGCCCGCCGTCTCGGCCGGCCTTCCCGTTCTCATCGCGATCGTGGGCGCTCCGGTCGCCCTTTTTCTCATTGGCCTCGGCAGGCTCTTCAAGGCTTCGGCGCTGCTCGTTTCGGCGCGTCTGGCGAAGTTCATCCCTCGCCGTATCGCGCTCCTCGCCGGCTTCGGCATTGTCGCGGCGCTGTTCTGGGCCGTAGGCGACGGCCTCCTCATGAGGACGGCGCTCCATCAGCTCGACAGTTCCTATCGCAGCGTTGATGCGCTCATGCCCGCCGGGTTTTCGGCGCCTGAAGATCCGTCCAAGAGCGGCAGCAGCAAATCGCTTGTGTCATGGGCCAGTCTAGGGGCGCAGGGGCGCGCGCGGGTGGCCGCGGTTCCCTCAAGGAGCGACATTGAGTCGCTGACCGGGGGCTCCGCGATGGATCCGCTGCGGGTCTATATCGGCCTCAACTCAGCCGAAACGGTCGACGAGCGCGCCGAACTGGCGCTGGCGGAGCTGAAGCGGGTGGGCGCGTTCGACCGCGCGGCGCTGGTGATTGCGACGCCGACCGGCACCGGCTGGGTCGACCCTGCGGGTATGGCGCCGCTCGAGATCCTGTATCGCGGCGACGTCGCGTCGGTCTCCGTGCAATATTCCTACCTGCCGAGCTGGCTTTCGCTGCTCGTTGAGCCGGACTACGGCGCTGATACGGCGCGCGCCGTCTTTCGGGTTGTTTATGACTATTGGCGCACCTTGCCCAAGGAGCGGCGGCCACGCCTCTATCTCTTCGGGCTTAGTCTCGGCGCCCGGAACTCCGACCTGTCGGCCGATTTCCTCGACGTCGTCGCAGACCCCTATCAGGGGGCGTTGTGGGTGGGGCCGCCATGGGACAGCGAAACCTGGCGCAAGGTGACCGCGATGCGCGCAGCCGGGAGCCCGGTCTGGCTGCCGCGGCTCCGCGACAAGTCGCTCTTCCACTTCACGACGCAGCGCAACGAACTCAACGAGGCCGGGACGCGCTGGGGGCCGATGCGGATGGTCTTTCTGCAGTACCCCTCCGACCCCATCGTGTTTTTCGAGAGCGCGAGCCTGTGGCGTCCGCCGTCCTGGATGCGACAAAGAGCCCCTGACGTCGCGCCGGAAATCCGCTGGATACCGGTCGTCACGTTCGTCCAGCAGATCTACGACATGATGACCGCCACGACGACGCGTCGCGGCGTCGGGCATGTCTATGCCGCGGCCCATTATCTCGACGGTTGGATCGCCGTGGCCGAGCCCAAAGGCTGGAACGAGGAAAGCCTTGCCCGCGTGCGCGAATGGCTCAATGCGCATGACCTGTGAAGAAGCCGTGCGAAACCTGGCTGGTCGATTCCGCGATGTCATTCCCGACCAGCCCCGGACTGTGATCCGGCGGGAAGCAGCGGATCGGGAATCCACAATCTCACCCGCCGGCGCCTGGAGTCCTGGACTCCCGGTCAGACCTTTGGTCTGCCGGGAATGACTGGCATGTGAAGCCAGTCAGCCTGCGAAGGAATCAAACGCCGACCAGAACCGCCCGCGGTGATCGTCGTGCTCCATCAACAGCTCGTGCCTGGCGTCCGCGATGACGAGATGAGAGGCGGCGCTGGAGCGGCCGGCGAACAGGCGGCTTGCCGCCGTGCTCACGATGCGATCCCAGCCAGGGGCGACGATCAGCATCGGCTCCCGGATTCTCCCCGGATAGCCGGCGCCGGCAAATTCCTGCATCGCTTCGAAGGCGGCGTCGGTCCAGGCGATTGTCGGAGAGCCAAGGCCCAAAGCGGGAGCGGTCGCGACGATTTCGGCGTTGCGGGCATAACGTTCCGGATCGGAGGTGCGCAAATTGCCGGTAAAGGGCCTCAGGTCCATCGACGCGCCGCGCCCGCCTGGAACGTACGAAGAGCCTAAGCCGCCGACGCGCATGGCGTGCAAGGCCGCCCGAGCGAATGCAGACGATGCAGGGAAGGGGAGCCCGATCATCGGCGCCGTCAAGACGATCCGGTCGAAGTAACGATGTCCGCTTGCGGCCGAACGCAAGACCACGGCGCCGCCCATCGAATGCGCCAAACCGATTATCGGAGGCGGACTGCTGGGCAGCACAACCTCGGTCATCACGGTTTCGAGATCGGCGTCGTATTGCCGGAAGCTCTCCACATATCCTTTGCGCGGGTCCGCCAGTGCTCGCCCAGACCCGCCCTGTCCGCGCCAGTCGAAGGTCACGACGGAGAAGCCGCGGCTTCTCAATGCGCGCACGGTCTCGAAATATTTTTCTACGTACTCCGCCCGGCCCTGAAGCACGCAGACGACGCCCTTGTATGGACCCTCGGCGCCCCACCGCGCATAGCGCAACAGCGCTCCGTCGCGCGTCTTGACGGCGCCGGTGACGGCGCCGTCGGGAACCGGATTGGTCGGGGTCGAGACAAGCATCATGGCGGAAGCGGCAGCCTTATCGGTTCCGATCGAATCGGAACCGAGCTCTTTGCTTTGAGCGTGATCTCATCCGAAAACCGGCATCCACTTTTCGGGATCACGCTCTAAGCCTGCCCCGCCGGCGCCCTGCGCCATCGCCACGTGCGCGCCCACTCGAAGACGATGTAGAGAAGCGGGATCGGGACCCCCACAGGCTTCCTTGCACCAAGAGTCAATCAGACCCACCAAGATGACTCCCGACATCGTCCTTGCAACTTTGCGCGGCAAGACGACAACGCCGGCGAGAAGATACCGGTACGCTGACTCTCCATTCCGACATGCGTTCAAATATCAGACATCACGACGCTCAACACGTATTGCGAGCGGCTCGGGTAAGCCAACGGTTTTCTTTCCATCCGGCCGCCGGAAGGTCCCGGTGATCGGTTTGCGGACTCTAAGCGTAACCAAGGTCTCAGCCTGCTTCACAGCCGCCGCCATCTGATCGACAACCGGAACGGGCACGCGGTCCCTGATCCGCGCCGCAAGACCTGCCAGCGGGGCTCCGGCCAGGATGACAGCGTCGGCTTCGAGCTCCAGCGCCGCTTTCTTGGCCAGTTGAGCGAGCAAGCCCTCCTTCTCGTCCTGCACATCGCCGATCGACTCGAACGGATCGTCGAGAGTACGGATGCCACCGCATCGCCCGCCCAGACCGTGCATGTCGACACACTCCTGGTACCAGGGTTCAAGCGAGCGTGCGAACGTAACGATGATGAAGCGACGGCCGAGCATGCAGGCGGTCAGCATTGAAGCCTCCGCCATGCCTACGACCGGAATGTCGAAGAGCTCGCGGGCGCCAAAGAGGCCGGGATCGCCGAATGCTGCGATGATCGCAGCATCATAGTCTCGGTGGACCTCCGCAAGCATTTCGAGCGCGATGGCGCCGCCGATCTGCGCCTCGGCGCGGGTCGCGATGTAGGGCACGCCGCGCGTCGCCGTCACGGTCGAAAGAATTGTTCCTGGAGAAGCGGCCGATTTCGCCGCATGGGCGAGGCGGGCGGTGACGTCCACGCTGGTGTTCGGGTTGAGAATGAGAATGCGCATGGCCTGGCCGGGAGCGGTTGTGCGGGGTCATTTAGACGAGAGAAGCGCGCGTTGACGACGCGCCTCTCTTCGATCGCCTATTGCGGTATATCGGTGTTATTCGGGTCGAGGACGAAGCCGGGCGCGCCCTTGCTGTCCTCGGCGGCCTGAAGCTCATCGAGAAGCGCCTTCTTCTGCGCCTCTGTCGGCGAAGCGGGCTTTTGATCCAACGCCGGCAGAATGTATTCGCTCATCATGTAACGCAGGATCTGTAAGCACTTGGCGTCGCGCAGTCCCCCATCGGGCGAGAGAATGCTCGTCATCGTTACGACCGCGTTGTGTTTCGGCAGGACTACGATGTTCTGACCCTTAAAACCCATGGTGTCGAACTCGGGCTGGTCGCCCCCTTCGACACCGCCTTCGACGATGTTGTGGACCCACCAGTAGTAGCCGAAGAACGGCGTGCTCTGCCCGGTCGTCATCGCCTTGATCCAATCCGCAGGCGCCGCTTGCTTGCCTTGCCACTGACCGTTCTGGAGCGCGAACATGCCCAGGCGCGCCATGTCCACTGCGCGCAGGCGCAAGCCCCAGCCCCCTGAAACAAGGCCTTTCTCGTCCGCGCGCGTCCAGGCGTAGCGCTTCATGCCGAGCGGCTTGAACACCTTCTCCTCAGCATAGTCCTCGAGCTTCTTGCCCGCCGCGGCGCTCAACATCGCGGTCGCGAGGATCGGGTTCACATCCATGTACTGGAACACCTTGCCGGGCTGCAGCAGCGGCTTTGTCGTCGCGGCGAGTTTCAGGCGGTCGGGCGCTTCATAATAGATCGGATCGTTCGGCGGCTTGAAGTCGTAATAGAGGCCGGTCGTCATGTTAAGGACGTTGCTCAGCTTGACGTCCCCCTTGTCGGCCACCGCCTCCTTGAGGTCCGGTCGCCACGAGCCGATGACGTCCTTCACCGAACTGTCCAGGCTGATCTTGCCTTCAGCAATGAGATCGCCGGCGAGGATGGCGGTCAACGCCTTGGTGATCGAATAGAGTTCGTAGTTCTTGTCCCGGGTGAGGCCGTCGCTGTAGCGCTCGAAGGCGATCTTGCCGTCCTTGACGATCACGAGGCTGCGGATGTCGAGCTTCTGGTCGCGGATCCATTTCGACAGCTCGACGAGCTGGTCGGAATTGACGCCGACCTCCTCGGGCCAGACCGCCGGAAGCTCGCTCGGATCCGGCTTGGCGGGGAAATCGACCTTCGTCGACTGCGCGTAAGCCGACAGACCGGCCCCAAGCGCCAACCCGGCGCCAACGAGAGCTGCCACAATCGGCTGAAACATCGACCTATTTCTCATCATTGCATCTACCTTGGGTTAGCTGATTGGCGCCTGGACTGTTCTTGTGTAGCGCTTCAACCGCGCACACGCCGCCGCGAGGCGTTGGACCGCGGATCCAGTCTGTCCGAAAGGCCGAGGGCGCTGAGCGAGTCCCTCTCCCTTTGCGGAAGAGGGACCATCGAAGCGGCCTGCGAAAAAGGCCCTCACGAACGATCAGAGCATCTTTTTCGCGTTGAGCTTCGCCAGATAGCGCGCGCCGAGCGGAGTGACGTTGCCGTTCCAATCCGTGTAGTAGCCTTCCTCCGTCATCTCGCTAAGGATGAACGGAATCCAGGCGCCCCACGTGTTCTTGTTGGCGCCGTCGAAGGACGGATTGCTGCTCTTGGCGTCGCCGTCCGGCCAGCCGTAGGTGAACCAAAACGTGCGGTGCGCCGGGTCATACACTTCCGCAGCCACCGTGCCGCCGGTCGCTCCATGGTTGGAGATGGAGAAACCCGTGTCGCCCAAGGGCTTCTTGTCGCGGTTGCTGTTGTCCGCCAGGAACTGCTTCAGCATTTCGACGTCGATCTTGCCCGTTCCGCCGTTCAGCAGCTCCATGGCTCTCGGCACGCGGTATCCGGTCGAAACGGCGTATTGGTGGTCGTGTTCGTCAGCGGTATTGCTGATGTCGATCGGCTTCATCTTGTCCGAGGTCCATAGGTTGGCCCTGGCCACGACTCCTTTCTCTCCCTTGGTCCATTTCTCGACCACATTGACGGTCTGATAGCCGACCTCGACCGCCGCCATATTGCCGTCAGCGTCGGCGAAGATGTAGTTGCCCTGATCGCCGATCCCTTTTGGATTGTCCTGCACGAACTTGATCGCTTCATCGACGGTCGAGACGGTGGACCCCAACTTCAGGAACCAATCCACCGCGTTCATCTTGTTCGCCGCCTGGGGCTCGTTGGGCACGACCCAGGCGCGCGTCCAGGAAAATCCCTTCTCGTTCATGCCGCGGTCCGAACCGACATCGAAGTAATGACCGGGAGGATCTTGAATGTGCAGCGGCGTATGGACGAATTTATAGCCCTGCTTCGGGATGGTCAGATACACTTGGTTCCGCGGCCCTTCGATGTACGGGTTGTCGCTCGTCGACGCGAGATAGACGTTGCCGTCCTTGGTCGCGGTCCCGTTGGCGCCCATGAGCGTGCAGGCGTTAGAGAGTCCGCCAAAGCTCAACGTGGTCAGAAACGTCGTCAAGAGCGCCCGGCGGATCGTCTTGTTGACTGCTCTCGCCCTTCGCGGTTTGGATGGATTTTGCGCTGTCATCGCTTTCCTCCTGGGGTTACGTCACCCGCCGCGGGTGACAAACTTGTTCGGCCTCGTGGATGCCGCGCCTGGTTTTTTACCCCCGCGGCGGTCTAGAACAGGACGCCGCGGGCAGGGAATCGTGCGCCACGCTTTAGAGAGGGGGCACGGCCTCGGGCGCCTTGCGATGGTGAGTCGCTTGTTCGTAGGCATAGGCGATTTCGAACAAGGTGGGCTCGGCCCACGGCCGGGCCATTAGCTCGATCCCGACCGGGAACGGCTTTGGCGCGAAGGCGGTCGGTTCGGAGAAGCCGGCCGGCACGACGATGGCGGGCATGCCGCCCGAGGAGGCGAGGATGCCGTTCCACCAGCCCATCGTCAGCTTGTCCCCGATCGGCCCGATCGTCCGGTCCACAGCGGGATAGACAAAGGCGTCCAGATTGTTGTCCGCCATCACCTTGAGCAGGAAGTCCCGCAGCTCCGCCGATTTCACCAGCCGATCCTTATATTCGGCCATGCCGGTGTTTTTCCCTAGGGCATCCCACATGAACGGTCCAATGATCCCGAACTGAGCGACTTTCGGATCGATATGCTGACGCTCGACGAGATCCCGCATCGACTTGATCGGAGCGTTCGGTCCGAGCGCCGTGAGGTAGTGGTCGAGGTCGGCTTGATATTCGTAGACCTCGACATCCTGGTTCTGGAAAATGGTGAAGGATTCGATCGTGGGCAGGTTCAACTCGACGAGCTCGGCCCCCTGCTGCTGCATCTCCTTCAAAGCCTGATCGATCACCGTGTTGACATCGGTGCTGGCCGGAACGAACAGGCCGCGGAGCACGCCCAGGCGCTTGCCTTTCATCCCGTCGCTGCGCAGCGACGACGTGTAGCTTGCCGGAATATGGCCGACGCTGCGCGCGGTGATCGGGTCCTTCGGATCATATCCGGCGATAGCGTCGAGGATGAGCGCGGCGTCCTTCACGGTGCGGGTTATCGGACCCGACATATCCTGGGTATGAGAGTTCGGGATGATGCCGTCTCGGCTGACGAGGCCGGTCGTCGGACGCAGACCGACGAGCGCGGTGATCGCCGCGGGGCCGCGAATGGAATCGACCGTGTCGGTTCCCAGCGACCCGGCTGCGAAATTGCTGGTCACCGCGATCGCCGAGCCGCCGCTCGATCCGAACGCATGGCGGGTGAGATCATAGGGATTGTGCGGCTGTCCGCCAACCGAGCTTCGGCTGGTCGGAATGAAGGCGAGCTCGCCCAGATTCGCCTTGCCGAGAATGATCGCGCCCGCCGCCCGCAGCTTGCGGGCGACGAAACTGTCCTCGAGCGGGACCGAATTTTGCAGATCTAGGGCGCCGCCGGTCGTGCGCATGTCGGCGGTGTTGATATTGTCCTTGAGAACCACCGGAATGCCGTAGAGCGGCAGCCGCGACGATTTGGCCTTCGCTTCGCCCTCGAGCCGTTTCGCCTCGGCGAGGGCGTTTTCGTTGACCGTGATCAAGCTGTTAAGCTCGGGTCCGGCGCGGTCGTAGGCTTGGATTCGCTTCAAGTAGAACTCGACCAGCGCGCTCGGCGACAAGCGCCCCGCATCCATCGCTTCGCGCAGATCGGCGATCGACGCTTCCATCGGAAACGGCTGTTGCTGAGCCAACGCCGCCCGCGAAAGGCCGACCGCGCCGATGAAGGCGGCGCCAAGCAGCAGCCCAGCCTTGAGCGCCCCCGGCCATCGGGACGATTTTGGCGGCGCCTTTTCGCGCGGATTAGAGGGTAAAACTGTCGGCGCCATGCTCTTCTCTCCTTGGTTTGCGCCGTCCTCCGGCAGACGACAGACACACGTGTCGGCCGCGAATGCGGCCGCCGTCGGCTTATTCCCTAGCCGGCGAAATCCGTTCGTGTAGACGGTTTGTTCGCGGATCAGCCGCGCCGTCACGCGGCCCACGCCCCTCGGCCGGATGCTTCAAATCCTGGAGCGGCCCGGGCTGCGCCGAAGCGAGCCGTGGATTGGAGAACAGGCTGCCCCACCCGCGGATCTGGGCCGGAAAGGCTCCCGCGATGAGGAGGCTCTTCCAGAGCGTCGTCGCGATCGAGTCGTAGACGGGGACGCCGAGCTCGGCTTCCAGTTTCTCGGCAAGACCTGCGCCGCGCATGTTCGTGCAGACGATCGCCACCGCATCCACGCCAGCTCGCCCGACTGCTCGCGCCATCTCGGCGATGTCGCCCTCCGAGACCTCGGCGAAGGCGAAATTGTCGCTAAGGCCGCAATGGCGCTCAGCCGGGCAGTGAATGCCGGCCGTGCGCCAACGATCCAATATTCTCGTCTGCACCTCGGCGACATAAGGCGTGACCAGGCCGATGCGCGAGACGCGCGTGCGCTCGAAGATTTCCCGAAAGGCAAGCACGGAGGTGCACGCCTGAATGCCCGTCGCCGCGATGATCCGCTCGCAAAGCTGCTCGTCGCGCTCGAAGCCCAACCAGCTTGCCGACGTCCCGTTCCAGGCGATGACGTTGACCCTCGCGTGAGCGAGCAATTCGGCTGCTCGCAGGATCTCGTCCTCGGCGAACTGTCGATCGGACGATTCCGAGATCGCAATCTCGGTCACCTTGAACCGGCTGAAATGGGCGGTCACGCTCGGGACGCCCGACAGCATCGCGGCCGTCGTTGGCTCGACCACTGTATTCGACGAAGGGGTCAGCATCCCGAGGCGAATTGGCGCCAGCATTTGGGCCTCCACTTGCGCAATCAAACATTTTAGCCTCGGCCTTAGACCGTCAGCTTGTGGCTGTAGTCGATCAGCGTCGAGCAAACGAAGAGAGCGGCGGCCGCGCAAGCGAAGAACATCAGGGCCGGGAAATAGGAGCCAGTCGCCTGCACGATGAAGCCGACGATGACCGGCACCGTGATCCCAGCAATGTTTCCCCCAAGATTCATGCAGCCGCCAAGAAAGCCGGATCGCGCTCGGGAGGCCAGGATGCCGGGGATCGCCCAATACATCCCGCACCAGCGCAGGAAGAAAAGCGTGGAACAGAGCAGAATCACGATGGTCAGCGGATCGTGGAAATAGGCGACCCCGAAAATGGAGAGGCACGCGACGATCGCCGCCACGCCGAACAAGGTTCGGAAGACGACATTGGGCTTGCCGCCGCGCGCGAGCCACGCGTCGCCGATCTGGCCCCCGATCAATTCGCCGACGAAGCCCGCGAAGAACATGGCGAACAGGGAGCCGCCAAGGCGCTTGATGTCGAGCCCATGCACCGCGGAAAGGTAGTTCGGCATCCAGGTCAGGAGCCCGTAGAAGACGCTGTTGAAGAACATCCAGCCGAGGCACATGCACCAGACCGAACGATGGCGGAAATACGCCCACGCGCTTGATTCCGACGAGGCCGCGATGAGGGCGTCCTCCTGCGCGTGCGCCTTGGCGATATGATCGGCTTCAGCCTGGTTGACGGCGGGATGCTCGGCAGGGTCGTTGCGGATATACCACCAGGCGAAAAGGCCGCAGATCATCGTGCCGACGCCAGCAACAACAAACGACAGGCGCCAGGAGCCGAATTCTCCGATGAGGCCCGCGATGATCGCCGAGCCGAGCGCGGCGCCGAGCGGAGCGCCGCCGTCGAGAAGAGTCGCGCCGCGCGCCCGCTCAGTGGAGGCCATCCAAATTGCGTTGAGTTTGCCGCCGGCGGGGTAGATGGGCGCTTCGGAAGCGCCAAGGCCGAGCCGCGTCAGCACGAGCATCCAAGCGCTGGAGGAGAGCGCAGCGATGGCCTGGAAGAAGCCCCATCCCAAGGTCGCGGCGGCGATGACGACGCGCGGCTTGAAGCGATCGGCTAGCATGCCGCCCGGGATCTGCATGAGCGCGTATGTGAGGAAGAACGAGCTGAGAATGAACCCTTGCGTCCGAAGGTCGAGATCGAACTCTTTCGATATCACCGGCATTGCGACCGAGATGGACGCTCGATCGACATAGTTGATCGCAATCAGCATCAGCATCAGCAGAAAAATGCGCCAGCGAACGTTCGTCGGCGGAAGGGCGTCGACGGCGTCGATTGAGCGGGTGCTCTTCGTGAAGGTCGCGTTCCGCATGATCGTCTCGTCGGGTTTTGAAGAGAATTGATGAGAAGGGGCTCGCCGTCCTGACAGCCGCGCAATTCGGCCGAACCTGGACAGGAGGCGCGCCGGAGGGGCGTTGTCGAAAGAACCGGACGTCGAACTCACGGAGATCACGCCTCCCGGCGACTCAGGGTGGGCACGGATTGGGAGGGACCGCATGCAAGGAATTGGCCACGGCCCACGGCCGCGTCGAGCTTTCCATCCGACCAGACGACCTCGCCGCGAGAGATGGTCGTTACCGGCCAACCCGGAACGCGGGTATGCCGGTCGTTGAGCTTGAGCGCCTCGTAGGCGCCGCTCTCGAGGTCGCCGGCCGTGACGGACTCGTCGCCGGTCGGCTGATCGAGGTGGCAGTGCGCGTCGACGCCGCCCGGAAGGACGAGAAGGCCGGTCGCGTCGATCTCTCGCTTCTCGGCGGGCGGATGTGCGGCGAGGGCGACAATGCGGCCGTCGCGGACTCCCACATCCGTGCGGAACACGTCGACGGCGGTCGTTGCAGTCCCGCCGCGAATGACCGGATCGAACTTCGCCATCCAGCGCTCCCTCCGCGAGGCTCGTTGGCCTCTTGACTATACATAATTTTGCATTCAGAATTATGGATGGAGCGATTTACATCCGTTGCAGCCGGATTGTCAAGCGTCTATCTCGGCTTCGTGCGTCTTGGGCTCGGCTTCGTGCGTCTTGAGGACAGCGCATCAGGAGGTTTTCGTTATGGCCGCAGCGTCAGCCGCGAACGCCGCGCTCGCCGAGGATCAAGCGCGCGCGCCCGAAATTGTGCCTCCGCCCGTCCCGATCAGCAGGCGGCCGCTGCACGATGAGGCGACTGAGCGCATTCGCGATATGATTGTAGAGGGGCGTCTCGCTGCCGGCGGGTGGATTAACGAGGCCGAGCTCTGCCAGCAGCTGCAGATTTCACGCACCCCCCTTCGCGAGGCTCTGAAGGTGCTGGCCGCTGAAGGGCTGGTGGAGCTGGTGCCGAGGCGGGGCGCCCGTGTCGCGCAATTGTCGACTGACGAGCTCGCCGACCTGTTTGAGGCCTTGAGCGGGATCGAGGGCTTGGCGGCGGAGCTCGCCGCGGCGCGTATGTCGGAGGCTGATTTCGAAAAGCTTCGCGAGCTGCAACTGCGCATCGAGCAGCGGCACAGAGCCCAGGATCGCCTGACCTACTTCCATGAAAACCATGAACTGCATGTCGCGATCGTTCGATGCTCTGGAAATGCCGCAATTGTCGACATCCACGCTCGCTTGATCGCGCGTGTCGGGCGCGCTCGCTATCAGGGCATCCTCTCGGAAGCCCGCTGGGGCGCCGCCGTTGACGAACATGCGCAAGTCTTGGCGGCGTTAGAAAAACGCGACGCTCGCCGAGCCAGCGAACTCATGCGTCAGCACGTGGCTCGCACTAGCGAGATCGTCCGAACGGAATCGAATCCGCGCAGCCTGATCGCTTGATGTCGATTCTTAATTGGAATCCAGAGCGGTTTTCCAACCTGTCATGCAGTCAGAGCGTGCTTCCATCTGAGCGACGTGAGCGGTACGAGAGATCGAGTTCATTTACTGACTCAACTGGAATCTTCAACAGATAAGCTTATCTATGACTTGTAATTCACAGTATAATCGCGATGCCCGCTAGGAGCTGGTAATGACAGAAACAGATCTTGCCACGCTGAGAAAGCAACTTGATGTCGTTCTTTTCGACCTGCTCAACGAGTGCGGCGCGAGCCGGTGCACGATGCGCCTCGACGATCCGAGCCATGGCTGGAATGTGGATCTCGTTTGTGCGGAAGCGGTAAGGCCCGGCGTCAAATCACTGCGCGGAGATGGCTCGATTGATCAACGCGCCGCCGAAACGGTGAAATGGATGGCTAAGAACAAGCGAATTCTTGTTCAGTCCGATATCATCAACAATCCAGACCCGGCTCCGCCTCCCGCATTGATGGCAGCCTACGCTGCGACGGCGCAAATGTTAGGCCCGCTTCTGGCCCAGGATGGAGAGCTCAGGGGCTGGATCTCGCTGCACTACATTGATGGGACACATTCGTTCACCGACAAAGAGGTGAACGCGCTGGAACGCGCGCGCCAGACCGCCGCTCACTTAGTCGGCCTTTGAGCCGAGGAACTGCGAATTTCCTAGCGCGACGCGAAAGCAACCAAGGAATCGAGAACGGCGTTCTGGAGCCCTAGCGCTACAGTTGCGTTTGAGTTTTATCCTGCCGCTTATAGTGGGCTTTGGCGGCGCGAGCCTGATGCTGTAGCCAGAGGGACCAGGCGAAGACGAAGGGTCTGGCGAGACAGGGCGGCAGGACGAGGCGGGCGAGAAGGGTGCGGATTTCGGGCATAGACGGGATCAGGCCGGTGATCCGGCTCAAGCGCCTGAGGCGCTCGCTGGACTCCTTCCGCTCGCTTTGCCGAAGGCCGATCGCCGGAGATCCGCGGCCAGCTTGGCGAGAAAGGCGGCGGCGGCCATGACGAGGGTCATGTGGCGACGCCATCCATGCTAGGATCGGGCTTCACAATGATCGAGACCGAGATCGCTTTTGGCGCGCTCGAAACGTTCCTCGATCGTCCATCGAAGGCCGGCGCTTTGGGGCGCGAAAACCAGATAATAGGCTTGCTTGCCGGGCTCCTTGCGGTTGCGCCGGATCAAGAGCCATCGCTCGAAGCCTTCTTCGGCCGGCCAGGGGAGCGCCATCCGCGCCCAGTCATAAAGGCGCAGTCTTTTCGAGCCCTCGCCAGCAGGAAGCCTCGTCCAATCCTCGGCGAGCCAATTCGCCTGGGCGCTCTCGGCCGGGCCGCGTATCAGCTCACGCGAAGCGCCACGCTCGACGTCAGCTATCGCTATCTGAACAGCCGGACTGTCAACACCATTATCAATCCGCAGACAGGAATGACGGTCCGGGAGAATAACTGGGGCCAACAGATTCGCGTCGGCGTTCGCTACGCTCTGCAATAAGCGCGTCCGAAAGACACACGCCAGTTTACCCGCCGCCCCCCTTGCGCTACGGTTTTTGCGACAAAAACGGCGGGAGGGGCCGCTCGATGAGCGCAGCCGCCAAGATGGACGCAGCGCCGGCGGGGGCTCGGAAGAAGAGGAGCGCACACGCCCTCGGCCAGGTTGCGCTCGCCTGCATGGGCGTCGTGTTCGGCGATATCGGCACGAGCCCGCTCTACACGCTCAACGCCGCGGTGCAATCCGCGAGCTCAGACGGGCACGTGACGCCGGAAGCCGTGCTCGGCATCGTCTCGCTGATCTTCTGGTCCCTCATCATCGTGATCTCGTTCAAATACGCGATCCTCATAATGCGCGCCGACAATCACGGCGAGGGCGGCATCCTGGCGCTTCTCGCTCTGGTCAGTCCGCGCCGCGCCAAGCAGAACCGGCTGCGGGCGGCGATGGTCGTCATCGGGCTGATCGGCGCGACCCTGCTCTATGGGGACGGCACGATCACGCCAGCGATCTCCGTCCTGAGCGCGATCGAGGGGCTCAAGATCTATGCGCCCCAGATGGGGCATGCGGTCGTGCCTCTCACGGTTATCATCCTGGTCGGCCTGTTTCTAATCCAGCGCCACGGCACATCGTTCATCGGCGGATTGTTCGGACCGGTCATGCTGGCGTGGTTCATCATATCCGGCGTGCTCGGGCTGACAGGCATTATGAAAGACCCGGCCATTCTCGCTGCCCTCAATCCCTTCGCCGCGATCTCCTATCTCTGGCATGCGGGATCGCTCGCCCTCGTCGTTATCGGGGGCGCGTTTCTGGCGGTGACAGGGGGCGAAGCGTTCTATGCCGACATGGGCCATTTCGGCCCGCTGCCGATCCGCGTCGCCTGGTTCGGCGTGGCTCTACCGGCGCTGGTGCTCAATTATTTCGGCCAGGGCGCTCTCTTGCTCCGACATCCCGGCGGTCTCGACAGCCCGTTTTATGCGCTTGCGCCGCAATGGGCTCACTATCCGCTGGTCGTTCTGGCGACCATCGCGACCGTGATCGCCTCGCAGTCGATCATCTCCGGCGCCTATTCGATGACGCAGCAGGCCATTTCCCTCGGCTTCCTGCCCCGCATGACCGTCATCCACACCGAGGGCCGCGAGATCGGTCAGGTCTACGTGCCGTTCGTCAATTGGGCGCTCGCCATAGGCACGCTGACCGCCGTCATCGGCTTCGGCTCCTCTGAGGCGCTGGCCGGCGCATATGGCGTCGCCGTGTCGCTGCTCATGGTCATTACCACGCTGATGGCGACCTTCGTCGCCCTCCACTGGAAGCACAATCCGCTGATCGTCTATGCCGTTAACGGCAGCCTGCTTGCGCTCGATCTTCTGTTCTTCGCCTCGACCTCGACCAAGCTCCTCGATGGCGGCTGGTTTCCCCTGCTCATCGCCCTCGTCATCTCGTTCCTCATGCCGACCTGGCGCAAGGGCGAGGCTATGATGGACGCCTTCCGCATCGAGCTTCGCGAGCGCTTGCCGGATTTCCTCGACAACATCAGACGCGATCCCCCCTATCGCCTGCCCGGCACGGCGATCGTGCTCGGCCGCATGGCCAAGGGCGTGCCGCTTGCGCTGTCGCACAATGTCAAATGCAACCGCGTGCTCCAGGAGCAAGTGGTGTTCGTCGCAGTGACCACGGCCGAGGCGCCCTACGTGGCGGACGAGGATCGCGTGGTCGTCACGCAGGTCGCCGATGGCTTCAAGCGAGCGGAAGTGCGCTACGGCTTCATGGAGCAGCCCAATGTCACGAAGGCTCTGGCGTCGACTGCGGCGCGCGGCCTGATCCCCGACGTCGCTCAATCAGTCTACTATACCGGCCACGAGACGATCATTCCGTCGGGCCAGCGCGCCGGCTTGCCGAAATGGCGCGAGTCGCTGTTCGCGTTCATGCACCACAACGCTCAGCGCCCCGGCGCCTATTTCAAGATCCCCGCCGCACAGATCCTGGAGATCGGCATCGAATTCGAGATCTGAGCAGCGGGCTTATAGTCCTGCATGACAACTTGCTAGGCAGGGTGGTCGAAGCGAACCGTCGTCAGCCAGCGGCGATAGGGCAGCGTCCAACCTTTCTTTCCCGCATAGACGCGGCCATGCCTCAGCAGGAGTCCCCGCAAATGTTGACGCGCCTTGCCAAGAAACCCTGACTGCCGTTGCGCGCGCCGGATCGGATCCCGCATCGCCTCATGGCTGCATCAGGAACCCAAACGGCGGTCAGTTCGCGGGCGCAGCGCAGCTCACCGCGTCTCGCCGATCCGTCTTGATCCGATCGCCGGCTTTCACCGGAATCAGCGAGGGCGCCACGACCACGCATTCATGGCCAAGATCTGTGATTTGCGAATGCAACCCGTAGCCGCACGGGCCGGCTTCGTCGCAGAAGCGGAGTCGCTGACCGCCAGTCTTGCTCAGGCGCTCGACGAGCTTGGCGACGTGATCAGCGCGGTTCAGAAAATCGCCAAGCTGACGCACCTCCCCACCGCGCGCCCCGCCGGCAACCGCGATCGAAATCGCTTTGTGAACATCCATTCCCACGAAGATGGTATCGTGCATCAGGTCCGTCCCGCATGTCTGAGGCTCTGCGCCGACCTATCCGACGCAATCCTCGAATGGGACATGCCGTGGGACGAATCGCCAGACGGTTCACACGGCGCACATACGGTCTAGTTGTCGGCGACCTCTTGGCCTTGGGCGCCGAGGTCGTTGGTAAGATTGCCCAACCTCTTGCCCGTTTCCGCCTCGACGACAAATTCGCGCACATCGCTGTTCATTGATTGCGAGCAGCTCGCCCCAAACTGAGCGTCCTTCGGGATCGGGGTCTAAAATGTGACTGATATGCGCATGCTTATTGACTTTTTGCGTAGACTGCGCAACTGTGGCCAAAGTTCAGCGATAATAGGCGGTAAATAACGCCAAGCTGCGCGTATCACGCAGATTCGGGAGGACGGAATGCAGCTTCCAATCAAACGGGCCATCGAACGCGTTCCGGGCGGCATGATGGTCGTCCCCCTCCTGCTCGGCGCCGTAATCGCGACCTTCTTCCCGAACACGCCGAAGATTTACGGCTCATTCACCGGCGCATTGTTCACCGGCGCCCTGAACGTTCTCGCCGTCTTCTACGTCTGCATGGGCGCGAGCATCGATTTCAACGGGACGCCCTATATCCTCAAGAAGGGCGGCGCGCTGTTCGCGACGAAGATCGCCATGGCGCTTCTCCTCGGCGTGATCTTCGGACACGTTCTGGGCGAGGCGCCGATCAAGGCGGGACTGTTTGCGGGCGTGTCCACCCTCGCCGTCGTCGCGGCGATGAACGACACCAATGGCGGGCTCTATATGGCGCTGATGGGCCAATATGGCCGCCCGCGCGACGCCGGCGCCTATACCGTCATGAGTCTGGAATCCGGGCCGTTCCTGACGATGGTCACGCTCGGCGTCGCCGGATTGTCGGCTTTCCCCTGGCAGACCCTGGTCGGCTCCATCCTGCCGCTGGCGGTCGGCATGCTGCTCGGAAACCTCGATCGCGAGATGCGCGCGTTCCTGAGCCGGGCGATTCCAGTGCTCATTCCCTTTTTCGCCTTTGCGCTCGGGGCTGGCCTCGATCTCTCGAAGGTCTGGCAGGCGGGCCTGCTCGGGATCGGCATGGGCGTCGGCGTCGTCATCGTAACGGGCATACCGCTGTTTTTCGCGGATCGCGCGACGGGGGGAACCGGCGTCGCCGGCGTCGCCGCCGCTTCGACCGCCGGCAATGCGGCGGCGGTGCCCGCGATCGTGGCCGCAGCCAACCCGGCCTATGCCCCGGCCGCCGCTCCGGCCACCATTCTGGTCGCCGCCTGCGTCGTGGTGACGGCGATCCTCGTGCCGCTGGTGACGGCCTGGAGCTTCCGGATATTCGGCGACCCCGCCGCTCTCAAGGCGGAGCGGGAGGCGCTGCAGTCCGCCGCTCCGCCCGACCCCGTCATGGCCGGGCATTGAGATGGCCCCGCGCTGGCTCATCCTGGCGGACGATCTGACGGGGGCGGCGGATTGCGCCATCGCATTCGCCCGGCGCGGCTTCGCCGCGGCGGTGAGCTGGGGCGAACCGCCAGACGGCGCGGCCAAAGCCGCCGTCGCCTCCTACAACGCCGACAGCCGCGGCATGACGGCGGAACAGGCCGCGCGCCGGCATCGCGCGGCGCTAGGTTCCCTGTTTCGCCCGCATCACGCCCTGTTCAAGAAGATCGACTCGACGCTGCGCGGCCAGCCCGCGGCCGAGACGGGCGCAACCCTCGCCTTCCTGCGGGAACGCGTCGGGGCGGCCTTCGGAATCTTCGCCCCGGCCTTTCCCGCGACGGCCCGCACGACGGTCGGCGGCCGAATCCTGGTCGGCGGACGCCCCCTCGAAGAGGCCGAAGTCTGGCGCCGCGAGCATAGCTACGCTCGGGCCGATCTCGTCGAGGCGCTGGCCTCGGCGAATGTCGCCGCCGAGGCCGTTCCGCTGCCGGTCATAAGGAGCGACGGCGACGAACTCAGATCGGCGCTCGCGGCGATCGCCGGCCGGGGCCGCGATGTCGCGGTCTGCGATGCGGAGACCGACGAGGATTTGCGGCGGATCGCTCTGGCGAGCCTGCCGGCGCGCGCGGGCGCGTTTTTCATCGGCAGCGCCGGTCTTGCTCACGCCATCGCCTCGGTCCTGCCCGCCGAAATCGGCGAGCCGCCGCCCTGGGCGCGCTCGAAGCGCGGCTTCCTGATCGTCGTCGGCTCGCTGGCCGCGGTCTCGCGCAAGGGCCTTCGTAAGCTCGCCGCGCTCGGCGATGTGACGCATGTGACAGTCGAGCCCCGGACGCTGCTCGACGAGCCCGAGGGACGCGCGGCGCTCGGCCGCTCGGTGACGTCCCTCATCGATTCCGGCCGGGACGTCCTGGTCGAGGTGCATATGAACGAGGCGCCCGACATGGCGCTCGGCCCTCGTCTCGCCGCAGGCCTCGCAGACGCGCTCGCCCCCGCCGCGCCTCATATGAGCGGCTTCGCCGCGACCGGCGGCGAGACGGCGGCGGCGCTGCTCGCCCGTTTCGGCGTCAACGGCATCCGGCTCTTCGACGAGATCGAACCCGGCGTCGCGCTCGGGCTGACGCTCGGCGCTCTCTCCATTCCGGTCGTCACCAAGGCCGGCGCGTTCGGCGACGAGGACAGTCTTGTCCGCATCGCCAAACGCCTTCATGACATCCGCACGAAAGGAACGCCGGCATGAGCCAGAACGCAACGCTTCCCACCATCGCGATCACGATGGGCGACCCCGCCGGCGTCGGCCCCGAAATCATCATGAAGGCGCTCGCCCAGAGCGCCGTCCATGAGATCTGCCAGCCGCTCGTGGTCGGCGACGCCGCGCGCTTGCGGCAGGCCGGCAAGCTCACAGGTCTCGACCTCGCCGTCGATGCGCTTGACAGCGCCGCCGACGCCCGCTTCCCGTCGAAGGCTGTGCAATGCGTCGACCTCAAGATCGTTCCGTCTGACCTGCCCTTCGGACAGGTGTCGCCGATCGCCGGAGAGGCGGCTTATCGCTTCATCGAGGAGGCGGTCAGAATCGTGGAGTCCGGGCGCGCGCAGGCCATCTGCACCGCTCCCCTGAGCAAGGAGGCGCTGCACGCCGCCGGACACAAATTTCCCGGCCATACCGAACTCCTGGCGCAGCTTACCGGCACGCCCGAAGTCTCGATGATGCTGGTGTCGCCCAAGATTCGCGTCATCCATGTCACGACCCATATCGGGCTGATCGACGCCATCGCCAAGATCGAACCCGGACTCGTCGAGCGCGTGATCGCGAGGGGACACACGGTTCTTGTCAATGCGGGCATCGCGAACCCGAAGATCGGCGTCTGCGCGATCAATCCGCACGCGGGCGAGAACGGGCTCTTCGGGCGGGGCGAGGAAGCGGAGAAGATCACGCCCGCCGTCGAGGCCTGCCGCGCCAGGGGATGGGACGTCCGGGGGCCCCTGCCCGCCGACACGCTGTTCTTCCTCGCCGGCCGCGGCGACTTCGACATGGTGGTGGCGATGTATCACGACCAGGGCCACGGACCGATCAAGGTGCTCGGCCTCGAGGCCGGGGTGAACATCTCGGTCGGGTTGCCGGTGATCCGCACGTCGGTCGATCACGGGACGGCTTTCGACATTGCCGGGACCGGCGTTGCGGACGAACGCAGCCTGATCGAAGCGCTGCGCCAGGCGGCCGACCTTGCCCCGGGCCGGCTTGCCGCCTAATGCGTCATCGATGCGCAGCCGCACGCGTCGCTCCCTTCTTCTCGGAATGCTTCAGGCCGGAGAGGTGGACGTCGCCGGTCTCGCGCGCAGCTTCGGCGTGTCGGCCTCGACGGTTCGGCGCGATCTCCAGAGGCTTTCGCTGGAGAACGCGGTTCGCCGGACCTATGGCGGCGCCATTCTGGCTGAACGGGGCGCGGAATCGACGCTGGGCGAGCGACAGGCGGAGCAGGTCGTCCAGAAGCGCGCCATCGCGCTCGCCGCCCTCGCCCTGATCAATGACGGCGAGGCGCTCATCCTCGACTCGGGCTCGAGCGTCATGGCGCTCGGCCTGCTCCTGACAGGCCGCAGGCTCAGGATCGTCACCAACAACCTCGCCCTTCTGCCGCATCTCGCCAATGAGCCGGCGATCGAGACGATTGTGCTCGGCGGGTCGCTGCGCGCGGCGAGCATGGGAACCGTCGGCGCGCTCGCGATGGACGCGCTCAGGCGGATCACCGCCGACCGGATTTTCATGAGCGCGGACGGCGTCGTCGCCGGCCGCGGGCTCTGCGAAGCGAGCCTCGACCAGGCAGCGCTCAAGAGCCTGATGATGGAGCGGGCGCGCGAGGTCGTGATCCTGGCGGACTCGACGAAGCTCGGCCGCTCGACACAATCGTCATGGGCGCCCCTGCCGCCCCGCTTCAGGCTTTTCACCGACGCGCCCGCGACGCATGGCGACGTCATCGCCCTCGCCGCCGCGGGGGCACAGATCACGACAGTCGCCGCGTGACGCGGATCGCGCTGGACCCTTGAGACGACCGCGAGTGGCACCGTCACGTTAAGGGGTTGGAAGCGGCCAAGCGGCTAGAGCATTTTCTGGTCTGATTGAATCGTAAGGGGATTCCCGAATCGGGCTGGTTCTGATTCACACTGCATGCCGGCAAGGAGGCTGGCGTGCATGGCCAGATCCTTATCCGTTGACCT
>Ga0153954_1000500_pt1 | contig 30594 bp, 23 predicted proteins | sample TSFL038MetaG_FD_102277 | JGI IMG/M metagenome (GOLD analysis project Ga0153954, IMG submission 102277) | Attine ant fungus gardens microbial communities from Florida, USA - TSFL038 MetaG | ecosystem: Host-associated > Fungi > Mycelium > Unclassified | place: USA: Florida, Wekiwa Springs State... | reverse complement strand
GGAGCAGTTGACCCTCATCGCCTCCTGCTTGCCCACGTCCCGGCGCGCCGCTAGAGGCCGATGATGCGTCCCTCCGCCCTCGATCCGCTGTTCGCGCCGGCGAGCGCTCTGCCGGGGATCGGACCCAAGAACGCGAAGCTGTTCGACCGCCTCCTCGACAAGCGCGAGGGCGCGCGCGTGCTCGACGTGCTTTTCCACCTGCCGCAGGCGACGATTGACCGGCGGGCGCGGCCCAAGATCCGCGACGCGGCTCCGGGTTCGATCGTCACGATCGAAGCCAGGGTGACCGAGCATCACGAGCCGGGCCGGCGCTCCCGCGCGCCATTCAAGGTGCTGGTCGAGGACGACACCGGCGATGTCGAGCTCGTGTTCTTCCTCGCCAATCATGAGTGGGTGCGCTCGCGCCTTCCCATCGGCGCGACGCGCTGGATCTCGGGCAAGCTCGAGCTCTGGGACGGCCGGCGCCAGATGGTTCATCCCGATCGCGTGATGACAGCCGAGGAGCTCGATCGGCTGCCGTCGGTCGAGCCGGTCTACGGGCTGACCGACGGTCTTTACCAGCGCACGGTCGCGCGGGCGGCGGAGGGCGCGCTCAAACGTCTGCCGCACTGGCCGGAATGGATCGGCGCGAGCACGCTCAGCGACCTGAAACTGCCGGGCTTCGCGCAGGCGCTCGGCGCGATGCATCGTCCCGCGACGCCGGCGGACATCGACCCGGCCGGTCCCGCCGCGACGCGGCTCGCCTATGACGAGCTTCTCGCCAATCAGCTCGCGCTCCTGCTCGTGCGGAACCGCATGCGCGTCATCGCCGGGCGCGCGCATGCGTCGGAAGGCGCCGTGGCGCGGCGCCTCGAAGCCGCCCTGCCCTTTTCGCTGACGCGCGCCCAACGCCAGGCGGTCGACGAGATCCGCCACGACCTGAGGGCCGAGAAGCGCATGCTGCGCCTGCTGCAGGGGGACGTCGGGTCGGGCAAGACGGTGGTCGCCCTTATGGCGATGGCGGAGGTGGTCGAAGCGGGCCGGCAGGCCGCGATGATGGCGCCGACCGAGATTCTCGCCCGCCAGCACTATGACCGCATGGCGCCGCTCGCGTCGGGCGCCGGCCTTCGCATCGCTCTGTTCGCCGGGCGAGACAAGGCCGCGGCGCGCCGCGCGTCCCTCGCCGCCTTGGCCGAGGGAACGATCGACGTCGCCGTCGGCACGCATGCGCTCTTTCAGGAGAGCGTCGCCTTCGCCGATCTCGGGCTCGCCGTGGTTGACGAGCAGCATCGGTTCGGCGTGCGCCAGCGCCTCGCGCTCGCCTCCAAGGGCGAGGCGGTCGATCTCCTGGTGATGACCGCAACGCCGATCCCGCGCTCGCTCGTGCTCGCCTATTTCGGCGACATGGATGTTTCGGCCCTGCGCGAGAAGCCGCCGGGGCGTCAGCCCATCGACACCCGCGTCCTGCCGATCGAACGGCTCGACGAAGTGGTCGCCCGCCTCTCGCAGGCGCTCGCTTCCGGGGCGCGGGCCTACTGGATTTGTCCGCTGGTGGACGAAAGCGAGACGCTCGACGTCGCCGCGGCCGAAGAACGCGCCGAAGCGCTTCGCGCCATTTTCGGCGAGGCCGTCGGATTGGCGCACGGCAAGATGGCGGGCCCCGATCGCGATGCGGCGATGGAGCGTTTCCAGCGCGGGATCACGACCGTCCTCGTCGCGACGACCGTGGTCGAGGTCGGCGTCGACGTGCCTGAGGCGACGATCATGATCATCGAGCACGCGGAGCGGTTCGGGCTTGCGCAATTGCACCAATTGCGCGGGCGCGTGGGCCGCGGCGCGGGCCGCTCGGCCTGTCTCCTCCTCTACAAGGGGCCGCTGGGCGAAGCGGCGCGCGCCCGGCTCGAGATCGTGCGCGAGACCGAGGATGGCTTCCGCATCGCCGAGGAGGATTTGAAGCTGCGCGGCGAGGGCGATGTGCTCGGCGCCCGGCAAGCCGGCGCGCCGGGTTTTCGCTTCGCCAGCCTGGATATCCATGGCGGCCTGCTGGCGCGGGCGCGCGCTGAGGCCGAAGCCGCGCTCAAGCGCGACGGGCGGCTCGCGGGAGAGGAGCATCGGGGCTTGAGGCTCTTGCTCTACCTGTTCGAGCGCGACGAAGCCGCTCGCCTGCTCGAAGCGGGGTGACGGCCCTGCGACGAAGCGATCAATTTCCGGTGAAAGAGCTGCGATATCAGGAATGTGAACGGGCGCAGGCGCGCTTGCTCACTATATCGCCACACAATGCGGCGAGAGCGTTCGCGCTGCTCGCCGAATCCCCTCTCGTTGGAACCTGCAGGCGATGGCGCCGTTTTTGCGCCGGATGGATGAACATGAGTGCAAACCGCATCCGCGACATCGACTTTTGGCGCGGAGCCGTGCTGATTGCGATCCTGATCGATCACATTCCCGGCAATCCGCTCGAAAATTGGACTCCGAGGAACTTTGGCCTCTCGGACAGCGCGGAGGCGTTCGTGTTTCTCTCCGGCTTGTCGGTGGGGCTGATCTATGCGCCTCGGGCGCACAAATACGGCATCGAGCCGGTCGCCGGCGGCTGTCTTAAGCGGGCGCTCAAGCTTTATGGTGTGCATATTTCGCTGACCTTGGCGGCGCTCGCTGTTTTTGGCGCTGGCTACTGGCTGAGCGGCGTCTCGGACCTGATCCAAGCCCACGGACGCTCCTTCGTCTTCGGCTCGCCGGCCGATGGCCTTCTGGGCCTCGCGCTTCTCAGCCATCAGCTCGGCTATTTCAATATTCTGCCGTTGTATATCGTTCTGATGCTCTGGGCGCCGGTCGTGCTCGCGCTTGCGCTACGCGGCCCGCTGCTCGCCTTGGTCGTTTCGGTCGGTCTCTATGCGGCGGCCCGCGCCTTCGACCTCAATCTTCCGAATTGGCCCGAGCCCGGCGGATGGTTCTTCAATCCGATCGCCTGGCAGCTCATCTTCACGCTTGGCCTCGTCTCGGCGATTCTGTGGCGCGACGGCCTCCCTCGGCCGACTCCCTGGCTTGTTGCGCTGAGCGCCGTGACGGTCGCGGGCGCCGCGTTGGTCGTGACCGACGAGGGCGGGCTCGCGCCAGGTCTCCGCGACACGGCGACCGCGCATCTCGATGTCGCCAAGCAGGATCTCGGTCTCGCGCGCCTCATCCATTTCGCCGCGCTCGCCTACCTGATCGCCATGGCGACCGCGTTCGGGCGGTTCATCACGCCGATGATCCGGGGCGCGCTTGGCAGCGCCGTCCAACGTCTTGGCCGCAATAGTCTGCCGGTCTTCGCGGCCGGCTCAGTTTTGAGCGCGTGCGGTCAGGCGGCGCTCGCGGCGACATCCGCCCACGCCCCGGCGGGGATTGAACAGTCCGTTGGACTCGCGTACACGGTTGCGTCCGTCGCCATTCTCTTCGCCGTGGCCCATTGGATCGAGTGCAGAAAAGCCGGTTTCAACGCCGCACGTTCTCGTGCGCAATCCGAATATTCACGTGTACAGCGTGGAGTTTCTGCGCCCTATTCACCCTGACCTCTTTCGCAGCTCGCGCCGACGAAGTCGCCTGCCCTAACGAGACAGCGGCGTTCGAGACGAACGGCGCCATCCTCGCCTTCCCGAAGGTGAAAGTGGGCCTTCCGGTCGACATTCTGGCGATCGGCTCATCCTCCACGGAAGGGGTCGGCGCGACCTCTCCGGCGAACGCCTATCCCGCCAGGCTCGAGGCGGAGCTTGAAAAGCAGACGGGATTCGACTTCGATGTGAAGAACGCCGGCGTTGGCGGCGAACTGGCCGCCAAGACGCTTGAGCGGCTGAAGAGCGCATTGAAATCCGGTTGGGCGCGGCTGGTGATCTGGCAGGTTGGCACCAACGACGCGATGGTCGGCGTCGACGAGGCGGTGTTCCGGGCGACCGTGAAAGCCGGAATCGCCGCCGCGCGAGCCGCAGGCATTCCGCTTATGCTCGTCGATCCGCAATTCACGCTGAAAAGTCCAGATCCGGAGCGTTATGAGCGCTTCGTCAGGATGGTCGACGACATCGGCGCGGCGGACCGAGTGCCGGTGCTGAGCCGATACACGATGATGAAGCGCTTCGCTGCGAAGAGCGCGGCGGCGATCGGACTGTTCCTGTCCCGCGACGGCTTGCATATGAACGACCTCGGTTATCGGTGTCTTGCGCATGCGCTCGCCGAGGCGATCGAAGGCGCGGCTGCAGCGAAGCTCTAGGTCGCCTTCATCCCGCAACAACAGATCGGCTTCAACGTCCTCGGGGGATTGGCGATGCGACGGCGCGATTGGCGGCACGGGACGGTCTCCGCCGTCGGCTTCGGCGCAATGAGCTTCGGCGGCTTCTATGGGCCCACGAACGAAGCGGAGTCTCTTCGGACCCTCGCAGGCGCGCTCGAGCTCGGCGTCGACTTCTGGGACACCGCCAACGTCTACGGCAATGGGCTCTGTGAGCAACTGATCGGCAAGTTCCTGGCGGAAGACAAAAGCCGTCGCGCCCGGGTGACCCTCGCGACCAAGTTCGCCATTCGTCGACGCGACGACGGCGCGCGCTTCTTCGACAACAGCGCAGCCCACATGCGCGAGGCGCTCGACGGGTCGCGGAAGCGGCTCGGCGTCGACCACATCGACCTCTACTACGTGCATCGCATCGACAAATCGATTCCGATCGAGGACACGGTCGGGGAATTGGCGCGGCTCGTCAAAGCCGGCGCGATCGGCGCAATCGGTCTTTCCGAGGTCGCGCCCGACACGCTCAGGCGCGCTCACGCCGTCCATCCGATTGCGGCGGTCCAATCGGAGTATTCGCTGTGGACGCGCAATCCTGAACTTGGCCTCACCCAAGCCTGCGCCGAAATGGGCGCCCTTCTGGTCGCCTTCTCGCCTTTGGCGCGCGGCTATTTGAGTGGCCTGCTGAACCAGACGGAGGCGTTCGAGGAAGGGGATTTCCGGCGCGCCAATCCGCGCTTCCAGGGCGTCAACTGGCGACGCAATCGCGACCGGCTCGGCGCCTTTCTCGCCCTTGCTCAGTCATGGGGTCTCAAGCCCGCGACCCTGGCCATCACGTGGACGCTCGCCAAGGCGCCGCACATCGTGCCGATCCCCGGCACCCGCTCCACCGCCCATCTCGAGGAATGCGCCGCCGCGGCGGAGATCGATCTCACCGACGATCAACTCGCCGAGGTTGAGCGAACCCTCCCCGTCGGCTTTGCCGCCGGGGAGCGCTACTCCGACCAGCAATGGATCGGAATACAAAGATATTGAGGTCCCGAGACTCGTAGCGGCCGGACCGCTCAGCGGAACGCAAGCGGTCCATTTTCAGACGACACGCCGAAGAGAGCGCGTATGCCCTCAAGCAACCGGCGCGTCGGAGCGCCTTCGACAAGCGTCGCCAGATAGTCCTCGGCCCACTTCCTGACGTCGTTTTCCAGAAGATGCTCCAGCATCGGCGCGTGGCGCTCACGGCGTTCGGGGAGCGGCATCTCCAAGGCGCGCTTGAGGGCCGCGGCGACAGCATCAGTCTCGTGCGGATTGACGGTCAGCGCGCCGTCAAGTTCTTTTGCAGCGCCGGCGAATTGCGACAGCACGAGGACGCCGGGATCCTCCGGATCCTGAGCCGCCAGATATTCCTTGGCGACCAGATTCATGCCGTCGCGAAGAGGGGTGACCATGGCGACATGGGCCGCGCGATAAAGGCCGGCCAGGACCGTTCGCGAATAGGACCGATTGACGTATCGGATCGGCGTCCAGGCGGCGTCGCCGAAACGACCGTTCACCCTGCCTATAAGGCCAGTCAGCTCGCTCTCGATGTCGCCGTATTGCTTGATGTCGGATCGACTCTTTGGCGTGACCTGCAGGAGGGTCACATTGCCCCGCCACTCCGGATTGTTCTCGAGAAGACGTTCGAACGCCTTCACCCGGTCGGGAATGCCTTTTGAGTAGTCGAGTCGATCGACGCCGAGGATGAGCTTGTTCCCGCCTAGGCTCTCTCGCACCAAGGCGACCATTGCGGACCGCCCTGCGTTGCGAGCCAGACGCATATACGCCTTCGTCTCGATGCTGACCGGGAAGGCGCCCAGCCGCACTCTCTGTCCCTCGAACTCGAAACCGGAGCGGTTCTGCATCGCGCCCTGCGTCGTCAAATAGCGGGCGAAGTTCTCACGATCATTTTCCGTCTGGAAGCCGACCAGATTGTAGTATGCGAGGCCGCCCAGAATCTCTCTATGATGCGGCAAGGTCTGGAGGATGTCCGGCGGCGCGCAAGGCGTGTGAAGGAAAAACCCGATCGTATTGCGATGGCCCCTAGAGCGAAGCTCGCGCCCCAACAACATGAGATGATAGTCGTGCACCCAGACGACGTCATCCTCTCGTAAGAGCGCGCTCAGGCGATCCGCGAACATCCGGTTGACGCGGATGTAGCCGCTCGCGTCGGCGCGAGAATATTCCTGAAGATCCACCCGGTAGTGAAGGATCGGCCATAGCACACTGTTGGCGAGGCCGTTGTAATATTCCTGAATGTCGTTTTGCGACAGATCGATCAGGACATAGGTCATTTTGTTGATGTCGACGATGCTCGGCGCTTCATTCGGCTGTTCAGAGACCTTGCCGCTCCAGCCAAACCACATCCCGTTGCGATTTTTGAGCGCCGCTTTCACAGCAACCGCCATCCCCCCGGCGAGCGGAGTGCGCGGAGAATCGGGAACCGCCACCCGGTTCGAGACGATGATCAGTCGCGCGCCCATGCTTCCTCCCAGCTCGACGAGAGCCGCGTTGCGCTATTGATTATGCCCGCCATTGAGTAGGTCTGAGGCAAATTCCCCCACAACTCTCCGGCGTCAGGATGGATATCCTCGGAGAGAAGACCATAGGCGTTGCGCCGCGCGAGAATCGATTTGAACAGATCACGCGCCTCGTCGGTGCGACCGATCTGATGAAGGGCGTCGATATACCAGAAGTTGCACGCCAGAAAAGCGGTCTCGGGCGCGCCAAAATCGTCCGGAGCGGTATAGCGCATAATGCGGCCGTTGCGCATAAGCTCTCGACCGATAGCGTCGCAGGTTTTGATGAAACGGGGATCGGTCGAGGACAGGAGCCCAAGTTCGGCGACAAGAAGAACGCTCGCATCGAGATCCGGCGATCCGAACGCACCCGTCAGGGCCCCTCGCTTTTCATCCCAACTTTCTTCTAGAATTCGCTCCCGCAAAGAGTGCGCGTTCATCGCCCAGTATTTCGCGCGATCAGCAATTTTGAGCCGGCGCGCGATGCCCGCAAGCCGATCACAGGCCGCCCAGCATAGGGTAGCCGAGTATGTGTGAGGCCGGGCGCGGGTGCGGTACTCCCACAATCCGGCGTCGGGTTCAAAGGCGTGCACGATGGCCCGTTCGCCAAGACCCTCGAGAAGTCGGAATAGCGCCTCATCCCCCATCTTCGGCAGACGCTCGTCAACAAACATCTGCGTCGCGGCGAGAACGACGCTGCCATAAACGTCGTTCTGCGTCTGGCTCGCCGCCTGGTTACCAACCCGAACCGGGCCCTGGCCGAGAAAGCCCTTGAGATCGGGGGCGATCCATTCGTCCAGCGGCGAGAACGGAACGATGCCGTGCAACGGCCGTATCTCCTCGTCGACGGACGCGATGGTCGTAATGTAGTTGATGTAGGATTCCATAATCTGCGTTGCGCCGAGCCGATTCAACGCATCGACCACGAAATAAGCGTCGCGCAACCAACAGTATCTATAGTCCCAGGTTCGTGACGAGGACGGCGCCTCAGGGATCGACGTGGTATGCGCCGCCACAATCGCGCCGGTCTCGGCGAAACTGCAAAGCTTGAGCGTGATCGCCGCGCGCACGACCTCGACTTGCCACTCATAGGCGAGCCCGAGATATCGCACCCATGCGTGCCAGTAGTCGCGTGTGCGATCCAGAAACTCGCGTGATGTCGTGTCGATGGCGCTAAGGAACGGATCGTCCTGACCGAATATGAGGTTCACGGGCCGGCTTAGCGGAAAGGAAACTTCGTTGACAATGTAAGAGAGGGGCGCGTCAGAGGTCAGCCTCAGCACTTGCGCCCCGTCTAGATATCGAATGTGATTGGAGCCCACAACGAAGTTGGTGGTCGGCTGTCCGTAGCTATGGGTTGGGCGCACCCGGATCGTCACACGAGGCAAGCCGGCGATGGGTTCGATCCGCCGGATGATTTGTGGCGGCCTGTACACGCGCTCGAACCGCTCGAAATTTGGCGCAAAATCGGAAATGCGCACCTTGCCGCCGTTCGCGTCGGTTAAGATGGTTTCGACGATTGCTGTGTTGCGTATGTAGGACGACTCCGTTTCGACCGCGTTCGCCAGGGCGACTTCGCAGAACCCTTTCTCATCTTCGCCTGCCAACAGCCGTGAGAACACCGGATCGGAATCGAAATGCGGATAGCACCACCAGACGATCCGGGCGTTCTGATCAACGAAGGCTGCAGCGCAGCTATTGCCTATCAGGGCGAGGTCGAGATTCTGCTGTTTGATTTGAGGTCCCTCAATCATACTTGAGCTCCGCGGACCGCAAACTCGGCGAGCCATTCGCGCACGGCTTGTGGCTCGGGAAAAGCTCCAATCGCGCCCGGACGCGGGCTGCCGACAGAATAGCCAAATCCTCCCCGCGCTGCGACGAGAGCGAACCCGGTTTCGTCGGTTGTATCGTCGCCGACGAATATCGGCGTGCGGCCGGAGAACGTCACCGTCGAGAGAAACGCGGCGATGGCGCTGCCCTTATCAAAATTGGGGCTCTTAATCTCGATCGCGCAATGCGCATCCATGATCTCGACCGAAATCGGAATGGAGTCGACGAGTTCTTTCACGATCGCGCGCAGCGGACGTTCGGCGAACTGCGCAAGTCGGTAGTGCACGGTATAGCTGAATCGCTTGTCTTCGACGAACACGCCAGGAAACGGCGCAACTGCGCGCCTCAGATCAGTCAAGAGAAACCGCGGTAGATCGACGCCAGCCGTCAGCTTGGGCGGCGCATCGGGATCGAGACGCGTTTCGGCGCCATGGACTCCGCTCGCTCTCAAACTCAGAGGCGCGAAGAGGCGGTCCATATCATCGATTGAACGGCCGCTGATCAACGCCAACGCGCCCGCGAGCTTGCGTTCCACTTTCGCCAACGTCGGGATCAGATCAGCTGGAGTGACCACGTCATCCGGCCGGGCCGCCAAATCCAACAAGGTGCCATCGACATCGAGAAAGAGAGCGGCCGTGTTGCACAATCGCGGCACGCGTTCCAAAGCCGCGCCCTCGAGGGGCGGCGCGCTCAACTGTCCCACCATAACTCCTAGCGCCCCTCGCCCCGGCTAAGCCATTTTTTGGGCGAGAAAGTGTTCGCGGCGTGGCCTCTCACCCTCCGCTTTCACCGCACTCACCAGGTCACGAGGGTCAAACCGCGTGCGGTCGTGCGCCACGGAACTCCTATCAAACAGAGCCGAACGCCTCAAGGTGACAGAGCTTTCGCCAACTGCGCGGAGATTCAAAGCTTTTATAGTCACCCGACTTGCCAAATTCACCGAGCCGAAGGGCGCCACAGAGGAACACCCGCGCGGACAAACCCGCGCGCCGACAGCATAGCTCAAGCCGTGCTGATCCGCCCCACGATGAACCATATCTATCCTCAAATTTGGCGAAGTTGGCTCGATAACGCGGCAAGAGCCGCTTTGTTCCTGGAACATCGTCAAGGGCCTGTCTCCTTCCTCAAGCGGAGGGCGCGATCTTCTCTGACGCCGGGCCTGAAGACGGCCGGCTCCCCCGCCGAGGTTTCTGCTGACCGGAAGCCGAAGTCCTCGATGCTGGCGCGTTCGACATGCGCCTCATTCGGCGCTACTTTCCGCTTTTCGACGACGTTCTCCCGACCACGTCGGCCACCCGGCCGAGCCCCGGGAACGGCGCACAAGCCGTAACGCGAAACACGGAGGCATGCTTTCATGACTGTCGCCCTCGCCCGACCGGAGGCGACTCTCGACTCGCGCTATACCGCCTCCGAAGGTTGGGTCTACATGACCGGGACGCAGGCGTTGGTGCGTCTGCCCATTCAGCAACGCCTGCGCGACGCCGCAGATGGCCTCAACACCGGCGGATATATTTCCGGCTATCGCGGTTCGCCTCTTGGGCGTTACGACATCGAATTGTGGCGCGCCGGGGCGCAACTCAAACAACACAACATCGTCTTCCGCCCCGGGCTCAACGAAGACCTTGCCGCGACGGCGATTTGGGGCGCCCAGCAACTGAACAATTTTCCGGGCGCAACGGTCGATGGCGTATTTGGGATCTGGTATGGCAAAGGGCCAGGCGTAGACCGATCGGCCGACGCCCTGCGTCACGCGAATTTCGCGGGCGTCTCGCCGAAGGGCGGCGCGCTCGCGCTGGCCGGCGACGATCACGGCGCCAAGTCCTCAACCGCAGTCAATTTCTCCGACACGCTGTTCATCGCGGTCGGCATGCCGGTCATCTATCCGTCGAACACCCAGGAACTGCTTGATTTTGGTCTGCATGGCATCGCCATGTCACGGTTCTCCGGCTGCTGGGTCGGCATGAAGGTGGTGACCGACGTCGCGGAGGGCGGCGGCACGGTCTATGTCGGGCCCGACTTGCCGCAGATCGTTCTGCCGCCGAGGCCGAGCGCTCCAGCTAGCGGGTTGTGGGCCCGCCCTATAGACGCGCCGGTCGCTCAAGAGGAACGGCTCTACCAACACAAGCTCCCGGCCGCGATCGCTTACGCGCGCGCCAACAACCTCAACCGCATCGTTGGCGACGGCGAGCGCGCAAAGATCGGCGTGGTTGCGGCGGGCAAAGCGTGGCAAGATTTGTTGCAAGCGCTCGGCAATCTCGGTGTGGGCGACGATGGCGCGGCGGTGGGCCTGCGTCTCCTGAAAGTCGGCATGGTTTGGCCGCTTGATCCGGTCATCGTGCGCGAATTCGCGCAGGGTCTCGATCTCGTTATTGTGATCGAGGAGAAACGGCCCCTGCTCGAGGACCAGATTCGCTCCGTGCTCTATGGCGATCCGAGAGCGCCGCGCATCGTCGGAAAGTTTTTCGACGGACTTGCTTTCGACGCTTCGCCAGGCTCCGCCGCCATTCCGAATTTCGGGGAGATCACGCCCGAACTCGTGGCCGGAGTTCTGGTCAAGGCGGTGTCGAGCCACGATCCGAACTGCGCATTGAGCGCCCCCGAAGCACCCGGCGCGATCCTCAGCAATCGTCCCGCGCCGATGCGAAGCCCGGGCTTCTGCGCCGGTTGTCCGCACAACCGTTCAACGCCCGTTCCGGAGGGCAGCCGCGCCCTGGCCGGCATCGGCTGCCACTGGATGGCGACGCTGGTCAACCCGCAACAGACGGCCACCGCCTCGCATATGGGCGGAGAAGGAGCCATGTGGCTCGGCCAACAACCCTTTACCCGCGAGGAGCACGTCTTCACCAATATTGGCGACGGCACCTATGCGCATTCCGGTTCGCTCGCGATCCGTCAGGCGATCGCCGCCAACGTCCCGATCACCTACAAGATCCTCTTTAACGGCTTCGTCTCGATGACCGGCGGACAGCCGATCGAGGGCGGCATGACGCCAACGCAAATCCTCGACGAACTCGTCGCGGAAGGCGTGAAGAAATTGGCGCTCGTGGTCGACGACCTCGATCGCTATGCGGGCGTCGCCCTGCCCCACGGCGTCAGTCTCCGTCATCGTGACGCAATGGATGCGACGCAGCGCGAGTTCCGCGAATACAAAGGCGTCTCCGTCATCCTGTACGACCAGCCGTGCGCGACGGAGCGACGGCGGCTGCGCAAGCGCGGCAAATGGGCCGATCCGGCCAAGCGGACCTTCATCAATCCGCAAGTCTGCGAAGGCTGCGGCGATTGCGGGCGCGTCTCCAACTGCATGGCGATCGAGCCGTTGGAGACGGAATTCGGACGCAAACGGCGAATCAATCAGTCGAGCTGCAACAAGGATTTCTCCTGCACCGACGGCTTCTGCCCAAGCTTCGTGACCGTACATGGCGGACGGTTGCGCAAACCCGAAGCGACCGCGCCTCTGAGCCAATATCTGCCGCCCGTCCCCGAACCGGCTCTGCCGAAGATCGATGAGCGATTCAGTCTATTGGTGGCAGGAATCGGCGGCTCCGGCGTCGTCACCATCAGTCAAACGGTGGCGGTCGCGGCCTATCTCGACGGGCTCTTCAGCTCCAATCTCGATCTGACAGGCTTGAGCCAGAAATATGGCGCGGTGACCGCGCATGTGCGCATTGCGCGCGAGCCTGGCGCCTTGCATGCGACCCGCATCGCCGCCGGCGAAGCCGACGCGCTGATTGGCTGCGACCTCATCGTCGCGGCTGGCGATGAATCGATCTCGAAACTCGAACGCGGCAAGACGAACGCGGTCATCTCCGCTGACCTGACGCCGACCGCCGATTTCGCCCGCAATCCCAATTGGAGCGTGGACGCGGACTTGCTCATCGAGCGGTTGAGAAACGCGCTCGGCGACAAGGCGCTGATTCTCGACGCGCAGCGGCTCGCCACGGCGCTGATGGGCGACCAGATCGCCTCCAACATGTTCATGCTCGGCGCGGCCTGGCAGCGCGGATTGATTCCGATTCGCCGGGAAGCGATCAATCGCGCAATCGAGCTCAACGGCGTCGCCATCGAATCAAACAAGCAGGCCTTCGAATGGGGCCGGCGGGCTGGTCACGATCCGATGAGCATCGAAACTCTTGTCGGCCTTGAGGAGGCCACGCCGGCGCCGCCATCGCTCGATGCGCTCATCAGCCGTCGCGTCGCCCATTTGACGGACTATCGTGACGCGGCTTACGCGGAGCGTTATCGCACGCTGGTTGAGCGGGTGTGCGCTGCCGAGCGAGGCGCAGGCCTCGGCGAGACGCTCGCCACCGCCGTGGCGCGCGCCTATCACAAACTGCTCGCAGCCAAGGACGAGTGGGAAGTGGCGCGGCTCTTTGCAGCGCCCGAGTTTCAAGAGGCGCTCACTCGCGAATTCGAGGGCGACTACAAGCTCCACTTCCATCTCGGCGCCTGGCCCTTCGCTCGCCAGGATCCGGCAAGCGGGCGCCTGAAGAAAGGCGAGGCAGGCCCGTGGGCGCTGACCGCCTTCCGCATCATGGCGCGACTCAAGTTCCTGCGAGGCACGTGGCTCGATCCGTTCCGTAACAGTGATGAGCGCAAGCTCGAGCGCCGCCTGATTGCCGAGTTCGAAGCTGATATCGCTGACCTCACTCAGCGCCTCACGCCTGCGTCGCATCCGGTCGCCGTGCGCATCGTCGAGTCCTACGAGACAATCCGCGGCTACGGTCACGTTAAAGAAGCAAACGCCGCTCAGGCGGCGAAGACGCGCGGCGACGCGCTCGGAGAACTCAAGCCCGGCAAAGGGCCTCTGGTGAAGGCGGCTTAACTGTGCTGCAAGGCAAGACGCTCGTCGTCACCGGCGGCTTCGGCGCGCTAGGAAGCGTGGTCGCCGAGACGGCGGCGAAGCGCGGGGCGTCGGTCGCCTTGCTCGATCATTCGGAAGCTGCGCCCACAGGGTTTGCAGAGCGACTGGGCGCCAACGCGCTTCTCGTAGGCGGCGTCGATCTGACGTCGCTTTCGGCTGCCGAGGCCGCAATGGCCTCGGTCCATGCGAAGTTCGGCCGGGTCGATGCGCTCCTCAATATCGCCGGCGGTTTCCAATGGGAGACCCTCGCTGACGGCAAGGTCGACGGGTGGGACCGCATGTACGCGATGAACCTGAAGACCGCGCTCAACGCGAGCAAGGCGGCGCTTCCCTATCTCGTGGAAAGCGGCGCAGGCCGCATCGTCAATGTCGGCGCTGGGTCCGCGCTGCACGCCGCGTCCGGGTTCGGCCCTTATGCGGCAAGCAAATCCGCCGTCCATCGCCTGACGGAAAGCCTGGCGGACGAACTGAAGCTCAAAGGCGTGACGGTCAACGCCGTTCTCCCCTCGACCATCGACACCGCCCAGAACCGGCGCGACATGCCGAACGCGGATTTTTCCCGCTGGGTCGCGCCCGCCGACCTCGCCGCCGTCATCCTATTCCTCGCCTCGGACGAAGCGAAGGCGGTGACTGGCGCGTTGATTCCCGTATCCGGCCGCGTCTAACTTCCTTCTGAGGTTCTCGAGAGAGCCGCGGATTTTTGCGGGCTCAAAGACGCCCCTCGCCGACTGATTTGGCTTTCGCGCTGGAAGTTTTCTCCCCCAGAAAACGACCTGGCTTCTGAACGCCGGGCGCTGACGGCCCAGCGAATGAGTCTCTCTCTTCCTGCGCGAGCGGAAACGCGATCGACGCGAAGTCGCGCACGCGCTCATCAACCCCGCCGGGAGACAGATATCGCACGAAGGAGCCTATGAGACGGACTGGATCAGATCCGTTTTGCGAGACCCTGCGCCCGCACAACAAAGTCCAAAACCTCCGCCGGCCAGATTGACAGCTTTGTTGAATTGCCATTAGCTCAACGCACTAGCTGACAAGCACGGAGCGAACTTCCACCGGCTCTCCGCGACCAAGGAGACCCTTGCGGAGGTTGAAATCTCCTCGGCCGTCTCGACGAACCCAGGCAGCGTGGTCGTCATTTGGCCGGAGCGGAACGCGTCGCGGGAGGAACGAGTTGATGGAGGTTGGCGGGCGCGCCACCGGCGTGATCGGTTCGTCAGACGAGCAGCGGCAGGAAGCCGACCCGAGCGAATTGCTGTGGGTCCGTGGCGTCTTCAAGAGCTTCGGCGGCACGGAGGCGTTATCGAACGTCGGCATGACGCTCAAGGTCGGCGAGATTTTGGCGCTGCTGGGCGAGAACGGCGCGGGCAAGTCAACCCTCATCAAGATTTTGGCCGGAGTTTATACCCTCGACGCCGGCGCCGTCAGCTTTCGCGGCGCTGATGTCACGCACTCGCTGCGCCGCCTGCCGATCGCCTTTATCCATCAGGACCTCGGCCTCATCGACTGGATGACGGTGGCTGAAAACATCTGCATGACGCTCGGCTTTCCGCGCCGCGTCGGCATGATCGATCAAGACGCCGCGCGCCGCCGAGCCGCGACCGCCCTTGACGCGCTTGGCGCCGACATCGACCCCGATACGCGCATCCAGAATTTGAGCCGCACCGAAAAGTCGCTGGTAGCGATCGCCCGCGCCCTCGCGGCTGAGCCCGAAATTCTTGTCCTTGACGAACCGACCGCGAGTTTGCCCGCCGATGAGGTGGTGAGGTTGTTCTCGGCATTGCGTCGTCTGCGCGCCCGCGGCGTCGCGATGATCTATGTCTCGCACCGCCTCGATGAAGTGTTCGAGATCGCTGATCGCATGATCGTCCTGCGCGATGGTCGCGTCGCGGGGGAGCGAGAGGTTGCGAAGATAACGCCGGACGAAACGATCCTTCTGATTGTGGGGCGCGAACCATCGCAGGTCTTCCGCCGACCGCGCGAGCGCCATGGCTCGCCGCGGCTCGCGCTGCAGTCCGTCGTGGCTGCGGAGGCGGGACCGGTCGAATGCGAGATCCACTCTGGCGAGATCGTCGGCTTTGTCGGTCTGCGAGGCGCCGGGCAGGAAAGCATAGGGCGGGCCCTGTTCGGAGTCTCGCCCATGACCGACGGCTGCGTCTTGCTCGACGGACGCCAGGTCGCGGTTTCGTCGCCGCGCCAGGCGATGGCGTGCGGGATCAACTTGGTCTGCGCCGATCGGGTCGGCGAATCGATCATGCCGAACTTGTCGGTGCGCGAAAACCTGTTCCTCAACCCGGTTGCCGCAGGGTTGAGCCTCTTCTCATTCATCTCCCCCGGACGTGAAGCGCGCGCCGCCAAGGAGCGCGGCGGCCAAGTCGGATTGCGGCCGAACGATCCGGCGCTGCCGATCGAATTGTTGTCGGGAGGGAACCAGCAGAAGGTCGTGGTCGGGCGCTGGCTGCATCTGAACGCGAAGGTCTACGTCTTCGAGGACCCGACGGCGGGTGTCGACGTTGGGGCCAAGGCCGAGATCTATCGTCTGTTCGACGTCGCGCTCCAGGCGGGAGCGGCGATCATCGTCGTCTCGACCGATTTCGAGGAGGTGGCGAAGGTCTGTCACCGGGCGCTGATTTTCGATCGCGGCCGAGTGGTCGCGGAGCTAGGCGCCTCTGATCTGTCCGTGGAGAATTTGCTCGCCGCCGCTTCAGCCAGCGTTCGGCGCTCGGCGCCGACTCCCGCAGCCTCCGCCAGTGTCCCGGGAGGAGGCGGACATGCAGTCCATTAAGTCGAACGCCCTCGAGCCGACGCGGCCGGAACTGGCGGGGCTTTCGCCGGGGCGAAGGATTTTGCGCTTGGCGCCGGTCTACGGGCTTCCCCTTCTGACGCTGGCGCTGATCGTCCTGTTCTCGATCCTGCTGCCCGATACGTTCCCGACCTGGCTCAACGCGCGCTCGATCCTCGCGGATAAATCGATCGTGGCCATGCTGGCGCTCGCCGCGACCTTGCCGATGATGGCCGGCCGGATCGATCTGACCGTCGGCTTCGGCATCGTGATGTGGCACATTCTCGCCATCAGCCTTCAGGTGAACTATGGCGTTCCCTGGCCGCTGGCGATCTTGATCGTCATCGCCTGCGCCGGGGTCGTCGGCTTCTTCAACGGCGTGCTGGTCGAGGTGGCGCAGGTCGACGCTTTTGTCGCGACGCTGGGGACTGGCACGATTCTCTACGCGCTCGCGCTTTGGCACACCGGCGGACGCCAGATTGTCGGCGATCTGCCGCGCGCCTTCCTCGCCATCAACTCGACGTCGATATTCGGCGTCCCCATACCGGCCTTCTATGTGCTGGCGCTCGCGATCATCCTGTGGATCGTCAGCGAGCGGCTGCCGATCGGCCGCTTCATTTACGCGATCGGCGCCAATGAAAAGGCCGCGGCGCTCAACGGCATTCCGGTACGCAGGTATGTTATCGGCGTTTTCATCGCCTCGGGCGTCATCACCGGCTTCGCTGGCTGCGTGCTCGGTGCGAAGTTGCGCATCGGCCAAGCGAACGTCGGCCTGGATTTCCTGCTGCCGGCGCTGGTCGGCGCCTTCCTCGGCTCGACGACGATCAAACCGGGGCGCGTCAATATCTGGGGCAGCATATTCGGCATTCTCATACTCGCGGTCGGCATCTCCGGCATTCAGTTGTTTGGCGGCGCCTTCTTCGTCGAGCCCCTCTTCAACGGCGTGACGCTGGTCGTCGCCATCGCGCTTGCCGCGTTTGCACAGCGCCGGCGTAGCGTCGTCAAGCCGCCGCGCGAAACCACGTCCGCGGAGGGAGTTGGAGCATCCGCGAACGCAGCTAGGGCCCCGTGAGGCCTTGCGTAAACGCCGGCGACGCCGGCCTGGCGCGAACCGCCAGTCATAAGGTGGGAGGGAACCATGGGTACGCCTAACATGATGCTCAAGGGCTTGCTGGCCTCGGTCGGCGCGCTAGCGATCTGCGCAAGCGCGGCGCGCGCGGACGACGCGGCGTATGTGGAGAAGGCGAAAGGCTATCTCGCGAACGTCGCCGCGCCGGTCACCAAATGGGATGGCCCGAGTTCGGGGCCGAAGAGCGTCGGCAAGAAGCTGGTCGTCATCGTCCTCACCGACGGACGCAACGGCGGAGCGCAGGGCGCCGCCGACGGCGCCGCGGAAGCCGCCAAGGCGCTCGGCTGGGAAGTTCGCCAGCTCGACGGCCAGGGCTCGGTGCCCGGTCGCGCCACGGCTCTGCAACAGGCAATCGCCATGAAGCCGGCCGGCATTCTCAACGCCGGCATCGACAGCAAGGAGCAGGCGCCGCTGTTCGAGCAGGCCGCCGCCGCCGGCATCAAGGTCGTCGGCTGGCACGCCGGTCCCAAAGCCGGGCCAGACAAAGACATCCCGTCGGTGTTCACCAACGTGACCACCGATCCCGAGGAAGTCGCCGATTCCGCGGGTTACGAAGCGGTCTTGAAGGCCTCGCAGGGCGTGGACTGCGGCGTGATCTTGTTCACGGATTCGATCTACGCCATCGCTACCGCCAAGACGAACTTCTCGAAGGCGGCCGTCGAAGGCTATTCGAAGTGCAAGGTGCTCGAAGTCGCCGATACGCCGATCGGCGACCTCTCAAACCGCATGGGCCAGCTGACGACTTCGCTCTTGTCGAAGTACGGCAAGAAGTGGACCTTCTCGATCGCCGTCAACGACCTCTACTATGACTTCTCGGCGCCTTCGTTGCAGGCGGCCGGCGTCGATCCGGCGACCGGCTATCCACAGCAGATCTCGTCGGGGGACGGCTCGGTGCCGGCGTTCAAGCGCATTCGCGACAAGCAGTATCAGCTGGCGACCGTCGCAGAACCGCTCAACTTGCAAGGCTGGATCATGGTTGACGAGATGAACCGGGCGCTCGCTGGCGACAAGCCCTCGGGCTTCGTGCCGCACGTGCACCTCTTCACCGCCGAGAATCTCGACAAGGACGGCGGGCCGGACAACCGGTTCGATCCCGGCAACGGCTATCGCGACGAATACAAGAAGATCTGGGGCGTCAAGTAGCCTCAAACCGGGCGCGTTTTAAAAGGGGGGCGGCGCGGCGAGCGCCGCCCTTGACACGCTCAAGGTTCGCACGACAGAGCTCTTGAATGGGCGCCACACGGAGACTGATGATGGCCGAGACGACGCTTCCCAAACCCGAATACGCCACAAAAAACATGCGCCTCGTTGGCCACAGCAATCAGGGCGGAAAGTCCGACGGCGTGCAGATCATGGTGCATCGCGGCTACGCATACATCGGCCACATTTTCTCCAAGGGATTCTCGATCGTCGACGTTCGCGATCCGGCCAAGCCCAAATACGTGAAACATGTCGCCGCGCCGGCCAACACCTGGACGCTTCACTTGCAGGCGCATGATGACCTCCTCTTGGTCATCCACAACAAGGACATGTTCGCTCAAGCCGAGCTTGCCGACGAGAAGGCCTATTACAAAGGCTCAGTCGATCACCACGCCAAGCCGGAGACCGAAGCGCGCAACTGGTCGGCGGGCATGGCGGTCTATGATATTTCCAAGCCCGAGGACCCGAAGCAGATCGGCTTCATGCCCGTTGAGGGAACAGGCCTGCACCGGCTGTGGTATATCGGCGGACGCTGGGCATACGCTTCCGCGCTGCTCGACGGTTTCTCCGACTATATCCTCATCACCATCGACTTGGCGGACCCCAAGAAGCCGGTGATGGCGGGCAAATACTGGCTCCCCGGCATGAACGTCGCGGCCGGCGAGAAAGCGAACTGGCCGACGAAGAACGGCCGCTTCGGCCTCCATCACGCGATCATTCACGACGACATCGCCTATTGCAGCTGGCGGGACGCGTGCCTCGCCGTCGTCGACGTCAAGGACAAGGCCAATCCCAAGCTTCTCGTCCACAAGGTTTGGGCGCCGCCGTTTGGCGGCGGCACGCACAACGCGTTGCCGTTGCCGAAGCGCGATCTTCTCGTCGTCGTCGACGAGACGGTGCTCGACAATCAGGAAGACGGGTTCAAGCCGATCTGGATCTTCGACAATCATGTGAAGACCAACCCGATCAGCGTCTCTACTTTTCCTCCCCCCTCGGACAAGAACTACCTCAAGGTCGGCGGCCACTTCGGACCACACAACGTCCACGAAAATCGACCGGGCAGCTTTGTCAGTGAGGAGTTGATCTTCGCCACCTATCAGAACGCCGGATTGCGCGTGTACGACATCAAGGACCAGTTCCGGCCAAAGGAGGTCGCCGCGTTCGTCCCTCCGATGCCGGCGGATATGTGGGTGGACCCTCGGCCAAATCGTCCGATCGTGCTCCATTCGGCCGACGTCTTTGTCGACAATGACGCCCTCTGCTACGTCACGGACTTCAACGCCGGCCTCTACATCGTCGAGTACAAAGGCTGACGCCTTCCATCGGCGCGCTGGTTTGAGGGTCGTTGGCGAGATCCTCAAGCCGAGCTGCTGGAGCTCGCGTCAGAGCCGACGCTTCGATCAGGCCTCGCCGCTCCGAGGGCCCGGCGGATCATGTTGGATCAAGCCTGCGCTTCCAATGTAGCCGGCGATACCCGCTCGAAGGGCCTTTTCGTGCGCGAGCTTGGTCGCTATCACGGCTTCGCGTCTCTTTCGCGCCCGCGCGAAGCGCCGGAGATCCGCCGGCTTCCTGCACCCTCCGAGAGCCCAATTGCACGGGCCCCCACAATCGGGGAGACGGTCCGAATTGGCGCCGCAACCGATTGAAAAGGCTCAATTCGGACGCACGAACGGCGAATTACGCGCCACGCGGCGCTTCGCTCGTCAGGCGCGTGACAATGAGCGCGATCAAGATAATCGCGCCATAGGCCGCATCGATCCAGAAGGCGGCGACCTGCGATAGCGTCAGCACGTTTTGCAATAAGCCGAGCAGGACCACCCCGGTCAACGCTCCGACGATACGGCCCTGTCCTCCGTTCAGGCTAATGCCCCCGATCACCGCCGCGGCGAACACGTAGAAGATCATGTTCTGTCCCTGGCTGGATACGACCGAGGCGATGCGGCCGGTGAGCATCAGTCCGGACAGCGCGGCGAGAAGGCTTCCGACCAGATAGACGCCGATCGTGATGCGGGTGACTTGAACTCCGGCGACGCGCGCGGCTTCGGCATTTCCGCCGATCGCATAGATCGCGCGGCCGATGCGATGATAGCGCATGAAGAGTCCCGCGATCAGGAACAAGACGCCCGAGATCCAGATCGACACCGGAACTCCAAGCCATTTCGCCGTGCCGAGGTAGAGAAAGGACTCCGGCAGATCGAACAGGGTCTGGCCATTGGTGACGCCGAGCGTCACGCCGCGCAGCAGGATGAGAACGGCGAGCGTGGTGATGAAAGCGTTGAGTTTGAGCTTGACGACCAAGAGCCCATTGACGAGGCCAATCAAGAGCCCGAGAAGCAAGACGATGGCGATGCCCTCGCATCCGTTGATGCCGACGCCCGAACCGCCGATCGAACGGTCCTTGATCATGAGCCACGCTGCGACCATGGGCGCGAGGCCCACGGTCGATTCCAGGGACAGGTCGAACTTGCCGCAGATCAGGATCAGGGATTCGGCGATCACGAGAACGGAGAGCTCGGACGACTGCTGAAGAACATTCATGAGGTTGTCGGTCGTCAGAAACGCGGGATTGACGAAACTGCCGACGATCAGCACGACGCCGATCACGGGGATCAGCACGAGGTCGCGGGAAAGCAGCGCGTCGAATAGAGACCGCCGGGAAGTTGTGGCGGCGCGCGGCGCGCTCTGAACACTGGCCATGAAGTTAGAGCCCCTCGATCGCGGTGACCATCTCGTGCTCCCCCCAGCCCCGTTCAAAACTCCGGACAATGCGGCCACGGAAGATCACTTCCACACGGTCGCAGATGACGAGCTCGTCGAGATCGTCAGACACAACGAGGATGGCCACGCCTCGCTTCTTCGCCCCTTCGACGATCTCGAAGAGCGCGCGCTTGGAGGCGATGTCCACGCCTTGAGTCGGAGCGGCGAGCACCAGAACCTTGGGCTCTGACGCGAGCGCGCGCCCAACCATGGCCTTCCGCTGATTGCCGCCGCTCAGTTCCCCGATTGGCTGCTCTCCGGAAGAGGCGACAATTCCAAGATCGGCGATCTGAGTGTGCGCCCGACGCATTTGCGCGGACCGCGAAACGAAGCCGAGTTGACCTAGTTTTTCCCAGATCGTCACCGTCAGGTTATCGGCCAGAGTCATCAACGGGAAAAGGCCTTGCACGTGTCGGTCGCGCGCCACGAAAGCGACGCCCATTGCGCGCATGGCCCCGACGCTGCCGGTCGGCGCCGGAACTCCGTCGATCAGGACCGTCCCGTGCGACGGCTCCGCGAGGCCGACGGCCGCCGCAGCGACGTCCTCCTTTCCCGAGCCCGCCAGCCCCACGAGGCCGACGCATTCGCCGGATCTGACCTCGAGGTCAAAGTCTTTGACCTGGCCCGGAAGGGTCACCCCACGCATTTCGAAGCCGACGGCCTGACGCTGCGCGCCGTCGCGCTGTTTGCTCGGCGTCGCACCCGGGGCCGGCGTGTCCCGACCATGGCCGCCACGAGGCGGTCTTTGGAAAGGTCGCACAACGGGGACTCGGCCACGACGCGTCCGTCGCGCATGGACTTTCCAGCGCCGTTCCGGCCGACGAGCGCCCGCGCATCGCCGACTGGGATCGCGACGCTGACGTCGTGCAGCACCTTGATGTGTGCGAAGCTTTTGGAAACGCCACGCGCCTCGGCGGCGAACCGCAGGGTCATCGAACTCGTGCCGGCGGACAAGCGCACGGCCTCCCTGAATATGGCGCGGCTCGGTGGGCCGAATCATTCGCCCCGCCGCACGGGACTCTAGGCGCCCCGGGCTTCCCGAGGGTCCCCCTGCCCCGGACCCGCGTCATTTAGGCTGCTGGTTGCCCCATAGGGTCGGATCGTTCGCATTGGCCGCCGTGACAACCGTGGCGGGCAAGTAGTCCATGAGATTGCTCCCGACCGCGACGATCTCGCTCGTATGGTCGGTGGGCCCCGGCTCGAACGTTTTTCCGTCGAGGGCCGCCTTGGCGTAGAACGCCCCGTATTTGGCGTAGAGGTCGAGCGGTTGCGCCACCGCGACGTCGAGGAGACCGCCTCGAATCTGCTCCATGGCGTAGGGCGTGCCATCGACGCTCGCAAGGAAGATGTGATTGGGTTCGCCAACCTTGGTCAACTTGCCTCCGCTCTTCAGGACATTGAGCACTCCGGCCAGCATCACCGAATCACTCTGCATGTAGATCGCTTTGAGGTCTGGAGTGGTCGTGACGACGGTCTGCGCCTCCGAGGCGGCCTTGTCCGCTTTCCAATCAGTCGGCTTCTCAATGACTGTGATCCCGGGGAACTGGGCTTTCATGCACTCATTAAAACCGGTCGAGCGGTCGCGGCCGTTGGTGGTCGCCTGATCGCCCATCAGCGACAGCACCTTCCCCTTTCCGCCGGTCGCCTTGCCGACGGCTTCGCAAGCCTTCGCGCCGATCGCTTTATTGTCAGCGCGGACGATCATGAAGGTCTTGCCGCCCGCTGGAGCTATATCGATCATCACAATCGGCACATTTTTGTCATTCGCGTATTTGACGACCGGAACGATCGCCTGGCTATCCGCGGGATTGACGATGAGCGCATTCGCGCCGCTCGATATCAGGTTGCGGACGTCGGTCGCCTGCTTGGCGGCGTCACCGTTCGCGTTGGTGCCGGGCAACGCTTCCATGCCTGCGACTTTGATTGCCGCCATGGTCTGATTGACGAGGATTGCCTGGAAGGGATCACTCAGGAACGGCGATGAAAAGCCAACCTTTTGTGAGGCGGCGACCGCCGCGACGGAAGTGCACATAAGCGCGGCTGACACCGCAGCAGCCATAAGCTGCTTACCACCGTGCCGGGGCGTTGACGCCTCATGGCCATTTCCTCCCATCGATTGTGGAGCCAGGGCAACCCCGGCGCTCCCGCAAACTGACAGTTCGTCGCGGCAATCTTAAGGATGCAAATCTTCAACTTGACCTTAGCGCCAACCGACCGAGGTCCTTCACCGAACTCTTCAGCGCCGCGCGGACGGTCGCACCGCTCGCGCTTTGTTCAATGTGAGTGAAAATTCTTTCCGGACAGCCCCCCTAGACGTCGTAGCCTGACGTGCTCCAGGGATGGGAACATCGATCCGCCTACGTCTAAGGTGCTTAGACCGGATAAGAACAAACGCCATGCGCGAACGACACCATCGAGCTGCGCTTCAAAGCGTTTCGGCGAACCATTCGGTCGCAAGCTTTGCTGCTGTCTCAACTTTGGATGCATCCGAATACAGCGTCATATGCGACGTATGCGACAGGACGTGCAGTTTCTTGCGCGCGCTTGGAACCGCATTGAAGGCGTTGATCTCAAGATCCCACAGCGTCAGGTCATCGCCTTCCGCCACGATCATGAAAGTCGGCGTGTTGTAAATGCGCTTCACGAACGGGCCGACGTCATAGTTCATTAAGAGGTCGACCGATTCGACCGTGCTCTTGTTCTGATAGAGCGGAGCCTCTTTCGCCTTGATCGCCATGAAGGTGCGGACAGTCTCGGGGAACGGCCAGGCGGAGACCTCGGCTTCCGAGTTCTCGGTCGCATGCGGCAGGTAGAGTTGCTCGCCCGGGCGCTCATAGCGGAGCTTACGATCCTTGAGAACGAGATCCCAAAGCCGCCGGAACTCCATGGTGCCATGGGCGCGACGCATGTTTTCATAACCGTCGATCACCGGAATTTGGCTGACGATCGACTTTACGCGCGGATCGATGGCGGCGAGGATGAGCGCATGGCCGCCAGAATAGGAGATGCCCCATACGCCGATGCTGTGCGGGTCGACCGCTTCATGTCGCTCCAGAAACGAGATGGCGTTCTGATAGTCGCGGATCTGCGCCCAAGGATCGAGATGCTGGCGGTTGTCGCCATCGCTGACGCCAAGATTCCGATAGTCGAAGATCATGGCGTTGATCCCGACCGCAGCAAACGCCTTCGCATAGGTCGGCATCACGATCTCGCGCACGTAACACCAACCGCCAGCCAACACGACCGTGGGCCGCCGACCGCCGCCTTCAGCTTTGTAAAACCACCCGCGAACGGTCGCGCCCTCCGACCGAAATTCGACGTCGAGTCTTTCCATTGAGGCTCTGCTCCTATGCGGCGTCCTGCAGCGGCCGCCTTACCTTCCGATTTGTTCGACTGCGTGGGCCTCGTCGCCTCATGCCACTACTCGGTCACGGAAAGAGAAGTCCGCCGTTCGCCTGCGCTGTGGCGCCGCATGCCTGCGCGGATGAAGACACTCCTCAGTCGTCCTCCCAGATGAAGCGCCACGCTAAGCGAGGATTTTTCAGGGGTCAATCGATTGCATAATATGATTCACCCAGCGTAACGGCTTGCCTTCACGGCGAGTCTGACGAGAAGCTTCCAGAGCATGGCCTTGCGAATCGGGATAGTCTCGACCGCGCACGGAAGCGAATCAATCGGGTCAATGGGCGGTCAATGGCTCGCTTGAGCATGTTGGAGTTGGGAAGGCGACTCGGCGTCGACAGGGCAACGGTCTCGCGCGCGTTGAGCGAGGACAAGGCGCATCTCGTTGCGCCGGCGACACGCGAGAGAATCCGGGCGGAGGCCGCTCGGGTCGGCTTCAGCCCGGACGCCGCCGCCGCCACGTTGCGTCGAGGACGGTCTCGAACAATCGGTATTCTGACGCCCGATCTCCTCAACGAGGTTCTCGTGCGGGTCATCCGCGGGACGATTGCCTATCTAAACCGTAATACGGTCGAGGCTTCGCGCATCATTCCGCTGATCGGCGAGACCAGCGACCGCCCGGAAGAATTCAAGCGCCTTCTGCGGGCCTTCCTCGCGCGGCGCGTTGACGCGATCGTCTCGCTCGCCTCTACAGAGATGCACGTCGATGAGCTCGTCGGCGCTGCGAAACAGGTTCCAGTTGTGCTCGCGGTGCGCAGTCTTTCCGGCGCCGCATTTCCGTCGGCGCTGTGCGATGATCAGGCCGGAGGCGGCCTCGCAGCCTCGCATCTCGCGGAGCGCGGGCATCAGGTCGTTTGCCAGGTTCAGGGGCCACGCAGGGCGGCGACCTTCAAGAACCGCGCGCAAGGTTTCTCACGGGTCTGCCGCAAGACGAAGCTACTTGAACAGCCGCGGCGGATCGAGGTGAACTGGGCGACACCGGGCGAGGGCAAGCAGGCGCTGGCGCAGATCCTGGCTGATCCGGCGCGGCCATCGGGCGTTTTCGCCCATAACGACGAGCTCGCCTATGGGTTGATCGAAGCGATGCGCGAGCGGAGGCTTCGCTGCCCCGAGGACCTGGCTATTGTCGGCTTCAACAACACGGAGGCCTCGAAAGTGCTCGCCGTTCCGCTCACGACGGTCGACTATCCGGTGGCCGATGTCAGCAGGCATGCCGGCCGGCTAGTCGAGGCGCTCATCGTTGATCGCGGGGCGAAGTGGGAGTCAAAGATCTTTCCACCTTTTCTGGTGGAGCGCGCTTCGACCTAAGGATGGCCCCGTGCATCAAACATTGTGGGCCTTGGCGCGTCATCGCGTCGGTCCGCAGTCGAGGCCGCGGTCACCTTCAGCGCTGCGGCGCTCAAGCAGAGCAGGACGCGAATATTCCAAGGTTGAGAAAATCCCCTCTGGACCGCCAGGGCAAGGGGCGCCAGGAAACGCGCGTTCAGGGGAAAACATCATTCTGGGGCGATGCGAGATGGGCTGGAATTCAAAGTCGGAACCGCGGATCGCATTCCTGGGGACAGGCGCTCAAGGGGCCTCGATCGCCGCTGACTTTGCTTTGGCGGGGCTGGACGTGACCTTCATCGAGCAATGGCCTGCGCATGTGGAGGCCATTCGCGAACACGGCATAACCGTTCACTTGCCGACGCGAACGATCAACGCCAGGGCGCCCGCCTTGCATCTCTGTCAGGTCGCCGAAATCCGCGAGCCGTTCGACGTCGTCTTCCTGGTGATGAAGGCCTACGACACGCGTTGGGCCACGCAGCTCATCGAACCTGTTCTTGCACCCGACGGGGTGGTGGTCGGCCTGCAGAACGGCATGACGCACGATGTCATCGCGTCGGTCGTGGGCTCGAAAAGGACAATCGGCGCCGTGATCGAAATCGCCTCCAACATGTTCACGCCAGGCGTCACGACCCGCCAGAACGATCACGATGAGAGTTGGTTCGCGCTCGGCGCGCTGGACGAGGAAATGCACGACAGGGCCGAAGATGTGGCGCGCCTGCTGCGGCATAGCGGAACAGTCGAGGTGACGAAGGATATCCGCTCCTGCAAGTGGATGAAGCTCGTCGTGAACGCGGCCGAACTCGTCCCGTCGGCTATCCTTGATCTGCCGCTTTATGACGCTGTCAGCACGCCTGGCATGCTCGAGACCATGCGCGCCGCAGGTTACGAAGCCATGGAGGCGGCTCTCGCTGACGGCGCGACGATCAGGCCGATCATCGGTATGCCCCCGGTGATGTCGAACCATCCGGAGCGCTACGTCGATCAGATCTTCGATGAGGTTTTGAAGACGTTTTCGAAGGCCGACACACTGACAACGTCTCTGCAGGACTGGCGCAAAGGCCGGCGCGCCGAGATCCAGGAGGTCAACGGCCATGTTGTCGACGTGTTGAAGAAGCAGGGCAAATCTTCGCCGGTCAATGAGCGGGTCGTCGAATTGGCGCTCGCGATCGAGAACGGCAAGCTCAAGGCGCAACCGTCGAATGTTTCGTTGTTAGTTCAAAAGGCTCACTGAGCCTGCAAGCTTCCCGTTCGGGAGGCCGATGCGTCGGCGAATACGGCCGATGAGAAATCCGTCGTTGGCGCCGCTCTCAAGGCCGGTCAAATCCGGGCTCAAGGTTCAACGCCGATCGAGATTCGTCCCGATAGCGCGCTTCAGAAACGATTATTTCACTCGTTCTCATCGCTGCGGTACGAACGACCCAGCGTCCGGGAGTTTAGAATGAAGCTCGGTTTTTTTACGATGCCGATCCACCCGCTGGACAAGGATTGGCGCCGCTCCCTGCAGGAAGACAGAGAAGCGTTCATCCTCGCCGACGAGTTGGGTTTCTCCGAAGCCTACTGCGGGGAGCATGTCACGGATCAGGCCGAAAATATTACGTCCTGCGGTCTTTTCTTGTCGTGGATCGCGAAAGACATCAAGCGCATGCGGCTCGGCACAGGCACGATCAACATGCCGAACTGCCATCCGGCAGCCGTCGCCGCGCAGATCGCGATGCTTGATCATATGCTCGACGGCCGGTTCAATTTTGGAATCAGCCCGGGCGGCCTTCTCTCGGACGCCGAGATTTTTGGCAATCTGGACGCCGACCGGAACGCGATGTTCGTGGAGGGAATCAACACGGTCCTGAAGATCTGGGAAAGCGAGCCTCCCTACAACATCGAGGGCAAGTTCTGGAAGGTCACCACGGAACGCACCATGATGCCTGGCATCGGCCAGGGCTTCGTCGCGAAGCCGCTCCAGGAGCCGCACCCGCCGATCATCGTGACAGTGGTGGCGCCGCATTCGCAGGGCGTGACGGAAGCAGCGGCGCGCGGCTGGCTTCCCATCTCAGCCAACTTCCTCTTACCGAAGTGGGTGAAGACTCATTGGCCGAAATATGTCGAGGGGCGAGAGCGCATCGGCGCTGTAGCAAATCTGGATGACTGGCGTGTGGCGAAGAGCGTCTTCGTCGCGAACGATCTTACGACTGCGCGCGAATATGCGCTTGGCCCCAAGAGCCCGTACCGGTTCTACTACAGCCAGCTCCTGACCAAGATGAAGGCGAACAAGCGCGCCGCCCTGTTCAAGTCCGATCCCAAGATGTCGGACGACGAGCTGACCGTGGACGCCGTTCTCGACGATCTCGTGACTTGGGGGACTCCGAACAAGGTGGCGGACGAGCTGCTTCAGTTCCAGGAAACCGTCGGCAAGTTCGGAACGCTGCTCTACGCGGGGAAGGACTGGGTCGATCCAGCGCTCGCGCGGCGCTCGATGATCCTTCTCGCCGAGAAGGTGCTACCAAGCCTCGGAGCAGTAAGAGACGAGGCAGCCGCCTGAGGGCCGGGCCGGCGTCGCAGGGAGGGATCGTGACGGCGAGCAGTGGCGCGTCTTTACAAGGGCTCAGCGCCCGGCGCCTTCGCGACGTCCTGGGGTCGTTCACGACAGGCGTCGTCATCGTGACGACGGTTGGCGACAGCGGGCGTCCGATTGGACTGACTGTCAATTCCTTCAACTCGGTGTCGATCGATCCACCGCTCATTCTGTGGAGCCTGTCGCTGAAGTCCCCGAGCCTCCACGCGTTCCGTACGCACAATGGGTTCGCCGTCAACATTCTTGCTGAGGATCAGGAGCGGCTGTGCCGCCAATTTGCGACGCCGAGCAAAGACAAGTTCCTCAATGTCCTGTTTGATGTCGGCGAAACGGGCGTCCCAGTGCTGCATGGCGTCGCCGCCTATCTCGAATGCTCGACCTACGCGCGATATCCCGGCGGCGATCATGAGATCTACCTCGGCGAGATCCGGGCGATGCGCGATCACGGGCTCAAGCCGCTCATCTTTCATCGAGGCGCGATCCGCCGGCTAGGGGAACATTGAGTTCGATCGCTGCCAAGGCTTGGCCGGCCGATCTTGATCGTCCGGCGCTGACAGGCGCTGCGGACCGCGGAAATTCTCCCGTTACCGGTCCGGCGGCTCCGACCCTTGCCGTTTCAGCCCCGCCATTTCCTCAAGGACTGCGCAGACCGCGGCCGTATCCTGCGCCGCCCTGCCTTGCGAGTAGGGTGTTGAAGGTTATGCAAAGCGCTGAGAGGCGAAGGCGGTCATGGCAGGCTTGGCGATGTCCAAGTCACCTGATTCTCTTTGGAGAACCGCCGCCATGACCAAGACCGAAGCTAAGCCTGCGATCGGCGCCGTCAATGAGCCGGCCTGTCAGCGCGACATGGCCCAATGCGACCGCGCAGACCGGGCTCACAGCCTCATCCGTCAGTTCCAGCTTCGGTTATGACGCGAGCAACCGGCGCGTCAGCCAGAGCGTGACCAACGACAGCTGGCGCCATTGCCGATGCATTCAACCTCGGAGGGTGCGGCGAATAGACGCCCCCAATCACGGCCCCTCAGGGGTCTTCACGGACGGAGAAAGAAGCCCGGGATCAAACAGTTAGCCGCCATCGATCCGCTGTGCGACCGGCGCGAGCCGTGGACGCCGCGGGCCTGCCTTGCTTTGACCCTTGCGCTATGGCAGGAAACCGAACGCTTTTCTGCGTCTCAGACGCTGCAGTAGCTCAGTGGTAGAGCACTCCCTTGGTAAGGGAGAGGTCGAGAGTTCAATCCTCTCTTGCAGCACCATCCTCCATAGCTGCAAATGCGGTTATATTTCAGCTCATTACGAGTTTAAGGGAACCGGCTTTTGTGGCCGATGCTATCCCGTCGACATCGCGCAGACTCGAACAAACGCACAACACGGAACGCGAATCCGTGCAAAACCCGTGTACCGAGTTCACGGACCGTTCTGTGGGAGAGGGTCGATGACGGCAACGGTTCAGAAAACCGACGATATGGAGCCGTGCTTCCTGTGCTCTGAGCTGGCTCCAAAGACGAAAAACAAACTAACCGTCTGTGAAAGCTGCGTCTTTCACATCAATCTGCGCCTCCCCGCATCCCGCGCAAGGCCCTCGCCGCCTGACGGGGAGGCACAGCCGCGAAGCCACGGAAAGAGCACAGCGAGGAACCGCGATGAGTCGGCTCCCGTGGGATCTGTTTATGTTCGGCGGCTCGATAGGATTCATGATCGGCCTTTGGACGGAAAGGTCGATCAGGCGCGCACACGCTGCGGCTATCCGACACATACGGCGACGTTACCTCCCCTCTCCGCCGCATGACGGCGCACAAAGCAGCACGCCAGGAAAAGAGCACAGCAAATCGGAGATGGACGATGACTAGAGCATTTTCCGCTCATGTTGCATCGTATCCTGCGGCGGCGAGATAGTTAGCGCATTCTTGTGGGGTGAAGCGGCGCAGGGCGTCGGCGATGGCTTGCCAGAGATCTGGGATGGTTCG
>Ga0153954_1000499_pt1 | contig 30611 bp, 26 predicted proteins | sample TSFL038MetaG_FD_102277 | JGI IMG/M metagenome (GOLD analysis project Ga0153954, IMG submission 102277) | Attine ant fungus gardens microbial communities from Florida, USA - TSFL038 MetaG | ecosystem: Host-associated > Fungi > Mycelium > Unclassified | place: USA: Florida, Wekiwa Springs State... | reverse complement strand
GCCCGAAGCGGCGGCCCCTTAGCGAGAGGCACACAGAGCAAAGCGCCAAAGGTCATGACCGCGATGACGATCCAGGCTTCATTGATAGCCTGAGTTAGCGCGGCCTTCTCGACGAGCGATTGCACAAACGCGAGCGCCGGTCCCTCGAGCGGGCCAGCCGGTCGGTTCATGAACAGGTCGAGCGGTATGCCGACAAACTTGGCCGTGTCGACATCACCGGCCTCCAACCTCTTCGTAAGCGCCGTCCCAAGCGCGGGCGAGCGGCCGTAGATCACGGTGTCGATCATCGCGAGCCCGATGGCGCCGCCAAGATTTCGCATCAAATTGAAAAGGCCGCTCGCGTCAGGCACGCGGCTCGCCGCCAAATGTCCGAGCGCCAGCCGAGTCGGAGGAAGAAGACAGAACATGATTGCGAGCCCACGAATGACCTGTGGCCAAAACATGGCGCTGAAATCGGTCTCCGGCGTCTGCATTCCGCTCAAGCCGAGACCCACTCCAAACACCGCAAATCCAAGGGACGTCAGGAGCCGCGCACTGACTCGTTGTTCGAGCGCAACGGCGATCGGCGCGGTCAGGAGCTGCGTCACCCCGGTGACCAGCATCGTCGCGCCTATCTCCAAAGCGTTGTGTCCTCTGACGAACGCCAGAAAGACCGGCATGAGATAAACGGAGCCAAAGAGTCCGATCCCCAGAACGAAGCTGAGAATGCAGCCAATTGTGAAGCTTCGGTCGGCGAAAGTTCCGAGCGCGACGATCGGGCGCGGCGCTTCGAGCGTACGCCTGACGAAGCCGACCGAGTTGGCGGCGGTGATCGCCAATAGGCTCGCGACGAGCGCGGAGATCCAGCCTCGCGTCGGCGCCTCCTTGAGCGCTATCTCCAATGCCGCAAGCCCAACCGCGAGCATGAGCAATGACAGGACATCGAGCTTCCGGACCTCGCGGAGCCGCATCGGCGCCTTTGGCAACAGGACGCCTGCAACGGCTGCGGAAACAATTCCTGGCGCGACATTGATCAAGAACAGCCAGCGCCAGGAATAGGTCTCGGTGATCCAGCCGCCGACGATTGGTCCAACGGTCGGCGCAAGCACCGCCAGCACGCCTGCGAACGTGGTCGCAACACCCTGTCGCGCGAGCGGGAATAGAAGGAACACCGCCGAAAAGACGCTCGGAATCAGCGTGCCTCCCGAAAAGCCCTGCAAAACCCGCCATGCGATCAGCAGGGGAAAACTGTCGCTCGCGGCGCACCCCACCGAAGCCAGCGTGAAGATGGAAATGGACGCGACGAAAAGCCAGCACATGCTGAGCAGGCGCGTGAGCAGACCGGTCAACGGGATCGCGACGACTTCCGCGATAAGATAAGCGGTCTGCACCCAACTCATCTGGTCCGGCGGAATGTTGAGCGCGCTCTGGATCGTCGGCAATGACGTCGCGACGACCTGCACGTCGAGGATCGCCATGAACATGCCGACGCACATCATGGCGAAGCCGATCGCGGTCGAGACTGAGGCGGCGACCGGAGCGTTCTCTTCAGGCGCGTTTGACATGGGCCGACCCGGTCAGCGCGATCGTCTCCGCACGGATCCGGATCGATAGGAGAATCGCGTTTGCTCCGGAGAAGATGAGAGCAACCCAAGGTAGGCCAAGGCAAAGGGGAAGGACAGCAATCTCTCCGACGACGACGACGTAGTTGGGGTGCGAGAAAAAGCGGTACGGGCCATTCGTCACCAGCGGAGCGCCCGGAAGAACGATGATGCGCGTGGTCCAACGCGGGCCAAGCGTCTTCAGCGCCCAAACGCGCAGAACCTGGAGCGACAGGAAGACGGCAAGCCAGATTGGCTCAACCATGCGCGCCGCGCCGAAAATCCACAGACATGCCAACCAGAGCGCATGCATCACGACAATTGCCGGATAGTGCTCGGCCCCAACTTCAAAGGCGCCCTTCGCAAGAAGGGCCACCGTATTGCGGCGCGCGAGAAAGAGTTCCGCAATTCGCGCTGCAGTCACCGCTCCGAGGAGGAGAGTGGCGGACGTCACGCGGCTCTCTTGAGCGAAACGCAGCTCGAAGTAAAACCGGGCCCCAGCGCGGTCAGCAATGTCCGCGAAGGCAGGCCTTCACGCATAACGCGCTCCAGCACGAAGAGCACGGTCGGGGCCGACATGTTGCCATACTCCGCCAGGACCGCGCGCTCATGGTCGAGAGAACCCTGCTCGAGCGACAGCGCGAGTTCGAGCGCCGCGATGACCTTCGAGCCCCCCGGATGACAGGCGAAGCGATCGACATCTTCGAGAGCCAATCCTGCGCGGTCCAAAATGCCTACGATCGCGGGCGCCAAGCGCTGCTGCGCGAAGGGCGGGATATCCCGGTCAAAGATGACGCCGAAGCCTTGCGGATCGATTTTCCAGCCCATGATGTCGAGCGTTTCAGGCCAGGTATGCTGGCCGCTCATCTCGACAGCGGCTCCGCCGCCATTATCGGCTCTCAGCACGCAAGCGGCCGCGCCATCGCCGAACAGCGCTGTGGCGACGATATTCGCCTTGGTCAATTCGTCAAGCCGGAAGGCAAGCGTGCATACCTCGACCACGACGAGCAAGACGATGCTGCCTGGTCGTGAGCAGGCGAGGCGTGAGGCGATGGAGAGCCCGGACACGCCGCCGGCGCAGCCCAGCCCGAAGACGGGAACCCGTTCGACATCCGGGCGAAACCCCATGCGCCCGGCCACTCTCGCTTCGAGACTGGGCGTCGCGATCCCAGTCGATGAGATCGTGACGATCGTATCGACCTCAGCGGCGTCAAGCTCAGCCGCGTCGAGAGCGCGCTTCGCCGCCCCGGCGAACAGCTCGCATGCACCGTCGAGATAGGCGCTTGCACGTTCCGGCCAGCCGAGCGGCGTAAGATACCAGTCGATTGGCCGCACGGCATGTCGCCGGCGGATTCCGGAGTTCTTGAAAACGCGCGCCAGGCGCTCGAACTCATCGTAGCGCCCGCCGAAGCACCGGTTCGCCGCCGCTGCGACGTCGGACTGGCCCAGGACGTTTGGCGGGACTGCGGTGGCAAGCGAAACAAGCTCGGCGGACGGTCTCATAGATGCTCCGATTTTGGCCGCGATCCAGCGTTTAATCAGAACAGCGATGGTCTTCGATTTATTCGCGGCGGTGATGCAGCTAATCAATGAAACGGTTATTCGTAGATTGAGTTGCCCTCACAATATTGTGAAGTGAAATAGCCTGAATATTGCCGTGGCTGACGGTGTTTCCTCCAAATGTGTTCAAGGAGCTCGCGGCTACACAAATTGGAACTGCTGCACGCCGCCACTCACGTCGCAATCCGAGAGCCCTATCGCATTGGCGAAGACGCGCTTCCATCCGCTAAATCGCGGCCGACCAAGCGGCCTCGTCTTCTTCATCGATGGCGACAAGGCCTACACGCCGATGCCTGTCCCGGACAAGCTCCTCAGCCTGATGGACGATGTGGCGACCGCGAAAATCAACCATGAGGGCAGCGGTCTCTAGTCGGTTCGCGAACGGGCTCCCGATTCGACCGCGAGGCAGGAACGCCGCCGCCTGAAAGCGTCCGGCGGCGAAATTCATTCCGCTTTTCACGGTTCACCCAAGTCGGCGTCGCCAGCTGACGGCGCCGCAGTCTCCTCATCTATTCGTCGGGCCGCCGCTCGCGCGGCGCAAATCAGAGCTGTGATCCGCATCACGGCGCTGCGCAGCGTTGATGTTTAGAGAAACGATAGGCGGCGAGCAGTCGCTCGTTCCTTAAAGCGCTCAGTGCGCTTCAAGGGCGTTGAAGGCGTTAGCGCCCTTCACGCTCGCCAGTCCAAGAAGAGAACGTTCGAGAGGAGATTGTGGTGAGCCGTTTTGAGAGCCCGGCCCAGTTCGACACCGCCTACCCTCACGTGGCGCCCAACCGGAACACACTCAAGACATTGCTGCTATCGGCAGCTTTGTTGGTCTACGCAGCGGGGTTCGTGGTCCTCTCTCCCGATGTCGCAACCAGCGCGAGGAAGAGCGTCTCCGAAGGCAACGATCCAATGCTGCTGCAGTTCGTCGGACCCTGACCGTTCGACGCGCCGCGGTTCAGAGCTGAATTCGGGCCACCCGGCGCTAACAATCCTCGCCCAACCGATCGGCGTAGAGGTGTTGGGCTCCATTTGGGTCCGTGACGATGTGGTTGCCGTTTTCGTCGCTCCGGAGCCATTGCGGTCCGATCGGCGCCTTGCCGTAACCCCCTGGAATATCGAGCATGTAGGTCGGCGTCGCCAGCCCCGAAAGGCGCGCGCGCAAGTGGCGCATCAGCTCCTGCCCCCTGGCGATCGGCACGCGCCAGTGGGTCGTGCCGGGCGCGAGATCGCCGTGATGCAGGTAGTAGGGCTTGACCCCGCACTCGACGAATGCCCGCATCAGGTCGACAAGCGTCGACGGGTCGTCATTGACGCCCTTCAAGAGGACGCTCTGACTCACCAGCATCGCGCCCTCAGCGGCGAGCCGCCGGCACGCGGAGCGCGCGTCGTCGGTGAGCTCACGCGGATGGTTGGCGTGCACTGCGACTGCCGTCGTCTTCCCCTCCGCCATCAGAGCGCGGGCCATCGCCCTTGTCACCCGCTCGGGCGCGGCGACGGGCAGGCGCGTATGCCAGCGCAGCACTTTGACATGCGAGATCGCCGCGAGCGCTTCAGTCGCCTGCGCGATGCGGCGCGGCGAGAGGGTCAGCGGATCGCCGCCAGTCAGGATCACCTCCCAGATCGCTGGATGGTCGCGCACGTAGTCGACCGCAGCGGCGAAGTCGGCTGCGCTCAGCGAATTCGAACCGGGGCCGACCCGCTCACGGCGAAAGCAGAAGCGGCAATAGACCGCGCAAACCGCAACAAGCTTGATCAACACACGATCGGGATACCGGTGCACCAGACCAGTGACCGGGCTCATCGGGTCGTCGCCTATCGGGTCGTCCCGCTCGTCGGGATCGCGGACGAGCTCACGCGCGTCAGGCACGAACTGGCGAGCAATCGGGTCGCTCGGATCCTCGCGCTGGACGAGCGCCGCCAAGGCCGGGGTCAGGCCGATTGCGTATCGCTCAGCGACAGCCTCGAGGTCCGGAAGCTGATCCGGCTCAGCCAATCCCGCCTCGATGAGATCCTTGGGATTGATCAAGCGACGGGGTCTGGGTTCTGAAGTCATTTCCGCTTTTGATTGGCAAGGAGATGCGCGAGGGCAAAGGCGTCCTCGGAGCGTCGCGAGGCGTCGTTGGGCCTAGTTAGGGGAAGCGCAGCGGCGCGGCAAGGCCGAGCGCTCAAACGGTGAGCCGCTCCCGCTCAGGCCGGTAGACAAAGACCGGCGCTCGAGCCCACGCGTTTCGCATCCTTTGCGCGGGCGACGCGGTTGGCCGCACATCCGACCCGAGCGAAACCGCAAAGGCGCGGCTACGGGCCGGCACGCCAAACTTCGACGCTTCTAGTAGCAGACGTTGACGTAGCTATAGCCAAGGTAGTTGCCCGCTCCGTCATAGACGGCGCGATATGTCCAGCAACTATCGTAGCCGCCCCACCATGCGCTGGTCACGACCGCAGGTCCCCACCATCCGTTGATGAAAACGCCATTGCGGAAGAACCCGCGATGAAAGACGAATCGCCGGCCAGGAAAGAACGGGTGAGAACCGGGATGGAAACCGACGAAACCCGGGTGGAAGCCCGGATGGAATCCTCCAAACCCTGGATGAAAACCGCCAAAGCCCCCATGAAAGCCTCCGCCTCCATGAAAGCCGAAGGCCGAGGACGGGCTTGTCGAGCAGAGAGCCAAACCTAACGCGAAGAGGGCCTTTGAGATGAACCCACGCATGTTTCCGCCTCCAAAATCTGCGCCATGACCGCGCAGTCGCCTGCTGAAGCCGACGCCCCACGGCAAGGTCGCAAATTGAAAACACGCGGCTCTCGCACTTTCTTCGATCACGATCTCATGATCTGGCGAGCGCTTGTCTTCACGAGCGTCGGATCTGGCTCATGCGCGTGGGCGTCTTCGGGAAATGCTCGTCGGCGCGCATAGCGCGCCCTAGGCGACGCGGGATCTTCCTTGGCGTTTCGAATGCATGGCGGTACATCGTGAGGAGGCGGCGATCATCGGCGCGGGTCGCCCCCGACCGTCCTCGATCGACCGGCGCCGCGCACGGAAGCGGCCACGATCCATGGATGTTCAGGCGCTCGTTTTTGACGTCTTCGGCACGGTGGTCGACTGGCGCAGCGGCATAGCGCGGGAGTCGGCGGCTTTCCTCGCTCGCCATGCGCCAGGCGCCGACCCAGCCACGTTTGCCGACGCCTGGCGCCGCCGCTACGCGCCCTCGATGGAGGAGGTGCGCTCGGGGCGTCGCCCATTCGTTCGTCTGGACGTGCTCCACCGGGAGAATCTGGAGGCCGTGCTGCCGGAGTTCGGGATCGACGGCGCCGACGTCGCGCCTTCCGAACTGGATCATCTCAACCTTGCCTGGCGCCGCTTGGACCCTTGGCCGGATTCGGTTCCGGGCCTCGCGCGGCTGAAACGAGGCTTCATCATCGCGCCCCTCTCCAACGGCAATATTCGGCTGATGCTGGACATGGCGAAACGCGCCGGGCTGCCATGGGACGCAATCCTCGGCGCCGAGGTCGCTCAGGCTTACAAACCGGCTCCGGAGGCCTATCTGCGCACCGCGGAGGCCCTGATGCTCGAGCCGGAGCAGGTCTGCCTCGTCGCCGCACATAATGGCGACTTGGCCGCCGCCCGCCGCTCGGGCTTGCGGACCGCCTTCGTCCCTCGCCCAACGGAGCACGGACCCGGCCAGACGACCGACCTCGAGCCCGAAGAGGACTGGGACGCGGTCGCGGCCGACATGGAGGATCTTGCGAGCCGGTTCAGCCTCTGAGCCATTTTTTGCCGGGTCTCCGCTGCCGCCATCCGCAGGCGCGACCCATCATTCGACAGCCGGGTCCACAGATCGTCGTTGCCGCCAGGACAGCTGCGCTCCAGGGAACGGCAAGGGAGACGCCTCATATACGCCGCGAGCAATCGCTCGCGCGACGCATTCGGCTGCGAGCATGCCGATCTCGGTCAGGTCTCGAAGGTCGGGAACTGCGCTCGCTCGCGCGGTCGCTGCAGCAAAGACGACGTCGTTGTCCATCGGCGCATGAGCCGGGCGCAACCCAAGCGCGCAGCCGTCCTGCGCCATGATCGCGATCCGTTTGAGCTGAGTCGTGGTCAAGGCCGCGTCGGTGACGACCACCATGAGATCGGTGCTGGACGGGGTGTCAGACTTGAGACGAAGGGTCAGGTGGTCGTCGATATGCGTTGGGCCGAAGCCGAGACCCCCGAATTCCCCTTGTCGCTCGTAGGGCGCGGCCCAAAAATGGACACTCTCTCCTCGTGTCGCTCGACCAACCGAATTGACGACCACCAGAGCCCCGACATGAAAGCCGCGCGACGTGACAGCGCTGACGGAGCCCAAGCCTCCTTTGAGATTATAGGTCGTCGCGCCAAAACCAGCGCCGGCGGTCCCCAGCGCGAAGTCGAGCGCTGCGGTCGACGCGGCCTTGAGGCCTAGATCCCAATAGGGGGCCTTCTTGCCCCAGGCTTTGTCGCCGCCGTTGAGAAGATCGAACAGGCTCGCGCCCGGCATGATCGGAACGCGCGCCCCACGATGCTCGAAGCCGCGTCCGATCTCCGCCAGATACGCCATCGCCCCACCCGCTGCGTCCAGCCCGAACGCAGAGCCGCCGGACAGAACGAAGCCATCGACCCTTTCAATGGTCATTTCTGGCTCCAACAGAGCCGTGTCGCGCAATGCCGGCGCGCCGCCATTGATCGCAATCGAGGCGACCGCCGGTTCGTCGAACAACACGACTGTCACACCCGAAGCGAGTCGTTCGTCCGCGGCCGACCCGACTCGCACGCCCTTGATGTCGGTGATCAGATTGGCGGCCATTTGCCTTCCTTCATCAGCCGGTCGCATCACCGACCCTAGTGTGAGGCCTGGGCGCGCACCGCTCACGGAAAATAGAGCGGAAAGCTCACGCCGCCTACGTTCGTTGGGACAAGACGGCCTGAGCTCCGGTCACATGGAAATCCGCAGAATCGCCACGCGGAAGCGATTCGAGTATAGGCTCAGGCAAGGCTGATTTGCGATCCTGGGGCGTGAAGAGCGAGGGACGTCGGCTAGGTGTGGGACGAACTGGACGAACCGCTGGGCGTTGTTTCGAGTGTCGCGGCCACATCGGCCATTGGGCGAATGCGTCTGACGGCCAAAGCGGCGACAGGCGTCGCCGTGATTGCAGCCGCTTTTGGCCTCATCGCGCTTTCGCGGCAGCATTCGCCCCTTGGGAGCGAGCCTTTTGCCGTCGCAAAGGTGACGGTCTTGCCCGCGCCTCGACAGGCTCAAGCACCGGATTCAACCGCGAGCGTACGCCAAACCAGCGGACTGCCCACGACCTCCGCTCCTCAAGCGGCGGCGGCGACTGCAATCAAGGTTACACGCGGGGTTGGCGCGCCGCCCAAAGCGCTGATCATCGATGTGGCCGAGGCGCTCGGCTTGAAGCTCGCCCCAGCGCCTGACCCACGCGTCACTGAGAATTCGCAATATGGCCCTCTGCCCCGCATCGGCTCCGATGGGACCCGCCCGTTCGACGTCTATTCACGGGCGCCCACCCGTGATTCAGCGAGGGTCAATAGCGCGCGGATTGCGTTGGTGATGAGTGGCCTCGGTCTCGACGCCGAGAACACGCAGAAAGCCATCGTCAAACTGCCAGGCGCGGTCACGCTCGCGTTTGCGGCTTACGGCGCGGCGACCAAAGAGTCCGCCGCCCAAGCGCGAGAGGCTGGACACGAAACGGCGCTTCAGACGTCCATGGAGGGTTCTTCGGATTCCGCGGGCGGTTCGAGGCCGCGTGCGCTGAGAGCGTCGGCCCCCGACGCCGAGAACCTCGATTCGCTGCGCTGGATGATGAGCCGGTTCACTGGCTATGTCGCCGTGATCAACGACTTTGGCGGCAAGCTCCCGCCTGATGGACAAAAGATGTCGCCAGTTATGAAGGAGATCGCGGCCCGCGGCCTCGGCTATCTCGATGCTAGCGGCTCGCCGCGAGGCGCCGACCAAGACATCGCCGTGACGCCGGTCATGCCATCAGCACATGCAGACGTGGTGATCGACGCCAATACTGCTCCAGAGGCTATCGACGCCGCGCTGACGCGTCTCCTCAATCTCGCACGCCAGCGAGGCTCGGCGATTGGCTTCGTCGCCGCTTCGCCAGCGGCCATCGAACGATTGGCTCGATGGACGAGCGGGCTCGAATCGAAGGGCGCGGCTTTGGCGCCGGTCTCCGCCTTAATGTCGCAGACGGTGAAAGCGTCCGCCCAAGCTCTTCCAGAAGCGAGCCCATGAGCAGCGCTCTCTCGTATCGGCGGTGCGTCGGCGTCGCGCTGGTCAACGGGGCGGGTGACGCGTTCATCGGCCATCGCAGACGTAAACGCGGCTCCGAGGTCGTGGAGCCGCGCTCGTGGCAGATGCCGCAGGGCGGAATTGACTCGGGCGAAGAGCCGCTCGAAGCGGCGAAGCGAGAGCTTTGGGAAGAGACCAACGTAAGTTCGATGGAACTGATCGCGGAACTGCCGACTTGGCTTAAGTACAACTTGCCGGAAGGAGCGGGCGGACGGTGGGGCGGGCGGTACCAGGGGCAGACTCAGAAATGGTTTCTGTTCCGGTTCATTGGACCCGACAAGGAGATTGACGTTCACCGTCCGGCTGGCGGCGCGCACCCGGCTGAGTTCGACGATTGGCGATGGGAGCGTTTGGACCGGCTGCCCGACCTCGTCGTGCCTTTCAAGCGCCAGGTCTACGAGGAAGTCGTTGCCGCGTTTGCGCCTCTGGCGCGTCCAATCGACTGCTGACCCGGCGCTCGCCTTTTATTGGCCTGCTCTCACCGAGGCGACCGCCGTCATCATCTCCTCGTCCATCTTCTTGCGCAGACGGTGATTGGAGAGATCGACGCCGCCCTTCTCGAGCTCAGCCTTGAGGGCGGCTTCGACATCGGCGTCACTCTTGCCGATTTGCGCGCCGACGAAATCGCTCGCGTATTTCTCGGCCTCCGCCCCGGACAGCCCTTTGGCCTCGGCAGCCCAGAGCGCCACAGCTTTATTGCGCCGCGCGACCGCCTTGAAGCGCAGGTCCTCATCATGAGCGAACTGCTTTTCGAACGTATTCTCGCGGTCCTGGAATGCGTCGGACATAATCGCCTCCGTCACTTGCGAAGTCCTCGCGAACCACCTCGCCGGCGACACCGCGATTCCCGGCCTCTGTCGACCAGGGGATGGCGGACGTTATGGCGATTTCCGCCGCGCGGCGCAATGCGGAGATTCGCGCGATGAGGTCTCGTGGGGCGCCCGCCTTTCGTGAGCCCGCTCTGGGCGATTTCAATGAGTTGCGGCGCCATTTGCGACTCTCGACTCTCGTAGCTCCCGGAGCCGGGTTTCCACACCGTAGGCCTGCATCGCCCTCGCGGGCCGGGTCGATGACCTGGTCGATAACCCGGCCGGGCGGCGTCAACGACGCCGCCCGAGAAGCCGCCGCCGGCCGATGTCCGCTCGGGCCCCAATTTCTGGCGCCGATCGCGTCTTTTCAAAGACTTAGGCGCCAGAACCGCGGGACGCCAAACGTCGGCGTTCGCCGCGATCGGCGACTCCGCCAGCGGCGGGCTTCCGGATCGGCCCCGCGTCCCCCGCCGATCAAGCCTGCGGGTCCTCGGGATTGACGCCTCCCCCATGTGGGCGGTCGCCTCGATTTGGGTTTTCTTGGCTCGCGGCTGTTTCGCCGCGAAGTCCCCGACGGGAGGTGTTGGATTCTCTTGGATTTCCTTGGATTCTCTCGTCCGAATCGAGACTTTTCAATGGGTTACGCGGCCTTTTCGCAGGCGGCCTTTTTCGCGCGCCGAGTTCCCCGCGATTGTCCTCCGCGCCACGACGGCGGGCCTCGCTCTCGGCATACGGAACTGCGCGGTTGCTCATGGGTGAAGAGCTTACCGTTATTTCTGCTTTTCCGCAATAATTTGTCGGCTCTTATAGCGATTCCTGTTGATTGGGCGCATCGACCCCCCTGGGGCTGCGTCATGGCCGGGCATAGCCCGTCGATAGACGGGCGTCCTGCCGGACGCCCTATGTCCCGGCCATCCACGTCTCGGCGCCACATTCGCGTACCGATCGCGTTTATCTTCAATTTATCAGTGTGTTGCTTGGATAGCTCGATGTTCTCGTGGATGGCCGGGACAAGCCCGGCCATGACGGCGGGGCCATTCAACGGATACTATAAGAGCCCGTTTGTCGCCCGGCCCATCTGTCGTCCGGCCATGAGTTGTCCGGCCCCGGCGACGCCCAACGGCAGCCGCGCGGCGGCTGTCTCCAGTTTGTCATTCCCGCTCGCAAGTGGGAATCCAGCGAATCGTCAGCGCTTGCTGGACGCCGCCCTACAGGCCGCGTCCAGCTTGGGAGCATTGTATTAACATATTGTATATGTCTTTTACAAATGAGAATCAAGTCGAGCGCCCCCCGTCGAGCTCGATCGGCAGCCCCTCTCGCGCCGCCTCGATCAGCGCTCGCGCAGCGGCGGGGTCATAATGGGTCGCCACGCCGTGTCCCCAGACCGGCCCCGGCCAGGCGGGATCGCCGACGACCCGGGCGACGACATGCACGTGAAGCTGGCGAACAATGTTGCCGAGAGCGCCGATATTGATCTTGTCCGCTTTGGCGTGACCTTTCAGGAAACGCGCGGCGCGGCCGACTTCACCGATCAACTGCGTTTGGTCCGCCCCCTCAAGATCGATCAGCTCGACCGCGCCTTCCCGGCGGGGCGCGAGAATGAGCCAAGGCCAGCGGGCGTCGTTCATGAGCAGGACGCGGCACAGCGGCAGATCCCCGATGACCCGCGTATCGCGGGCGAGCCGATCGTCGAGAACGAAGGTCATGCGGCCCAAGCGCGCCCGTGAGGTCCGCGCGGCAAACCGAGCTTAAGCGCAAGGGTCTCGGCGACGTCTGCCAAGGTCGCTCGCGCGCCGATCGGGCCCGGCCGCGCGCCGGCGCCGAAGGCCAGAATCGGAACGTGCTCGCGCGTGTGATCGAAGCCCGGATATGTCGGATCGTTCCCGTGGTCCGCCGTGATGACGCAATAGTCTGTTGGTCTCATCGCCGCCTCGATGGCGCCAAGCCGACGATCGAAGGCCTCGAGGCAGGCGGCATAGCCTGGGACGTCGCGGCGATGGCCCCATTCGGTATCGAAGTCGACGAGATTGACGAACGTAAGACCGCCCTCCGGCGTCGTCGCGAGCGACTCGAGCAGAAGATCGATGTTGTCGTCATTGCTCTTGCCCTTCCGCTCGTCCCCGGTGTCGCGATGGGCGAAGATGTCGCCGACCTTGCCAATCGAGACGACCGCGTGGCCCGCGCGCGCAGCCCGCTGCAAGATATTCCCGTCCGGCGGCGGCATCGCGAAATCCTTGCGGTTCGGTGTGCGGGCGAAGTCCTTAGGCGTCGCGCCAACGAATGGACGCGCGATCACGCGTCCGATCTTGAGCGGATCGCACAACCGGCGCGCGACGCCGCAGAGATCGTAGAGCCGCTGAAGCCCGAACGCCTGCTCATGCGCGGCGATCTGGAGCACCGAGTCGGCGGAGGTGTAGCAGATAGGTTTCAAAGTCCTGAGGTGCTCCTCGCCATAGACTTCGATCACCGCGGTGCCCGAAGCGTGGCGGTTGGCGAGAATCCCGGTCAGCTTGGCCTCGGCGATCAGCGCCTCGGTCAGCGCCGCCGGAAAGGCGGGAATCGTCTCCGGAAAATAGCCCCAGTCGAAGTCGACCGGCGTGCCGGCGAGCTCCCAATGGCCAGACGGCGTGTCCTTGCCGCGCGAGGTCTCGACGCCATAGCCCCACTGGCCGCGCGGCGGGTCGAGAGAGAAGCCGGGCGGAACATTGCCCGTCGAGGCTAGCATCGCCTGGCCGAGCCCAAGCGCCTCGAGGCGCGGCAACTTCAGAGGTCCGCTTCGCAAGCCTTCACGATCGCCGCGCCCGGCGGCGCAAGCTTCGGCGATATGGCCAAGGGTGTCCGCGCCCTCGTCGCCATAAGCGCTTGCGTCCTCAGCGCCGCCGCAGCCGACCGAGTCGAGCACGATGAGGATCGCGCGGGTCATGACTCCCCTCTCCTACGGGAGAGGGGTTGGGGGTGAGGGTTTGCCCTCATCCGGCCCCTAGGGCTGCCTTCTCCCAAAGGGAGAAGGCAAGCGCGCGACAGTCCGCTGCCGCTCACTGGCTCACGACATGCGACAGCGTCGCCTCATTGGCGAAGGCCGCCGCGAACAAGGCGCGCGTATACTCGTTTTGCGGCGCACGAAAGATTGACCGCGCTTCGCCGCTTTCGACCACCTTGCCGCGTCGCATCACGATGATCTCGCTCGCCAGCGCCCGCACGACCCTCAAGTCGTGGGAAATGAACAGATAGGCGAGATTGCGCCGGCGCTGCAGTTCGCGCAACAGATCGACGATCTGCGCCTGGATCGACATATCGAGCGCCGAGGTCGGCTCATCGAGGACGACAAAGCGCGGGTGAAGCGCCATCGCGCGGGCGATCGCGATGCGCTGGCGCTGGCCGCCTGAGAACTCGTGCGGATAGCGGTCGAGCGTCGATGGATCGAGCCCGGTGTCGGCAAGCGCCTGCTCCACCACCCGGCGTCGCTCGGCCGCGTTGAGCTTCGTCCCCTGCGCGATCAGGCCCTCCTCCACGATCTCGGCCACCGACATGCGGGGCGAGAGCGAACCGTACGGGTCCTGGAAAACGATCTGCATCTCGCGCCTCAGCGGCCGCATGGCGTTCGACGTGAGACCGTCAATGGCGCGCCCGCAATACGCGATCGGTCCCTGAGAACGGATGAGCCTCAGGATCGCGAGGCCAAGCGTGGTTTTCCCTGAACCGGATTCGCCGACGACGCCGACCGTCTGCCCCTCGCGGATCGCGACGGAAACCCCATCGACGGCTTTCACATGAGCGACGGTGCGCCGCAAGAATCCTTTCCGGATCGGAAACCAGACGCGCAGATTGTCGGCGCTCGCGACTGTCGGCGCTGCATGATTGGCGGCAGGCGGATCGCCCTTTGGCTCCGCCGCGAGGAGCGCCTGCGTGTACGGATGTCGGGGATCGGCAAAGACGCGCGCGGTCTCGCCGGCTTCGACGATCTTGCCGTGCTGCATTACGATCACGTCATCGGCGATCCGCCTGACGATGTTGAGATCATGGGTGATGAACAGCATCGCCATGCCGAACTTGGCCTGCAGATCCTTGAGGAGTTTCAAGATCTGCGCTTGCACTGTGACGTCGAGCGCGGTCGTCGGCTCGTCGGCGATGAGCAGGTCAGGACGATTCGCGAGCGCCATGGCGATCATCACCCGCTGGCGCTGCCCGCCAGAGAGCTGGTGGGGATAGGCGCCGAGCCTTTGAGCGGGATCGACGATGCCGACTTCGGTCAGAAGCTCGACGATGCGCGTTTTCGCGACGGCGTGGCGGCCATGATGAAGCGCGATGATCTCACCGAGTTGCCGCTCGATTGTGTGGAGCGGATTGAGCGACGTCATCGGCTCCTGAAACACCATGGTGACGGCCGAGCCGCGCATCCTGCGCAATTCCTCGTCGGACATTTTGAGCACATCGCGGCCGCGAAAGAAGATCTCGCCCCCCGGATAGCTCGCCGCGGGTTGCGGCAAGAGACGCACAAGGGCCTGAGCGGTGACGGTCTTGCCTGAGCCGGACTCGCCGACCAACGCCAAAGCGCGGCCTTTCGCCAGCCCAAAAGAAATCCGATCGACAACCGTGCGGCGCTCGCCGCTCTGTGCGAAGGCGATCGACAGCTCGCGCACGTCGAGAAGCGGCTCGGCCGCGCTCATGAGAATGTCTTTCTCGGATCGAAAGCGTCGCGCACCGCTTCGCCAATAAAAATGAGAAGCGACAGCATGAGCGCGGTCACTGCGAAGGCGGAGAGTCCGATCCAGGGGGCGGACAGGTTGGATTTGCCCTGCAGCAGGAGTTCGCCAAGCGACGGGGAACCGGGCGGCATGCCAAGGCCGAGGAAGTCGAGCGAGGTCAGCGTGCTGATGGACGAATTGACGATGAACGGCAGGAAGGTCAGTGTCGCCACCATGGCGTTCGGCAGCACGTGCTTGAAGATGATCTTGGCGTTGGAGAGGCCAAGCGCCCGCGCCGCGTTGACATATTCGAAATTGCGCGCGCGCAGAAACTCGGCTCTCACCAAATGAACGAGGCTCACCCAGGAGAACAGAAGCAGGATCGTCAGAAGGACGAAGAAGCTCGGCGCGAGGATCGCCGAGAGGATGATGAGAATGTAAAGGTGCGGCAGCGATGACCAGATCTCGATCACCCGCTGCATCGTGAGATCGAGCCAGCCGCCGAAATAGCCCTGCACCGCGCCGGCGAAGACGCCGATCACCGACGAAACGCCGGCCAATGTCAGCCCGAACAGAATCGAGATGCGAAAGCCGTAGATGAGGCGGGCGACGATATCGTGCCCGTCCTGATCGGAGCCGAGCCAGAGCGGCTCAAGCCGGTTGCAGGGCCGAGCGACGGTCGCGGCGTCTTTCACTTTTTGCTTTTCGAGCGCGGTGCGGCATTGGGCGTCGCTCAGCATCCAGGTCGGCGGAGTCGGCAAAGGCGTCGGCGGGTTGAGAATCGTCGTCGAATTGGCGAAGCGGATCGGCGGCCAGATCATCCATCCGTGCGCCTTGATTTCGTCGGCGATGAAGGGGTCGCGAAAGTCCGCGCGCGCCTGGAACCCGCCGAACTTATCCTCCGGATAGTCGAAGAGGACAGGAAACAGAAGGTCGCCCTTGTAGGAGGCGACCAGGGGCCGGTCGTTGGCGATGAACTCGGCGAATAGCGACGCGACGAACAGGATCAGGAAGATCACAAGCGACCACGCGCCGCGCTTGTTGCGGCGGAAATTATCGAGGCGGCGCTGGTTCATTGGCGAGAGCCAGGGACGCCGCTCGCGGCGAACTGCTGCTTTGGGCGCGGGGAATTCTCCATTGTCATGGCCGGGCTTGTCCCGGCCATCCACGAGGTGAAGAGCCCCCAAGTCTGTCATGCGGGCGCCGCCGCTGCGCTTGCTGATCGATCAGGCGGAACGGCGTGGATGGCCGGGACAAGCCCGGCCAAGACGAGATGGCGGAGGCTGAAGACCAAGCTCTAGACCTCGCGGGTTTCGAAATCGATGCGCGGATCGATCCAGGTGTAGGTAAGGTCGGAGATGAGGTTCACGACAAGGCCAATGAGCGCGAAGATATAGAGGTTGGCGAGGACCACCGGATAATCGCGTTGAATGAGGGAATCGTAAGAGAGATAGCCGAGACCGTCGAGCGAGAACACCTGCTCGATCAGAAGGGAGCCAGTGAAGAAGGCGCCGATGAACGCGCCAGGAAAGCCCGCGATGACGATCAGCATCGCGTTGCGAAACACGTGGCCGTAGAGCACGCGCCGCTCGGTCAGGCCCTTCATTCGCGCGGTCTGCACATAGGATTTCTTGATCTCGTCGAGGAAGGAGTTCTTCGTGAGAAGGGTCGACGTGGCGAACGAGCCCAGGACCAGCGACGTCACCGGCAGCGCGATGTGCCAGAGATAGTCGAGGATCTTATGCGGCCACGTGAGGTCGGCGAAATTGTCGGAAGTCAGGCCGCGCAGCGGAAAGATCTGCCAGAACGAGCCGCCGCAGAACAGCACAACGAGCAACACCGCGAACAGAAAACTCGGGATCGCATAACCGAAGATCACGAGCGCGGATGTCACCGTGTCAAAGCGAGAGCCGTCCTTGACCGCCTTTCTGACGCCGAGCGGGATCGAGATGGCGTAGGAGATGGCGGTCATCCACAGCCCGAGCGATATCGAGACCGGCAACTTCTCCCGGATGAGTTCGAGCACGGGAACGTCGCGATAATAACTCTTGCCGAAATTGAAGGTCGAGTAGTCGCGCACGAGGATCCAGAACCGTTCCAGCGCGGGCTTGTCGAAGCCGTATTGTTTCTCGAGCTCCTTGATGAACTTGGGATCAAGGCCCTGCGAGCCGCGATAGCGCGAGGTGATGTCGCCGCCCGCCTGCGCGGCGCCAGAGCCGATCTGGCCGCCGCCGCCTCCGAATTGCGCAGTCGAGCTTTGGTCCGCCCCTTGAAGTTGCGCGATCGCGCGTTCGACGGGGCCGCCCGGCACGAACTGGACGATCGCAAACGAGACCGCCATGATGCCGAGGATCGTCGGGACCATGAGCAGGAGTCGCCGCAGGATATAGGCGAGCATACCGTCAGCCGGCCCGCAGGCGAGACCGCCAGCGCCTCTTAGAGTCCAATCGTTTTCGCCTTCGCTTCGTCCCACCACCACGTGCCGGGCGCCCCGACGCCGAGCTTGGGCTGGATCTCGGGTCGGGAAAACGCGTCCCAATGGGCGACCCAGGCGGTGTCGCGATACCACATAGGGACCCAATAATGGCCGGCGCGCAAAACGCGGTCGAGAGCACGCGCCGCCGTGTTGAGTTCATCGCGCGACTTCGCGGTTGCGATCGCCTCGACGAGCGCGTCCACGACCGGATCGGAGACCCCGGCAAGGTTGCGCGAAGCGTTCTGCTTAGCCGATTCCGAGGTGTAGACGTTGCGGAGATCGACCCCAGGCGTAAACGTTCCTCCAGACGCGGTCGTCACCACGTCGAAGTCAAAAGCGTCGGTGCGACTCTTGTACTGTGCGGGATCGACGATGCGGTAATTCGCCTGAATGCCGAGCCTGCCCAAATTCTGGATGAATGGCAGGGTGTGCGGCTGAAGCGCGCTGTTCGAGTCGAGAAACTCGATGACCAGGGGCTTGCCGTTCGGCAGGTTCATCGACGACCCGTCGCGCTTGCAGCCCGCCGCAAGCAGAAGGTCGTAAGCCTGCTTGAGCAGCGTACGGTCAGACCCGGAGCCGTCGCTCTCCGGCGGAACATAGGGCTCGTCGAAAACGATGGGCGCGAGCTTGTCGCGGAACGGCTCGAGCAGCCTGACCTCGTCCGGGCCGGGCTTACCCTTCGCCTCCATGTCCGTGTTGGGAAAGTAGGAGATGATCCGCTTGTACGCGGAATACATGATGTTCTTGTTCGTCCAGGCAAAGTCGAAACAGAGCCCGATCGCTTCACGCACGCGCGGATCTTTGAACTGATCGCGTCGCGTGTTGAGGTACCAGCCTTGGGTGCGAGACGGCGCGCCGTCGTGCAGCGTTTCCTTCTTCACCCGCCCGTCCTTGGCTGCGGGGAAGTCGTAAGACGTCGCCCAGAAGCGCGAGGTGTATTCTTCGTGATAGTTGATCGCGCCGGCCTTGAAAGCCTCGAAGGCGACCTGGCGTTCGCGATAATATTCGAAGCGCAACCGATCGAAGTTGTTCTGCCCGAGATTGACCGGCAGCTTGGCGCCCCAATAATTGGGATCGCGCCCATATTCGATGAACCGGCCCTGCTCAAAGGTTTTCACTCTGTAGGGGCCTGAGCCCAGCGGCGCATCGAGGGTGGCGGCGGTGAAGTCCCGCCCCTTCCACCACGCCGCCGAAAACACCGGCATGCCGACGACGATCAGATGCGCGTCGCGGCTGCGGCCTTGGACGAACCGCACATGCGCGATGTCGTCGCCTTCCGCTTCGGCCTTCTCCACCTCTCGCAGAAGTTGCGCGTAGATCGGATGACCCTTCTCCTTCAAGACGTTGAGCGAGAAGGCGACGTCGGCGGCCGTCACTTTCGAGCCGTCGAAGAAGCGCGCCTCCGGGCGAAGCCGGAAGCGGTAATCGAGCTTGTCGGGCGACACGCGGACCGATCGCGCGAGCAGGCCGTATACGGAATCGGGTTCGTCGCCATTGGCGGTCATCAGCGTGTCGAAGGTGGCCGACATGCCAGCGGCGCCATTGCCCTTCCAGGAATAGATGTTGAGCGTGTCGAAGGTGTCGAAGTTCTGGTTGCCGCTCGTCCCGGTGATTTGCAGCGACAACAACCCCCCGGTCGGCGCATTCGGGTTGACATAGGAAAAATGCGGGAAGTCGGGCGGCAGAGCGAGATCGCCAAACGACGACAGGCCATGCGTCTCGACAGCGTCGTCGGCGAGCGCCGCGAATGGTGGGAAAAGAAGCGTCGCCAGCGCGCCGCGCCCGCCGGCTTTCAACGCCGCCCTGCGGGTCAAGCTCATGGTCATCGAATCGTCCGCCTCAATGTCTTGTTCTCGCGCGGTGTACCGCGCCTGAGAGGTCTTCGCCAGCGAGCGCGGCGAAAACGAGGCGCGGGCCCAACCTGAGCCTGAAACGGGAGTTAAACTTCGTCCATGAAGGGCGCCGACGCTGGCCCCTTGCGCCCAAGCCCCGCGACGGTCGTATACACGGAGCTCATGGCGATTCGCGTTTCCATCCTCGCTGACGACACCGGGACCGCACGGGGGCTCCTCCGCCCTCTGACGGCTGCGGACGCGGGCGAGGCCGCCGAACTCATCCGGACGGCTTTCGCCGCGCAGAGCCGCCAAACAACGCCGCCCTCGTCGGCCCTTCGCGAAACGGAAGCGTCGATCGCCGCCAAGATCGCGGCAGGCGGCGGATTTGGCGCGCTCGATGGCGGCGCGCTCATCGCCGCGGCGCTGTGGAGCCTGGACGGCGACGCCCTCCATGTCGCGCGCGTGTCGGTCGCATCGGCGGCGCGCGGCCGGGGGCTTGCCCGCGCGCTGGTCCAGGCGTGCGAAGCGGAAGCGCGGCGCCGAGGCGTCGGCAGAATGACTCTCAAGACCCGGCTGGAATTGCCCGAAAATGGGCGCCTGTTCGAACGCTTGGGCTTTTCCCGGCTCAAGGTCGAGGCGCATCCGGGATTCGAAACGCCGACGACGGCCGTCATGGAAAAGGTCCTCGCATGATGGACGTAATGGCTCCTGTCAGCGTGCCGGGACGCCTCACGGTCGACCTTGACGCCCTTGCCGACAACTGGCGCGCGCTGGCGCGCCGCTCCGCTCCCGGGCGTTGCGCCGCCGTCATCAAGGCCAACGCCTACGGGATTGGGGTCGCCGAAGCGGCGCCGGCCCTGTGGACCGCGGGCGCGCGCGTCTTCTTCGTCGCCCACTTCAGTGAGGGGATCGCCGCGCGGCGGGCGCTGCCAAAGGAAGCGCAGATCTACGTGCTCAACGGCCTCGAGAGCGGGGCGGATGCAAAGGACTATGCGGAGCATAGCCTCGCGCCCGTGATCGGCGGCGAAGAGGAGCTCGCTCGCTGGTCGGCGTTCGCGGCGCGTCACGGCCGGAACAGCCCCTGCGCGCTCCATCTCGACACCGGCATGAACCGGCTCGGCTTCGCGTCGCTCGCTCGGTTGCAAGCGGCGATGGGGGCGCATGGCGCTTCGAGCGGCGCCGATCTGCTGATCAGCCATTTCGTCTCGTCCGAAATCCCGGATGACCCCTTCAACCCGGCGCAGATCGAGCGCTTCGCCGCCGCCCGTGCCGCGTTTCCCGCCCTTCCCGCATCGCTCGCCAACTCGTCCGGCATGTTCCTCGATCCAGCCCCGATCTATGACCTCGCCCGTCCAGGCTACGCCCTTTACGGCGGCAATCCGACGCCGGGACGCTCAAATCCGATGCGTCCCGTGGTCACGCTGACCGTCGCGATCCAACAGATCCGTTCGATCGAGCCTGGCGCGAGCTGCGGCTACAACGCCCAGTGGACAGCGAAGCGCCCGACGCGGCTCGCGACTGTCCTCATCGGCTATGCCGACGGCCTGCCCCGCGGCGCTGGCGCGACCGACGCCAAGCCGGGGGCGGAGGTCGCAGTCGCGGGGCGGCGAGCGCCGCTGGTCGGGCGGGTGTCGATGGACCTCGCGATCGTCGATATCACCGACCTGCCCGAGGATACGGTCCAGCCGGGCGACCCAGTCGAGTTGTTCGGCCCGACAATCGACCTCGACGACTTCGCCGCCAGAAGCGGCACGATCGGCTACCACCTGCTCACCAGCCTAGGGCCGCGCTATCGACGCGAGTCCGTCCGCTAGCGCGATGAAACGCCCACTACTTCCGTGCGGAAGTGTTTGCTTGCGCCTCTTTTCCAACAGTTGTGTTCAAACTCACGCTCTTGTGCAATGACGCCGCCGGCGCGACCCGCCAAGCTGAACTGCGATGAGATCTCTTGTTTTGCTGCCGGCGGGCGACGCCTCGATTGTTTTGCACGCACGGGGCGCCCGTTGCGAGCCGAAGTCAGACCGGAAGCAGGGGCCTTCCGGGTCGGCGATTATCGCCGGCGCCCTTTGGGCGGGCGCGCTCTCCTTCCTTCCAATGAAAGCAAGGGCTACCGATTGGCCGTACTCGGGTCGGGACGTCCACAACACGCGAAACGCCGAGGATGAACACGTCCTGGATGCGTCCCGGATCGCGGAGATCAAGCCGCTGTGGACCGTGACGACCGACGGCAGTGTCGTTGCGACGCCCGCCGTTGTCGGCGGCCTGGTCTACGCGCCGGATTTCGGCGGCAGCCTGTGGGCCGTCGATGCAGCGACTGGAGAGGTTGTCTGGAAGACTGCGATCAGCAGCTATACCGGCGTGTCGGGCGACGTGTCGCGAACCACCCCTGCCCACTGGCAGGGCGCGTTGATCATGGGAGACGGCGCCCAGACGGTGAGCGCACAGGAAGGCGCGATGGTCTTCGCGGTCGACGCCAAGTCGGGTCGGCCGATGTGGCGCACCAAGGTCGAAGCCGAGCCCACCGCGATGATCACCGGCGCGCCTATCGTGGATAGTGGCGTGGTGTATGTCGGCGCCGCCTCGAAGGCGGAGACGCAGGATCGGCCCACAACCTTTCGCGGCAGCGTTCTGGCGCTCGCCGCCGATACAGGAAAGATTCTCTGGCAGACGTATCTGACGAAGGAAGGCTACACCGGAGCTGGGGTGTGGGGGAGCACCCCCGCCGTCGATCACGACACGGGGCTCGTCTTTGTGGCGACGGGCAACAACTATTCGGCGCCGGCAGGCGTCTGCGGGGCTCCGGGACGCGCCAATTGCACGCCATCGCCGGCAGACAACTATGTCGATAGCGTCGTTGCGCTCGACATGAAAACGGGCCGTATCGCCTGGGCTGCGCGCACCCTGCCCGACGACGTCTCGACAAGCTTCGCCCATGACGGGCCCGATTTTGATTTCGCTCAAGGACCGAGCCTATTCACGACAATGGTAGGCGACAGGCCGACCAAGCTTGTGGGCGTGGGTCAGAAGAGCGGAGTGTACTGGGCGCTCAATCCGGCCACGGGCGAAGTGGTGTGGAAAAGCGAGGTCGGTCCTGGCAGCGGCCTCGGGGGGATGATGTGGGGGTCGGCCACTGACGGCAAACGCATCTACGTGTCGATCGCCAATGCCGCCCACACGCCGATAGCGATCGCGTCAGCGACCGGAGAATCGCAAACGACCACGGGCGGTTTCTGGGCGGCGCTGGACGCCGCGACAGGGGCCGTGCTTTGGCGAACGCCCGATCCGCAAGGGGCGATCGACATCGGCGCGCTCACCGTGGGCAACGGCGTTGTCTACGCCGGCTCCCTGGCTCCGCAGGGGGAGAACATGTATGCGCTGGACGCCGAGACCGGCGCTGTGAAATGGGCGTTCGCCAGCGGCGGATCGGTCGCCGGCGGCTCGGCGGTTGTTGACGGGTCGGTGTACTGGGGCTCCGGTTACATGATCGGGTCCATCAACGGCGCCAACAATAAGCTCTATGCGTTCGGGCTGCCGCCCGAATAGCGGGACATCGCCTTCACGTTCGAATATTCCACGCGCTCCGCGTGGGAAGCGATACACCGATTGCTCGAGCGCGGCCCACCGCCGCCGCCCGTTTATCAGGGGCAGTGGGACCCGAAGGGGGTTGTGGGCGGCGCTGAAGGTGTTCCTTGATTGACGGCAAGGACACGGCCTCGACGACGACGGGGCCACCCCCCATATCGGACTTTCTCCTCCAGCCATTGGCGCTTTCAGCAGCCTTGCTCTAAGAACGCGCCGGGCAGCCCTCCATTTTCAGGCGATCTTGGCTCATGAGCGGCGTCAACGACATTCGATCGAATTTCCTCCAATACTTCGCAAAGAACGACCATAACGTCGTTCCGTCGAGCTCGCTCGTGCCGCGCAACGACCCGACGCTCATGTTCACCAACGCCGGAATGGTCCAGTTCAAAAACGTCTTCACCGGCGTCGAGAAGCGGCCTTATCTGAGGGCGACGACCTCGCAGAAATGCGTGCGGGCCGGCGGCAAGCACAACGATCTCGACAATGTCGGCTATACGGCGCGCCACCACACATTCTTCGAAATGCTCGGCAACTTTTCGTTCGGCGACTATTTCAAGGACTACGCGATCGAATACGCTTGGGGATTGCTGACGCGCGATTTCGGGTTGCCTGCCGAAAAGCTCACGGTCACCGTCTATTACGACGACGACGAAGCGTTCAATCTGTGGCGAAAGATATCCGGTCTCCCCGAGGAGCGGATCATCCGCATCGCGACAAGCGATAATTTCTGGGCGATGGGCGACACCGGCCCGTGTGGCCCTTGCTCGGAGATCTTCTACGATCATGGGGACCACATCGCTGGCGGGCCGCCCGGCTCGCCGGACGCGGACGGCGACCGCTTCATCGAGATCTGGAACCTCGTGTTCATGCAGTTCGAGGCGCTGCCCGGCGGCGAGCGGATCAACCTGCCGCGCCCGTCGGTCGACACCGGCATGGGGCTCGAGCGCATCGCGGCCGTGCTCCAGGGCGTGCACGACAATTACGACATCGACCTCTTCCGAGCGCTCATCCGCGCGAGCGCTGACCTGACTGGCGTCGACCCCGATGGGCCTCAGCGCGCGTCGCATCGGGTCATCGCCGACCATCTGCGCGCCTCCGCCTTCCTGGTCGCCGATGGCGTGCTGCCGTCGAACGAAGGGCGCGGCTATGTGCTCCGCCGCATCATGCGCCGCGCCATGCGCCACGCGCAATTGCTCGGCGCGCGCGATCCCTTGATGTGGCGGCTCGTTCCGGCGCTGACCCGCGAGATGGGCCAAGCCTATCCGGAGCTCATCCGCGCCGAGGCGCTGATCTCGGAGACGTTGAAGCTCGAGGAGACACGCTTTCGCTCGACGCTCGCGCGGGGCCTCGGCATTCTCGAGGACGAGACGCGGGCGCTCGGAGCTGGCGGCGTGCTCAACGGTGAAACGGCGTTCCGCCTCTACGACACCTACGGCTTCCCGCTCGATCTCACCCAGGACGCTCTGCGCGCGCGCGGGCTCTCTGTCGACACAGAAGGATTCAACGCCGCGATGGAGCGCCAACGCGCCGAGGCGCGCCGCGCCTGGGCGGGCTCGGGCGAAGCGGCGACCGAAACGGTCTGGTATGGATTGCGCGAGCGCGTCGGCGCGACCGAGTTTCTGGGGTACGAAACCGAGATCGCCGAGGGCGTCATCCGCGCGATCGTCAAGGATGGCGTCGAAGTCGATCGGCTCGATGCTGGCGAGCGCGGATCGCTGATCCTCAACCAGACGCCGTTCTACGGTGAGTCCGGCGGCCAGGTTGGCGACGTCGGCGAGATCGTCGCATCCGGCCTTCGCGCCGAGGTTACGGACACCCGCAAAAAGCTCGGCGACCTCGTCGTGCATGACGTCATGATCGTCGAAGGGGCCGCGAGCCAAGGCATGGCGGTTGAGCTCAAGGTCAATCACGACGCGCGCACGGCGACGCGCGCCAACCATTCGGCGACGCACATCCTGCACGAAGCCCTGCGCATGGTGCTTGGCGATCACGTGGCGCAAAAGGGCTCGCTCGTTTCGCCCGAGCGGCTGCGCTTCGACATCGCCCACCCGAAGCCCATCACGAGCGCGGAGCTTGAGAAGGTCGAGGACATCGCCAATCGCGTGGTGTTGGAAAACGCGGAAGTGACCACACGGCTCATGGGCCTCGACGAAGCGCGCGCTTCCGGCGCCCGCGCTTTGTTCGGCGAGAAATACGGCGACGAGGTGCGCGTGGTCAGCATGGGCGAAATCGACGATGGCCATGACCATGAGCGGACCTATTCGATCGAGCTCTGCGGCGGCACACATGTGCGCCGCACAGGCGACATCGGACTCATCACCATTGTTGGCGAAAGCGCCGTCGCGGCGGGGGTGAGACGCATCGAAGCGAAGACCCGCGACGAAGCGCGCAAGCGGCTCGAGGCCGACTCCCGCGCCTACGCCGATCTCGCGGGTCTCTTGCGCGCGCCCACCGGCGAAGCCGCCGAGCGGCTGGAGGCCCTGATCGACGACAAGCGCAAGCTCGAGCGCGAGCTGGCCGACGCCAGGCGCAAGCTGGCGATGGTAGGTGGGAGTGGGACAACGGACGGAAGCCGGCCTTGGCGGTCTGACGCCGTTTCTGAGCCGGGGTGGCAGGGAACACCGTCATCCGTGCCTCCCCCAATGGCGCAAGCCGGAAGCGCTCCGAGCTCAGTCGTTGGTGGAATCCCGGTAACGTTTAGGGCTTTTCATGGCCTCGATGCGAAGGACCTGAAACCCATGGCTGACGAAGAGAAGGCGAGACTAGGCTCCGGCGTTGTGGCCATTGCAAACACAAGTCCTGACGGCAAGGCGAGCATCGTCGTCGCGGTGACGCCCGACCTCACGAGCCGCTTCAACGCGGTCGAGCTTGTGCGGCTGGGCTCGGCGGCGCTCGGTGGCAAGGGCGGCGGCGGCCGGCCGGACATGGCGCAGGCCGGCGGTCCGGACGGCGCCAAGACGCGCGAAGCTTTGGCCGCCGTCGAAGAAGGCGTGCGCCGAGCGGCGGGGGCGTAGTCCGCCGCGCCGCGCGCGTCAGACCGCCATGGCCTTCTTCAAATTCGCATCAATCTTGTCCAGAAAACCTTCGGTCGAGAGCCACTTCTGCTCAGGGCCGACCAGGAGCGCGAGATCCTTGGTCATGAAACCGGCCTCGACCGTGTCTACGCACACCCTCTCAAGCGTCGAGGCGAATTTGGCCAGCGCCTCGTTGCCGTCGAGCTTGGCTCGGTGCGCGAGGCCGCGTGTCCAGGCGAAGATCGAGGCGATCGAATTGGTCGAGGTCGAGTTGCCCTTCTGATGTTCGCGGTAGTGGCGCGTCACAGTGCCATGGGCCGCTTCCGCCTCCACCGTCTGGCCGTCCGGCGTCATGAGCACGCTCGTCATAAGGCCGAGCGAGCCGAACCCTTGCGCGACTGTATCAGACTGGACGTCGCCGTCGTAGTTCTTGCAGGCCCAGACATAGCCGCCTGACCATTTAAGCGCGGAAGCGACCATATCGTCGATCAGTCGATGCTCGTAGGTGATGCCGAGCGACTGGAAACGGCTCTTGAACTCGTTGTCGTACACTTCCTGGAAGATGTCCTTGAACCGGCCGTCATAAACCTTAAGGATCGTGTTCTTGGTCGAAAGGTAGACGGGGTACTTGCGCATCAACCCGTAATTCAACGACGCGCGGGCGAAATCGCGGATCGAGTCGTCCAGATTGTACATCGAGAGCGCCACGCCTGAGCCCGGGAACTTGAACACTTCCTTCTCGATCACCGACCCGTCGTCGCCCTCGAACCTGATCGTGAGACGTCCCTTTCCCGGGACCTTGAAGTCGGTTGCACGGTACTGGTCGCCATAGGCGTGACGGCCGATGACGATCGGCTGGGTCCAGCTCGGGACGAGCCGCGGCACGTTCTTGCAGATGATCGGCTCGCGGAAGATGACGCCGCCCAGGATATTGCGGATGGTGCCGTTCGGGCTCTTCCACATTTCCTTGAGATGGAATTCTTTCACCCGCCCTTCGTCCGGAGTGATGGTGGCGCATTTGACGCCGACGCCCGCGGCCTGGATCGCATGCGCCGCGTCAATCGTCACCTGATCATGGGTGGCGTCCCGATTCTCGACCGAGAGATCGTAGTACTTGAGATCGACGTCCAGATAGGGATGGATAAGCTTGTCGCGAATCAACTGCCAGATGATGCGCGTCATCTCGTCGCCATCGAGTTCGACGACCGGATTCGTGACCTTGATCTTTGGCATCTAAGAGGAACTCTCGTTGGCGGGAGACGCGCGACGTGCGGGCGCCGAGCCCCTATAGCATCGGGGCTCCGACGGGCAAAGGCATGCAGGACGCGTGCCGCGCCCGGGTTTTGTCGCGCGCCATTGGCAAGGCGATCGTGTTTTCTTCGATCGTCTTCTGCCTGAGCGGCGAGGCCGTTCACGCCGAAGCGGGCGCCGAAAGCGACAACGCGCTCGCGACCCTGTGCGGGATCGTGGAGGCATCGGCCAAGGCTGAAGGACTGCCCCCCGACTTCTTCACCAAACTCATCTGGCGGGAGAGTTCGTTCCGCCCGAACGCGGTGAGCCCCGCGGGGGCGCAGGGTGTCGCCCAATTCATGCCCGGAACGGCAAGCGAGCGCGGGCTGATCGACCCGTTCGATCCGGCCTCCGCGATCCCGGCCTCCGCGCGGTTCTTGAATGAACTCAGGCTCCGCTTCGGCAATCTGGGTCTGGCGGCCGCCGCTTATAATGCAGGCCCCACCGCGGTCGCCCGTTGGCTCGCCAACAAGGGTGCGCTTCCATTCGAAACGGAGGATTACGTGCTCGCCGTCACGGGGCGCGCCGCGGACGATTGGCGGAGCGACAAACCACCGGCCGAGCCAGCGCCGGATAAAAACTCGTCTTGCCTGAGCCTTGTCGCCACGCTCCGCGTGACGGCGCCGTCCTCTGTCGTCTCGGGCTGGTTTGCGCCCTGGGGCGTGCAGATCGCAGCCAGTTTCTCGAAAGGCTCGGCGCTCCGCGCCTTCGCGCGCGCACGGCACCAGTACGCGAGCGTGATTGGGGATATGCAGCCGTTCGTTCTCGGCTCTGTTCTGCGGAGCCGCGGCTGGCGACCGTTCTACCGCGTTCGCCTGCCCGCTCAGACCGGCGGCGAAGCGCGCAGGCTTTGCGATCGGATCCAGGCCGTCGGCGGCGCCTGCGCGGTGCTGAGAAGTTAAGCCGACCGCGCAGGCGTCTCGGCCGCCTGGCGCAGCGCGGCGGGGGCGCTTGCGGGGGGAACACAGAAGCTCGTGCAGCAACAAAAGCTCGGAGCACGGATTTCATTTAGTGGCGGATTCCTTGAAGCGCTGACTCCCGGGGTCGCGGCGAGGCGGAGGCCGGACCCGCCTGGAATCGAAGAAATCCGCGCTCGATTTGTGTCGCCGAACGTCGCCGCCTAGGGGGTCAGTTCGAGGATCAGGTTGACCGGCGTCTGCGCGGCGCGCCGCAGGTTGGAAAAACCGGCTTCCCGCGCCACCTTGCGCAGGCGCTCTTCACCCGCTTGCGCGCCAAGGCTGAGCCCGACCTCCTGCGACAGCGAATTCGGCGTGCACGCCATGGCCGACGCGGCGTAGTACATGCGGCCGATCGGGTTCAGGTTCTCCTCCAGCCGGTCGCCGGCATAGGGCTCCACCAGCAGCACCTTGCCGTCAGGCTTAAGCGCCTTGCGGCACCGCGCGAGCGCGCCGACCGGATCGCCGAGATCGTGCAGGCAATCCATGAAGCAGACGAGGTCAAAGTCGTGGCCGTCGAATTCGGTCGCGGCCTTAACCTCGAACGCGATGTTGCCGTTCACGCCCTGCTCGGCGGCGCGCTCGCGCGCTGTGGCTATCGAAGCGTCATGGTAATCCAGGCCGATGAAGCTCGACCTCGGGAACGCTTGCGCCATCACGATGGTGGACGCGCCGTGTCCGCAGCCGATGTCGGCGACTCGGGCGCCGCGCTTCAGACGTTCGACGACGCCGTCGAGGGCCGGCAGCCACTCGCTCACCAGATGCGCGCGATAGCCGGTGCGAAAGAAGCTCTCGGTGCCGCAGAACATGCGATGGTTATGCGCATGCCAGCCCAGGCCTTCGCCCGAACGGAACGTTTCGACGATCTGATCTTCGTCGAGCCAGAAGGAGGCGGCGACCTCGAAGGCGGGCGCCATGAAAATGGGGCTCTGCTCGAGCGCCAGCACCATCGCCTGCGCCGGCGGCAGCATGTAAGTCTGCTTCTCTGGATCGTAAGCGACGTAGCCGCCGGCCGCCTGATTGGCGAGCCACTCGCGGACGTAGCGCTCGCGAATGCCGGTGGCCTCGGCCAGCGCCGACGACGTGCAGGCGCCGAGGTCGGCCATGGCCTGATATAGGCCAAGCTTGCGCCCGACATTGACCAGCACGCCGGAGAAAGCGGCGCTGAGGTCGGTCACGACCTGGCCGATGAATGCTTGAACATCGGTTGGCGCGGGCGGTGGGGTAAATTGGTTCATGATGCCGGTCCCTTTGCGTTGGCATGGCCGGCCGGAAGCGGCCGTTTTCTGCGCCGCCTGAGGTAGTCGACAACAGGGAAGCAGTCTTGATATACCCCGCCAAAGCCTTGCGAGATCGCGCCAATGACGGCGGAAAGACGCGCCATGGCCAAGCTCGCCGCGCCGACCATCAATCTGGCCAGCATCGTCTACGGGCTCGACGCTTATATGCGCTCGCGCGGAGCTCATGCGGGTGAGGCCTTGCGCCGCGCCGGGCTCGAGCCCAGGGACCTGACCGATCCGGACCGGCGCGTGCCGCTCATCCGCTATCTGGAGCTGCTGGAAATTTGCGCCGACCTCCTGGCGGATCGGCAATTCGGCTTGAAGTTCGGCGCCCAATACGATCCACGCCACGCCGGCGTCGTCGGCAACGTCGCCCTGGCGTCGCGCACGATCGGCGAAGCCTTCGAAAGCATTGGTCGCTATCTGCCGACGATGGTGGACGCCACGGTCCATGGCGTGGAGGTGAGCGACGGGGTCGTGTTTGTGTATTCCTACTATGTCGATCCGCTGATGATGTCATACCGGCAAAAAGGCGACTGGGCGATCGCCTTCGCCTGCAACCTCATGCGCGCCGGGCTCGGGGATCCGCATTGGACTCCGCACGAAGTCGTGCTGCCGCAATTGGCGGACGAAGGGCCAGCCGAACGCCGCGCCCGCGCGGAAATAATGGGCGACAAGATCCGGGTCGGCCACCCCTGGGCCGGCATCCGGTTTGACGCCGGCCTGCTGAAACGGCCGATGGCGACGGCCGACGCCATGATTGAGAGCCTGATGCGCCATTACGGCGATCTTCGGCTCGCCGCCTTGCCGGAACTGGGAGGCGAGATCGAGCCGTTGCGGCGAGAGATCGCGCGCCTGCTGGTCAAGGGCGAAGGCAGCATCGAGCACCTCGCCAATGCGATCGGAGCCTCTGTGCGGACGCTGCAGCGGCGGCTGAAAGATGCGGGCGTGAACTACAATGACCTGCAGAACGACGTGCGCAAGACGCTGGCGCTGAACCTCTTGGAGAACAAGACGTTGGCCCTGAGCCAAATCGCCTTTTCGCTCGGCTACTCCGAAGTCAGCGCGTTCAATCACGCCTTCCGGCGTTGGGTCGGCCAATCGCCGGGCGATTATCGTCGACTACGCGCAGTTCAATTCAAATCCGCCGAAGCGAGGAAGTCGGAGCAGCCCGCTCAGGGATCGATTGAATGACGCACCCGTTGATCTGGCAACGATCGTGGCGTC
>Ga0153954_1000498_pt1 | contig 30685 bp, 28 predicted proteins | sample TSFL038MetaG_FD_102277 | JGI IMG/M metagenome (GOLD analysis project Ga0153954, IMG submission 102277) | Attine ant fungus gardens microbial communities from Florida, USA - TSFL038 MetaG | ecosystem: Host-associated > Fungi > Mycelium > Unclassified | place: USA: Florida, Wekiwa Springs State... | reverse complement strand
GCCAAGGCAGGAATACACCATGGCGGGATTTGCGGACGATATTGCCTGGCAGTGCGCCGAGCTCGGGCTGCAGCGGCCCGTCGTGATCGGACATAGCCTGGGCGGCGCGATCTCGCTCGAACTGTGCGGACGCCATCCGGAATTGGCATCGGCCCTCGTCATGATCGATTCGATCGTGATGGGCCGCGAGGAGATGCGCCATGCGCCGGCGGTCGCCCAGCTCCTGCAGGGGATCGGCGGTCCGGACTACCTCGCCGTATCGCGGGCAAATGCATGGGAGATCGGCTGCGACTATGACCATCCCGCGCGGCGCAAGGCGATCTTCGACGAATACATCCTGCCGCCTTGCGAGAGCACACCCCAGCACGTGGCCTTCTCCGCCATCAAGAACGCCTTCGACCACGATCCGGAGCCCGCAGCCAAAGCCTGCCGCATTCCCATGGCCTATATTTCCGCCGATGTGCCGCTGATCAACATGGCGCGCGATCTCGACCGCCTCAAGCAGCTCTGTCCGCAGCTCGTCGTCGCCAAGACGCTGCTGTCGGGCCATTTCAACACCATCGAGGTCGCCGACCAGGTCAACGCCATGATCGAGCGCTTCCTCGCCGTGGGGCTCGGAGGCGATCGCGCTTGAATACGTCCCGGCGACAAAGCCGGGCCATGCGCACTTCCCGGTTGCAAATGGTGCGCGGAACGGCATGCTCGGGCTCCCATGTCCGCCAAGCCGACCGAGTCCGGAAAGCCGCCCGTATCCGACGAGGAGCCGCACTATCACGGCCATCGCGAGCGTCTGCGCAAGCGCTTCCACAGCGCGGGACCCGACGCGCTCAGCGACTATGAGCTGCTGGAGATGGCGCTGTTCGCAGCCATCCCGCGCCGCGACACCAAGCCGCTGGCCAAGGCGCTGCTGAAGAAATTCGGCTCGTTCGCGGAAGTGGTGCATGCGCCCGAAGCGCGGCTGCGCGAAGTCGACGGCATCAAGGATGCGTCCGTCAACCAGCTCAAGCTGATCGCCGCGGCCGCCAGCCGGATCGCCAAGGGCGAGATCAAGCGCGGCCTTGCGCTGTCGTCCTGGAACGAGGTGATCGACTATTGCCGCTCCAGCATGGCCTTCGCCGACAAGGAGCAATTCCGCCTGCTCTTCCTCGACAAGCGCAACCAGCTCATCGCCGACGAAGTGCAGCAGATCGGCACCGTCGACCACACCCCGGTCTATCCGCGCGAAGTGATCAAGCGGGCGCTGGAATTATCCGCAACCGCACTGATTCTCATCCACAATCACCCCTCCGGCGACCCGACACCATCGCAAGCCGACATCCGGATGACCAAGGCGATCATCGACATCGCCGCACCGCTCGGGATTTCCGTTCACGACCACATCATCGTCGGCAAGAGCGGGCACACGAGCTTGAAAGGCATGCGGCTGATCTGAGCTTCAAAAGCTGAAAGGCGCCGCATGGGCGCCTCTCATGGCAGTCGGTAGCTGCCGGGCTGTGCTAATAGCAATAGCGAGGATGGACGTGCAGCCACGCCCCATCGGGGCGCTGGATCCAGCAGCCATTGTTGTACCAGTAATAGCCGCCACGGCGCCGGTCGCCTTCGCTGGCGATGGCGGCTCCCGTCCCCGCTCCGAGCACGGCCCCGATCGCGGCACCACGACCACCCCCGATCGCGCCGCCGACGATGGCTCCCGCCGCTCCGCCGAAGATGGCGCCGCCCAGCGTATTCTGGGCCATAGCCTCATGAGCCGGCACCGCGAAGGCAAGGCCCAGCACAGCCGCAATCCCAAGCTTCCGAATCATTCCGGCATCCTCCCTTGGCAATCGTCCTGTGACGCTTGTTCGCACTGGCGTTCGTAGAGGTCAATGACTTGATCCGCCGATGTCGGCAGCCTGAGGCGGTTTGAACCGGCCGTATTTTCGCCGCAACTCATGCACATCGGCGCTGCCGCCGATCATACCAAATGCCGTGCCGCGGCCTCGGCGCGGCGCTTCAACATCTCCCGTTCGCGCGTATTGGCCGTCAGCCCCGCCGCCCTCTCGAATGCCATGCGCGCTTCGCCGTGGCGACCAAGCCGCTCCAGGAAATCGCCACGCACCGTCGGCAACAAATGATAGCCTTTCAAGGCAGGCTCATCGGCGAGCCGATCGACGAGGGCCAGTCCGGCCGCCGGTCCATCGGCCATGCCGATGGCCACCGCACGATTGAGCTCGATGACGGGCGAGCGGATCAGCGCCGCGAGTTCATCATAGAGGGTGGCGATCGCGCGCCAATTGGTGTCCTCCGCCCGGCTCGCCCGCGCATGACAGGCGACGATGGCTGCCTGCAACGCGTAGAAGCCGCCGGCGCCGCCAAGCTCCTGCGCCCTGGCCAATGCGCGCAGGCCGCGGCTGATCTGCAGCAGATCCCACAGCGCGCGGTCCTGATCCATCAACAGCACAGGATCGCCTTGCGCATCCGTGCGGGCCGCGCCGCGCGAGGCGTTCAGCTCCATCAGCGCCAGCAGGCCATGTATCTCCGGCTCCTGCGGCGCAATCGCGATCAACATCCGTCCGAGGCGCAGCGCCTCGTTGCAAAGCTGCGGCCGCAGCCATTCATCGCCACGCGCCGCGGTGTAACCTTCGTTGAAAACCAGATAGACCACCTCCAGCACCGAGGCGAGGCGCTCCGAAAGTTCTTCGCCGCGCGGCGTCTCGTAAGCAAGGCCGGACTCCGACAGCGTGCGCTTGGCGCGCACGATGCGCTGGGCGACGGTCGCCTCGGGGATCAGGAAGGCGCGGGCGATCTCTTCGGTGGTCAACCCGCAAATCATGCGCAGCGCCAGCGCGGCGCGCGCCTCGCGCGACAGGCGCGGATGACAGGCGGTGAAGACGAGCCGCAGCAACTCGTCGCCGAATTCGTCGTCCAGCGCAGAATCGAAATCGGGCATGGCCTCTTGTTCCCGCTCCAGCTCGTTGAGGAGAACGCCATGCTTGCGTGCGAGCATCCGGCTACGACGCAGATGATCGAGCGCCCGCCGCTTCGCGGTCGCCATCAGCCACGCGCCCGGATTTTCGGGCACGCCGGTCGCAGACCAGTGCTCCAGCGCCGCCACCAGCGCATCCTGGGTCAAATCCTCCGCGAGCGGCACATCGCGCAGCATTCTCGCGAGGCTGGTGATCAGCCTCGGCTGCTCGATACGCCATATCGCGAGAATGGTGCGATGGAGGTCGCCGGCGGTCATCGCCGCTGGCGCGCTATTGACACGGCGGCGACGACATGAAGGCGCGGACCTCGCAAGTACCTTCCCACTCCGGCATATGATCGAGATGGAGCTGCATGAATTCTCGCGCCATCGCGACCGCCTCCTCCTTGTCGCGCAGCTCGAAGATCGCGTAGCCGCCGATCACTTCCTTGGCCTCCACGAACGGCCCGTCAATGACGCTGAGCGCCTTGTCGGATATTTTCACCCGCGCACCAGTGGCGACCGGCATCAGTCCGCCATTGTCGATCATCCGGCCGGCCTTGATCTCGCGCTCGCTGATCTTTTGGATCGCCCCCATCAGGGCCGGGTTCGGCATCATATGGCCTTTGGGCGAGGTCACGATGTACATGAAACGCATGGCTCGAGGTCTCCTGTTGTGGCGAGAAGCGGCCGGATCGGCCGCCCAACTCTCGCTCATTCGAAACGACGAACCAATCAGGGGCGGATCGACAGGGTTCGGGAAAAAATTTCGCCGATGGGCAGCCCGGCCCCGGTTACCTCCGCTGCCCGGTGGACGGCGGGGCGGACGGGAAGTTTACCGGTCAGGGTGCGACCCAGCGCTGCACGGCTTCGGCGGAATCGGCCGGCGTGGTATTGAAGCAGATGCTCGCACGCGGCGCGCGCCGGTGAACGAGATTGAGGATCTTTTCGAACAGCGGCAGACGCTCGCCAGGCTGCCGCAGCCCGGCACCGATCAGGACGCAGTCGAAGTTTTCCGAGCTCAGCGCCTTCGTCGTCACGGCCTCGGCGGTCTCACCGAGATCGATCAGGCAGCTTGTGACCTCGTAGCCGGCTTCACGCACACGATCGAGCTGGGCATCGATATAGTTCTGAAACATTTCCGCCGTGAATTGCGGCATCGCCGTGAAGTCGACGAATGCAGGATCGATGCCGATGGCGAGCACCTTCTTCGGCATTCCAATGACTCCGCTGCTTCAAGCAGCGCCAACGCGGCGGCCGACATTCGGTTCCGAAGACCGGCGGCAACTCACTGCCGCAGCATGATCAGGGGGTCCGCGCTGTCCGGCACCAGCCGCCATTGCGCGTTGTCGTCGGCCTCGAAGCGCCAGATCTCGCCGCTATTGGACATCAGCATGATCTGGCCACGCTCCAGCCGCCATTGCGTCGGCGCAAACGCCTCGACGGACGGATCGCATTTCGGTTTCAGAAACACCTGAAAATTGTCATTGCCGGCATCGGTGTTGGTGAGCGTCAGCCCGCAGATGGTGTTGCCATTGCCGCGGACCATCGCCCAGTCGCCGATCATCTGGTCCATCGATTTCGCGAGCGAGCGGGCGGCGGCCAGATTCTGCAGGATGTAAACGCCCTCGCCGGTGCGCACACCTTCGAGAATCCCGGACTCGACCTCGGTGAAATCGATCACCGCTTCGCCGCCTGCATCCTGCAGGCGGACGATATCGAGGCCTTTGATGTTCCAGCCGGTAATGTCCTTGGTGAAGGGCAACGCCGCGGCACAGCCCGGCTCGAGCTCGAGCTTCAACCCTTGGGGCGTCGAATCCGGCTTCAGCGTCACCACGCAGGTCTTGCTGCGCTCGGCGGTGGAAAGCTCCCACTGCCCGATCATGTCCTTTTTCAGCTCCGCAGCGTCCTGCGCGCGCGCCGGCGGCCCGATGAGAGAGAGCCCGGACAGCGCCAAAAACGCAAGCGAGAGATGAAGCTTCATGAGCTGGCCTTTGTCAGCTGGCCGTTATCAGTTGGCCTTTATCGGCGTCTCGGCAACCGGCGTCAGCGGCGGCTTCCCGGCGAACCAGGCCTTGAGATTGTCGACCACGAGCTGATCCATTGCGTTCCGGGTTACCACGGAAGCCGAACCGATATGTGGCAGCAAGACGACATTTTGCATGGACTTCAACTCGTCCGGCACGTTCGGCTCCTTGTCGAACACATCGAGGCCCGCGGCCAGGATCGTGCCGGACTTCAACGCTGCGACCAGCGCCGGCTCGTCGATCACGCTGCCGCGGGCGACATTGATGATGACGCCGCGCGGGCCGAGCGCCTTCATCACCTCGGCGTTGATCATCTTGTTGGTCGAGGCGCCGCCGGGAACGATCACCATCAGCGTGTCGACCGCTTTCGCCATCTCGATCAGATCGGGGTAGTGCTTGTAGGATACGCCGGAGGCGGGCTTGCGCGAATGATAGGAGACGGGCACGCGCGAGGCTTCGAGCCGTCGCGCGATCGCCTGGCCGATGCGGCCCATCCCGACAATGCCGATCTTGCGATCGCGCAGCGAGCCGACGCTGAGCGGATAGTTCTGGGTCTGCCACAGGCCCGAGCGGACATAGCGATCGGCCTTGATGAATTCGCGCAAAGTCGAGATCAGAAGCCCCATCGCGACGTCGGCAACCTCCTCGGTCAACACGTCGGGAGTGTTGGTGACCATGATGTTGTTGTCACGTGCATAGGCCGCGTCGACGTGGTCATAGCCAACGCCGAAACTGGAGACGATTTCGAGCTTCGGGAAACGCGCAAGCGAATCCTTGTTCGCCACCACGGTGTGGTAGGTGACGGCCATGCCGCGCATTTTCGCGATCGTCGCCGGGGTCAGTCGTTCGAGATCGGCCCGGGTTTCGGCGGCATGCACCACGAACTGGTCGGAAAAGCCATTTTCAAGGATCGGCCGCATCGGTCCATAGATCAGGAGATCGATCTTTTCGGAGGAGATATTTCCGGCCATCAGTTTTCCTTTCCGAGCGCACTTTCGTGCCAGCGTCGCAATGCGAGATGAGAAATTAGCGCCAGCAAGGCATAGATGACAATCCCGGCGAGCGAGAGCAGAAACAGCGCCGCGAACATGCGCGGTATGTTCAGGCGGTAGCCGGACTCGGCGATCCTGTAGGCAAGCCCGGAGCCGGCGCCCGCCGTGCCCGCCGCGATCTCGGCGACGACGGCACCGATCAGCGAAAGTCCGCCGGCGATGCGCAGTCCGCCGAGAATATAGGGCAGCGCCGCCGGCAATTTGAGGTAGCACAGCGTCTGCCAGCGTGAAGCGTGATAGAGCTGAAACAGGCCGGCGAGGTTGCGGTCGACCGAATTGAGCCCAAGCGTGGTGTTGGACAGGACCGGGAAAAATCCCACGATCCAGGCGCAGACGACCACGGCGGTCTGCTGCGGCAGATAGATCAGGAGCAGCGGCGCGATTGCGATCACCGGCGTGACCTGCAGGATCACCGCATAGGGGAAGAACGAATATTCCACCAGTTTCGAGAGATTGAAGATCAGCGCGAGCGCGATGCCGCCGATGCTGGCGGCGATAAATCCTTCCAGCGTGGTGAGCAACGTCGTCAGCAGCGATTGTGACAGTACGCCCCAATCGCTGACCAGCGTCGAGAGCACCGCCGAGGGCGCCGGCAGCACATAGGGCGGGATGCTGTAAAGCCGCACCACCAATTCCCAGGCCGCCGTCCCGGCGGCGGCGACAATGACGGGCAGGATGATCCGCAACGCCCTGGCCGCGCGCCGGTCGGACGCTGCCGCCCGGGTGGGAGCTTTGCCATTTTGCAATGCGCTCATAGCAAGGCCTGCCCGGAGTAGGACGGCGCCAGCGCCGCCGACACTTCTCGGCAATATTCGCCGTAGGCGGCCGATGTCCGAAACTCCTCGCCGCGCGGCTCCGGCGCATCGATGGCAATCTCGGCGCCGATGCGGCCCGGACGCCGCGTCATCACGACCACGCGCTGGGACAAATAGACCGACTCGAACACCGAATGGGTGACGAAGATGACGGTCTTGTTCAGATTGCGCCACAGCGTGAGCAGGTCGTTGTTGAGATGAAAGCGCGTGATCTCGTCGAGCGCGGCGAAGGGCTCGTCCATCAACAGGATGTCCGGATCGGTAACAAGCGCGCGCGCCAGCGAGACCCGCATCTTCATGCCGCCGGACAATTCGCGCGGATAGCTGTCGGCAAACTCGGCAAGCCCCACCCGCGTCAGCGCTTCCATGATGCGCGGCTCGGAATCGGCGGCCGGCACATGCGCCAGTTTCAGCGGCAGGCGGACGTTCTCGCGGACCGAAGCCCAGGGCATCAAGGTCGGCTCCTGGAACACGAAGCCGATGGCATGACTTGCTTGAATTCGGCTCGGTTGAATTTGCGCCGGCAGAGCCTGGCCGGGCTGCGACGCCCCCTCATGACGCGAAACCTGGACCTTCCCCGAGGTCGGTGCAGCGAGCCCCGCGATGATCCGCAGCGCGGTCGACTTGCCACAGCCCGACGGTCCGAGCAGAGAGACAAACTCGCCCTTGCGAACGCGCAGATCGAACGGTCCCAGCGCCATGACGCCATTGTCATAGACCTTGGTGACGTCGCGCAGGCTGACCGCCAGCCCCGCTGTAGTGAAATCGACCTCGGACAGAGCGGCTTCCGTCATCTATTGCTTCGGCCGCAGCTCGACGCCGACGGCCTTGTTGATGAAGCGCAGCGTATAGGACTTGCGATAGTCGAGATCGGACTTGACCAGGCCGGCCTTGACCATCTTCTCGAAGAAACTGGTGACGCGCTCGTCGCTCATGGCGCCGATGCCGTTCTTCAGGCTGTCACCGGAATCGACGATGCCATATTCCTTCATCTTGGCGACGGAATAGGCGAGCAGTTCGTCGGTCATCTCGGGATTGAGCTTCTTGATCATCGCGTTGCCCGCGGAATTGTCGCCGTAGATGTAGTGATACCAGCCAATGATCGAGGCATCGACGAAGCGCTGCACCAGGTCGGGCTTCTTCTCGATCATGTCCTGTCGCGTCTCGATCAGGGTGGAGTAGGTATTGAAACCGTAATCCGCCAGCAGCAGGACCCCCGGCTTGAAGCCGGCGGCCTTCTCGACCGCGAACGGCTCGGAGGTGACATAACCCTGCATCGCGCTCTGCGGGTTCGCGATGAAAGGCTGCGCGTTGAACGTATAGGGCCGGACATTCTTCTCGCTGAAGCCGTATTCCGACTTCAGCCATTGATAATAGCTGGTGATGCCTTCCTTGGAGACGAACAGCGTCAGCGGCTTCAGCTCCTCGAGTTTGGTGACCTTCGCCTCGGGGTGCGTCAGGAACACCTGTGGATCCTTCTGGAACATCGAGGCGACCGACACCACCGGAACGTTATTGGCAACCGCGTCGAACGACATCAGCGTGTTCGCGGTCATGAAGAAATCGATCTTGCCGGCGAGCAGGAGCATGCGGTTGTTGTCGTTCGGGCCGCCCGGCACGATAGTGACGTCGAGGCCGTATTTCTTGTAGGTGCCGTCGGCAACCGCCTGGAAGAAGCCGCCATGCTCGCCCTCGGCGACCCAGTTGGTTCCAAACGAAACCTTGTCGAGCTTGCCCACCGCCGCGTTGTCCTGACCCGCCTTGTCCTGGCTTGCCTTGTCTTGTGCCAGCCCCGGCGCGACGGCCAAAAAGACCGCGAGCAGGCCCGCTGTTAACGCTCGCAGCCGATGCGCCGTCTTCATGATTGGACTCCGTCGTTCATTCTGGCCCATGATAGGCAATGGCCACCTTAACTAACCCGCAAATGGCCTGAAAGAAACACCTCGCGCAATGAGTTCATCCCTTCCCGCCCGTGACTGGACCGAGATCGACTGGGCGAGCGTCGACGCCACGGCGGCCGCACGCTGGATCGCGGTGTTGCCACTCGCGGCGACCGAGCAACACGGCCCGCATCTGCCGCTTGCCACCGACGTGATGATCGGCGAGGCCTATCTCGCACGCGTGCAAGCGCTCCTGCCTGATGCGCTTCCCGTGACCTTCCTTCCGATCCAGCCGATCGGCATCTCCACCGAACATATCGATTTCCCGGGGACGCTGACGCTGTCCACTGAAGCCGCGTTGAAGGAATGGATGACGCTGGGCGAGCGCGTTGCGCGTGCGGGGGTGAGGAAGCTCGTCATGGTCACGAGCCATGGCGGCAACAGCGCGGCGATGATGCTGGTGGCGCAGGATTTGCGCGCCTATCACGGGCTGCTCGCCGTCACCACGTCGTGGTCGCGCTTCGGCGTGCCCGAGGGATTGTTTCCGCAAGAGGAATTGCGTCACGGCATTCATGGCGGCGCGGTCGAGACCTCGATCATGCTGGCGAAATATCCGCAAGCCGTGCGGCGCGAGGCGATCGCCGATTTTCGCTCCACGAGCGTCGCGATGGAGACGACATATCGCTGGCTCTCCACGCAGCGTCCCGCACCCTTCGCGTGGCAGGCGCAGGATCTGAATGAAAGCGGCGCTGTCGGCAACGCGATGCTCGCATCGGCGGAGAAGGGCGAGCGCCTGCTCGAGCACGGCGCGCGGAGGTTCATCGAATTGCTCGAGGACGTCGATAAATTCGATGTGAGCGCATTGTCGCGCGGCCCGAAGAAGGAACTCCAGCCGCCCCGTTAACCCATTGGTATCGCGGATCGAATCCGAATTACCAAAATTTCACGACCGACTTCCGAACCGGAACAGACATGCCTTCGTCCAACGGGGCAGATGCGGGCCATAACGGACCGCCTAGAACCCGGATGGAGTTTTTCCATGTCGATCAAGACCAAGATTGCCGCCCTCGCTGTCGCCGCCCTCGCCGCCACCGGCAGCATGGTTTCCACCACCACGTCCGCTGAAGCCCATGGCTTCCACCACGGCTGGGGCATCGGCGCGGGCCTCGTCGGCGCCGCCATCGTCGGCAGCGCGATCGCCGCCACCGCGCCCTATCCCGCCTACGGCTATCGTTGCGGCTGGGTCCGCCGGTACGACGCGTTCGGCCGCTACGTCGGCCGCGTCAACACCTGCTACTGATCGACTTGACCGGTCTGACGCGTTTTTCCTGACGCGAACCGGTCTCCACTTCGCTCGAAAACGTTTTTGAACCTTGGATCCCGTGTTCGGCACGGGGCCTCATCCACCCCGTGTCGTAAACCGACCCGCCCGGCAGTCCCTCCGGGCGGGTCACCTGTTTCAGACGAAAGCCGCCCTCACAAATATTTTGCGATCAGCTTGAAATCGCGCAGCAGCGCATGCGCCTTGGCGCCCGAGGCCTGGAGGCTGTGGCTGAAATGATCGTGGATCAGCGCCTTCTTGGCATTCTCAATGGCGCCTTCGACGGCCTGCAATTGCTGGGCGATCTGCGCACACGGCCGCCCCTGTTCAATCATTGCTATGATGGTCTCCAGATGGCCGTTGGCGCGCTTCAAACGTTTGGCGATGGCGGCATGGGGGTGGTCCGGCATTGTCATCTCCTATCCTCCCTGGAGGATAGCGGCCATCCTCCCCGGAGGATAGCATTTTGAGCTTGACTCGCTCTTCGCACGGGCCTATCGCCTCGATCGCGCATCCGTTGGGCGACCGCCCGGGAAGCGCCATTCACCACTGAACGAAAGAACCATGGGCAGTACCCCCTGTGGCAACGCCATTCCGGACAGCGGACCGGCGTTGTCGACCACATCGAGAGTGGCCGCGCCGGCGAGAGCCGTGTGGGCGTTGATGGTCGCGCTGCGCTGACCGCCCTTCGCTCACGCTTCCGCTCGCGCAAAGCCGCGGAAATGGAGGCGAGCGATGTTCGAGAAAATCGCAAAATTCCGTTTGCTTGGAGCACGGCGCATGGCGCCGGAGCCGAGCCAGATCGTGCCTGCCAATGACAACCTGCTCGGGGGCGGCCGGCCGGGCCGGCATCGGCCGTCCCTGGTGTGCCGCTGGACCTTTGACCAAGGACCCAGGTGCCACTGGGAAGTTGTCGGCGAGCACGCAACAAACCCGCTCCTGACGGACCAGCCGCCGGAGGCGGTCTCATTCACACAACCGTCTTCGTGCTGTCGTACGACGGACGGGACGCCGCGGCGGACCACCGAGGGAGGCCGGCTTCGACCGTCCCGAATCTGTTGCAGGCGCGTCACTAGCGGACAGGAATCGGTGGCGGGCGGCGACAGCCATATTGCAATTGCAAGTCATTCGCAATTACAGTGGACGTGATTTCAATGGCTTGGACCGGAGAGCTGGAATCCTCGCAAACCTTGTTGAAAGGCTCTGTCGAGGGTCGTTCCGCAATTCCCTAGGGTGGAAGCGCGCCGGAAAATCAGGTCATGAGAGTAGCGAGCGGAATGCTCCCACGCGGATGAAGCCTGCCCGATGAACCGCCTCCTCCGACCATGGAAGTACACATCCGCGGGCATCGGGCTCGGCATGCTCGCGCTTGCCGATCCCGCACTGGCCGCGGACCTGCCGGTGAAGGCGCCGGCGATGCGGGCAGTGTACGACTGGACCGGTTTTTATGTGGGCGGCCATTTCGGCTATGGCGGGGGCAGCTTCGGTCCCGGCACGAATCCGCTGCCCGAAGAAGGCGCCTTCCTGCCGCACAGCGTGACCGGCCTCATCGGCGGCTATCAGATGGGCTACAATCGCGAGCTCGCCAACCGCGTCGTGCTCGGCGTCGAGGCGGACTCGACCTTCACGAGCCCAACCGACGAGCCGGCACTTGCGAGGATGCCGCCAGCCCCTTTCAACACCACGCTCGACTATATCGGCACCGTGCGCGGCCGGATCGGCTACGCGTTCGGTAGCGTCATGCCCTATGTCACCGGCGGCTTTGCCTGGGGACACACCCATGCCGACATCAATGACGGCAGCGGCGCGATCATCGGACACTATCAGCCCGGCTGGACCGCGGGCCTCGGCGTCGAATTTGCCGTGAGCGGCAATTGGAGCGCCAAGGTCGAATATGACTATGTCGGCCTGTCGCACCAATTCTACGATCTGAGCAGCTTCGGTCTGTCCAATGTCAACGTTGATCCGCGCATTCATCTCGCCAAGATCGGGCTGAACTATCACTTCGGCGACACGCCGTGGAATGCGCCGGTTTCCGCAAAGCCGCTGCTGCCGGAATCGGACGTCTGGAACGTCCATGCGCAGACGACATTCCTGCCGCAGGGCTATGGGCCTATCCACTCGCCCTATGCCGGTCCCGACAGCCTTCCCGGAGGCGGACAGCTTCAGGCGACCTGGACCAGCACCGCATTCCTCGGCGTCAGGCTGTGGGAGGGCGGCGAGTTCTATTTCGATCCCGAACTGGCGCAGGGCTTCGGCCTCAACGGCACGCTCGGCGTCGCCGGTTTTCCGAATGGCGAGGCCCAGAAGGCCGGGGCCGCGTTCCCGAAAATCCGCGCCCAGCGCTACTACATCAAGCAGACCTTCGGCCTCGGCGGTGAACAGGAAGCCGTCGACGACGGACCGAACCAGCTCGCGGGCAAGCGCGACATCGATCGCGTCACGGTCATCCTCGGACGTTTCGCGGTCGGCGACTTCTTCGACAACAACGTCTACGCACACGATCCGCGCGCCGATTTCATGAACTGGGCGATGTGGGCCTCGGCCGCCTATGACTTTCCCGCCGACCTACCGGGCTTTACCCGCGGCGCCATCGTCGAGCTCAACCGCAAGGATTGGGCCGTGCGCGCCGGACTGTTCGAAGTACCGGCCCAGCCCAACAGCAACGTGCTGACCTTCAAAGGCCAGGGCGCCGTCGTCGAATTCGAGGGCCGCTACAACATCGCCGAACAGCCGGGCAAAATACGGCTGGGCGCGTTCGACAACCAGGGCAATACCGGCAATTACAGCGAGGCGCTGGCAATCGTGAATGCCGATCCCGCGCTCGATATCAATACGGTCATGGCCAGCATCCGGCACGACAACCAGAAATACGGTTTCTACGCCAATCTCGAGCAGCAGATCGTCCAGGACGTCGGCCTGTTCGCGCGCGCAAGCTGGAACGACGGCTCCAACGAAATCCTGTCCTTCACCGACGTCGACCGCAGCCTCTCCGGCGGGCTTTCCGTCAAGGGCAGCTTCTGGGGCCGTCCGGACGACACGGTCGGCATCGGCGGCGCCGTCAACGGCCTTTCCGACTCCCATCGCGCGTTTCTGGCCGCCGGCGGCCTTGGCCTTCTGATCGGCGACGGCCGGCTCAACTACAGCCCCGAGCGGATCTTCGAAACCTACTACGCCTACTCCGTTCGAAAGGGCGTCACGCTCACGGCCGACTATCAGTTGATCACAAATCCCGCCTATAACGCCGACCGCGGGCCGGTCTCGGTCTTCTCCGGCCGGCTCCACGGTGAATTCTAGCAACAAGACGCGTTCATGGATTTCAGGATCATTCGGGTGCCGGCGCTGGAGCAGGCGCTCCGGCCGAACATTTGGGACGTGGTCGCGCTGATCCTCGTGATCGGCGCCATGGTGCTGATCGTCTATGGCGGCGAGCAGACCACCCAGCCCTTGTCGTCGCTCGATGCCGCCCCGTTGTCGCTGGATCCCGGCAACCTGCCGTTCTACGCGCTGCGGACGACGCTGCGGATGCTGCTCGCCATCATCTGCTCGCTCATCTTCACCTTCATCTATGCCGCGCTCGCCGCCAAGAGCCGCCGCGCCGAGATGGTGCTGATCCCCCTCCTCGACATCCTGCAATCGGTGCCGATCCTGGGCTTTCTCACCTTCACCGTCGTGTTCTTCATGAACCTGTTTCCCGGCAATGTGCTGGGCGCCGAGTTCGCCTGCGTGTTCGCGATCTTCACCAGCCAGGCCTGGAACATGACCTTCAGCATGTACCAGTCGATGCGCAACGTGCCGAGGGATCTGGAGGAGGCGACGCAGAGCTTTCACCTCTCGGGCTGGCAGCGCTTCTGGCGGCTCGACGTGCCGTTCGCGATGCCCGGCCTGATCTGGAACGCGATGATGTCGATGTCCGGCGGCTGGTTCTTCGTGGTGGCTTCGGAGGCGATCACCGTCGGCAACACCACGGTGACCTTGCCCGGCATCGGCTCCTACGTGGCGCTCGGCATCGAGAAGCAGAACCTCCCGGCGATCGGCTACGCCATCCTGACCATGCTGCTCGTCATCATCGCCTACGACCAATTCCTGTTTCGTCCCATCGTCGCCTGGGCCGACAAATTCCGCTTCGAGCAGACCGCATCCGGCAACCCGCCGACCTCCTGGATGCTCGATCTGTTTCGCCGTACCCGCGCGCTGCGCGCCCTGACCCTGCCCTTCTCGGCGCTGAACCGCACCTTCTCGAACCTGCGCATCAATTTGCCGATGAATTTTCGGCCGGCGAGCCCGAGCAGCCCGCCCTCGCGCCTATTGGATGCGATCTGGTTCGCCCTCATCGCCGTCGGCACGGGATACGCCGGCTTTCGCGCCTATCAATATCTGTCGGCAAGCCTGGGCCTTTCGGATGTGCTGGCCGCGATCGGCTACGGCCTGATCACCTTGGCCCGCGTCGTGGTGCTGATCGCGCTGGCAACGCTGGTCTGGGTGCCGGTCGGGGTCTGGATCGGACTGCGTCCAAAACTCGCCGAGCGCATCCAGCCGCTGGCGCAGTTTCTGGCCGCCTTTCCTGCCAACCTCGCCTTCCCTGTGTTTGTTTCGCTGATCGTCCATTACGGCTTGAACGCCAACATCTGGCTGAGCCCGCTGATGATCCTGGGCACGCAGTGGTACATCCTGTTCAACGTGATCGCGGGCGCCAGCGCCTTCCCGACCGATCTGCGCGAAGCTGCCTCGAGCCTTCATCTCGAAGGCTGGCGCTGGTGGATCAAGGCCGTGCTGCCCGGCATCTTCCCGTACTACATCACCGGCGCCATCACCGCCTCGGGCGGCTCCTGGAACGCCTCGATCGTCGCCGAGGTCGCAAGCTGGGGCAACACCCACCTGACGGCGATGGGACTCGGTGCCTATATCGCCAAGGCCACGGAAGCCGGTGACTTCCCGCGCGTCGTGCTCGGCATCGCCGTGATGTGCATCCTGGTGACGCTGTTCAATCGCCTCCTGTGGCGCCCGCTCTATGCCTTCGGCGAGCGCCGCCTGCGTCTCGGCTAAGGGAGTAATTCATGCTCGACCAGACCAACAAGGCCAAGCTCATCGATTTTCGCGCCGTCTGCCGCTCGTTTCCGAAAGGGAGCGGCGAGGATTTGCTGGTGCTGGAAAAGGTCGACCTGACCATCCATTCCGGCGAGATCGTCGGCCTGCTCGGCCGCTCCGGCTCGGGCAAGTCGACGCTGCTCCGGATCATCGCAGGCCTGATTGCGCCGTCGTCGGGCGACGCCAAATGCCGTGGCGAAATCATCGACGGGCCGCCAAACGGCGTCGCCATGGTGTTTCAGTCCTTTGCGCTGTTTCCCTGGCTCACGGTGCTGCAAAACGTCGAGCTGGGTCTCGAGGCGCTTGGCGTCGACGCCGCCGAGCGACGCAAGCGCGCGCTGGCCGCGATCGACCTGATCGGCCTCGACGGTTTCGAATCCGCCTATCCGAAGGAGCTTTCCGGCGGCATGCGCCAACGCGTCGGCTTTGCGCGAGCGCTCGTCGTACATCCCGACCTGCTGTTGATGGACGAGCCGTTCTCCGCGCTCGACGTGCTGACCGCCGAGACGCTGCGCACCGACCTGGTCGATCTCTGGATCGAGGGCCGCCTGCCGATCAAATCGGTGCTGATGGTCACGCACAACATCGAGGAAGCGGTGCTGATGTGCGACCGTGTGCTGGTATTCTCCTCGAATCCGGGCCGCGTGGCGGCGGAGTTCAAGATCGATCTGCCGCATCCCCGCAACCGCCTCGATCTGGCTTTCCGGCAGCTGGTCGACACGCTGTATGCGCGCATGACGCAGCGACCGGAACCGAAGGCGCCGCCGATCGGAAGCATCCCTGGCGGCGGTGTCGGCATGGTCCTCGATCACGTCTCCTCCAACGTGCTGTCCGGCCTGATCGAGACGCTGGCGGGGGGACCCTATAACGGACATGCCGACCTGCCGGTGCTTGCCGGCCAGCTGCAGCTCGAAGCCGATGAAATCCTGCATCTCGGCGAAACCCTGCAGCTGTTGCGGTTCGCCCAGCTCAGCGAAGGCGATCTCGTGCTGACCGATGCCGGAATGCGCTTCGCCCATCTGGAAACCGACGCACGCAAGAAGATGTTCGCCCAGCATCTGATCGACTATGTCCCGGTCATGGGGCTGATCAAGCGCGTGCTCGACGAACGGCCGTCGCACACCGCGCCAGCCGCACGCTTCCGCAACGAGCTCGAGGACTACATGTCGGAGGACTACGCCGACGAGACCTTGAAGACCATCGTCTCCTGGGGCCGCTATGCCGAGCTGTTCGCCTATGACGAGCAGTCGGAAACGTTCAGCCTGGAAAATCCCGGCTGAGCCGGCGAGATCGCCGGGTTCCAGCGGCTGCGGCAATTTGGCCGATGGCCCCAGGAATCGGCCCGACCGTGCATATATGGCAATGAGGCCGGCGATGCCCGCCCCTCCTCGTTCATGCACCCGCGAATGCTCTGGCTCGAACTCTCTATCATTATCCTCCTGATCGTCATCAACGGACTGCTTTCGATGTCCGAGCTGGCGGTGGTTTCATCGCGCCCTGCCCGGCTCGCGCTGCTCGCCGGCAAGGGCGTACGCGGCGCGGAGCGCGCGCAGGCACTGGCCTCCAATCCGGGAAAGTTTCTGTCGACCGTCCAGATCGGCATCACGCTGATCGGCATCCTGTCGGGCGCGTTTTCGGGCGCGACGCTCGGCCAGCGCCTGACACAATGGCTGCTCGGGTTCGGCCTGTCGGCGTCGGTCGCGGACGTGGCCGGCGTCGGCATCGTCGTCACCATCATTACGTATGCAACGCTGATCGTCGGCGAGCTCGTACCCAAGCAGGTCGCGCTCCGCGATCCCGAAAGCATCGCGGTCAAGGTCGCCCCGGCAATGGACTGGCTTGCCAGGCTCTCGCTGCCGCTGGTCGTGCTGCTCGACCTCTCCGGCAAGCTCATTCTCTCGCTGCTCGGACGAAGCGGCAGTGCCGGGGAGAAGATCTCGGAAGACGAGATTCATCATCTGGTGAACGAAGCCGAAAATGCCGGCGTGCTCGAACCCGGCGAAAAGGAGATGATCGTGGGCGTGATGCGGCTCGGCGACCGCCCGGTGGGCGCGGTCATGACGCCACGTACCGACGTCGACGAGATCGACCTGAACGATGATCCATCGAGAATTCGCGACATCGTTTCGAAGAGCCCGCACTCGCGCTTCCCCGTCTCGGATGGCGACCGCGGCCGTCCGATCGGCGTCTTGCAGGCCAAGGACCTGCTCGTCGCCTATATGCACGAGCGCGCGCCCGACCTAAAAACCCTGGTGCGCGAAGCGCCCATCATTCCGGCCTCGGCCGACGCCCGCGACGTGCTCGCCATCCTGAAGGCCGCGCCCGTCCATATCGGCCTGGTGCACGACGAGTACGGCGCGTTCGAAGGCGTGGTCACGGCGGCCGATATTCTGGAATCCATCGTCGGCGCGTTTCACTCCGAGGAGGGCCCGCCGGAGCCCGCGGCCGTGCGGCGCGCCGACGGCTCGCTCTTGATCTCCGGCTGGATGCCGGTGGACGAACTCGGCGATCTCCTGTCGATTTCCTTGTCCCCACAGCACCGCTTTCACACGGTCGCGGGACTGGTGCTGCAGCACTTCAACGCGCTGCCCAATGTCGGCGATACGTTCGACCTCGAGGATTGGAAGATCGAGGTGGTGGACCTCGACGGCCGGCGGATCGACAAGATATTGGCGAGCCGGCGCGAAGCAGCCGCTCGTTGAGCCACCACGGTCGCTTGGCCTACGACGTCGCGATGGTCACATCACCGGCTGGAACGAATTCGCGCGCGCCATCGCCCAGGCGTCGACATAACGCGGGTCACTGGTGCCATCGATCAATTCGCCCGGACGCAGCGCCGGGTAGAGCTTTGCGAAGGAGCAGACCTCCGTGGTCGAGTTGCGCTGCGAGAAGTGGATCGGCCGCAGCTCTTGCGGATGTTCGAGGCCGGCGGCGCCGAGCAGTTCGGCCAGCGCATGCAGCGTGTTGTGGTGATAATTGTAAACGCGATCGATCTTGTGCGGCACGTAGAGCGCGCGGTTGCGGATCGGGTCCTGCGTGGTGACCCCGGTCGGGCAGCGGTCGGTGTGACAGCTCAACGACTGGATGCAGCCCAGCGCGAACATGAAGCCCCGCGCCGAATTGCACCAGTCGGCGCCGATCGCCATCGCACGCGCCATGTCGAAAGCGGTCGCGACCTTGCCGGAGGCCCCGATCTTGATGCGGTCGCGCGCCTTGATGCCGACCAGCGCGTTATGGACAAAATTGACACCCTCGCGCATCGGCATGCCGAGATGGTCCATGAACTCGAGCGGCGCCGCTCCGGTGCCGCCTTCATTGCCATCGACGACAATGAAGTCGGGATAGATGCCGGTCTCCAGCATCGCCTTGCAGATCGACAGGAACTCCCAGGGATGGCCGATGCACATCTTGAAGCCGGCCGGCTTGCCGCCCGACAGCTTTCGCATGTTGTCGACGAATTGCATCATCTCGATGGGCGTCGAGAAGGCGCGATGCGACGCCGGCGAGATGCAGTCCTCGCCCATGGCGACGCCCCTGATCTTGGAGATCTCCTGGGAGACTTTTGCCGCCGGCAGCACACCGCCATGTCCGGGCTTGGCACCCTGGCTGATCTTGAGCTCGACCATCTTGATCTGGTCCTGCGCCGCGACGCGCGCGAACTCGTCCGGGTTGAAGGTGCCGTCGCGGTTACGGCAGCCGAAATAGCCGGAGCCGATTTCCCAGATGATGTCGCCGCCCATCTCCGCGTGATAAGGACTGAAGCCGCCCTCGCCGGTATCATGGGCGAAGCCGCCCTTCTTCGCCCCGGCATTGAGCGCGCGCACGGCGTTCGGGCTCAACGCGCCGAAGCTCATCGCCGAGATGTTGAAGACCGAAGCCGAATACGGCCTGGGACAATCGGGGCCGCCGATGGTGATGCGGAATTTCTCGCTGGAGCTGGACTTCGGGGCCACCGAGTGATGCATCCACTCATAGCCCTCGCGATAGACGTCCTCCTGCGTGCCGAACGGCCGCTTGTCGAGCACCATCTTGGCGCGCTGATAGACCACCGCGCGGGTGTCGCGGGAGAACGGCATGCCGTCCTTCTCGCTCTCGAAGAAATATTGCCGCATCTCGGGGCGGATTTCCTCGAGCAGGAAGCGCATATGGGCCGCAATCGGATAGTTGCGCAAAACCGCGTGGCTCTTCTGGAGCAGATCGCGGACGCCGAGCAGAGTGAGGCCCCCGAAGATCAGGAGCGGAATGAGGACGACGTCGAACGCCTTGGGATTGTGATCGAAGAGGCCGATGCCGAGCAGCAGGGCCGTCACGACGGCGCAAATCGTGAGCACGATGAAGCGTGGCGAGAACGGAAGCAGCAGCGTTTCCATGGCATCCCTCCGCAGATTCCGCGGGGCTGAATGTTGTCGGCGAGCCGGTCGAACGACCGGACCTTGTTCGGCAAGCTATATCGCCGACCGGTCGTGGATATGACAAGTCAGCGTATCGAATCCGGCGGCGTGAAATCAATCGGTCCGATGGACAGGGACTCTTTGTGCGGTGCAGCGTACCCAAAATGGATTGCCAGAATGGATCAATGGTCGTGCGGCCTGAGCTCGTGTGGAATCTCGCTCTGCTGCAGGCCGCCACCGGCGATCCACGCATCGGTGCTCAACCGGGCGCGCTCGATATGCTCGGCGGTTCGCGAGAAATCATAGGGCGAGCCGACCAGCGGACACAACGGCGGCACCACGAAATATTCGATGCCGGGGCTCAGATTCTCCAGCTCGTTCACCAATTGCCGGGCGATCAGGAGCGTCAGCGCGTGCAGAGCATTGGCCACGGCGCCGACCGGGGGCGCCTCATTGGCGCAGGCGTGTCCGGTCGGCAGGATGATCAGGCGTCGCGCGCCCTTCTTGACCGCGATCCTTACCGGGGTATTCGAGGAGACCGCGCCATCGGCGAGGTAATAGTTCCCATAGTGCACGGGCGAGAACGCGCCCGGGATCGCGGTGGAGGCCACGATCGCTTCGGCGGCGGGGCCTTTCGAGAACACCACGCTCTCGCCGGTGATGATGTCGGTGGTGACGATGTGCACCGGAAGCTTGGCTTCCTCCAGGTTGCGATAGGGGATGTCATCGTCGATCAGTTTCCTGATCCCGTCATGGGAAATCAGGAAATCGCGCCGCCAGAGGAATCCCAGCAGCGTCCGCCAGTTCAGCGGAAACACGTCTTCGCGTTTCAGCCCGCGCCAGATAGTGGCGAGCCGCTCGACACCGCCGACCGTCGGATCGCTCGCATAGAACGCGCCATTCAGCGCACCGACGCTGGAGCCGACCACCATGTCGGCAGCGATGCCACGCCTGACGAGCGCATCCATCATGCCGACCTGGATCGCGCCAAAGCTACCGCCGCCCGCGAATACGAACGCGGTCTTGACGGGTTGCGGATCGGATGAGGACAAGTGCCAAATGCTCCCCTGTGGCGGCGCATCGCATAGCGCGCCGTCAAGGGAGGCTTATAGCAGCGGGAGAACGAGAGAGGCTACCACTCCCGTCGTCCCGGCCAAGCGAAGCGCGAGCCGGGACCCATAACCGCCGATGTTAGTCGGCGGCGCCGCTGGAGCGGCCACGCAGCATAACAACGGGCACCTGTGGCTATGGGTCCCCGCTTTCGCGAGGACGACGTCGGTGAAAATCACCGCTCCACGAAGGCCTTTTCGATCACGAAATGGCCGGGCGTGTTGCCGCTGCCTTCGATGAAGCTGCGAGCTTCGAACATCTGCTTCAGCTCCTCCAGCATCCCGGGGCTGCCGCACATCATGATGCGGTCGGTCTCGATATCGAGCGGGCCCTGATGCAGATCGCCAAAGAGCTGGTTGGAGGTGATGAGGTCGGTGATGCGGCCGCGGTTGCGGAACGGCTCGCGCGTCACGGTCGGATAATAAAGCAGCTTCTCCGACAGAAGCGGGCCGAACAACTCGTCGTCGCGCAATTTGGCGACCAGTTGCTCGCCATAGGCGAGTTCGGAGACCTGGCGGCAGCCATGCACCAGCACGATGGTCTCGAAACGATCGTAGACGTCGGGATCCTTGATCAGGCTGGCGAAGGGCGCAAGGCCCGTGCCGGTCGAAAGCAAAAGCAGCCGCTTGCCCGGCAACAGATTGTCGGTGATCAGCGTACCGGTCGCCTTGCGGCCGACCAGGATGGTGTCGCCTTCGCGGATCTTCTGCAGCCGCGAGGTCAGCGGGCCGTCCTGCACCTTGATCGAGAAGAACTCAAGTTCCTCCTCATGATTGGCGCTGGCCATGCTGTAGGCGCGCAAGAGCGGACGGCCCTCGATCTCGAGACCGATCATGGCGAACTGGCCGTTCTGGAATCGAAAGCCGGTATCGCGGGTCGCGCGAAAACTGAACAGCGTGTCGGTCCAGTGCCGCACGGAAAGAACTTTCTCTCGATAGAACGCGCTCATGGCCTTTTATTTTTCCGATTGCAGGATTGATGGAAGGATCAGGTCGCCGCCTTCGCAACTGCAAGAAGCCCCTGATATTCCCCGAGATTTCGGGGTTTCATCTACGCGAATTTGGCAAATAATCAACCCGCGCGGACGCTCATTTAGAGGTGATCAAACGCATGTCGATTCATTGCGGTAAACGGTTCAACGCATGTTAATTCCCGCCCAAAATACGCAATTAACTTTCCGCATTGGACCTCCATGCAGCACATAATTCCGTGCCCGACATCACAGACCGCCGATGCCTGAGAGCCAGCGCATCTTCGTAGACGCGATCCTCCGTTATTGCAGGGCTCACGGCATCCAGTGCGAGGTCAAATCGCAGGGCTGGCTGATTGTCATGACGCGCGGCGAACAGCGCCGCTTCGCCTTCGGCTACGATATCGGGCTGAACGGCGCGATGGCGCACCGGATCGCGAACGACAAGTCGGCGACGTCGGAGGTGCTGGCGCATTCCGGCATCGCCTGCATTCCGCATACGCTGTTTCTCAGCCCGAAACTCGGCAAGCAGATCGCGCCGGAGGGATCGCGGGATGCGATGCTCGGCTTGTTGTCGAACTATCCCAATGGATTGGTCGTCAAACCGAATGAGGGAACGTCGGGACGATTCGTCTTCAGGGTAAAGAACGCCGCTGAGCTCGAACACGCGGCGAAGGAAATCTTCTCCTCGCATCTCGGACTTGCGGCTTCGCCCTTTGTCGAGATCGCGGACGAAATCCGCGTGATCCTGCTCGATGGCACGTCGCTCGTGGTCTACAGCAAGCAGCGCGCCTCGGATTGGCGGCACAATCTCGATTTCGGCGCGCAGCCCATACTGCTGGAGCATGGCGAGGCACGCGACGCCTGCGTCGCCATCGCGACCAACGCTGCGAAAGCGATCGGCATCCGGTTTGCTGCCGTTGACATCGTGCGTGTCGAAGACAACTGGCAGGTGCTCGAAATCAATTCGGGCGTGATGATGGAGGCGCTGGGCAAGCTCCATCCGGAGCTGGTGTACGCGGCGTATGATGCCGCGTTGGACAAGGTGTTTGGATGATGCGCGTGTAGTGTGGGCTAAGCGCAGCGTGCCCACCATCCTCTCCGCGCAAAGACAGAAGGTGGGCACGGCGCCGGCGCGCCTTTGCCCACTCTACGTCATCAGCGCCCGCTAGTTACTCCCGCTCGGCGAGTCGTCCATCGCCTTGAAGGCATCTTCGAGCTGCGGCGAGATCGCGACATTCATCCGCTCGCCGGTCGGCAGCCGCGCCACGAACCATTTGTTATAGAGCGGAATCAGGTCATGATTGGAAGCGAGCTTGCGGAAGGTGCGCTCGACCACGTCAGATAGTTGCGGCTCGCCCTTGCGGAACATGATGCCGTAGGGATCGTAGGACAGATAGTCGCCGGTGACGCGGAACGCGTCCTGCGACTTGTGCCGCGCGATCAGGCCATACAGCAGGATATCGTCGGTCGCGAACGCATCCGCCTTGCCGTCCACCAGCGTCTGATAGGACTGCTCATGGTCGCCCGCGGTGATGATGTTCAGCCCAAGCGAGAACTTCTTGTCGGCACTATGCATCGCCTGCTCGTTGGTCGTGCCCTTGGTCACCACCACGGTCTTGCCCTTCAGATCCGTTACCGACTGCACGGAGGACGCCTTCGGCACCATCAGCTTGGTGCCGGCCACGAACATCAGCGGCGAGAACGCCACCTGCCTTGAGCGTTCCGCATTCGCCGTGGTCGATCCGCATTCGAGATCGATCTTGTTCTGCAGGACGGCCTGGATGCGGTCATCAGAGGTGACCTTGACGTACTCAATCCTGAGATCGGGGTCATCGACCTCGACGCCGATCTCGTCGACCACGGCCTCGCAAAGCTCGAGGCTATAGCCGATCGGCCGGTTGGCCTGGTCGAGGAACGAGAACGGCGGCGAGCTCTCGCGATAGCCGAGATGCACGACATGCGCGTTCTTGATGCTCGCGAGCGTGGGGCTAAGCCCCTCGCTCGTCTGGGCGGTTGCGACCGTTGCCGAGAGACTTGCCGCCAGCAGCGCGACGCCCGCCAATATTGGCCCGACGGGATGATGCATGCATCGCTCCCATCAGTGGCCAGCCAGCACGGCACCCGGAACCGCTTCGGGAGGCACGGCGTCGTCCGGTCCGAGCTCATGCTCGGCCTTCAGCTCGCCCTCCCATTTCGCGACGACGGCGGTCGCCAGCGAGTTGCCGATCACGTTGGTGGCGCTACGGCCCATGTCGAGGAAGGTGTCGATGCCCATGATCATCAACAATCCGGCCTCGGGGATGCCGAACTGCGCCAGCGTGGAAGCGATCACCACCAGCGAGGCGCGCGGCACGCCGGCGACCCCCTTCGAGGTGATCATCAACGTTGCCAGCATCGCAAGCTGCGTCGCGAGCGACATATCGATGTGGTAGGTCTGCGCGATGAAGATGCTCGCGAAGGTGCAATACATCATGGTGCCGTCGAGGTTGAAGGAATAGCCGAGCGGCAGCACGAAAGACGAGATCCGCGACGAGGCGCCGAACCGGTTGAGGCCTTCCAGCGTCTTCGGATAGGCCGCTTCCGACGAAGCGGTCGAGAATGCGATCATCAGCGGTTCGCGGATCAGCCGGAGCAGATGGGAATAGCGCGGCCCGATCACGACGAAGCCGACGATGACCAGGACGCCCCACAGGATCAGCAGCGAGAGATAGAAGCCGCCCATGAACACGATGAGCTTCCACAACACCAGGAGGCCGTTCCTCGCCACCGTCGCAGTGATCGCCGCCCACACCGCAATCGGCGCGAACATCATCACATAGCTCGTGACCTTGAGCATGATGTGAGCGAGATCATCGATCAGCGACAGGATCGGCTTGGCGCGTTCCGGCATCGCGCCGAGCGCGACCGCAAAGAAGACCGCAAACACCACGATCTGCAGGATCTCGTTCTGCGCCATCGCGTCCGCGATCGAGGTCGGAACCAGGTGAGTGAGGAATTTCTCCAGCGAGAACGCCGACACGGGCAGGCCGGTCGACTGCGTCTTGTCCGGCAGCGTGCCCGGGAAGTTGGCGCCCGGCTGCAAGAGGTTCACCATCACAAGCCCGAGCAGCAGCGAGACGATGGAGGCGCTGACGAACCAGCCCATGGTCTTCGCAAAGATGCGCCCGAGTTTGGCGCCGCTTCCCATATGGGCGATGCCGCCGACCAGGGTGGCGAACACCAGCGGGGCAATGATCATCTTGATCAGCCGCAGGAACAGCATCGCAATCAGGTTGATATCGGTCGCAAGTACAGCCCGGCTGTCGGGCAGGAAGTTGAAGATCAGCGCGCCCATGACGATGCCCAGCACCATCGCGCCCAAAATATATTGCGTAAACCTGTTGGACATTTTGCGTACCCCGTAAGTCGGGTAATCCGGCAGGCGTGAGTGTGGCAGATTCCGAGAGCGGCGCAACACGCTTTGCACGTTCCGGTGGTGTGCCAGAATGCTCCCGTCGTGAAACGACCACGCTGCCGTCAGCGTTGTGCGCAATGCACAATGAATGCAACTACACGCTTCCTGCGCGCCGCCGGCATCAATGATCACCACGAAGGACGCTATGCCCCGCACGCGTCGACCGGCAGACCCCGGCGGGCAGAGAAGCCGGCCGGAGAATGAGGACCGGAGCATTTCAAGAGAACGCGGAGATCGGAGTGTGACAAAGCTGTCACGCCTTGTCCGCTACAAGGAGCTTGCGGTCGCCGGGAAAACCGGACGATGATGCGGCTGCGGAATTTTCTGACCAGATGTTTTTTACAAGCCACGCGAAGCCATGGCTTCCGGCATGAAACAGGAATTGATTCAAATGACACAGACGACAAGGACAGCATTGCTGGCGGTTGTCGGTCTTGCACTCGCCACATCGGCTTTCGCGCAGGCGCCAACCGACGCGCAGCGCGCGGCGATCAAATCGAATTGCCGCTCCGACTACATGGCGCATTGCTCCAGCATTGCGCCGGGCGGCGCTGCCTCGCTGCAATGCCTGCAGAAGAACATGGGCAGCCTGTCGCCTGCCTGCGCCAGCGCGGTCAAGGCAGTCGAGGCGCCAGCCGAGACCAAGGCCGAGCCGGCCGCCGCGCCCAAAGAAGAAACAAAGCAAGAGACGAAGGAGACCAAGACCGAGCCAGCGCCGGCCGCAGCGCCGGCAAAATCGGCCACAGAGCCGGCGGCCAAGAGCTCCACCAAGGCTGCCAACACGGCTTCGGGCAAGCCGAGCAGCGCACAGATCTCCGCGATCCGCGCCAATTGCCGTTCGGACTATCCAAAGGTCTGCGCCGGCGTTCCGGCCGGCGGCGAGCCTGCCCTGCAATGTCTGGAGAAGAACAAGTCAAAGCTCTCGGCCGCTTGCGAGAAGGCGGTGGCCGCGGCGAGCAGCGGCAGTTCTGCCCCGGCAACGGCTGGCGGCGCGGCGCCGGCCACGGCGAATGCCAGCCATGCTGCGGCTCCCGCAGCGACGGCACCTGCGAACGCGCCGGCCCCGCTCGTGCTGCGCCCGATGCTGCCGCGTGAGATCCTGTTCGTGGCCCGCTCTGCCTGCGGCGCCGACGTGCGCGCGCTCTGCGCCGGCGTGCCGGCGGGCGGCGGCCGCATCATCGAATGCCTGGCTTCGCAGCCAGCCGCGCTGTCGCCGGCGTGCCGCGACGTACTGGGACAGTTCGCCGCGCGATAGTTGCGCCCCCCGCGATTTTGGCTGGCGCGGCCGATGCCGCGGCGCTAGAGTGCCTTCAAACATTGGCAGTATACTGTCGATTAAGGGAGGACAGCTTGCGCATTGCCGTGATTGGCGGGGGGCCCGGCGGGCTTTATTTCGCCTATCTCTGGAAAAGGCGTCACCCCGGCGCGAAGGTCGATCTGTTCGAACAGAACCCGGCCGGCGCGACCTGGGGCTTTGGCGTGGTGTTTTCCGACCAGGCGCTGGAATTTTCGCGTGCCGATGATGCCGAGACGGTCGATGCCATCGCGCCACGCATGGAGAGCTGGAAGAACATCACGCTCAACCTTCGTGGCGAGAGCGTCGAGATCGACGGCGTCGGCTTCTCCTCGATCGGACGGCTGGAGCTTTTAACCCTGCTGCAGGGACGCGCCCGCGAGGCCGGCGCCACCGCGCGCTATGAGACAACCGTTCAATCGGTCGATCAGCTCGAAGGCTATGACCTGATCGTCGCCGCCGATGGCCTGAACTCACTGGTGCGCCGCAGTTTTGAAAGCGCATTCGGCGCCTCGGTCACGACCTCGACCAACAAGTTCGCCTGGTATGGCACCACCAAAACCTTTGCGACACTGTCGCAGACCTTTGTGGCGACCGAACTCGGCAGCTTCAACGCCCATCATTATCGCTATTCGCCGACGATGAGCACCTTTTTGGTCGAATGCGACGCCGCGACCTGGCGGACTTGCAGCTTTGCCGACAAGACCGTCGAGGAATCGCAGGCGATCTGCGAGCGCGTGTTCGCGGAGACGCTGGACGGCCACAAGCTGATCTCGAACAAATCGGTGTGGCGCAACTTCCCCTGGATCTGGAACGAGCGCTGGTCGCACAAGAACATGGTGCTGATCGGCGACGCGCTGCATTCGGCGCATTTCTCGATCGGCTCGGGCACACGGCTTGCGATCGAGGATGCAATCGCGCTGGTGAAGGCGCTCGAAGCCGAGGCCGACATCGCCGCGGCGCTGTCGCGCTATGAGAGCGAGCGCAAGCCGATCGTGAAAAAGCTGGTCACGGCGGCGCGCACCAGCGCCGGCTGGTACGAGAAATTCCCCGACCACATGAAGCTCGATTTGATGGATTTTGCTTACAGCTACATCACCCGCTCCGGACGAATCGACGACGCGCGGCTGCGCGCGATGTCGCCGCAGTTCATGGCGCGCTATGAGGCCGCGAAGGCGGAGGCACGTCATGGTGTCTAAGACCCTGGCGCTTAAGATCCGCGATGGGGTGCCTCGTGATTGCGCCGGCGCCCGCGAGATCGGCTTTGCCGTGCCCGAGCGCTATAACGCCAGCCGCATCCTCTTTGACAATCTCGCCAGGCGATTTGGCGACAGGCTGGCGCTCACCGGCCCCGCCGGTACACGCAGCTATGCCGAGCTTTGCGCCGAGGCCTGCCGCTGGGGCAACGGCTTTCTCTCGCTGGGCCTGCAGCGCGGCGACCGCATCCTCCTGTTCCTCGACGACACGCCAGCCTATCCGGCCGCGTTCTTCGGCGCGGTGCGTGCCGGCTTCGTGCCGCTGCTCATCAACACGCTGACGCCGCCCGACCTGTTGCAATTCTATCTCGCCGATAGCGGCGCATCGGTCGCGGTAGCCGATGCCGAATTCTGTTCGCGCTTCGATGCCGAGGCTTGCAAGGACACGACGTTGCGCACGCTGATCGTGGTCAACGGTGCCGTTGGCGATCATGCCGCGCCGAGCGCGATCGCTGCGGAAGCATGGTTGCGCGATTTTCCGAACGAGTTGACGGAAGCCGATACCCATCGCAACGAGATGGCGTTCTGGATGTATTCGTCGGGCTCGACCGGACGGCCGAAGGGCATTGTCCATCTGCAGCACGACATGGCCTACAGCGACGAGGCGTTTGCAAAGAACGTGCTGAAACTGAAGCCCGGCGACATCTGCTTCTCGGTGCCGAAAATCTTCTTCGCCTATGGCTTCGGCAATTCCATCACCTTCCCGTTCTCGGCGGGAGCGGCGACGCTGCTGTTGCCGGGCCAGCCCAAGCCCGCATCGATCTTCGAAGCGATCGAGCGTTTCAAACCGACGGTCTTCTTCGGCCTGCCGACACTTTACACCTCGCTGACCAAGGCCGACGGCGCCACGGTGACCGACTTCTCGTCGCTGCGCATGTCCGTCTCAGCTGCCGAAGTTCTCTCCAGCGAGGTCTTCAACGGCTGGAAGCAACTCACCGGCCTCGAGATCGTCGAAGGCCTCGGCTCGACCGAGGTGCTGCACATCTACCTCTGCAATCGCGAGGACAGGAAGAAGCCCGGCGCCGCGGGCTTGCGCGTGCCGGGCTACGAGATCCTGCTGAAGGACAAGGACGGCCGCGAGGTCGGCGATAACGAGGAAGGTATTCTGTGGGTGCGCGGCGATTCCGCAACGCCGCTGTATTGGAACCGGCCGGACAAGTCGGCCGAGACCATCCGTGAGGACGGCTGGATCTACACCGGCGATCGCTTTGTCCGCGATGCCGAAGGCTTTCATTTCTTCCGCGGCCGCGCCGACGACCTGATCAAGATCTCCGGCCAATGGGTCTACCCGCTCGAGGTCGAGCTGTGCCTCGCCGAACATCCCGAGGTCCGCGAATGCGCCGTCTACGCCGCCGAGCTGCCGGACCGGCGCATGACGCTGAAGGCCGTGGTGGTGCTGAATGCCGGCGGCTTCGACGAAGCCGCCGCAACCAGGCGGCTGCAGGATTACGTCAAGGCAAAATTGCTGCCCTACAAATATCCGCGCGAGATCAAGTTCATCGGCGAATTGCCGAAGACCGGTACCGGCAAGATCGATCGCCAAGCGGTGATGCGGATGTAGCCAGCAGACTACGAACAAACTCGCCGTCGTCCCGGCCAAGCGAAGCGCGAGCCGGGACCCATAACCACAGCAACGTCTTGTTGGAATTGGCTGGGGCCCCAGCGCTGTTCAACGCAGAGATCGGTGGTTGTGGGTCCCGGATCAGCGCTCACTACTTGACGGCGCTGCGCGCCGCAAGGCGTTCGCTTGTCGGGACGACGGCGGGGTTAGCTCAACCCCGTGCCGCCATAAATCCACGCGAGATCGCGATACCACTCACCTTGCGACTTCGCGCCCATGATGGCGTTGCGGAGGCGCGCGTGCTCGCCTGAGGGGTGATAGATGTGCTCGCCGATCGCGCGCGACATCAGCTGCACCCGCGCGGTGCGCGGAAAACGCTGCGCGCGGTAATTCTCAAGCGCCGACGCGTGGTCGTCATATTGCGCCATCATGTGCGACAGGCAAACCGCGTCCTCCATCGCCTGGCAGGCGCCTTGCGCGCAATATTGCAGCATCGGATGCGCCGCGTCTCCAAGAAGAACAACACGTCCGTCGATCCAGCGCTCGGTCGGATCGCGATCACACAGCACCCAGAGCCGCCAGTTGGTGCCATGACGGATGATGTTCTGTGCCCGCTCATGCACATGGCCGAACCCCTGCATCACCTCCTGCTCCGACACCGGCTTGCCGGCGACCGGCTCGGGCGCGTCGTTGTGATAGGTGACGACGAGGTTGAACACCTTCCAGCCGGAGAGCGGGTAATGCACGATGTGGCATTTCGGACCGGCCCACAATGTCGCGGCGTTCCAGCGCAGATCTTCCGGCATCTGCTCGGTCGGGATCACCGAGCGGTAGGTGGTGTGGCCGGAGACGCGTGGCGGGCCGTCCGCGGTGACCTGCCCGCGGACATTGGACCATAGCCCGTCGGCGCCGATCAGAAGCGAGCCGGTAACGCGCTCGCCATTGCCAAGCCGCGCCGTCACCGAAGCGCCGTCCTGGTCGTAGCCGACCACTTCGCTCGACACGCGCAGATCGATCAGCTCGCTGTCGCGGCACGCCTTCAGGAACACGCCATGCAGGTCGCCGCGATGCACCACGGCATAGGGATTGCCGAACCGCGTGCGAAAGTTCTCGCCGAGATCGACATGGGTGATCTCTTCGGCCGTCAGCGCATCCATCAGCCGGAGTTGGTCGATATAGACGGCCATGTTGCGCGCGGCTTCGCCGACGCCGAGATAATCGAAGGCATGAAAGGCGTTCGGTCCGAGCTGAATGCCGGCGCCGATCTCCCCGAGCGCGGCGGCTTTCTCCAACAGGATCGAACGAAAACCCTTTTGCGCCAACCCGAGCGCTGCGGCGAGGCCGCCGATGCCACCGCCGGCAATCAGGATCGGCTGCTCGCGTGGCCTCGTCATCACCCTGACTTCCCGAGATGTTCGAGCGCATCCTCGGCGCGCAGCGGCACGCGCGAGGCCTCGTTGTTGAGATCGACGAGCTGCGACAACAGCGCCATCAGCGTCTTGCGGTCGGCGGGCTTGAG
>Ga0153954_1000497_pt1 | contig 30697 bp, 24 predicted proteins | sample TSFL038MetaG_FD_102277 | JGI IMG/M metagenome (GOLD analysis project Ga0153954, IMG submission 102277) | Attine ant fungus gardens microbial communities from Florida, USA - TSFL038 MetaG | ecosystem: Host-associated > Fungi > Mycelium > Unclassified | place: USA: Florida, Wekiwa Springs State... | reverse complement strand
TTCATCTCGCGCATTTCGGCCGACGGCAATGGCGAGGCGCTCGCCGCGGCGCTGACGGCGAACGGCGTGGACCTCAGTTTCGTCGCGCGCGACATGCGCCCGACGACGCTCGCCTTCGTCATGCGCGGCACCGCCAAGACGGGGTCGCGCTATTCATTCTACCTCGACGGGACCGCGTACGACGGCGCGTGGCCATTTCCGGCCGAATGGCCGAAAGGCGCGGCGCACCTGCATGTCGGGTCCTTCGCGGCGGTCGAGCGCCACGGGGGCGCCGTCGTTGAAGCGATGCGGCTCGCTTCCTCGCACGCCACGATGAGTTTCGATCCCAACATCCGCCCGTTTGTCACTCCCGACCGCGAAGCGGTCGGGCTCGTGGTCGAACAGCTCGTTTCGCTCGCGCCCATCGTCAAGGCCAGCCAGGAAGACCTCGAGTGGCTGTATCCCGAGCGCGCGGTCGAGGACAGCGTCACGGCCTGGGCGAAGTCCGGCCCGCGATTTTGCGTTGTGACGCTCGGCGAGCGAGGCGCCGTCGCCATGCTCGGCAGGGAAAGGATCGAGGTTCCGGCGCCGCATGTCGAGGTGGTGGACACCGTCGGCGCCGGCGACAGTTTCATGTCCGCTCTCCTGTCTGCGATGGACTGCGACCACGCGCTTGGGCCTGAGGCGCCCGCGCCGTCTCGAACCGAGCTCGAGCGATGGCTCCGTTTCGCAGCCGCCGCGTCGGCGATCACATGCACGCGCAAAGGCGCTGATCCGCCGACGCGCAAGGAAGTCGAGTCCGCGCTTGCCGGCTGATTGGAAATTTACCCTTGACTCACTAACTAAGCGCTGGAGGCGGCGATCGTTGCGGACGTTCGACGAGCGGTCTAAAGTCGCGACCTAACACTCGTGGGAATCAACGCTATGGCGTCAAACGACGCTTTGTCTGCGCCGCGGCGACCGCGGCCCTTGTCGCCGCATCTCGGCATCTATCGGCTGACGATGACGATGGCGATGTCAATCGCCCATCGCATCAGCGGCGCTGCGCTTTACGTCGGCGTTCTGCTCCTGGCCTGGTTCCTCATCGCCGCTTCGGCCGACGCCTCGACGTTCGCGGTCTTTTCCGATTTCATCGATTCGTTGATCGGGCGCCTCATTCTGTTCGTCATCACCTGGGCGCTGTTCCACCACCTCATCGGGGGCATGCGCCACATCGTGTGGGATGCGGGCTACGGCTTGGACGCGCCGTTGCGCGATCAAATGGCCTGGGCGACCTTGGTCGGCGGCTTTGCATTAGCGGTCCTCGTCTGGATCATTGCGCTCGCCGCTCGATAGGAATCACGCAATTGGCCGATCAATCACGCGATCTGCGCACGCCGCTCGGCAAGGTCCGCTTTCTCGGCTCGGCGCGCCGAGGAACGACCGAGGCCTGGCTCGTTCACGTGACCTCGGTCGCGCTCATCCCGCTCACGCTCGGCTTCATCTGGCTGATGATCGACCTCTTGGGCAAAGACTACAACGGAGTGCGCGCCGAGCTCGCGCACCCGATCCCGGCGATCCTGTTGCTGGCGTTCATATTCGCCGGCATCGTCCACATGGAGCTCGGCATGCGCTCCATCATCGTCGACTATATCGGCGGCCAATTGCGCTCGTGGGCGCTCGCCGCCAACACCTGCTTCGCCGCGCTCCTTGCGCTTGCGTGCCTCTATGCGACGCTTCGCGTCGCCTTCACCTGACCAACCCTTAAGAAGACGGATCATCGATGGCGACAAACGGCTCTTCCGCGCGAGACGCGGCGCCGGCGCTCGGGGGCAAGGCCTATCCGATCACCGATCACACGTTCGACGTCGTGGTCGTCGGCGCGGGCGGCGCGGGCTTGCGCGCGAGCGTCGGCTGCGCCCAGGCTGGGCTTCGCACGGCGTGCATCACCAAGGTGTTCCCGACCCGGTCGCACACCGTCGCCGCCCAGGGCGGAATTTCCGCGTCGCTCGGCAATATGGGCCCGGACGACTGGCGCTGGCACATGTATGACACCGTCAAGGGCTCCGACTGGCTCGGCGACCAGGACGCCATCGAATATCTGTGCCGACAGGCGCCGGCCGCGGTCTACGAGCTTGACCATTGGGGCGTGCCGTTCTCCCGCACCGAAGAGGGCAAGATCTACCAGCGCCCGTTCGGCGGCATGACGACGGACTACGGTAAAGGCATCGCTCAGCGCACCTGCGCCGCCGCGGACCGCACCGGCCACGCCATCCTGCATACGCTCTATGGTCAGGCGCTCAAGGCGAAGTGCCAGTTCTTCATCGAATATTTCGCCATCGACCTCATCCGGGACGTCGAGGGCGTGGTGCGCGGAATCGTCTGCCTCAGGCTGGACGACGGCACGATTCACCGGTTCCGGGCCCAGACCACTGTGCTGGCGACAGGCGGCTATGGCCGGGCTTATTTTTCGGCGACTTCCGCTCACACCTGCACGGGCGACGGCAACGCGATGGCGCTGAGGGCGGGCCTGCCGTTACAGGACATGGAGTTCGTGCAGTTCCATCCGACCGGAATCTATGGCGCAGGCTGCCTCATCACCGAAGGCGCGCGCGGGGAGGGCGGCTATCTCGTCAATTCGGAAGGCGAGCGCTTCATGGAGCGCTATGCTCCCTCAGCCAAGGACCTCGCCTCGCGAGACGTCGTGAGCCGCTCGATGACGATGGAGATCCGCGAAGGCCGAGGCGTCGGCAAGGACAAGGACCACATCTTCCTCCACCTCGACCATCTCGATCCCAAGGTGCTGCATGAGCGTCTGCCCGGCATCTCGGAGAGCGCCCGCATCTTCGCCGGCGTCGATCTGACCAAGGAGCCGATCCCGGTTTTGCCGACCGTCCACTACAACATGGGCGGCATCCCGACGAACTATCACGGCGAGGTTCTGACTAAGGTCAACGGCGATCCCGACGCGATCGTGCCAGGCTTGATGGCGCTCGGCGAGGCGGCCTGCGTGTCGGTGCACGGCGCGAACCGGCTGGGCTCGAACTCGCTCATCGACCTCGTCGTCTTCGGGCGCGCCGCAGGTCTGCGGGCGTCGGAGACGCTCAAGGCGGGCGACAAACAGGCGGAGCTCGCCAAGGACAGTGCCGATCTCGCCCTCTCGCGCCTCGACCGGTTTCGCAACGCCAAGGGCAAGACCCCGACAGCGGCGCTCCGCCTCGACATGCAGCGCGTCATGCAGACGAACTGCGCCGTGTTCCGCACCGGCGAGGTGCTCGCCGAGGGCAAGGATAAGATTCACGCCGCCTGGCGCGCCGGCGCCGATGTCTCCGTGACCGACCGTTCGCTGATTTGGAACTCCGATCTCGTCGAGACGCTGGAATACGACAATCTGATCGTCCAGGCGGTCGTGACGATGGAGGGGGCGCTCAACCGCCACGAGAGCCGCGGCGCTCACGCGCGCGAGGATTATCCAAACCGCGACGACGCCAACTGGATGAAGCACACCCTTGCCTGGATCGATCCGTCAAAGCAGACGGTGACAATCGACTACCGGCCTGTGCACACCTATACGATGAGCAACGACGTCGGCTACATCGAGCCGAAGGCGCGGGTCTATTGACGGCTCAAGCTGTCTGATCAAGTCTCGTCAGAGCCAAGCGCCAGTGCAGACGCTTGGCGTGGTGGAGTTCCTCGATTAAGCCGCCATCCGCCAGCAGGCGTCTTGGAGATCGAGGTGGTCTTCACGTCGACCTCCTCGTGTTTGAGCATCTTCGTAAAGCTCTCCGCGTCGGCGTGATCAGGCCTTCGCGCTGGGCCGCGCGCTGACCGCGTCGTACCAACGCTGCAGGTGCCCGCATTCCGGGGGAATCTTCACGTCGCTCCAGCCAGCGAAATCGACCGCGCAGAGCGTCGTCGCATCGGCCACCGACCAATGGTCGCCGGCGACGAACTCGTTGTCGGCAAGCTGGCGATCGAACTTGGCGAAGAAGCGGCCCAGGCGCGCGCGACCACGCTCACGCAGCTCGGGGATCGCGGGGATAGCATCGGCGGCGCCCGGTAGGCCGCGTTCGCAGAACGCTGGGTGGGTATTGCGGAACAGCTCGGAAGCGGGAAGCATCCCCTCTTCGTTTGCCCGCTTTTCCCACATCGCGACCACGGCCCGCTCCTTCGCGTCCCCGCCCATCAGCTTGGGTTCGGGGACCGTCTCCTCGAAATAGCGGGCAATCGCCATCGCCTCGCCGATCTGCGTACCATCATCGAGCTCCAGCATCGGCACCATCGCGTGCGGGTATCGCTGCTTGAACCAAGACGCCAAGGTAAAATCTTCTTGACCGACCTCGACGAGTTCGACCTTGAGGTTTTTCTCCGATAAATAGATGTGAAGCCGCCGCGGATTGGGCGCGATATGCCAATCGTAGATTTTCATGTTTCCTCCTTCGTCCCCGTCGCCGCGATCTTGCGTTGAATTTAGCTTTGTCGCGATCTACAGGACGACACTACGGCAGCATGCGGCGAAATCAAAAGAGCCCGTCCGAACAGTTTTCGCGAAAGCTCCCGATTGACGGCGGGTCCTAACCGCCCCATTGCTCGCTCGCGCTCCGAGGTCGCATGCATGGTCCAGCTCACCCTTCCCGAAAACTCCCGCATCAAGCCCGGCAAGACTTGGCCGAAGCCCGCCAACGCCAAGCGGTTGACCGAATTCCGCATCTATCGCTGGAATCCGGACGACGGCGCGAACCCGCGCATGGACACCTATTTCGTCGATCGCGACGACTGCGGGCCGATGGTTCTCGACGCGCTCATCTGGATCAAGTCCAAGATCGATTCGACGCTGACCTTCCGCCGCTCCTGCCGCGAGGGCGTGTGCGGCTCCTGCGCAATGAACATCCGCGGCGCCAACACGCTGGCCTGCACTCGCGGCATCGACGATGTCGCTGCGCCCGTGACGATCTATCCGTTGCCGCACCAGGAGGTGATCAAGGATCTCGTGCCTGATCTCTCGGTCTTCTACGCCCAGCACGCCTCGATCGAGCCGTGGCTGAAGACCGTGAGCCCGGCGCCCGAGAAGGAATGGCTGCAGACGCCCGAGGAGCGGTCGAAGCTCGACGGCCTCTACGAGTGCATCCTGTGCGCCTGCTGCTCGACGTCCTGTCCGAGCTATTGGTGGAATGGCGACCGTTACCTTGGCCCGGCCGTGCTCCTGCAGGCTTATCGCTGGCTCATCGACTCGCGCGACGAGGCGCAGGGCGAGCGGCTCGACAATCTCGAGGACCCGTTCCGCCTCTACCGCTGCCACACCATCATGAACTGCGCCCAGACCTGCCCGAAAAGCCTCAATCCCGCCAAGGCGATCCTTCACGTCAAGGAGATGATGATCGAGCGGCGGCAGTGAAACGCGTTCGGTTCGCCCCAAAACCCGATGGTTTTGGCTCGGATTGAGATCGGAACTTTTCGTCCGTTTACAGCGTTGACGGGCGCTGTCTGACGGCGCCCTCCGGCTGGAATCGGCCGGCGAGGCGTGCAACCATCAGGCGGAAGCGCCGGCGTAGGGCTCCAAGCGCACATTCATTGATGCGATCGACGCCCACGCCGTGAAGCGGAAACACGTTCAAGGAGGCTGGAATGACGAAGACCGCGGCGAAAGAGACCAACGCGCAATCGAGCAAGGATGCGCATGTGCGCGAGCGGCTCGCGACGCCAACCGATCTCAAGCCTGAGGCGACGCGCGACATCTCGGCCGCCCTCGCGGGGCTCCTCGCCGACGTCTTCGCGCTCTACATGAAGACCAAGAACTTCCATTGGCACATGAGCGGCTCTCATTTCCGCGACTACCATCTGCTCCTCGACGAGCACAGCGACCAGATCTTCGCGATGACCGACCCCATCGCCGAGCGGGCTCGCAAGATCGGCGGCGGGAGCCTGCGTTCGATCGGCGATATTGCGCGGCGCCAGCGCATTCTCGACAACGACGCCGACTATGTCGATCCGAAAGACATGCTGGCCGAGTTGCGCGACGACAACAAGAGCCTGACCACCGCGATGCGGGAAGTGCACGATGTGTGCGACGAATACGGGGACGTCGCCACCGCCAGTCTCATCGAGGTCTGGATCGACGAGACCGAGAGGCGAACCTGGTTCCTGTTCGAGTCGACCCGTTCCGGTCCGGGGCAGAACGACTGACGGAGCGCGCGGGCGCGCTATTCCACCAACGGGAGTCGCGCCCCGCCGGCCGCGCTCGAGCGTTGCGCGGCGTCGATCAGGCGGGCGCATGCAAGCGCCTCGCCAAGGTTGCTTTCGGCGCGGCGGGTCGCCGCCGAAAGAAAATCCTCAACGACCCCGGCGAACCATTCGGGATGGTGCGACCCTTCCGAAAGCGACGGCGACGTCCAGCGGCGCACGCCTGCCTTCGTCTTCAGGACCGCCTTGGCGCCAAGGACGCGGATCCCGCCCTGCTCGCCGCCGATCTCGATCTCGTTCGAGCGCTCGTCAGCCGCCCAGGTCAGAAAGATCTGGCTCGCGCCGGACGTCGAATAAAGATCGACGCTAGCGGTGTCCTCGAGCGGCTGCTCGTGAAAACGGCGCGTTTCCAGCCTGGCCGCGACGCTGTCCGGAACTCCGGCCCAGCGCACCACGCAATAGAGCGCATGCCAACCGTGGTCGAACAGCACGCCGCCGCCCGCCTGCGCGGGATCGACGCGCCAGTTCGCGGCTCCGTCCCCGCTCACGGCGATCGCGGGCTGCGTTCTCAGCGTCCGCCAACGGACGCTTCGCACCGCGCCGATCGCGCCCGCGTCGATGAGCGCGGAAATCTCGCGGCAAATCGGGGCCTCGAGCCAATTGTGCACCGTATGCACGATCCGCCCGGCGCGCGCCGCGGCGGATTCCACGAGCTTTGCGTCCCCGACCCGGGTGACGAGCGGCTTCTCGCTGAGAACATGAAGGCCGGCGCGAAGGGCGCGTTCGATCAGCCGCGCATGGCTTCCCGGCGGGGCGCAGATGTCGACGAAATCGAGTTTCTCACGGAGAAGCAGGTCGTCGACCGTTTCATGCCAGCGGCCGTCCGGGCGGAGCGCAAGGAAGGCGTCCCGCCGTGACGGGGCGGCGTCGGTCGCAGCGACAATCCGCACATCGTCACGGGCGCGCCAACCCGGCATGTGCCCGTTGGCCGCGACATTGCCGAAGCCGATGACCGCCCCGTTCAGCACTCGCGCCGCTCAGTCGAGCGAGAACCGGCGCGCGATCGCGGCGAAAGACTGATCGAGGATCTCGACGCCGCGCAGCGCTTCCTCCTCTGTGATGACCAAAGGCGGATTGATGCGAATGACGTTCGAATAAGACATGGTGATGAGGCCGCGCTCCAGCGCCTCATGGAAGAGCGCGCGGGTAATCGCCTTGTCGAGCGGCGCCTTCGTCTTGCGGTCGGCGACCATATCGACCCCGATCAGGAGACCGCGACCGCGCACGTCGCCGATGAACCGGTATTTGTCCTGAAGCCGCTTGAGCGCGTCCAGCATCTTCGCGCCGACGCGAGCGGAATTCTCGATCAGGCGCTCGTCGAGGATGGCTTCGACGGCGGCCAGGCCCGCCGCGGCGGCGAGCGGATTTCCGCCATAGCTGGACGAGCTTCCGCTCGGCTCGCCAAACGGCTTCGCGGACATGCGCTCCAGGGACGAAGCGACCGCGCTCAATGGAAATCCTCCGCCGATCCCTTTGCCGATGGTCATGATGTCGGGCTTGAGTCCGTATTGGTCGGAAGCCCACATCGTGCCGGTGCGGCCGAAACCGGTCAGGATCTCATCGACGATGAGCAGCGCGCCGCACTCGTCGGCGATGTCGCGCACCGCGTGAATGAACGCGTCCGGCGGGATCACGTTGCCCGCCGTGCCTTGCATCGGCTCGATGATGATCGCCGCCACCTCGCACTGTGTGTCGTTCTTGATGACATTGCGCAGATGATCGGCGCAGGCGATGCCGCAGGACGGATATTCGAGCTTGAAAGGGCAGCGGTAGCAGTCGGCGTAGGGAGAATGATGCATGCCCGGCGGAAATGGGCCCTGATGATTGCGATAGCCGCCGCCGAGCATGCCGATCACGCCCGCCGTCTTGCCATGGTAGCCGCCCCAGAAGCCGATGAACTCGAACTTCTTGGTGACCGACTTGGCCAACCGGAAGGCGGCCTCGACCGCCTCGGCGCCCCCGGAAAACAGCTGGACGTGCTTCACCCCTTCCGGCAACTGCGCGCTGACCAGATTGAGAAAATGGGCCCGCGTCTCGGTCGTGAAACTGCCGAAGGTCACCCGGTCGAGTTGCTCCTTGAGGCGCTTGACATAGTGAGGGTGGCAATGGCCGAGGCTGCCGATCGCGATGCCGGCGATGAAATCGAGGTACTCGTTGCCGTCGACATCGGTGATGACGCAACCCTTGGCGTGATCGACGACGATCTGCGAATAGAGCGCGATCGACTGCAGCCCCGGCGCCATGACCTCAGCCTCGTGCTCGAAGATCGCCTTTGATTTCGGGCCGGGCACGGAGCGGCGCTGAAAGGCGTGATTTGGGGACGGAACTTCGTTCAAGAGATCAATTCCTTGCTGAAGCGACTAAACGGGGGCGCCGCCGGAAGCGCTCGGTCAGACAATCGGCGATCGCCTCTGCGGCGTGATCGCGGTACAGCGCGAAGCTCGGCCAGGCGTTGAGGTCGATGATCATCGGCTCGCCGTCAGCTCGAATGACCGCATCGCCGCCAAAGACATCGAGCCCGAGAGCCGCGGCCGCGCGGAGTCCGGCCTCGCTCAACCGGCCCGGGTCGAAGCGATGACCGAGCATGCCCTTATCGCGATGATAGAACCATTCGAACCAATTGGCGCTGTCTGCGAGGGCTTCATTGCGGACGCCATAGAATTTGATCAGGTCGCCCGGCACATGCTCCTGCGCGACGACGAAGGGGATGCCACGCTCGGCGAAGCGCGCCAACGCTTCGCGCCACCCCGTCTCGGACGCGGCGTACATGACGTCGTCGCGTTGGGTCGCATGGAAGTCGTAGCGCTTGACCCAAGCGCAATCGGCCGGGCGAGGCATATTCGCGTCGGCGGCGACGATCCAGCTCGTCGGCGCCGGCACGCCATGCCGGGTGAACAGTTCGACCATGCGATGGCGATAGGTGTTGCGAATGGCGGCGGGCGAGTTCACGACGATCGACCCTGTTTTCTCCATGGCTGCCAGCCGGTCCAGGACCGCCCCGCGCTCGCACATGACGAACAGGTTGGCCGCGGGCGTCTCAGCCACCGCGTCGGCGGCGATCAGCTGGACGCTGAAGCCTCGTTCCGTCAAAGCCTCGCCGACGCGCCGCATGATGGCGGCGTCGTCGTCGACGCGGCCGGGCGAGTGGGCGGGCTCGCGCAGCACGCCGACACAGGCGGGTCCCGCGCTCATGCGCCGGCGTTTTCCGCGAGGCCGCCGAACGTGGCCTGCTCGGCGGCTCGGACGTCATGGGCTCGATCAATATCGAAGACTTGCGGCAAGACGAGGCCATAGACCGGCTGGCCTTCTTCGACGAGCCATTTGAGATAGTCGCGCAGACGATCGAAGCGCCTCGGGGGCGCAGCGACCGGTTGCGCCGGCAGCCAATAGATCCCGGCCGTCACGTACTCGGCGCGAGCGCCGCCAAGCTGCTCGATGCGCCCTTGCTTGCCTAACGTCACCCATAGCGGATTGTCGTCATCGACATGGTCGGTCAGGCCCAACACAACCGCGTCATTCGGAAAGCTGGCGGCCGACGTCACGAAGCGCTGGAAGGCGTCCACCGGCATGATCGCATCGACAGTGGTGATCACGGCCGGGGCGCCCGCGAGCCGCGCCGCGACGAGCCCGAAGCTCGCATAGGACGACGGCGTCGTGCGGACGATCACATCCAGATCGAGACCGCCGCGATAGTCCGCGAGCCATCGCTGGCAATCATCGCTCTCTTCGTTGACGATGACAGTCGCCTGCCCGATCCCGGCCTGCCGAAACCGATCGAACGCATGGGCGATCAGGGGCCGTCCGCCAACCGGCGTCATCGGCTTACTGACGCCGTAACCGTCGGCCCTGAGGCGCGTCCCATGGCCGGCGGCGATGACGCCCCCGCGCAGAACGGAGGATTGAGGCGCGGCCGTCATGTCAGGAGCTTGATGAGACCCGGCAGCTCGGTCACGGCGGCGAGCACGGGTCCGCCCGCGGCCGCGCCGCGTTCGGCGGCCTGAACGTCTTCGGGGGCGATCCAGATGAAGCTCAATCCCGAGCGCCGCGCGCCCTCGCAATCGCGGCGCAGCGAATCGCCAACCATCACCGCCGTCTCCGGCGCAGCGCGCAGCGCCGCGAGGGCGGCGTGAAAAATCGCTGGCTCCGGCTTCTCGGCGCCGACGCGCTCGCTGTCGGCCATGACCCCGAAGAGAGGGGCGAGGCCGGAGCTCTCGCACGCCGCTTCGAGGTTGCCGTAGAAGTTCGACACGACGCCGAGCCGGTAGCGTTCGGCGAGCGCCTCGAGGACCGGGCGGTTTCGGGCGAAAGCGGCCGACATCTGTGTCAGGAAACGCGACGCGACCCGTTCGCCGCGCGCACGATCCGTTCCCGTTTCGCCGGCGTCGCGGCGCGCGAGTTCGGCCTCGAGATTGGCGGCCAACCCGTGAACCGTGTCCTCGAGGCTGGTCGTGGGCGGCAAGGCGCCGACAAGCGCGTCATCGGCGGCGTGGAAGGCCGGCGCGAAGGCCTCGGCGGAAAGCTCCAGCCCTTCGGCTTGATACAGGGCGTGGAAGCGCTCCTTCCAAGCGATCCCGTCGGAGTCGAGCGTACCGCCAAAATCGAACAGAACCGTTTCGATCGTGCGCACTTACGAATGGCCGCGTCCCGCGACCTTGGCCCTCCGCGGCGGCGCCTCTCCCGGCAGATCGAAGCTTTCGCCGTCAATGAAGGCGTTGCATGCGTCGAGCGCGACGCTGTCGCGCATCTGACGCGGCGGGCTCTTCATGTAGTAAGCCGACGGCGCCTCGAGCGGTCCGCCGACGCCGCGCTCCAGTCCGAGCTTGGCGCAGCGCAGAGCGTCGATGACGACGCCCGCGCTGTTCGAGGAATCCTGCACCGACAATCTCAGTTCGACCTCGAGCGGCGCGTCGCCAAAGCCTCGCCCCTCCATGCGGATGAAGGCGATCTTGTTGTCGTGCTGCCAGGGAATATAGTCGGACGGACCGATATGGATATCCGCGTCGTCGAGCCGCTCGTCGAGCTGCGACTGGACCGATTCCGTCTTGGAGACTTTCTTCGACTTGAGCCGCTTGCGCTCGAGCATGTTGAGAAAGTCGGTGTTGCCTGCGGTGTTGAGCTGGTAGGTCCGGTCGACGCTCACGCCACGGTCGGCGAACAGACGGGCCAGCGAGCGGTGCACGATGGTCGCGCCGACCTGGCTCTTGATGTCGTCGCCCACGATCGGCAGACCGGCGTCGCGGAATTTCTTCGCCCATTCCGGGTCCGAGGCCAGGAAGACGGGCACGCAATTGACCATCGCGACGCCCGCTGCGAGACAGGCCTCGGCGTAATGTTTGACCGCCTTGTCGGACCCGACAGGCAGATAGCAGAGCAGCACCTCCGCGCCCGACTTGCGCAAAGCCTCGACGACGTCGGCGGGCTCGAGGTCAGCCGGACGGAAGGCGACGTCCTCGTCGTAGTCCGCCATGTGCGGCGCGACGCCGTCGAACTCAGGGCCCATCTGCACGACCACATTCGACACCGGCAGCGAGCTTTGAAAGACCCGCGTGTTGTTCGGCTTGGCGAAGATCGCCTCCTCGAGCGGCCGACCGACCTTGCGCTTATCGACATCGAAAGCGGCGACGAATTCGACGTCACTTGCTCGGTAGCCGCCGATCGTCTGGCGCATCACGCCATCCAGCGCCGCATTGCGCCGGCTCCGGTAATATTCCACCCCCTGCACCAGGGCGCTCGCGCAATTGCCGACCCCGGCGATGGCCACCTTGATGTTCTTTTGCATTCGCTGAGAAACCCCCAACTGCCCGCCGTCCGCTGAACGGGTCATCGCAACTCGCCCGCCGGTCATTCCCAAGCGTGACGAAAACTTGAAGTATATATGACTGGATTGCGACAGCAAAGCGCCCCGTTCTCACGCGCGCGTGAGAACGACAGACTTGTCGTGCGGTTCGACCGCGCGACCGCGGCTCCTCACATGCCGAACGCCGGAGTTCGGCTGTTGCCGCGCCTGAGGTTGCGATAACGGGCGAGCGCCCACAGAGGAAAAAACTTCGAATAGCCGTGGTAACGCAAATAGAAGACGCGTGGAAAGCCTGTTGCGGTGTGGAACGGTTCGTCCCAGAAGCCGTCCTCGCCTTGAGTCGAGGCCAGATACGCGATTCCACGGGCGACGGCGGGATGGTCGGCTTCGCCCGCCGCCATGAGGCCAAGCAGCGCCCAAGCGGTTTGAGAGGCGGCGCTGGGCGCCGGTTCATAGCCTTTATAGCCGAGCTTGTAGCTGCCCGCGCTCTCACCCCAGCCGCCGTCCGGATTCTGGATCCGCTCAAGCCATGCGACGGCGCGGCGCACCGGCGCCGATTGCGGATCCTGGCCCGCGATCGCAAGCGCGCATAGCGAGGACCAGGTTCCATAAATGTAGTTCATGCCCCAGCGGCCGAACCAGCTTCCATCCTGCTCCTGATCGGCGAGGAGGGCGTCGATCCCGCGCTTGAGAACCGGGCTTGTCTCGCGCGTCTCGCCGAGCTGGGCGAGCATTGAAATGCAGCGGGCGGTGACGTCCGCGGTCGGCGGATCGAGCAGCGCGCCATGGTCGGCGAACGGGATGTGGTTGAGATAGTAATAGGTGTTGTCGGCGTCGAAGGCGGCCCAAGCGCCGTTCCGGCTCTGCAAGCCCTCGATCCATTCGCGCGCCCGTGCGATCGCTGGCGAATGCGCATCGGGCGCGCGTGTGAGCCCGCCGCGGTCGGCGCGGTCCATCGCCATCGCCACGACCGCCGTGTCGTCGAGATCGGGATAGTGCGGATTGTTGTACTGAAAGGCCCATCCGCCCGGCCGCACGTTCGGACGCTGCACAGCCCAGTCGCCCTTCACGTCCAGCACCTGAAGCGGCGCGAGCCAGTCCAATCCGGCTTTCGCCGCGGAGGCGCAGGCCTGGTCGCCAGATTCCATCAGCGCATGAGCGACGAGCGCCGTGTCCCACACCGGCGACAAGCACGGCTGGCAATAGGCCTCGTCCTTGCCGATGACGAGCAGCTTCTCGATCGATTGGCGCGCCGTCATGAGATGGGGATGGTCGGGCGGATAGCCGAGCGCGTCATACATCAGCACGCTATTCGCCATGGCGGGATAGATGGCGCCGAGACCGTCCTCGCCGTTCAGGCGTTCGGTCACGAACGCTTCGGCGGCGCCGATCGCGCGACGGCGCAGGGAACCCGGAAAGAAAGGCTCGACGCGCTTGAGCAGCCAGTCGATCGCGCCGAAGAACTTGACCGCCGCCCAATGCTGATGGGCGCCGGTCGGCCATTTGCGCACCGTCTCCGGCGGCACCACGAACAGTTCTGCGACTCCGACGCCGCGTCGGTTCACGGGCTTCGGCTTCAGCGCCTGCAGCACGAGCAGAGGCACGAGCACGGTGCGCGCCCAGTAGGAAACCTTGTCGAGATGAAACGGAAACCAGCGCGGCAGGAGCATGATCTCGACCGGCATGGTCGGGACGCCGCGCCAGGGAATGGCGCCATAGAGCGCGAGCAGGAAGCGGGTGAAGACGTTGCTCTTCGCCGCACCGCCATTCGCCAGGATCGCCTCGCGCGCACGGGCCAGGTGCGGCGCATCGATGTCGTCGCCGATCATCTTCAGCGCAAAATACGCTTTCACGCTGGCGCTCATATCGAACGGGCCGGCATGAACGAGCGGCCAGCCGCCATGATCGCCCTGGATGCGTCGCAGATAGACCGCGATCAGGCGCTCGAGCTCGAGATCCGGCTCTTCGCCGCGAAAGTGCCTGAGCAGCACATATTCGGCCGGGATCGTCGCATCGGCCTCAAGCTCGAAACACCAATGGCCGTCCTCATGCTGACGGTCGAGCAGCGCCTTCGACGCGCGGGCGATATGGCGTTCGAGCGCATCGGCGGAGAGTGCGTGAGTTTGATCGAGGGCGATGTTCATGTGGATAGACTCGTGGCGCGCTCACGGCGCTGCGACTGCCCGGGGCTCCTTGGCGCGTCCGCGTCCAGGCCGAGAAGGATCGAGGCCGCCTCATAGCCTGAACGCACCGCGCCTTCGATGGTGGCGGGGAGCCCGTTCTGGACCCAGTCCCCAGCGAGGACGAGGTTCGTCCATTGGGTGCGCGCATCCGGCCGCTTGGCGTTCTGCGCCGGCGTCGCGGCGAATGTCGCGCGCTTTTCCTTGACGATTTGCCACGGCGGCAGGTCGGAGCCTAGTCCGGTCAACAGAGCCGCCTCGCGCCAGATCTCAGCCGCAAGCATTTCGCGCGGACGGTCGATCAGCCGGTCGGCGTTGCTGATCGTGACCGACAGCCGATCTGGAAAAGCAAACAGCCACTCGATCTCAGCGTTGACGACGCCGAGGATCGCGGGCTGGCCGGGAGGCGGGGCGACATGGAAATGCACATTGAGAATGGCGCGAAATTCATCCGGCGCCATGAGCTCCGGAAGAAGGTCCTTCGCGATCCATGGCGGGGCGCTGAGAATCACCGAATCGTCCAGGCCGAGCTCCTGCTCCGACCGGTCGAAGTCGAGGGCGACGGCTCGTTTCCCCTCGAAGCGGATCGCGCGCAGGCGATCGCCGAACCGAACCGGGGAGCCACGCGCGGCGAGAAAGGCGACCGCCGGATCGATGAAGCTCTTGGCCAGCCCGTGGGCGGCGAAGAGCGGGTGGCAGGCCCTCCCGCCGGCCGCGAGGGTCTCGCGCAGCAAAGCGGCCGTCAGCGCAGCCGAGCTCTCCCGGGGATCCGTGTTGAGCGCCGAGGTGAGGAGCGGTCGCCACAACCGCTCGTAAAGCGGGCCCTCGCAAGCCATCGCCTGGCCGACCGTCGCGCTCCGCCCTTTCAGGAACACGCCGAGCGGAGCGAGATACTCATGCAGAGCGGCGCCCGGAACGCGCTTCTTCCGATCGAACAGCCACCACGGGATACGGCCTTCGCTGAGATCGAGGCGCCATCGCTCGCCGCTCTTCAAATCCGCAAAGTCGAAGACCGCGGCGCCAGGATCATGGAGGGTCTTAAGCGCGCCGATCCGATCGAGATAGTCGAGCGCCTCATGATTGCCGGACAGCAACAAGTGGTTGCCGTTGTCGATGACGAGGCCAAGCGTCGGATCGAGATAGGACCGGCACCGACCGCCCGCGAAGGACGCGGCCTCGTGCACGATGACCTCGCGCCCGGCGCCGACAAGCCGCACCGCGGCGCTCAGACCCGCAATGCCCGCGCCCACGACATGGACCGCGCCAACGCTCACAGGATGCCGTATCGCAGAAGCGCGCCGAGGAGGCGCAGGCGGCTCGCCCTCGCGCGCCGCCGGGGCGGAGCAAAACCCTCTTTCACCATCCGGTCGAGGATCGAGCCATAAGCGACCGCCATCAGTCGCGGCGCTTTCACCGCCGCGCGCGGCGCCGACGCCATGATGGAATTCGCTTTGTCGAAATGCTCGTGAGCGCGCGCCGCCACCTCGGCGCAGACGTCGGCGAGCTTCGGGTCGGCGGCGGCCGCCATCGGATCGTCGGTTGTCACGCCGGCGGCCATAAGCGCCTCGCGCGGCAGGTAGAGCCGGCCGATGCCTGCGTCCTCGTCAATGTCGCGCAGGATATTGGTGAGCTGGAGCGCGCGGCCAAGATGGTGGGCAAGCGCCACGCCGGGGTCATCGGGCAGGCCGAAAATGCGCACCGAAAGGCGGCCGACGGCGGACGCCACACGATCGCAATAGAGATCCAGCGTCGCCCAGTTCGGAGCGCGGATGTCCTCCCTGGCGTCCATCGCCATGCCGTCGATGACGGCGTCGAAATCCTCCTGATTGAGACGATAGCCGCGCGTCGCCTCATCGAGGGCGGCGAGATGGACGGGCGCTCGTCCGGCGAGCATGGCGGCGATGTCGGCGCGCCAACGCTCCAACGCGGCCAGGCGCTCGGCCGCGGTCGCGGGGCCGCGGTCGTCAGCGATGTCGTCGACGGCGCGGCAGAAGCCGTAGAGCGCCAGCATCGCCTCGCGCCGCCGCTCCGGCAAAATGCGCATGGCGGTATAGAAGGACGAAGAGTGCGCCGCCGGCGCGGCCTGCGAACTCATGCGACCGCCTTCGCCCGCCGCCCACGCCGCGCACGCATCAGCGCGCCGCCAAGAAAGCGCGCCGCGCCGAGCCCGCCAACAAGGGCGAAGCCGGCCTTGCCGAGATGAACCCGTTCGCTCAACGGATCGCGGCTTTCGAGATCGCGCGCGAGACGCCGCGCGAGCGCGTGGATGGCGGCGATCTCCGCCCCGAGGCGCATGTCTCTGATTTCGGGGACCAGCGCCCCGCCGCGCGCCACGAGTTCACTCGTGTTGCAAGCGAGCTCGCCGAGCGCGCTGCACAGAGCCGGCGGCGCCTTCGGCTGATCCAGCATGTCGACCGAGGCGCCATGGCGCCCAAGCGTATCGAGCGGCAGATAGACACGGTCGAGATTTTTGTAGTCCTTCGCGCAGTCCTGCAGGTGGTTGATGATCTGCAAAGCCGAGCACAAGGCGTCGGACGCCGACCAGAGCGAAGTATCCTCCTCATGCACGTCAAGAACGAAACGGCCGACGGGCGCGGCGGACAGCGCGCAATAATCCATGAGCTCCGACCAGTTGGCGTAACGGTTCTTGCGCGCGTCGAGCCGGAAAGCCTTCAAAAGATCGAGCGCATGTTTCGGGCTCAGGCCCGTCCGGGCGAGTTCGAGCCGCAAAGGCTCGGCTTCGTCGGCCGGCGGCCCGCGTCCGGTCAGCGCATCGTCGAGGCCGTCGAGAAGCTCGAGCTTTGTTTCGGGCGGCAAGGTCGGATGATCGGCGACGTCGTCAGCGGCGCGCACGAAGCGATAGAACGCGAGGATCGGGCCGCGGCGCGGCTCAGCGAGCAGCCAGGAGGCCACCGGAAAATTCTCGTCGCGATGGCCCTTGCCGGAACCGGCCTCGCTCACCGTGGTCATGCGCGCCCCGTCTCTCGCATCGGCGCTTGGATTCGTCCTTTCCAATACCCGCCGCGCCCCCGCCAATATTGTAGCGCGGAATCGAAGGTGAAGGCGACATAGACGGCGGCGATGGCGGGAAGCGCGAGGGCGCCGATGAGGGGGCGTCGGTAAAGCTTCAGCGTCGGGATCAGCGCAAGAGCCATCAGCCCCCAAGCGAGCAGGCCTGCCGCTTGCGCCACACCCCGCGCGCAGAAGGCGAAGAGCAGCGGCGCCACATAGACGAGAGCCATCCCGCCGATGGCGCCGGCGAGACGCAGCGGCGAATAGCGCAGTTCGGCGAAGGCCGAGCGCGCCACCATCCGGCGGAAATCGGCAAAAGTCTCATAGGGGCGCAAACTCTCGACATCCTCCGTCAGGCCGAGCCAGATCGGCCCCTGCCCTTTCATGAGCGCGCCCAGCGCGCAATCGTCGATCAGGGCGCTCCGCACCGCTTCGAGCCCTCCGGCCGCTTCGAGAGACTCGCGCCGCGCAAGCATGCAGCCGCCGGCCGCTGCGGCCGTGGCGCGCCGCGAATCGTTCACCCATGGAAACGGGTACAGCATCTGGAAGAAGAACACGAAGGCCGGCGCGAGCCAGCGCTCGGCCGCGCTCTCACAGCGCAGCCTCACCATCAATGACGTCAGAACGCTGTTGTTCCCCTGCGCGAGGGCGACCAGACGAGACAAGACATGCGGCGCATAGGCGATATCGGCGTCAGTGAACAGGATGTATTCGGGCTTGGCTCCGCTCGCGGCGATCTCTATCAGTCCGCGACACATCGCCGCGAGCTTGCCCGTCCACCCCGGCGGCGGGCCCGTTCCGGCGACGATGCGCAGCCGGTCGGCGCCATGCGCGTCGCGCGCCGCGGCCAAGGCGATGGCGGCCGTGCCGTCGGCGCTCTGATCATCGACGACAATCACCGAAAATGGCCCAGGATAATCCTGGCCGAGCAGCGAGCGGACGCTATGAGCGATTATATCCGCTTCGTCCCGAGCCGGAACGACCGCAACGACACCCGGCCAGATGTCGGTGGCCTTGGCCGGCGCCGCATCGTCGCGCTCGCGGCAAAGCCAGAACCATCCCCTGCCGAGGAGAAGATAGGCCCAGACGGCCAGCGGAATGAGCGCGACGGCGGCGATCATTTCACATAGCCACGGGCGCGAAACCAGGCGATCGCATCGGACAGGCCCTCGCGATACGGCCGCGAAACGTAGCCAAGCTCGCGTCGCGCCTTGGAATCGTCGAAGAACATGTGATGGCGCGCCATGCGCAAGCCATCGACCGTGATGAAGGGCTCAACCTCGCGGATTTTGGCCGCGAGCTCTGCGCCATAGGCCAAGGGATAGAGGAGCGCGCGCGGCAGCTTGACGGTCGGCGGGCGCCGGCCGACCAAGCCGGCGATGTCAGCCAGCATGTCGCCGAGGAGCACGTTTTCGCCTCCGAGGATATAACGCTCGCCGATCCGCCCGCGTTCGAGCGCCGCGACGTGGCCTGCCGCCACGTCGTCGACATGCGCGAGATTAAGCCCGGTGTCGACGAAGGCCGGCATGCGCCCCGACGCGGCCTCGACGATGATGCGGCCGGTCGGCGTCGGCCGAACGTCGCGCGGGCCGATGGGGGTCGACGGGTTGACGATGACGGCTGGCAGCCGATCGCGCTCGATCATCGCTTCGATGAGACGTTCGGCGGCCACCTTGCTGCGTTTATAGGCGCCGATCCCCTCGCCCTCGGCGAGAGGATTGTCCTCGGTCGAGAGGGCTCCATCGGCGAGCTTCAGGGTGGCGACGCTGCTCGTATAGACAATGCGCTCGACGCCGGCGCGCAGCGCCTCCTCCATGATGAGCCGCGTCCCCTCGACATTGTTGCGCAGGATCTCTTCCGGGTTGCGCGCCCAGAGCCGGTAGTCGGCGGCGGCGTGAAAGAGAAATCGGACGCCTCTCAGCGCAGCGGTCAACGAGGCTCGGTCACGGAGGTCGCCCTCGCAGAGAATGTCGTGGGCATCGAGATTGGCGCGCGGGCTCGACGGGCGAACCAACACGCGGACTTGGTCGCCGCGGGCTCGGAGCGCGGCGGCGATCGCCGAGCCGAGAAACCCGCTCGCGCCTGTGACGAGTACGGCGGAGGGCGGCGGTGTGGGCGCGCGCTCAAACCCCGCCGCGCTCGCGTCGCGGGCGGATTCCCGATTCATCGCGGCAAGGCGCTGTCCGCCTTCATGCTCCATGGGTCGAGACTACCAAATCGGACACCCGCATCGAACCGCCCGCGTCCTATGTCATGGCTACGCTGTTGATTGAGAAGCCGATCGCGCAAGCGTTCAGCCGGGCTCCTTATCGCTCCGGCGGGCGATCATCCAAGTTTTTCTTCGAGGGCCGCTCGCGCTTTGGCGACGGTCCGCGAGGCGGGCGCGTCTTCGCACGAGAAATGAGATTATTGTACAGAACATAGTTGTTTTATAGATCATCCAGAGCGAGCCCGAAAGGGCCGCCCGCGAAGCACGGAACTAAAAGGGGTCCTAACTCACTGAAATCGTGAGGGGGCGCCAATAAAATTGCCGCTAGAACCCTGGGCGGGGTCCTCGCGCCCCGCTCCCCGGGCCTCGCCCTGCCCTGGGCTCAAAGGACCAACTCGACGGCGCCGCTGACAAAGCCCTCCGGGTCGGCGCTCTGGCCGACATGGATCTCGACCCGCCCAGGCTCCAGAATTGGCTCGAGGCCCTGACCCACGAAGGCCAGCTCTTCGACCGGAAGCCGCCACGTCACAGTCTTGCGCTCGCCGGCCTTGAGAACGGCCTTCTGGATGCCCTTCAGCTCCAATAGGGGCCGAGCCACGCTCGCGACCGGATCGCGCACGAACAGGAACAGCGTCGCCTCGCCGTCCACCCCGGCCTCGTTGTGGACGGCTGCCGACACGTCGATGGAGTCGCCTGGCTTCAAGCGGGCCGGCTCACAGCTCAGGTCGCTGAGAGCAAAGCGGCTGTACGAGAGGCCGTGCCCAAACGGAAATTGGGGCGTGGGCGGCGAATCGAGATAGGTGCTCGTGTAATGGACGCCGGGCGCATACGGGCGCCCCGCCGGAAGCTCATTATAGAAGATTGGGATCTGCCCGACATGACGCGGCCAGCTCACGGGCAATCGCCCTGTCGGGTTGAATGCGCCGGTCACAACGTCGGCGACCGCATGGCCGGCCTCGTGGCCAAGGAACCAGGTCGCCAGCACGGCGTCAGCCCGCTCGAACAGCCAGGGCAGCGTCAGCGGCCGGCCTGACGAGAGCGTCACGACGACCGGCTTGCCAAGATCGAGGACCGCCTCGGCAAGAGCGCGCTGGCGACCGGGAAGGCCAAGGTCGACGCGGCTGGCGGCCTCCCCGCTCATCGCAGCAGCCTCGCCAAGGCAGAGCACGACGACTTCGGCCTCGGCGCAGAGACCGAGAGCGGCAGGCATCCCGTCCGTGCTTTCTCCCGCGATGTCGACGCCGGGAACATGGTCGATCCGGCAATTCGGCAAAGCCGACCTGAGCCCTTCCAAAATGGACACAGCGTCTTCGGGGCGGCCCGCCGAGGCCCACGACCCCAGCATTTCCCCGCGCGCGTCCGCCAGCGGGCCGATCACCGCGATACGCCTGATTTCGGGGGAGAGCGGCAGGGCCTGCCCGCGATTGGAGAGGAGCACGATCGCGCGGCGCGCCGCCTCGCGCGCCAGCGTCTGCCGCTCAGCCGCCCGGCCAGCCGGCGCGGACGCCGAGCCTCGGCGATAGGGATCGTCGAACAGGCCGAGGCGCTCCTTGAGCGCCAGCACCCGGCGCACGCTCGCGTCGATCGCCGCGATGGTCGTCAGACCCCGCTTCAGCGCTTCGGCCAAGCCCTGAACATAGGCGTTGCTCGTCATGTCGATGTCGACGCCGGCGTTGAGCGCGAGCGCGGCGGCCTCGACGAGATCCGACGCCACGCCATGGTGGAGGAGTTCGGCGACGGCGTTGTAATCGCTGATCACGACGCCGTCGAAACCGGCCGCTCCCCTCAACCAACCCTGCATGAGGTTCCCGTTGACGGTCATGGCGACGCCGGCGACGTCGATGAACGCCGGCATGATCGCCGCGACCCTCGCATGAACCGCGGCGGCGAACGGCGGCAGGTAAAGCTCGCGCAGCGTTCTCTCGGAGACGTCTGCCGAAGCGTATTCGCGGCCCGCGGTCACCGCGCCATAGGCGCACAGATGCTTGGCGGTGGCGGCGATGCTATCCTGCGCGGCGAGGTCTTGCCCCTGGAAACCCCGCGTCTTGGCCGCCGCCATCTGGCAAGCGACCCAGGGGTCTTCCCCGGGGCTTTCGATGATGCGTCCCCAGCGCGGGTCGCGCGCCACGTCGAGCATCGGCGCGAAAGTCAGCGCCACGCCATCCTCGGTCGCCTCCTCGGCGGCGGCGCGCGCCGTCTTTTCCCAAAGGTCGGGCGCGAACAGGCACGCCTCCGCGAGGCAAACGGGAAAGATCGTGCGGTGGCCGTGGATGACGTCCAGCCCCATGAGCAGCGGAACGCCGAGGCGCGATTCCTCCACCGCAAGACGCTGCACGGCGCGCGTTTCCTCGAGGCCCCAAAGATTGAGCAGGCTGCCAATCCGCCCGCCCCGAATGCCGTCCTCAAGGTCGCGAAGCTCGCCGGGACCGGTTATCACACGGGACGAGGCGACCATGTTGAGCTGCCCGATTTTTTCCTCGAGCGTCATGGAGGCGAGCAAAGTGTCGATGCGTCCCATAGCCTTGCCTTGTCCGGAGCCATCCGGCGGCGCTCTCGACCCGCGATGGTCGCCGCCCCGCAATCAGGCTTCGCAAGCTACGCCCGCCGATGCAACAGTCAGCCCTGAGCGTCGAATGTCCACAAGACGACTTCGAGGGATCATGCCAGAATGGGAGCCGTGGAGAGGGGGCGTCTGATGGCCAAAAAGTCTGAAGCGCGACCAGCAGGCGCCGACTCGATAGAGAGCGCCTCGCTGAAAAACCTGTTCTCCGACGTCCTTTGGATGGCCTCGGCGTTTTGGATTTCGCGGCAGCGCAACAAGCTCCTCGGTCTGGCCGCCGCCCTGGTCGCGGTCGTGGGCGCCACGGCCTACATGCAAATCAGGCTCAACTCCTGGAACCGCCCATTCTACAATGCGCTGACCAACAAGGACATGTCTGGCTTCCTCGCCCAGCTTTGGGTGTTCGGCGAAATCGCGGGCATATTGCTGGTCCTCAACGTGGCGCAGATGTGGCTCAACCAGAGCTCCAAGGTCGTCCTGCGCCAGGGTCTTGTGAACGATCTCCTCGACCAGTGGCTGAAACCAAAGCGCGCGTTCCGGTTGTCGAATTCGGGGCCGCTCGGCGCCAACCCCGATCAGCGCCTCCAGGCCGACGCCCAGCATCTGACCGATCTTTCGACCGACTTGGGCATCGGACTTTTGCAGTCGAGCCTCCTCCTGCTCACGTTCGTCGGCGTCCTTTGGGGGCTCTCCAAGGGCCAATTCCTGCCCTTCGCCGGCCACGACTTCGCCCCGCCGGGCTACCTCGTCTGGTGCGCGCTGGTTTATGCAGGCGCGGCGTCCTACGTCAGTTGGTGGGTCGGCCGCCCGCTGATCGATCTCAACGCCGAGCACTATGCAAGAGAGGCGGATTTTCGCTTCGCGCTCGTACGAATCAACGAGCACATCGACGGGATTACGCTCTACGGCGGAGAGGCCGACGAAAGAGACCGTCTGAACGGGACTTTCGGCAGCGTGCTCGAGATTTCATGGCGGATCGTCAATGCGGTGACGCGGCTGACATGGGTGACCGCGGGCTATGGCTGGTTCACGATCATCGCGCCGATCCTCGTCGCCGCTCCAGCCTACTTCCGCAGCAACATCAGCTTTGGCGAACTCATGGTGATCGTCGGCGCCTTCAACCAGGTGCAGACGGCGCTTCGATGGTTCGTCGACAATTTCTCCAATCTCGCCGATTGGCGCGCGACGCTCTTGCGCGTGGCGAGATTCCGGAAAGCGATCATGGGCATGGACGATCTCGGCCAGGCCAAGAGCCGCATCCAATTCGCCGAAACGCAGGACCCGTCGATAAAGGTGGACGATCTCCACGTCGCCTCGCCGGAAGGCTGTGTCATGCTGAACGATCCGCATACGCACATGAACGCCGGCGAGCGCGTCCTGATCGCCGGCGACAACGGCGAGGAAAAAGCCCTGCTCTTCCGGGCCATAGGCGGACTTTGGCCCTGGGGCAGCGGGCAGATCACCCATCCGCCGCGCGAGACGATCATGTTCATGCCGGTGCGAGCCTATGTTCCGCCCGGCTCGCTGCGGGACGCAGTCTCCTATCCGCACCCCGGCGACGCTTTTGAGCATCCCGCCATCGTCGAAGCGCTGAGCGGGGTTGGGCTCGGGCACCTCGAGCCGCACCTCGACACAGTCAATCGATGGGACCGGGACTTGACCGACGATGAGAAGCAATGCCTCGCCTTTGCCCGCGTCGTGCTGCAAAAGCCGCGCTGGGTCGTGGTGAACGATGCGCTCGATGCTCTCGATCCGACTTCGCGCGAGCGCATCCGGACGCTCTTCTCCAACGCCTTGTCCGAGATCGGCCTCATCAATATCGGACATGACCAACCGGAAACGGGCTTCTATCCCCGCAAGCTGCATCTCGTCATGGATTCAGGCGGTCAGAAATTCGAACCGGAACACGAACACGGGTTAGGTGATCCGGCAAGATCCATCGCCGAATCTCTTCCCGCCGAGTAGACAGGACTCCGATGCCCCATTCCACCAAAGCCAAGCCGCACCACAAGGAAGTCAAGCGGAAGGAAAAGCTGTCCGACGAACATTTGCTCGACCTCGTCCAGCGCCAGACCTTCCTCTATTTCTGGGACGGGGCGCAGCCAGCGAGCGGTCTCGCCCGCGATCGCACGGGCCGGGGCGCCGACCCGGCGGACGATGACGTGGCGATCGGCGGCTCAGGCTTCGGCTTCATGGCTCTGATCGTGGCCTGCGAGCGCGGGTGGGTCGCGCGGCCCGAGGCGTGCGCCCGCCTGTCGAAAGCGCTCAACTGCCTGGAGCGCGCCACCTGCTATCACGGCCTCTACCCCCATTTCATGCACGGCGACACGGGCGCAACGAGACCGTTCAGCCGCAAGGATGACGGCGCCGATCTGGTCGAGACTGCGTTCCTGTTTCAGGGACTCCTGTGCGTGCGAGCTTATTTTGATCGCGACACGCCGGAGGAGAAGCGGATTCGGGATCGGATCACGTACCTTTGGCGTGAGGCCGAATGGGACTGGTACACCCAAGGCGGCCGAACCGCGCTCACCTGGCACTGGAGCCACACCAACGGCTTCGCGCTAAACCATCCGGTGCGCGGCTGGAATGAGTGCCTCGTCGCCTATGTGCTTGCGGCGTCTGCGCCGCGCTATGCGATGCCGGCCGAAGCCTATCACGAAGGGTGGGCCCAAGGCCGTCAGTTCCTCAATGGGCGCAGCTTTGAGGGCGTGGAGCTTCCGCTCGGGCCCGACGGGGGAGGGCCGCTCTTCTTCACCCACTATTCCTTCTGCGGCATCGATCCGCGCGGGCTAAGCGATGCTTATGGCGATTACTGGAAGCAGAACGTCGCGCATACCCGCATCAACTACGCTTACTGCGTTCGCAATCCGCTTGGTTTCAAGGGATACGGACCGAACTGCTGGGGCCTCACCGCGGGCGACTCGGTCAAAGGCTACGACGCGCATTCGCCCCGCAACGACAAGGGCGTCATCACGCCGAGCGCCGCGCTCGCGAGCTTCCCATACGCGCCGACCGAGGCGATGGCCGCGCTGCGTCACTTCTATGACGACCTCGGCGACAAGATTTGGGGGCGCTTCGGTTTCATCGACGGTTTCAGCGAGCAGCATGACTGGTACGCGGAGAGCTATCTCGCGATCAGCCAGGGGCCGATCGTCGTCATGATCGAGAACTATCGCAGCGGCTTGATCTGGAAATTGTTCATGAACGTTCCAGAAATCCGCGAGGGCATGATGAGGCTGGGCTTCAAAAGCCCGCATTTCGCTTCAGCGGAATCGTGACTGCACTTGACGACTGGATAGACAGGGAGGCGCGCTTCGCCGGGGGCGCGATGGCGCGCGCGATCTCGGCGACTTCGATCGTCAAGGATCGTCCCGGCTTCGGGCAGCGCATCGTCCCGCTCCCGGGATCGGTGCTCGCCTCGCCTGTCCTCGCAGCCTACGATCCCGATCCCGACTATTTCTTCCACTGGTTCCGAGATTCCGCGATCATCGTCGACGCCTTGCGCGTGGCTTCGATCGACCCGCCCGAGATGCATGACGCTGTCGAGCGTTTGCGCGAGTTCGTGGAGTTCGGCCGATCGCTGCGCGAACTCGATGGGCGCCGTCTTCTGCGCGGCGAGGATTTCCGCAACAGGGTTCAGCCCTCCTTCGCGCAATATCTGCGCCCAGACGCCGAGATCGCGGCGGTCAACGGCGACGCGACGCTGGCGGAAGCCCGAGTCAACCCAGACGGAACCCTCGACATCACCCGCTGGGCGCGTCCCCAGAACGACGGGCCGGCGCTGCGAGCGCTTGCGCTCGCGCGGTGGCGGAGCGCCCTGCCGGATCTCGACGAAACCTTTCGCGGCGCGATGCTCGAACTCGCGATCGGCGATCTCGACTTCATCCGCTCGCGCGTGAGCGAGCCTTCCTTCGACATCTGGGAGGAAGAAGCCGGACACCATTATTACACGCAGCTTGTCCAGACCGAGGCGCTCGCACGCGGAGCCGATTGGCTCGACGAAGCGGGCGACTCAGCGCGGGCGTCCGCCTGCCGTTCGGCGGCGGACGGACTCGCCCCAAGCCTCGACGCCTTTTGGAGCGCGACCGACGGCTATTATTGCTCGCGACATGGCGTGGTCGGCGGCGCTCCAGGAAAGGCTCTCGACATCTCTGTAGTCCTGGGCGTGATTCACAGAGGGCGAGAGACCGGAGTTCATAGCGTGCTCGACCCGAAGGTCCAAGCCACACTTGCCGCGCTTGAAGACCTGTTCGACACGGAATATCCGATCAACAGTGACCGACCGCCAGAACGCGGCCCGGCGATCGGCCGCTACGCAAGCGACGCCTATTTCGGCGGCAATCCCTGGTATTTGGCGACGTTCGCGGCGGCCGAGTTTTATTACAGACTGGCGATTGCGCTCCGATCCGGCGCCCGAATGGCCGAGACCGCCGAGAATGCGCGTTTCCGGGCGCGCTTGCGCGACGGGAGTCCGGCGAAGGCTATCTTCGAGCGCGGCGATGCATTCATGCGGACGGTGCAGGTCTACACCCCGGCTAGCGGCGATCTCTCGGAGCAATTCGATCGCTTAACCGGCGCTCAGACCTCGGCAAAGCAGCTCGCCTGGAGTTACGCCGCCTTTATCACCGCCGCCGCGTGCCGGCGCCGGGCCGCCCAGGCCATTCGAGGCTGAGGTCTCTGCGCGATGTTCTCAAGCCCTTGGCCACGATTCGCTTGCCGAATTGGCGTCGCAGCCCGAAGGCGCGGCGGATGAGCATATTGGCGTAGAGCCCTGGACCGCTTGAATAGACGCGCCAGCCGCCGTCAACCGCGATCGTGTCCGCGCTGACGCGCTCCCACTCATCGCTCGCCTGATAGCGGTCGCGGAAGGCGGCATCGCTCGAGCTGAAATAGGCGTTCCGCTGTCTCAAAGATGCGTGCGTCAGCTCATCCGTCACAGCGATTGGGTTTGCGACCAAGAGCGCCCGCCACAACGCTGGAAATTCGCCGATGTCGCTCATCGCCTCGCCGTAGCGCAGATGCGAGTGCGTATACATGAGGCCGATCTCTCGGCCGAAGAAGGCGGCGGATTCCGCCCGCTGAAAGAAGGTCTCAGGGCCGCCGTGATAGGCGATGGGCTTATCCATGAGCCGCGCGCCGTCGGAAAAAAGGAGATGCTTGCGAATGAGGCTCAGATGCTTGCGCGCTTGGGCCTGAGTGAAGAGGCCGCCGATCATGCTCTGCGTCATCGGTAGAAGCGAGAAGGCAAGACCTGTCTGTCTGTCGCTCGGGTGCAGCAAGAGCTCGGGTTCGCCGCCCTCCGGGCGGAACACGCCATAGCCGGCGACGACTCCGTCGCGAATGAGATAGGCGTTGAAGTCCTTTCGCACCGCCGCGGCCAACGCGTCGAGCGCCTTGGCCTGTCTTGGCGCGCGCTTCGCGCGGCGAAGAATTTCAGCGTAGCGGCGGAGCTGCTCGTAGAACAAAACAACCGTCCAGGCGCTTGTCATCCAATCGCGCTTGGTCGGGTCGACCGGCCGGAGCGAATCGTTCCAGTCGCCGTTGCCATATCGGACGAGATTCGTCCCCGGAATGAAGCGTGCGCGGACCGTTTCGATCAGCTTGTCGATGTGACTGGTCACCGGATCGGCGTGCGTGGTCTTGTCGAAAGTGTCCGCGCGGCGCCAAGCAATCTCCTCGTCGAGGAAGCTGAAATCGCCGGTCGCCTCGACATAGTCGCAGAGCGCCTTGAGCGGCCAGACAATGATGTCGCCGTGCGACTCCCGATCCTGCAGCACGGAATAGGGTTCGAGCATGAACCATTGCGGCCAATCGCCGCTCTCTTCGTATTGCTGGGCGAAAAGAATGCGCAAAATGTCTTTGACCGGCCGATCATGTTCGAGCGTCAGCAAGAGCTCGATCGACCCCTGGCACACGTCGCGCGTGCCCCATGCCCCGCCCGTATATTGCTCGAGGCCGTGCGGCGCCGTGAGATGGATCATTCCGTCATGCGCGAGCCAGGGTAAGATCGTGTCGACGGCAAGCGCGTCCGGCGAATCCTTGGCGCTCTTCACCCGAACACCGCGCGTGAGACCGCGCCAGAAGCGGTCGGCGGACTTGAGCATCGCCGCGTTGTCGACAGGCTTCGAATATTTTGCCGTGAGGGCATCGGCCTGCCGAGCGTCGGTCAACGAGCCCACGACGGCGAACACGAACTCAGTTGTTGGCTTTGTGCGCATCGCGACATATCCGCCGCTGCGGCGTCTGCCGTCTGTGTACAAAAGCTCGTCGCCGCCGACGGCTTCGACGCGTCCCGGCGTGCTCGTGACGAGCCGATAGACCGCTTCCGGGTATTGCTGGCCCCAGCGATCGTTGGGATCCGGCCGGAATGCGAAGCGCTTGCGCTTCGCGTCGATCTCAATGCGGCCTTTGGGGCCGAATTCCTGCTCCCCAAGGACAAGCTGACCAAAAATCAGAAAGCGGCATCTTGAGCCTTCGACAGCAACGCGCCACTGCACGGCGGGCTCGTCGCCGGAAACTGTCGCGGATACGGTGACCGTTCGCCGGCCAAAGTCATAGATCCAGCGGCAGTCGCTGAGCCCCATCTCGAAGGCGGAGGGGACTGTCAGCAATCGCCATCCCTCCTCCGATTCCATCAGAATGCGCAGTCCGCTGGCGCGCGTGATGTTGTAGGGGTCGCGCGAAACGGAAAAAAGCTTGTGGAAGGACGTATTGCCGATGGTGAGCTGCGCTCCGAACACGCCGTGCATCCATCCGGTCGCGCACAAAATTGCGTCGTCGGGCAGCATCGACTGGCCGCTTCGCACGAGAGAGCCGTGGCGTCGGGGGACTATGCGCTCCTTATCGCGCAAGACGACGTGACGGCTGTGCGTTCTTCCGGGAACGAAGAAGGACAGAAGCTTCCCCTCGATCCGCTCGACATGCGTACGCCTGCGATAACGCGCTCGGACCGCTTTCTCGTCGAGCGTCCCGACGACGGCGGAGCACGCGTCGTTAAGCAGGGTTCGCGGCGGGTCGGACAGGGCGCAGTCGCGCGGCGTCCAGTCTTTGCTTGCGCTTTCGACAGCCGCGATTCGATTGAGGTCGGAATCGCTCGACGCCGCGGGGTGATCCGGCTCGTAGAAGCCAACAAACGTCCAGGAGGTTTCCGCGCCAGGCTCGAGAGTCGCCGCCTTCGACTGCAAGGCTGCGCAGGCCGTCTCATATTGCAGGCGCTCCGACGGCAGGTCCGTCCCGAATGGAAGGCCAAGCTGATCGGCGTCGCGATGAAGAGGCCCCATCAATTGGCGAAAGTCGGTCGCAAAGCCTGCCGCTCCTTCGAGGCAGCCGTGCGCGGCCCACGGATACGCTCCGCCCTGCGATAAATTCTGCCTGCCCATGAGGACAGAGCCGAGACGCGGATGATCTGCGACATGATGGTCGAGATACTGGCTGGCGTAGGCCTCGTTGTTCATCAGGAAACCCTGGTCGCCGAGCCCCAGATCCTGGATGAAGACAGCGTCGCACGAGAGGTCCTCATCGCGGCCGTTCACGACCTCGACCCGCCAAAACCATGCGTTCAGCCGTGGGTGAAGCCAGAGCGTGACCCGATGTCCGATCCCGCTCTCCCGCCCTTCCCAAATATAGCGATCGTCCGCGCCGCCGACGCGGAGCCGCGCCTCGGGGCCGATCACCGACAAAACCGAGGGCTTTGATCCGCCGACGCGCACGAAGAGACGCGCCATGCCATCGCCGATCGGCGAGGCAAGCGTCTGATTGATCATGATGCGGCGGTTCGCCTGCGCGTGCTCGAGGGCGAAGATCGCCCCGGTTGGCAGGAGGCTGACCGACAGCCCCGCGCTGTTGGAGATCCACAGAAGATCGAGTTCGTCCCGGCGCGGCGTCGTCAAGACCTCAATCGACGAATCCAGCATTGCCGCCTCCCCTTGCCTGCCGCCTGTCCACCATCGGCCAGCAGGCCACGTCTGTAAATGGCGGCGGGGTGAACATGGGCGCGAATTGCGGTATTGAGCATTCCCTCGAGCGGATCAAAAATCGGCGCTCTTCGGTTCGGGTGAGTCGATGGAACCTAAATTTCCGAGCTATTGGATGTGGTCGGAGGCTTTCGAAATGCTCGCGCGCGCGGAGCGCATGCATCGGCAATTCTTTCCGCCGTCCGGCTCGCGCTCCCCGGTCGCTTGGGAGCCGCCGGTCGATATTCTCGAGACGGAACGCGCGGTGCTCGTGCTGGTCGCTCTCCCCGGAGTGGATTTCAACGAGGTCAAGGCCGTCATCAACCAAGGCGAGCTGCTCATTTCGGGATCCCGGACCTACCCCGACGAAATGCGGACCGCGATCATCCATCGTCTCGAGCTGCCGCAAGGCCGGTTTGAGCGCCGCATCCGTCTCCCCGCGGGGCGTTACAGCGGCATCCACCGCTCGGACGCCAACGGCTGCCTGCTCGTCACGCTGCAAAAATCGGAGGCCGCGAATGGCTGACGCCGAGACCGGCGCCGAGCAAACCCTCGGCGCGGCGCCTGCGCCGCCATTTCCGCCCGACGGCCTTATTATCGTGCCGGTGCGCGGCATGGTGCTGTTTCCCGGGACGGTATTGCCCATCACCCTTGGCCGTCCACGCTCGGTCATCGCGGCGCAGGCCGCGGTGCGGGAGCAAAGACCGGTCGGCATCGTCATGCAACGCAACGCCGACGTCGCCGATCCCTTGCCCGTCGACCTGCATCGCATGGGGACGATCGCCAATG
>Ga0153954_1000496_pt1 | contig 30708 bp, 23 predicted proteins | sample TSFL038MetaG_FD_102277 | JGI IMG/M metagenome (GOLD analysis project Ga0153954, IMG submission 102277) | Attine ant fungus gardens microbial communities from Florida, USA - TSFL038 MetaG | ecosystem: Host-associated > Fungi > Mycelium > Unclassified | place: USA: Florida, Wekiwa Springs State... | reverse complement strand
GCGCCGAATCGTGATGAAGCTGCTTGATAACCGCGCTGCCGCGCCAAGCCGGGGTCCGCATCGCTGGCGGCTGTTGCACCGCGTTGCGCGGCCGGAATTGCAGCACCCGATGCTCTTCCTCCATCGCACTGGGCCGCTTGTCCTTCACTGCTTCCGGCTCCGAAACCTAGAGATGTAATCTAGCACGGTCGCCGCGAGCGACCCAGCAAATGTTGACACCCCAGCAATGCGCACAAAGGTTAAGCTTCGAAAGTGTCGTGGAACCTGATCTCGCTATGCGCGCAGCATTTGCGCGCATGGACAGTTTGCGCCGCAACAATGTCGTAGCCGGACAGCTCGGCGCCAGCGCCGCGCTCTCGTTTCGCGTCAGCGGCAATTCGAAGAAGCGGCGGACCTGGTGGCGCTCGAATTCCCTTAAAACGAGTGCGCAAATGCATTTGAACGCCTGCGCTGTCGTGCCATAATCGCATGATTTCAGGGAATTATTTGGCCAGCCAAACACGGGAGTTGCAAGTTATGTCAGGTCCCCGCGAGCCGAAGGTTCACCCGATCCCGATCCTCGATTTGCGTCCGACGCAGATGACCGTCGGCATGCGTGAGGTCAAGGAGAAGCGCAAGCGATTCCGTGAGGAGAAGGGCAAGAAGCAAAGCGAGATGATCGGCAAGCACATGATCCCGGTCGTGGTCGGCCCGGACCAGCGCTATTACGTGGTCGATCATCATCATCTGGCGCGCGCGCTGCACGATGAAGGCATCGAGGATATTCTGGTCACTGTCATCGGCGACCTCAGAATGGTCGAGTCCGACGCGTTCTGGGGGGTGATGGACAACAAGAGATGGGTCTATCCCTACGACGCCAAGGGCGAGCGGCGGCACTTCAAGGACCTGCCGAAGTCGATCAAGGATCTCAAAGACGATCCGTATCGCAGCCTCGCCGGCGAGTTGCGGCGAGCGGGCGGCTTTGCCAAGGACACCACGCCGTTCAGCGAATTCCTCTGGGCGGACTTCTTGCGTCGCCAGGTCGCGCGCAAGATCGTGGAGGATAATTTCGCCAAGGCGATGGAGAAGGCGCTGGAGGCCGCCAAGAGCCATGAGGCGATCTATCTGCCGGGCTGGTGCGGTCCGGCCGATGATGATTAGCGTGGAATTGGTATCGTAGCCCGGGCGAGCGAAGCGACCCCGGGATTGCGAGCCCCGCGTGCCGCGCCGCTCAGGCGGGCAACGCTGACGGCGCTGAACTCCGGGGCGCTATTTCGGCACGCGGCCCATCAGGTAAAACTCGTCATTGGCGCGTATGCCCGTGACATTGGCCATGCGGTTGGATAGCGCGAAGAATGCCGCGATCGCGGTGATGTCCCAGACATCATCGTCGCTGAAACCGTGCGCCGCCACCGCCGCGAAGTCGGCCTCCGAAATCTCCTCCGCTGCGCGGCTCACCTTCATCGCGAAATCGAGCATGGCGCGCTGGCGCGGCGTGATGTCGGCCTTGCGGTAATTCACCGCGATCTGATCCGCGATCAGCGGATTTTTCGCGCGGATGCGCAGGATGGCGCCATGGGCGATCACGCAATATTGGCACTGGTTGGCGGCCGAGGTCGCCACCACGATCATCTCGCGCTCGGCCTTGGTCAGCCCGCTTTCCTTGTCCATCAGCGCATCGTGATAGGCGAAGAAGGCGCGAAATTCGTCCGGCCGGCGCGCGAACGTCAGGAAGACGTTCGGCACGAAGCCGGATTTCTCCTGAACGGCAAGCAGCCGCGCGCGGATGTCCTCCGGCAGCGTGTCGATGGCGGGCGCAGGGAAACGTTTGGATTGGGGCTGGGTCATCTCAAGGTTCCGGCAAATCTCTCTGCAATGCCGGAACCATAAAGGACGGGGGCCGCGCCCGCAAAGTGTGCGGGCAGCCAGGCGCCTAGCGCAGCGGCTTCTTCAGCAGCGAGAAGCGGTCAGGATCGAGCCCCTGTGAGGGCTGCAGCATCGGCGCCTCCACCGAGGAGAGCATGCGTGCAGCGGGTCGCTCGCCGAATACGGGATCGTTGGGAGCGTCGCGCTGCGAGGTGGCGCCGCGCCATCGTTCAAGGACCGCACTGACGAACTGCATGTCGTGGCCGGCGGCCACCGTCGGCACGGTCTTGATGGCGGCTTCGCCGCGCGGCAACTGATGCGGCGGCACTTCCTTGAAGCGCAGCCGTGTCGGGAGTGCCACGCCTTCGCCGAAGGCCAGCACTTCGCGGGTGCCGAGCGAGGGCACGAACGACAACAGGTTGGCGGCGGCGTCCGAGACCGCCGAGCGAAGCAGGGCCTGGTCGCGGTCGTTGGCGAGCCGCATCGCGAACAGCGTGTTGCACTGGGAGATGATGGTTGCGTCAAGCTCGGCCGGGCGCTGGGTCACGAGCCCGAGATAGACGCCGTATTTGCGGCCTTCCTTGGCAATGCGCGACACCGCCTTGCGGGTCGGGCCGAAGCCGATATTGCGGTCGGCGGAAGCATAGCGGTGGGCTTCCTCGCAGACGAACAGCAGGGGCGAGACGCCGTCGCTCCACAGGCCGAAATCGAACGCCATGCGGCACAGCACCGATACCACGGAGTCGATGACCTCGGCAGGGAAGCCGGCGAGCTGCATGACGGTCATCGGCTTGCCGTTGGCGGGCAGGCGGAACAGGTGGCTGATCACTTCCGCCATGGTGTCGCCGCCGACATTGGCGCCGTCGAACATGAAGGTGTAGCGCGGGTCGTTGCGCACGGTCTCGATGCGAGAGATCAGCTTGTGATAGATGATGCGGGAGGAGCGGTTCTCCAGCTTGCCCATGCGCTCGTCGATCAGCGAGATCAGGTCGACCAGGCGGTAAGGCACCGGCGTGTCGACGGTGTAGCCGATCTGCTTGGGATCGATGCGCTTCAAGCCGATGCGGTCGGAGTTCTGGTACTGGGTGTAGATGCCCTTCGCCATCGGGATGACTTCGGCCAGGATGTCCAGCTCCTCCGGCACGCCCGGACGGCCCGCGAACAGAACGTCGACGATCTCCTCGAAATTGAACAGCCAGAACGGCAGTTTCAGGTTGCGCGGGTTGAGCACCAAGGCGCGTTCGCCGAAGCAGCGGCCATATTCGTTGTGAACGTCGAGCAGGAAGATGCGCAGGTTCGGCCGCGCCTTGAGGATCTCGTTGAGCAACAGCGACACGCCGGTCGATTTGCCGACGCCGGTCGAGCCGAGCACGGCGAAATGCTTGGAGAGCATTTCCTCGACGTCGACATAGGCGATAACGGATCTGTCCTGCTGCAGGGTGCCGACATTGATCTGATCGGAGCCCGACGGCGCATAGACGGTGCGCAGTTCCTGGTTCGTGATCAGCTCGACGGTGTCGCCGATGGTCGGATAATGCGTGACGCCGCGCTGGAATTTCGGCCGGTCGCCGCCAAGAATTTCACCGAGCAGGTCGACACCGGCGCTGGCGATATACTCGTCCGAGGATGGCAGATTCTCAGCCGTCACGTCGGTGATCATCGCGATGATGGTGGAGGCGGCGCAGCGGATGCTGACAAAGCGGCCGACGGTGCCCCGTACCTCCGAGATCGGCATCTGGCCGGGGGCCAAAAGTCCGACCCGCGCGAGCGAGCCGCGCACCGAAATCACACGTCCGAAGGAAGTCACGGGCACCTAACCTGGCATGTCACGAAATGGGTCCGGCGATCACTATGTGTGGCGTTCTTCCACAAACGGTTAAGGCCGCTGGATCGCGACTTCGTCAAATCTGCAACATTTTGGCGCCTTTGCCGTAACGAACCCCGGCAAAAGCGTTAAGAACCCCTGGAAAATCGGGGATGATCGAGGCCTTTGGCCTCACGCCTGTTAACAATGGATTTACCAAGCCGACAGCGGGCGCGCCGCCATGAGCGGTCGAAGCAGCCGCCTGCGCTCAAGTGACGCCGATCCACAGTCAGGTAAAACCGTGATACTCGCGTGATGCATGGGAAAGGGGGACGCGCCAGCAGACATGGACCGGTGTGACGTCTTGGTCATCGGCGGCGGGATCGCCGGCATCACGACCGCGCTCGAGCTGCTCGACGGCGGCAGGAAAGTTGTGCTGCTCGACCGCGACGAACAGGCGGCGTTCGGCGGGCTGGCACGCGAAAGCTTTGGCGGCATGTTCTTTGTGGATTCCCCGGAGCAGCGCCGCCAGGGCATCCGGGATTCGGTCGATCTCGCCTTTCGCGACTGGTGCAGCTTTGCCGAATTCGGCAGCGACGATCATTGGCCGAAGGCATGGGCCGAGACTTACGTCTCGCGCTGCACCGCGGATGTCTACGCCTGGGTGCGCGGTCATGGCGTCAGCTTCCTGCCCGTCGTCAATTGGGTCGAGCGCGGCGAATTTCGCCCCGGCAATTCGGTGCCGCGCTTTCATGTCTGCTGGGGTACCGGCAAGGGACTGACGGAAGCGTTGATTGCGGCATTGCGCGGCCATCGCAATGTCGCGCGCCTGACGCTGCGCTTCAATCAGCGGGTCGAACGGCTCACCCTGCAGGGCGGCAAGGTCGACGGCGCGGCCGGCGCCGACGAGAACACCGGCACGCCGTTCGAGATCAAGGCGGAGCAGGTGGTGGTCGCCGCCGGCGGCATCAACGGCGGCGATCTCAGCCGCGTGCGGCAGAACTGGCATCGCGACTGGGGCAGGGCGCCCGAAACACTGCTCTCGGGTTCACATCGCTTCGCCGACGGCCGATTGCACGATGCGACGGTCGCCGCCGGCGGCGTGCTGACGCATCTCGACAAGATGTGGAATTACGCCGCCGGCGTGCATCATCCGTGGCCGCGCAAACCGATGCACGGCCTGTCGCTGGTGCCGCCGCGCTCGGCGCTGTGGCTGAACTGGCGGGGGATGCGGATCGGGCCGCAGCCCCTGGTGTCGGGCTTCGACACCCGGCGGCTCGTCACCGACATCTGCGCGCAGGAGAAGGCTTACTCCTGGCAGCTCCTGAACATGAAGATCGCGCTGAAGGAGCTGGCGATCTCGGGTGCTGAGCACAATCCATCGATCCGTGACAGGAAGAAGCTGGGCTTCGTGCGCGACATTCTGTTGGGCAATCGCTGGCTGGTGAACGAGATGATCGCCAATTGCCGGGATTTTGTCACGGCTGCCTCGCTGCCGGAGCTGGTCGAAAAGATGAACGCGCTGCAGGGCGACCGTTCGGTTGAGCTCAAGGCGGTCCAGGACGCGGTCAGCCAGTATGACGCCACCATCGCGCGCGGCGAGAGCTTGATGAATGACGAGCAGCTGCGGCGCATCGCCCATTTGCGCAAATACCGCGGCGACCGCCTCCGGCTCTGCAAATTCCAGCCGATCAATGACGCAAAGGCGTTGCCGCTGCTGGCGGTTCGTGAATTCATCATCAGCCGAAAGAGCCTCGGCGGGATCCAGACCGATCTGCAGAGCAGGGTGCTCGATGCGTCGGGCCAGCCGATCCCCGGCCTTTATGCGGTCGGCGAGGCCGCGGGCTTTGGCGGCGGTGGCGTGCATGGGTTGCGCGCGCTGGAAGGCACGTTTCTCGGCGGCTGCATCCTTTCAGGGCGCATCGCCGCTGCCGCGATCGATGGACGAGCATCAGGGAGCTGAAGAGGAACCATGAAGAGGACGGGAGCCTGGCTCACGGTTTATGCGCTGGAGCAGATCGGCGCGCGCTTCACCTTTGGCATTCCCGGCGTGCACACCACCGAATTGTACGACGCGCTGAACAATTCCAACCGCATCACCCAGGTGCTGGTCACCCATGAAGGCGGGGCGTCGTTCATGGCTGATGCTGTCGGCCGGCTGTCCGATTCCATCGGCGTGCTGACGGTGGTGCCGGCGGCGGGGCTGACGCATGCGGCAAGCGGCATCGGCGAAGCCTTTCTCGACGGCGTGCCGATGCTGGTGCTGTCCGGCGGTCCGCGCAGCGACACCGGCCACCGCTATCAGCTGCACCAGATGGATACCCACAAATTCATGAGCGGCCTGACCAAGGCGACGTTCCGCGTCAGCCGGCATGACGACGTGGTGCCGATGTTGTTCGAGGCCTACAGGATCGCAATGTCGGGTGAACCCGGTCCGGTGTTTGTCGAGCTGCCGGTCAACATTCTGCTGATGACGGATGAGATCGGCGAACTGCCGCAATTCCGGCCGCCATCGCCGCCACGCCTGGAAGCGGCCGGCGAGGTCGCTCGCGCCGCCGAACTGCTGCGTGACGCCAAACGTCCCTGTATCTTCGCCGGCTGGGGCGTGCGTGACGCACCCGCCGAACTCGTTCGCCTCGCCGAATCCCTGGAAGCGCCGGTGGCGACCACCCTGCAAGGGCTGTCGGTGTTTCCCGCCAATCATCCGCTTCATGTCGGCTTCGGCTTTGGCGCCTCCGCGGTCCCGGCGGCCCAGAACGCCTTCAGGAGTTGCGATTGCCTGGTGGCGATCGGTACGCGCTTCTCGGAGATCGCAACCGGCAGTTACGGCGCGAGCGTGCCGGAGAACCTGATCCATATCGACATCAATCCGGATGTCCTGGGCGCGAACTATCCGGTCAAGGTCGGCATCGCCGGTGATGCGGGTACCGTGTTGAAGCAGCTTCTGGCAGAGCTCGGGACGAAACTGCCGCGGCGAAACCCGAACGATGCGCTGCGTGAGCAGATCAAGAGCGACAAGATCGCCTATCGCGAAAGCTGGTATCGTCACGACGCGAAAGGCATCGTCAACCCGGCGCGCTTCTTCGACGAATTGCGGCGCCAGATGCCGGATGACGGCATCATCGCGATCGACGACGGCAACCACACCTTTCTCACCGCCGAGCTGATGCCGATCCATGCGCCGAAGAGCGTGATCCTGCCGACCGATTTCAATTGCATGGGCTATGCGGTGCCGGCCGCGATCGGCGCCAGGCTCGCATGCCCCGACCGCACCGTGCAGGCGATCGTCGGCGATGGCGCCTTCATGATGACCTGCATGGAGATCTTGACCGCCGCCACCAACAATCTCGGCGTGGTCTATTACGTCTTCAACGACGGCGAGCTCGCGCAGATCGGGCAGGCGCAGTCCATTCCCTACGGACGCAAGCCATGCACGCAGATCGGCAGGCTCAATATCGAGGGGGTGGCGCTCGCAACCGGCGCGGCCTATCTGCCGATGGACGACAACGAAGCGATACCAGGCGTGATCGGTCAGGCGAACGAGATTGCCGCCGGCGGCAAGCCGGTCATTGTCGCGGTCCGCATCGACTATTCCAAGAAGACGGCGTTTACGCTCGGCGCGGTGAAGACCAATTTCGGGCGTTTCCCGCTGAGCGAAAAATTGCGCTTTCTCACCCGCGCGGCCGTCCGTCATGTGGTGGGATAACTTTCGCAATGCGCCGAGGTGACGACGGCTCGGGTTGACACCTCGCCCGCCGACGCTACGCTTCATCCAAAGACAACAAGAAACAGGGCAGGGTGGAACGCCGTGAAACGCGTCATCGCGTCTTGAGCGGGTCTGCGCGGATTTCCGCGCTCGCGCCGTTCAGCATCCGCAGTTTTCGATTCCAGTGGCCCGCCGACCTCCTCACCTCCTGGGCGTTCGAGGTGGAGAACCTGGTGCTCGGCTGGTACATCATGATCGAGACGGGCTCGGTCCTGCTACTGACGGTGCTCGGAGCACTGGTTTATGCGGGAACGCTGATCGCGCCGATATTCGGCATGATCGGAGATCGCATCGGGCATCGGGATCTCCTGGCCGCGATGCGCTTCGCCTACACGGCACTTGCCTCAACCATCATGGCACTGGCGCTGACGGGCCATCTGTCGGCTTTTTACGTCATGATCATCGTGGCGATCATGGGCCTGATCCGCCCCTCGGACCTCGGCCTCCGCGGGGCGTTGCTCGCCGACATCATGCCGACGGATCGGCTGGTTGGCGCGCTCAGCCTGTCGCGCGCCACGCAGGACAGCGCACGCATCGCCGGCGCATTGACCGGGACCGGATTGTTCGTCGCGCTCGGCATCGGTTATGCGTATGTCGCGATCGCCTGCCTGTACCTTACGGCCGCGATCCTGACGCGGTCGATGAGCAAGCCAAAACTGCACGAAGTGCCTGATCGCTCCCGCGGGGATTGGCCCGGATCGTCGCTCTTGCGCGACCTGAAGGAGGGAATTGTCTATTCCTGGAGCGGTCCGGGAATGCTCCCGGTGCTCGGTGTTGCCTTTCTAACCAATCTCACCGCATATCCCCTGACCAACGGATTGCTGCCTTACATCGCGAGCGACGTCTTCCACACCGACCAGGCCGGCCTCGGCTATCTGTCGGCGAGCTTTGCGCTGGGTTCGCTCATCGGTTCGATCACGCTGAGCTTGACGGGTGGTGTGCGCATCGCCCGGCTTTTGATCGGCGCGACGTTCGCCTGGTACGCAATGCTGCTGCTATTCGTGCAGATCAAGACGTTGCCGGTGGCGCTATTGTGCCTGGTGTTTGCCGGCCTCGGGCAGAGCCTGGCGATGATTTCGGCCGCCGTGATCCTGATGCGCACGGCGAGCGCGCATCTCCGCGGCCGGGTGATGGGGTTGCGCATGCTGGTGATCTACGGCCTGCCGGTCGGGCTGCTTGTGGCGGGCAGCCTCATCGATCTCATCGGCTATATCGCGACCGGCTCGCTCTATGCGATTTCGGGGCTGCTCTTGATGGCGGCCATCGCGCTGTATTGGCGCGCCGATCTCTGGCCGCTGCACGCGCCGGCAAACGCGCCGTGAGCTTTTGCGCGCGAGATCACATGCTCTGACATAAATCAGTCGAATTGACGGTCTATCGCAGACCGTGTGCAACGTCGTCGCGCTCTCACTGGTTGATTCGTTTCGATTGCGGCGCTACAGTCGCGCATTACGTTGATCGATTTTGAGTCGAATATTTTGCGTCAGCCTTAGGTGATTTCGATGCAGCGAATTTTGGTGAAGGCTGCGCCCGGTCTCTCCCAAACGAAGCTGACCCTTGGCGCGGCGGCGGTCCCCTACATGGCCGAGCCCCTGTTCACCAGCATTGGCTCGCAAGGCGCACTGGGCGCCGCCGGCAACGATGTCTGGTACGTCCTCAAGCCGGCGGACACGGCGGAGGGCGCCGGCGAAAGCGCCTGGGACGCCTGTCATTCCCTGTTGCAGCAGGGCTTTGGGATCGCCGGCACGTCGCCGCCGACATTCGCCGAACCGGATCTCGAGCAACGCTGGATCCTGCCGGGCAACGGGCAGGGTGGCATGGCGCTTGCGCAAGGCTGCGACCAGCGCAACCAGCAGAACAAGGAATTTCCGCGCAATAACAGCGATTACTGGTTTCGCGACGGGACGCATTCGCAGTTCGACGCGGCGATCGCCGCGATCGGCGGAGCGGACGTTGCAGCCAGGGTCCGCATCGCGCATTTCGACACCGGCTACGACCCCAGCCATCAGAGCCTGCCGAAGCGGCTGCGCTGCGACGGCGTCATCGAACGAAATTTCGTCGATCCCGATCATCCCAGGGACGCGAGCGATCGCACCAGTGGCGGCGCATTGACCAATCTCGGTCATGGTACCGGCACGCTCGGTATTCTTGCGGGAAGGCCGATCGCGCCCGCGACCTCGCTTGGCGGCGCGCCGTTTGCGGAGATCATCCCGATTCGTGTCGCCAACAGCGTCGTGCTCTTCACCAACAGTGCCATCGCGCAGGCCTTCGACTATGTGCACTCGCTCAACGTCGCTGGCGCCGATCGCGTCGACATCATCACCATGAGCATGGGCGGGCTCGCCTCGCAGGCCTGGGCCGACGCGGTGAACGCGCTGTACGAGCAGGGGGGGTTCATCGTCACCGCGGCCGGCAACAATTACGGCAACCTGCCGACCCGGAACATCGTCTATCCGGCACGCTTCAACCGCGTGGTAGCCGCCTGCGGCGTGATGGCGGACGGCAAGTCCTATGCCGATCTCGCTTTTCAGTTGATGGCCGGCAATTACGGTCCGGCCGGCAAGATGGCGACCGCCATCGCCGCGGCTACTCCGAACGTGCCGTGGGCGCGGCTCGGCTGCCTCGGCATGATCGATTTCGACGGCGCGGGCACGTCGGCGGCAACGCCGCAGGTCGCCGCTGCGGCGGCGATCTGGCTGCAGAAGAACCGCGCCGCGGTCGATGCCTATCCGGAAAGCTGGATGCGGGCAGAGGCGATCCGGAAGGCGCTGTTCGAGTCGGCCAGCCTCGACGGTGCCCACCCTGATACGGCCGGGATCGACCCCCGTCTCGGGCGCGGCAAGCTGCACGCCAACGATGCGCTGGCGAAGGCGCCGGCGCCGGCAGCGCAACTCGCCAAGACCGCCGTCGATACGGTGTCCTTTCCAATCCAGCAGGTCCTGACCGGGCTTGGCATGCAGGGGGATCCGGCGAGCCCACGACAGCGAATGCTGGAACTGGAGGCGCTGCAGCTGTCCCAGAACACTACGATCGAAAGCATCACGCCGGCCGATCCGGACAAGGCCTCGCCCGCCGATTGGCGCAGGCTTGCCGAAGCGCTCGCCAGTCATCCGCAGGCATCGCGCGCGCTGAAGCAGGCCTTGAGCGTCACCGCCGCAACCGTTCCGGTCGGGAAGCCGGCCGAACCGGCGCCGATCGGCGGCAATGCCGTGCTGAATATCCAGCTCGAGCACGCAAAGCATCCACGCCCGCCGATCCCCGCGGTCCGCGCCTTGCGCGTCTATGCCTACGACCCGATGCTGGGCGCCAAGCTCGACACGATCGCAATCAACCAGGCCACGCTCGAGGTCCGTTGGGAGGACGATCTGAAGCCCGGTCCGATCGGCGAATATATCGAAGTCGTCGACGTCGATCCCGCCAGCCAATGCTGCTACGCGCCGGTCGATTTGAACGACCCCTACATCCTGACGCGCGCCGGCCTGACGCCCTCGGAAGCGAGCCCGCAATTCCATCAGCAGATGGTCTATGCGGTCGCGATGAAGACGATCGAGCATTTCGAAAAGGCGCTCGGCCGTGTGGCGTTGTTTGCGCCGCGTGAAGTCCAAGCGCCGCAGGCCGCAAAGCTGCCGCAGGCCCCAAAGCCGACGCAGGCCCCAAAGCCGACGCAGGCCCCAAAGCCGACGCAGGCCCCAAAGCCGACGCAGGCCGCGCCGGCGGACGCAGACGTCTGCGCCGACACCGAGCCGCCAAAAAAGCTCGAATACGTTCAGCGGCTGCGGATCTATCCGCATGCGCTGCGCGCCAAGAACGCCTATTACAGTCCGGAGCACAAGGCGCTTCTGCTCGGCTATTTCAAGGCCGACAACACCGCCCAGGGATTGCTGCAGGGCAGTGTCGTCTTCACGGCGGTGTCCCACGACGTGGTCGCCCATGAGACGACCCATTCCTTGCTCGACGGCGTCCATCGCCGGTTCCGTGAAGCGACCAACCCGGACGTGCTCGCCTTCCACGAGGCGTTCGCCGATATCGTCGCGCTGTTCCAGCACTTCACCTTGCCGGAGGCGCTGCAGCACCAGATCAAGGCGACGCGCGGCGATCTGGAAAGGCAGAATCTGCTGGGAGAGCTCGCCGTGCAATTCGGCGAAGCCACCGGGCGCTACGGCGCCCTGCGCAACTACATTGTCGACGTCAAGAAGACATCGAAGGAGAATGGCAAGGAGCCTGCCAAGGACGCCGCCGGCGCGCCAGCGTCGGAGCCGTTGAGGACCGATTACGAGAAGGCAAAGGAAGCCGGCGATCCTCATGCCCTCGGTGCCGTGCTGGTGGCGGCGGTCTTCGATGCCTTCCTGCAGATCTACAAGGGGAGGACATCAGATCTATTGCGCCTCGCCACCAACGGCACCGGCATCCTGCCGAAAGGCGATATTTCGATCGATCTGGCGAACCGGCTGGCGCAAGAGGCCAGCAAGGTCGCGGGCCAGATCCTCAACATCTGTATCCGCGCGTTGGACTATTGCCCGCCCGTCGATATCGTCTTCGGTGAATATCTGCGCGCCCTGATCACGGCAGATGTCGATCTCGTCCCCTACGACAAGCTCGGATACCGGGTTGCCTTCATCGAGGCGTTTCGCAAGCGGGGCATCTACCCGCGCGACGTGAAGCATCTTTCGCCCGAGAGCCTGACCTGGGAGCCGCCGCCGCTGCCGCTGCGGAGGGCGAATGTGAAAAAAATTCTCGAACAAATGTCGACCCATTGGGATCTGAGGAGCCGGCGTGAGGAGGCTTACGATCTGTCGGAAGAGAACGCGCGCCGATTCCATGGCTGGCTGATGGACGAGGATGCCGTGAGCTCCGACGAACTCGCCGCCCTCGGACTCATTCGGATCCCGAAGCCGCAGCCGTACAAGGTGGGTGACCAGGAGGGCTGTCTCCACGGCATCGAAGTCCATTCGGTGCGTCCGGTGCGCCGGGTCGGTCCCGAAGGAAACATCCGCGCCGATCTTGTGGTGGAGATTACCCAGAGTTTTCGGCCAAAGGGAATGCCGGGCGTGCGGTTCCGCGGCGGCTGCACCTTGATCCTCGACCTTGCCACCGGGGAAGTCCGCTACATGGTGCGCAAGAAGGTCGACAGCCTCTGGCGCTTCAACAATCAGATGACGTTCACCGCGGAGACCAGCTTCGGCCTGCATGGCAACTATTTTGCCGATCCGACCAATGCACGGGAGCCGTTTGCCATGGTCCATCACGTGCATGGATAGGAGAAGTCCGTTGGCGCGATCATCAAAGAAGAAGCGGGCGCCCCGAAAATCAGCGGCAAAGTCCGCGACCGGATCGGCGCCGCGGCGGCGGGGCATGGCGCGCGCCGCGACGACGAGCGGAGCGGCGCCGGCCGCATCCGCCGCCACGACATCGGTGTCCGCTTCCACCTATCGGGCGAAGGTCAGGATGTATCGGCAGGGTCTCGGCGACTGCTTCCTGATCTCACTGCCGCGCACCGACGGCAGCGGCCGGCCATTCTACCTCATGATCGACTGCGGCGTCGTTCTCGGCACACCGAAGCCGGAAGAAAAGATGACCGAGGTGATGGATCATATCGTCCAGACCACCGGCGGCGAGATCGATCTCCTGGTGGCGACCCATGAGCATTGGGATCATCTCTCCGGCTTTATCCAGGCCAAGGCATCGTTTGACAGGCTGAAGATCGGACAGGTCTGGCTGGCCTGGACGGAAGATCCAGAGAATGAGCTGGCGCGGCAGCTCAAAGAAAAGAAAGCGCAGGCCATTGCGGCGTTACGCATGGGCCTCGCTCATATGGAATTGGCCGGCGATTCCGACAGAGCGACGGAACTGAGCGGCATCCTGGAATTCTTTGGTGCCGCAAAGGGCGCGACGACAGCAGATGCGCTGAAGAATGTGAAGGCGACGGTGGCGGCGCCGCGCTATTGCCTACCAAGCGATGGGCCGGTTGTCCCATCCGGCACCAGCGCGCAATTCTATATTCTCGGGCCGCCGCCTGACGCGAAATGGCTGCGCAAGATCAACCCGTCGACACGCGACAAGGAGACCTATGGTCTGACGGATGACTTGCGGATATTCATGGACGGCGCGGCAACGGCCCTTGCCGAGAGCGATACCGGGCGGCCCTTCGACCGGCAATATGAAATTCCTTTCGCCGTTGCGCAGGCCGCGCCCGAACTGCAGTTCTTCCGCGATCATTATTGGCAGCCGCAGGCGGTAGCCGCCGACGATTGGCGCCGGATCGACGGCGATTGGCTGGACGGCGCATCCGACATGGCGTTGCAGCTCGACAGCCTGACCAACAACACCAGCCTGGTGCTTGCGATTGAGCTCGCGCCCGATGGTGACGTCCTGTTGTTTGCCGCCGACGCGCAGGTCGGCAACTGGCTGTCCTGGCAAGAATTGAAATGGACGGTCGGCGGCAAGGAGGTGACTGGACCGGACCTGCTCGAGCGCGCGATCTTCTACAAGGTCGGCCATCATGGCAGCCACAATGCGACGCTGAAGGACAAGGGGTTGGAGCAGATGAAAAACCTCCGCGTCGCGATGATCCCGGTCGATCACGACATGGCGGTCAGGAAGCGCTGGGGGAAGATGCCGCTGGAGGAATTGGTCGCGGCTCTCAAGAAGCAGGCGAGCGGTGGCGTCCTGCGGGCGGATCAGGAGATGCCGGACACCAGGGAAAACGTGGTCGAGGGTCCGGACAGGCTGTTCTACGAGGTCACGTTCTGACACGGCAGCCAGCAAGGCTGGCGCGCTTCGTGCGCCCAAATATCATCTGCCCACATTTCCTGTTGACCTGACCGGATCTTTTGCGATCTCGTCGATCCATGGCGAGGCCTGTCAGCGGCTGTTTCCGATGGCGGTGGAGGAATTGGCGTGATCGATGTGAAGCGTCTGCGTACTCTGCTGGGCGAATATCCGGGCACCTCGGCGCTGAGGAAGGGATCGATCCAGTCGGACATGGTGGGATTCGACTTTGTCGACCATTCGCCGTCCAACAAGGGTTTCAAACCCATGGTCCGCGAGCAGGCCTTTGACGTCTCCGAGATGGCGATCGTCACCTATCTGATGGCCAAGAGCTTCGGCAAGCCGATGGTGCTGCTGCCGGATGTCGTGGTGGCGCGGTTCCAGCATGCCTATGCGCTCTGCAGCGCAAAGCATGGCACGCTGAAGCCGACCGATCTCAACGGCAAGCGCGTTGGCATCCGCTCTTTCACCACGACCACCGGAGCCTGGCTGCGCGGGATCCTGGCGAATGACTACGGCGTCAATCTCAATTCGATCGATTGGGTGACGTTCGAGGACGCGCATGTGGCCGAATTCAAGGACACGACCAGGAGGGCGCCCGCGGACAAGAACATCGTGCAGATGCTGATCGACGGCGAGCTCGACGCGGTGCTGGGCGAGAAGGTCGAGCATCCCAACCTCAAGCCGCTGTTTGCAGATGCCGCGGCGGAACAGAAATCCTGGTTTGCCAGGCACAAGGTGCTGCCGATCAACCATATGGTCGTGGTGAGCCGGGATCTTTCCGACAAGCATCCCGAAACGGTGCGGGAAGTGCATCGGCTGCTGACGGAATCCGCCAGGGCGTCGTCCGCCGCGCCGCGCCTTGATGCGGACGAGATGCGCCGCTCGCTCGAATTGATCACGCACTACACCGCCCAGCAGGGGCTGATCCCGCGCGCCTATGCCGTCGACGAATTGTTCGACGATGTTACGCGCGCGCTCATCTGACGGAGATTTCGCATGAACCCCGAGCCGATCTTCGATCTCGCCCATCTCGGCCATATGGAATTGCTGACGTCGAAGCCGGAAGAGAGCCTGAAATTCTTTGTCGACGTGATGGGCATGACCGTCAGCGGCGAGAAAGGCGAGTCCGTCTATTTGCGCGCCTGGGACGATTACGAGCGCTATTCGTTGAAGCTGACGGCATCGAAGACCTCGGGCATGGAGCACATGGCCTTGCGCGCGCGGAGCCCGCAGGCCCTGGAGCGCCGCGTCGCTGCGCTCAAAGGCTCGGAATTCGAGATCGGCTGGGTCGAGGGCGACATGGGGCAGGGGCCGGCGTTCCGCTGCCGCGATCCCGACGGCCACGTCATCGAGCTCTATTACGAGACCGAATGGTACCAGGCGCCGCCCGAACTGAAGCCGGCCTTGAAGAACCAGGCGCAGCGCTTTCCCGCGCGCGGCGTCAATGTGCGCCGGCTCGACCACCTCAATTGCCTCGCCGTCGACATCAAGGCCAATCGGCTCTTCTTCGAGAATTATCTGGGCTGCCGCACCACCGAGCAGATCGTGCTCAACGACGGCACGGAAGCCGCGATGTGGATGACGATGTCGAACAAGAGCTATGACTTCGCCTACACCCGCGATCACTATGGCAAGAAGGGCCGCTTCCACCACGTCACCTATGCGATCGACAGCCGCGAGGAGATTCTGCGCGCCGCCGACATTTTCCTGGAGAACGGCGTGCATATCGAAACCGGCCCGCACAAGCATGCGATCCAGCAGACCTTCTTCCTCTATGTCTATGAGCCCGGCGGCAATCGCGTCGAGATCGCCAATGCCGGTGCGCGGCTGATCCTGGCACCCGACTGGAAGCCGATCGTCTGGACCGAGGAGGAGCGCAAGAAGGGCCAGGCCTGGGGGCTGAAGACGATCGAGTCCTTCCATACTCACGGCACCCCGCCGGTTTGAGCGTCGCGATGGCTTGAACCTGATCCCGGCAGCGTTCGACCAATGCGCGGCTGGCCGCGCTCACAACCGGGAAACCCCATGAAGATTTCGTCGGCAATCGCATGTCTGCTATTGGGGCCGGCCACGGCCTGTTGGGCTCAATCCGCCGCGAAGCAGGCCTGCAATGTCCAGGTCGACATCACCGACACCGATCCGAAGGGAACGAACGTCCGGACGACCCCAGGCGGCGCCATCATCGCGACGCTGAAGAATTCAACCGATGATGGCTGGGTGATCGTGCACGTCACCGCTCAATCCGGCGACTGGTATGAGATCGATCGCGCCAGCCTGATGGGCGCTGATCTGCCTCCCGCCGGCAAGATCCTGTTTCAGGGTGCGGGATATCTGCACAAGAGCGTGGTGGGCGTCCGCGGCATGCAGAACGGCGGCGCCATCTATCTCGAGCACAACATCAAGAGCGGCCTGCTCGACGGTCACGCGGCCGGCGATCAGCAGGTCGATCTGCTGGGCTGCTGGGGTGATTTTCTCAAGGTTCATGTGAAGAAAGGCGTCGGCTGGACCCAGCAGGCCTGCACCAACATGAACACGACCTGCGTTTGAGGCGGCGACGGTGACACGGAGCCGAAAAATGAGGCTGTTCGCCGCGGTCATCGCCTGTTTGCCGCTGGCCGCCACGCCGGCGTTGAGTGCCGATTACGAGACGACGGAAAAGTCGGCGCTATATGAGATGCATCTGCGCGTGCCCGCCAGCGCGATCGCTATTCCTCCGCTCAAGGACCGCATTCTGGCCCTGCATCAGGCCGATGTCGACGAGGCCAAGGCCGACGCCACGGAGGACAAGGAAGACAATCCCTCCTTCCATCCCTACAGCATCGACACGATCTGGCGCGTGACGTTCGAGAACGAAACGGTGGTGAGCCTGTCCGGCGAGACCAATGCCGATACCGGCGGCGCGCACCCGAACCAGGGATTCCAGACCATCGTCTGGGACAAGAAGGCCAATCATGCGGTGCCGCTTGAAGCCTTGTTCGTCCCCGATCAGGTCAAGCCCGCGCTAAAGGCGATCGCCGATGCTGCCGGCAAGGCCTGGACACGAATCTACATCCAGCGTAGCGGCCAGAAGCCGGGTAAGGACACCGATCTTGCCGAAGCCGGGATTGGCGCGGACCCGGACAAGCTCAAGACCTATGCGCTGATCTACGCCAAGGGGCAGACCGCTGCCAACGGCATCGTGCTGCTGTTTGGCGCGGGCCAGGTCTGGCCACATGTACTCGGCGATTTCCGCGTGGCGGTGCCGGTCGGCGTTTTCGCAAAATATCTCGCGCCGCGCTGGAGAGAGGCGTTCATCGCCGATTGATCGGGCCGCGCGGGCACGATCCCGACAAGGCGTCATGGGTCCAAAATCGCCGTCGTCGCGGTCTGACGCAGAAATATGGCAGGAGACGCGGGTTTTGCCTTGCCAGAGAATTTACGGTTCCTGCCCTATGCCGCCATGGCGCAATGACCGCTCGATACCCAATTGGACTGAGCCGGATGGATCGATCCGGTGAGTTGGGGAGCGAATGATGACGACGCGTGTTGATTTCGCCAGCGAATCCTTTTTCCGCGATCCTGCCGCTACGGTCGCAATGCTGCGCGGCATCGGGCCGGTGGTGGAAACCCGCTTTCCGATCGTGGGCCAGGTCTGGGTCACCACGACCCACGAGGCCACGGCTCGCATGCTGAAGGATAGCGCGACCTTCACCTTGCGCAAGGAAGGCGGGGCGATTGCGGGCGTGCAATGGTGGATGCCCAAGCTCGTCCAGGCGCTCGCCAGCAACATGCTCACCACCGACGAGCCCGACCATGCCCGCCTGCGCGGCATCGTCGATGAAGCGTTCCGCCGCCGCGCCATCCTCGATATGCAGCCGCGCATTCGCGCCATCGCCGATGACCTTGCGGGCCGGCTGTTCGAGAAAGGAAGTCCAGCTGACCTCGTCGCGAACTATGCGCAGATACTGCCGCTGTCGGTGATCTCCGAACTCCTCGGCCTGCCGCGTGCCGACCGGCCGACCTTCATTGCCTGGGCCAATTCGATGTCGCGGGTCAAGAGCGCGATCGGATTCCTGAGCGTGCTGCCCGCCTTCAAGAAAATGCGGCGCTATATGCTGGAGCAGTTGCGCGTGACGCGTGAGCAGGGTGGCGAGGGATTGATCGCGGAACTCGTGAAAGTCGAACAGGAAGGGGGGCAGATCAGCGCCGACGAGATGGTCGCGATGCTGTTTCTGCTGCTCAATGCGGGCTCGATCACCACGACGCACCTGATCAGCGGCGCCGTTTACGAACTGCTCAAGGACCCGTCCCGGCGCGACTGGCTCGCGGCGGACTGGAACCGTCTTGGCCTTGCGATCGAGGAGTTCCTGCGCTTCGTCTCGCCGGTGCAGTTTTCAAAGCCGCGCCATGTGCGCCAGGACGTCGATATCGAGGGCGTCCGCCTGAAGAAGGGCGACAGGATCATGGCCATGATCGTGTCGGCCAACATGGACCCGCAGGCCAATGCTGGTCCCGAACGGCTCGATCTCGAACGGCATCCGAACCGTCACATCTCCTTTGGCACCGGAATCCATTTCTGCCTCGGCCATCAGCTCGCGCGCATCGAAGCCGCATGCGCGCTGCAGGCGCTTTTCACGCGCTGGCCAAAGCTGAAGCTCGCCATTGATCCGGCGCAGGTCCGCTGGCAGAGGCGGCCAGGCCTTCGCGCGATCGAGCGGTTGCCTGTCGCCGCCGGAGCCTAGCTCGTACTACATCACGGCGCGGAATTCGATACCGTGAAGGTGAACGGTCGGCGCGATGCCGAAGTGATTGCCGCCAAACACGCGCATGCGGCGATCGAACTCGTCCTTGCCGATGTCGGGTGGAATATCGCAGATCGCCCGATAGGTGCGGCGCGAATTTTTCTTGCTGCCCCAGTTCAGGCTTTGCTCCGGCAGCGGCGCGGGTTCGGTCGCAAGGCGTTTCGCAAGCAGCCAATAAAGCCGCGCCAGATGCGCGTAGGCCAATCCCTCAAGACCCTGCACGCCGATGCCGGCAGGGACGGGGAACAGCGCGAGTTCGACGATTGGCCCCGAATCGACGCGCTCGGCCATCGCATGCACGGTGGCGCCGAATTCCGTTGCGCCCTCATAGAGCGCGAAATGGGCCGGCGCCCAGCCGGGATAAGCGGGCGAACCGGGATGGAAATTATAGGCGCCGTAGCCAAGCGTGTTCAGGATATTCGCCGGCACGATGACCGGTGACGAAAAGGAGATCAGCCGTGCGCGTGCCAATGTGGCTGCGTTGAGGGCTGCCAGATCCTCCGAGGTCATAACCTGATGGATCGCAAGTTGCGGACGATGTCCGCGCAACACGGACGCCAACACGGCCCGTTCCAGCGGTCCGGTCAGCAGAATGATCGCATCGAACATCGCTTCTCCAACGCCGCAATGTTCGCCCCTGAGCTACTATGTCGCACGATCCATTAAAATGGCGTTAACCATGTTCGTGCCGGCGTTTTGGAAATGGCCGGCGATCAGGTCTCGCCGAGACGTGACCGCTTGATGCCGAACCTGCGAAACCCCGGCAACGCGCTGCCGGAGGTTTCTCGTTGTGGGTCAGGCGCCTGTCGTCGCGAGCTGCAGCCGCTGCGCGATCGGGTTCTCCGCCGTCACGCTAAGCGACGTGCCGTCCGCAAAGGCCAGTGTTGTGGGGCTGTTCGGCCAAAGATTCAGCGTGATCGCATCGTCGCTACGGTCGAAGCTGATCGTCGCCACGCCGCCCGAAACGCTCACATGAGTGTTGTCGGCAGTGATGCCTTGGCCGAATTTCAACGTCGTATTGATACCTGCATAGATCGTGTCGCGGCCGTCGCCCTTTGCAAAGTTGACGATCGAGTCGGGCCCGACCGATATGGTATCATCGCCGCTGCCGCCTGATACATTCGAATTGCTCTGCGCGGAGATGATGTCATTGCCGGCGCCGCCCTCCACGAAACTGTCGCTCCAGGCCGCAATCTGGTCGTCGCCTTCGCCGCCATCGATCCTGCTGTTGGACCAGCCGCTGATGACATCGTCGCCGGCGCCACCGAGCACGGTGGTGTCGGACCAGGCCTTGATGGTATCATTGCCATCGCCGCCGTCGACGATGCTGCCGGACCAGACGTCGATCTGGTCGTTGCCGGCACCGCCATAGACGACGGAATCGGACCATGCCCTGATCACGTCGTCGCCGGCGCCCGCATCCACCACGCTGTCGCTCCAGACGTCGATGGTGTCATTGCCGCCGTCGGCGAGGCTCTTCGACCAGCCGCCGAGCCTGTCATCGCCATCGGTGCCTGAAATCGTGGACAGGCCGAGCTCCTGCAGGCGCAGCAAAAAGGCCTGCACGACAGGCGAAACGCCAATGCTCGTTGATGTCTTGGCCTGCGCTTTCCAGTCGTCCGCGGCGGGGTTGGGCGCAGCTCCGTCGGGGGCTTGGGTGGACTCCGGTTGCGACCGTGTCGCTGCCGCACTCGCTGCTTGCTGGAGCACCTGGAAGATATCAGGGGCCGAAGGCGCCTCTGGAACCATGAACGGCTTGTACCACGCGCCTTGCATCGACAGCATTTGCATTCCCAAACCCATTTAAATTTCAACGTCACCTCGCACCGCATGCAGTCTTCGTCACCGATGCGCGTGCCCCATTCTCAGGGACAAAAATGTCGTGAAGTGGTCAATGAAATCTAAAGCGCGGGCGTGGCAGCATGTCACAGCACGCTCGGCGCGAGTCGAAGCCGCCTTTGCAAGCGAACGCCAAGCCCAGGATTTAGCTCGGGCGCCAACCAACCGCCTGGTTGAGTTACGTTGAGTTACTTTGAGTTATTTGGCGGGATTGACCGGCGCCATCGCCTGGCAGGCTTCGAAACGTGAGAGCGGATGGCCGCCGCCGTTCCATCGTGCGAACTCCCGTCGCGCGACCGCTTCCACATTGCGCGGCGAGTAATCGCCATTGAGGCGGCCACGGGTGTCGCCAAGCACCAGGATCGAGACCGGTCCGCCGCTGTCGATATCCAGCGACCACGTCTCCTTCATGTTGACGAACGGCTCTCCGAACTTGCCGAGCAGCTTCGCGTTGAGCGCGATCGATCCTTCGCCGAGCTTGGTTGCCGGACCGGCATCGCCGACCACAGCATACACCAGGCGATCCTTGAAGCGCACGACCGCGACATCGCCGATCTGCACGTGGCCGAAGCCGCCCTTCGGCAACACGATGAAGGGCACGGTCTCTGCGTCGAGATAGCGGTTCGGCGAACAGCCGTCCGGCCGCGGCCTTGCGTTGTTTTCAAGCGTGGTCGACGAGATGAAATAGCCGTTGCGCAGGCCATCGGCTGACTGATAGCGGCACGGATATCCTTCGCGGTCCTTCGGAATGATGTTGTCCTTGAAGAAAGCGGTGAGCCCGCGTTCGCGCCAATGGAAGAAGTAGAATTCCTTCGGCAGGTCGCCCATGACGTCGGCCAGCACCACCGGCTTCAGCGATCGGTCGCGGATCTTCGGCCACATCGAAAGCCAGTTGGAAACGAATGCGTCCTTGGACAGTTTCTGTGTTCCGCTGAAGACGTAGGCGCCACCGCTGGAGAACTGGTCGAGCGCGCAGATTCCATTCAGGCCCGGCATGTCGCCGGGGCCCTCGATTCGTTCGCAAACGCCGCGGCCGAGTGGGTCTTCCGGATGGTAGGCGCGGCCCGAGCCATCGGCATCGACGGCGACGCGTGAAAGCTTTGCGAAAAACACCTTTGGCGAATTCGCGCCGGCAACGTTGTCCACCAGCACAGAGAAGCTGCGCACCGTATTGCCCTCGCGGGTGAGGTTCATCCGGGCCGGCTGCAGGCGGCAGACATTGTCGCTCGCGCCGGCGCGCGAATCGAAGGTGATGGCCGTTGGCACCGGCTTGGAGGTGATCTGCCTGACCATGGCCGCGAGCGCGTCCTTCGGTGGAATGTTCTGGGCATTCGCGGCCAGCGGCAAGGCAAGGCACGGCACAAGGCACAGGAATAGCGCCGTCGGCGTCAGTCGGAAATTCACGGATTTCCCCCCGGAGCGGTCAGGTGATGCAAGGTACGGGAATCGTCAGCAAAATTAATGGTCGCTAATTTGTGACGGAATTACGTTAGGCAGGTGGTTTATGTCGATTGAGGCAGCGGCAAGGCTGAAGACGTGGTGCAACATGAACATTCCTTCGGGCGCAAAGGACAGACGGCACTCGGGATGATGGACGCAGAAAAAGCCCGATTCCGTCTCTGCTGGGCGACTTTATGTCTGCTGTTGGTTCCGCCGGGGCCGGCCGTGGCGGAGGACGTCGCTATGCCCCCACACTCCGCGGCCGTCTGTCACCCCGCGGATTTTCGTATAGCGATCGATGTTGGCCATACCGAGACGAAATCTGGCGCGGTGAGCGCGCATGGCAAACCCGAATATGAGTTCAACCTCCGGCTCGCCAACGAGCTATTGGTGAAACTTCGGGACGCGCACTTTACGGACTCGGCGGTGATGATCCAGACGGATCCGGATCTGTTCAAGCGGGGGCGCGCGCTGTCGAGCCGCCGGCCGAACCTCATGTTGTCGCTGCATCACGATTCCGTGCAGGACAAGTATCTGAAGACGGCGGAGCTCGACGGCCAGATGCGAACCTTCACCGAGGGTTTTCGCGGCTACTCGATCTTCATCTCGCGCGACAATGCCTATCCCGACGACAGCAAGGAATTTGCAAAGTTACTCGGTGGAGAACTGATAGCGCAGGGCTTGAGGCCGACTTTCCATCATCACGAGCAGGAAAACCGGCCGATCTTCGATCCCTCCGGCGTGTTCTTCTATGACGCCCTGGTCGTGCTGCGCCAGACCACGGCACCAGCGGTGCTCCTGGAGAGTGCCGTCATCACCGATCCCGAGGACGAGCAGAGGGCCAACGACAAGGCCTACCGGAACAGGATCACGGACGCGATCGTGGGCGCGGTCACCAAGTTTTGTGACGGCGTTGCGGCCCGTGCCCAGCCGTCGCCGCCCGCTCCTTCGGAGGGGCAGGGCGCGCGCAAGTGACGGGTCGGCGCCGGCGACCTGCATCGTCGGATCGCAGACGATTTCCAATCAATTCCGGTGGACAGCTTACCGCGAAGTGCTAGCTTCTCGGGCGAGGCTCATGCGCGGGTGATCCGGATATGATCACAATTCCCGAGGTGACGGCGCAGGCGTTGGGCGCCTTCCTGGCGACGGAGACGCGGAGCCGCTTCGGCTCGTCGCATGCGAACCTTGCCGACTTCCTGCCTTATGTTTCCAGACTTACGATGGAATGCATCGGTAACAGCGACGCGCTCTACCATGACATCGAACATTCGATGCTGGTCACCCTGGTCGGCCACGACATCCTGATGGGACGTGCGCTGATGCGGCCGACGACGCCGCGCGATTATTCGAATTTCATCCTGGCGTGCCTCACCCACGACATCGGCTATGTGCGCGGCGTGATTCAAGGTGACGGGGATGGCGCCTATGTTGCCGACGTCACCGGCCGCACAATTCGCCTGCCGATCGGCTCTTCCGATGCCGCGATGGCTCCCTATCACGTCGACCGCTCGAAATTGTTCGTGATCGAGCGTTTTGACACCGTCGACTATCTTGATGCGGACCGCATCGCGCGCGCCATCGAATATACCCGCTTTCCCTACGTCTCCTCGCCGACCAATTCCGATGTCGATGATCTGAATGAGGAGGAGGGGTTGCTGCTCCGCGCCGCCGACCTGATCGGCCAGCTCGGCGATCCCAATTACATGCGCAAAGCCAATGCGCTGTTCTACGAGTTCGACGAGATCGGCCTGAACGAGAAGCTTGGCTACAAGACGCCGGCTGACGTCGTTTACAAATACCCGCAGTTCTACTGGAACAACGTCGCGCCACAGATTCCGACCGCGATCCGTTATCTCAATGTCACATCCAGTGGCCGGCAGTGGATCGCCAACCTCTACAGCAACGTCTTCCGCGCCGAGCGCGAACTGACGCAGTCAGGCCCGCAGATTTAAGGTGGTGGGCGGCTTGTTGGCTTTAAGATGGGGCGTCGGCCTCGAGCTTTTCATCGCTCAGCGTCGCAGTCACGCTCTGGTTTTCCACCACCGCAAAGCCGGCTTGCATCACTTCATCGCGCTTGTGGCGCAAATGGGTTCGCAGAATGTGGGAGAGGGCGACGCCATCCCGGCGCCGCAGGGCGTTCAGGATGGCTTCGTGTTCCTGCATCGCCATGGCCCATCGAGACGGCGTCATCGGCGTCACGTAGCGCGCGCGGCGGATTCGCGCCGTCACTGATTCATAAAGGCCCGAGAGCACGGGATTGCCGGCCGCGATAATGATCGCCTCATGGATCGCGCGGTTGCAGCGGTAGTACTGAATGAGATCGCAGTTGCGGTAATGCTGCGCCATCGCGACGTGCGCAGCCGCTATCCCCTCGATCTCGGCATCGCTGATGCGTTCGCAGGCAAGCTCGCCGGCCAGGGCTTCGAGGCCCTGGCATACTTCGAACAAGTCGCGCATGTCGCGGTCGGTGAACATGGCGGCGCGAGAGCCGCGGTTTGGCAGAAGCAGGACGAGGCCTTCGGCGGCAAGCACCTTAAGTGCTTCGCGCAGCGGCGTGCGTGAAATCTTCAGTTTTTCGCAAAGCTCACGTTCGGGAATGCGCGCCCCCGGCGGGATTTCGCCATCGAGCAGCATCATTCGGACGTGAGTCACCGCTTCTTCGTGCAGCATGATAATTTTGCATTCAAAATCGACGATTTGGCCGATAATACTATCGTATCGGCTTGCCATCATTACATTTTGCATTCAAAATCTCCAAAAACAAGAAGCGACGCTTTGATGCAGGTGCGTCGCGAAACGGAGTGAACGCATGTCCAGTAGCAAGGGCGCTGCCCGCTCGGGGTCCGCTTATGGGCCGCTTGCCGGGCTGAAGGTCGTTGATCTCACCCATGTGATGGCTGGCCCGACCTGCACCTTGATGCTCGCCGACATGGGGGCCGACGTCATCAAGATCGAGAAATGGCCGAACGGCGACGACACGCGGCATTCGGTTCCGCCGAAGATCGGCGATGAAGCAGCTTCCTTCCTGATGATGAACCGCAACAAGCGCGGCATCGTGCTCGACCTGAAGACGGCCGGCGGCAAGGAGGTTCTGCGCCGGCTGATCGCGGGTGCCGACGTGCTGGTCGAGAATTTCGCGCCCGGTGCCATGGAGCGGCTCGGCTTCGGTTATGAGGAGCTTCACAAGGAATTTCCGGCGCTGATCTATTGCTCACTGTCGGGCTTTGGCCGCACCGGTCCCTACAAGCATCGTCGCGGCTTCGACCTGGTGGCGCAGGCGATGAGCGGCATCATGAGCTTTACCGGCGAACGCCCGGACGGGCCACCGGTCAAGTGCGGACCACCCTTGTCAGACATTACCGCCGGAATCCTGGCGAGCATGGGAATCCTTGCCGCCTACACGCATCGGCTGAAGACCGGCGAAGGGCAGTGGGTCGAAACCTCCCTCTACGAAGCCGCATTGGTGCAGACCTATTGGCAGTCGACAATTGCGCTCGCGAGCAACGTCGCGCCGCGCGCCATGGGCTCGGCGCATCCGTTGAATGCGCCCTATCAGGCGTTCGAAGCCTCCGACGGCTGGCTCGTGGTTGGCGGTGCCAACAGGAAGCATTGGCTGTTGATGCTGGAAGCGCTCGGCGCGCCGGAACTTGCTTCCGATCCGCGCTTCGTCAACGGCTCCGATCGCATGGCCCATCTCAAGGAGCTCGAAGCCGTGCTGAGCGATCATTTCCGCAAGAAGCCCCGCGCGCATTGGCTTGCTGCGCTTGAAGAGAAGGGCGTGCCGTGTGGCCCCGTCCACGACGTGCTGCAGGCGCTTTCCGATCCGCAGACGCTGGCGCGCGACATGGTGGTCGAGGTCGAGCATTCCACCTTGGGGCCGGTGAAGACGATCGGCCTGCCGGTCAAATTCTCGGAGACGCCGGGCAAGGTGTGTACGGGCGCGCCGGTCTATGGCGAGCACACAGCCGACGTCCTGCGACAGCACGGTTTTGACGACGAGCAGATCGAAGCCCTCGTGAGGGAAAAAGCCGTCTTCGTCGCGCCGACGCCGCAGGCGGCGGGAGTCGCCTGACGCAAATCCATCAACGACAAGAACAACAGGCGAAGGAAACCATGAGACCCACGACGAGATTTGCGCTGTCTGCGGCGCTGCTGATGCTGGTCGGCGCGATGCCGGCGAACGCCGCCTGGCAGCCGCAGAAACCGATCGAGTTCGTCGCCACCGCCGGCCCCGGCGGCGGCACCGACAATCTCGCGCGAGCGGTCCAGAACATCATCACGAAGCACAAATTGACCGACCAGCCTGTGGTCGTCGTCAACAAGGCCGGCGGCAGCGGCGCGGAAGGCTATGTCTACGGCAAGGCCTCGGCCGGCGATCCCTACAAGGTGATCTTCGGCACTTCGAACGCCTGGCAGCAGCCGCTCGTGTCCAAGGTGGCCTTCAACTACACCGATCTCACGCCGATCGCGGCGATGGCCCAGGACGAATTCCTGCTCTGGGTGAAGCAGGACTCGCCCTACAAGACCGCCGGGGACTATCTGAAAGCTGCGGCTTCCGGTGATTTCAAGATGGGCGGCGCGCAGTCAAAAGACACCGACGAGGTGCTGACGCGGATGATCGAGAAGGTCGGCCACGTAAAGATCACCTACATTCCCTTCAAGAGCGGCGCAGAGGCAGCGGTGCAACTCGCTGGTGGACACATCGATTCCCACGTCAACAATCCCAGCGAAAGCCTCGGGCAATGGCGGGGCGGCACGCAGCGTCCGTTATGTGCCTTCAGTCCGAAACGGCTGCCGGCGGGAACGAAGGTTACCGCGACCGAAGGCTGGAGCGATGTGCCGACCTGCGTCGAGCAGGGTCTTGCGATCCCTCAATATGAGCAGCCGCGCACCGTCTGGCTGCCGGGCAAGGTCACCGCTGACCAGGCGGCGTTTTATGTCGACCTCATGAAGAAGGTGCAGGCGACGCCGGAATGGAAGGACTACATCGAGAAGAGCTCGCAGGTCGACACATTCCTGACCGGAGCCGAATTCGACAATTTCATCAAGCAGGATCTCGATCACCTCAAGCAGGTTGCGGCCGAGCAAGGCTGGCTGGTCAAGTGACGTGCGGGAAGCGGGCGGCCAATGATATCGCGGCGGGCGCTTGAAATCCTGACGGCAGCTTTGACCGGAAGCTTTGGTCTCTACGTTGTCATCTCCAGCCTCGACAACGGGATCGGCTGGTCGGAGGCCGGCGTCGATTCCGGCACGTTTCCTTTCCTCGCCGGCATCATCATCGTCGCCGGCAGCCTCTACAATCTCGCCCGCGGCGCGTTCGCGGGCGGGACCATCGTCGTGTCCCGATCCGATCTCACCCGCGGCGCGGCGCTGTTCCTTCCCGCCGCCGCGTTCGTCGGCTTCATACCCTGGCTCGGCTTCTATGTCGCGTCCGGAGCCTACATGTTCGGCGTGCTCGCCTTGCCCAGGCACCTCACGCTGCTCCGTTCGCTTCTCATCGCGGTAGCGACGCCGATTGCCCTCTACGTGGTATTCGAGCGCCTGTTCCAGGTGACGCTTCCGCACGGCGCGCTTGGCGCCGCACTCGGCTACTGAGGGATCGGCGTATGGAAAACCTGCAATCGCTGCTGCACGGCTTTGCCATCGCGGTCACGGTGCAGCATCTGATGCTGATGGTCATCGGTGTGCTGCTCGGCATTCTCGTCGGCGTGCTGCCCGGCCTTGGCGCCCCCAACGGCGTCTCACTGCTGTTGCCGTTGACGTTCGGCATGCAGCCGGTCTCGGCGATCATCCTGCTATCAAGCATGTATTGGGGGGCGCTGTTCGGCGGCTCCGTGACTTCGATCCTGTTCAACATTCCCGGCGAGCCGTCCTCGGTCGCGACGACCTTCGACGGCTACCCGATGGCGCGCGACGGAAGGCCGACGACCGCGCTTGCCACGGCCTTCGGCTCGGCGGCGTTTGGCGCCCTGGTTGGCGTGGTGCTGATCACGTTTCTCGCGTCCTGGGTGGCGCAGGTGGCGCTCGCCTTCGGACCGGCGGAATATTTCGCGGTTTACTTCCTTGCGTTCGCAAGCTTCGTCGGGATGGGCGGCTCTGCGCCGATGAAGACCGTGGTCGCCATGGCGATTGGTTTTGCGATCGCTGCCATCGGCATCGACACCGTGTCCGGTAGTGTGCGGCTCACCTTGGGAATCGATGAGCTCGTGAAGGGCGTGAACTTCGTGGTCGCAGTCATGGGCCTGTTCGGTATCGGCGAGCTGCTGATCGCGGTCGAGGAGGAACTCCACGCCCACGCCGTGTCATCGAGGATCGACTGGCGCGAAGTGTTCCTGGCGCTGGCGAGGCTGCCGCGCCACTGGCTAGCCCTGCTGCGCAGCGCTGCGATCGGCTGCTGGATGGGAATCACGCCGGGCGGCCCGACCGCGGCTTCCTTCATGAGCTATGGCATCGCCAAGCGCTTCTCCCGCAGCGGCGCGCGCTTCGGCGCCGGAGAGATCGAAGGCGTTATTGCGCCGGAAACCGCCGATCATGCGGCGGGTACCAGCGCGCTCTTGCCGATGCTCTCGCTCGGCATCCCCGGCTCCGCTACCGCGGCTGTCATGATGGGCGGGCTGATGATCTGGGGTCTCAACCCGGGGCCGATGCTGTTCGTCGACCAGAAGGATTTTGTCTGGGGCCTGATCGCCTCGATGTATGTCGGCAATATCGTCGCTGTCACGTTGGTGCTGCTCACGGTGCCGGTCTTTGCTGCGCTGATGCGTATTCCCTTCGCCATCATCGCGCCGCTGATTGTGATCGTCTGCGCAGTCGGCGCCTATTCGGTCTCGAATTCCTATCTCGATGTCGTGCTGATGCTCGGCTTCGGCGTCGTCGGCTACCTCTTCAAGAAGCTTTCCTATCCGTTGGCGCCGCTGGTGCTCGCGATCGTCATCGGCGACAAGGCCGAGGACGCCTTCCGGCAATCGATGCTGATGTCCAAAGGCTCGCTCGGGATTTTCTTCGACAACCGCCTGGTGACGGGCCTGGTTGTCGGCGGCTTCGCGTTGCTGCTGTTGCCGCTTGCGCTGCAAATTTTAAGGCTGCTTCGCGCCAACGGCGAACGGAGCCGCCTGAAGTCGGCTTCTCAGGGGTGACCGAATGGGGGCCGGCAGTGGATCGCCAATCTCTATAGCAACGTCGTCCGCGCCGAGCGCGAGCTGACGCAGTCAGGCTCGCAGGTTTAGGCCGCACGTCGTCGTGGGCGCGCGTGCAATTCATCACGCGTCAAGGCGGCGCAAGATCGTGATTTATGACGCGCAACTCCTCGGGAGATGAACTTGTCGGCGCGGCCAATTCGCACATCGCTCGAACTTATTCTGGAGATTTTATAGATCTTCTTTATGCTACCCGAGATTGTGACGATTGGATTTGGGAAGGAAGCGCATGAGCGATGCAGCCGACGATTCCGATCCGGATGCGTCGAAGAAGGACTCCCCAAAACTCACCCGCGCCACGCTCGTGCAGCTATACGCGGCGCGGCAATATCTCGGGCTCGATGCGATCAAGGAAACCGGTCTTCGGATACCGGTTGAAGTCTATTTCAAGGATCCCGACGTCGCCGAGACGGTCGAGGCCGCTGCCTTCGACCACGAATTCACGACGCCGTGGGAGCCGGGGCTTGCCGATGGACCGACCAGCGCGCGATTTGTCGTCGTCGACTATGACGCGACGAAGAACTCGCTCGCCGAGCCCGCGGTCTGGAGCAGGAAGAACAACCGCTATGAAACCGGGGATGGCACGGTGCTCGATGCACGTGTCAAGAACTTGTTCCAGTATCACCAGCTCAGTGTCTGGGCCACGGTTCAAAACACGCTGGATTTCTTCGAGAGCGGCTTTGCGCTGGGACGCCGGATCAGCTGGGCCTTCGAGGGCAATCGGCTGATCCTGGTGCCGCATGCCGGCTATGGCGAGAACGCCTATTACGACCGCGCCAGCAAGTCGCTGCAGTTCTACTGGTTCGAAGGCGATAAGGGGACGGTCTACACCTGTCTGTCCTCGGACATTGTCAACCACGAATTCGGACACGCCGTGCTCGACGGCTTGCGTCCGTATTTCTATGAATCGGTCGGGTCGCAGACGGCGGCGTTTCACGAATTCCTGGGCGACCTCACGGCCATCCTGATGGCGTTCCGCAACAATGCCTTCCGCAGGATATTGCTCAAGGAAAGCAACGGCGTGCAGGGCTGGGCCGGATTGCTCGCGGGCCTTGCGCAGCAATTTTCCAAAGCCACGGACGGCGCGCCCTATCTGCGCAGTGCGTTGACTCCGCTGAAAATGAAGGATGTTGCGGAGAAGCTCGAGCCGCATGCTCTGTCGGAGGTCATGACGGCGACGATGTTCGACATTCTGCTCGGCGTGTTCGCCAAGCAGCGTGAGAACGAGCTCAAGCGGACCAAGCCGAGCGACGTCAGGGCGCTCGC
>Ga0153954_1000495_pt1 | contig 30745 bp, 30 predicted proteins | sample TSFL038MetaG_FD_102277 | JGI IMG/M metagenome (GOLD analysis project Ga0153954, IMG submission 102277) | Attine ant fungus gardens microbial communities from Florida, USA - TSFL038 MetaG | ecosystem: Host-associated > Fungi > Mycelium > Unclassified | place: USA: Florida, Wekiwa Springs State... | reverse complement strand
CGTCGTCGTGGTCGCCGACACCTACTGGAACGCAAGGTCGGCGCTCGAGAAGCTGCCGGTCGAGAAGTGCGAGGTCTACAAGCAGATGGTGGGCGGCGGTTTCGGCCGTCGCGGCCGGACCGACTATGTGCGCCAGGCCGTGCTGGTCGCCAAGCAGATGCCCGGCACGCCGATCAAGCTCATCTGGTCGCGCGAAGAGGACATGACGCACGACACCTACCATCCCACGACGATGTGCAAGATGACGGGTGGTCTCGACGCGCAGGGCAACCTGGTTGGATTGCATGTCCGCCTGTCCGGGCAGTCGATCGCAGCCTCGCTGGCGCCGCAAAGCCTGAAGAACGGTATGGATCCCGGCGTCTTCCAGGGCTTCCAGCCCAGCGGACCGGAAGCAGCCTATGGCTACAACGTGCCGAACCTCCTGGTCGATCACGCCATGCGCAATCCGATCCTGACGGCCGGGCCGTGGCGTGGTGTGAACACGAACCAGAACGCCTTCTACATGGAAAGCTTCATGGACGAGCTGGCGGAAGCGGCGGGTCAGGATCCGCTCGAGTTCCGGCTCAAGATGCTGAAGCCCAAGAATGCCGCCGTGCTGAAGGCCGCCTGCGACAAGGCGGGGTACGGCAAGCCGCTGCCCGAAGGCCACTTCCACGGCATTGCGCAGGTGATGGGATACGGTTCGTACGTCGCCGGCGTTGCCGAAGTGTCGGTCAGTCCCGACGGCGTGCTCAAGATCCACAAGATCACCGCCGGCACAAATCCCGGCCATACGGTCAATCCGTGGCTGATCGAGCGGCAGGTCGCGGGCTCGTTCGTATTCGGCCTGACGGCGTCGCTCTATGGTGGCATCACCGTCAAGGACGGCATGGTCGAGCAGACCAATTTCGACACTTACAACGTGCTGCGCATCGACGAGATGCCGGAAGTCGATGCGGTGATGGTTCCAAGCTGGGATTTCTGGGGCGGCGTGGGCGAGCCCACCATCGCCATTGCCACGCCGTCGGTGATCAACGCGATCTACAAGGCGACCGGCAAGCGCGTGCGCGAGCTGCCGCTCATGAACCAGGAATTGAAGAAGGGCGCCTGACCGGCGCTCTTGCCGAACGGCAGGCCGTGCGCGATGGGTCGGTATGGCTTTTGATCGGCGGAAGTTTCTGACGGGAGTTGGGGCGGCGGCGTTGGTTGCGCCCTCGCTGGCGCGCGGACAACAGGCGGCAAAGGTCGTGGTCGTGGGCGGTGGCTTTGCCGGCGCCTCTTGTGCGCGGACGCTGAAGAAGCTCAACGGCGCGCTCGCCGTCACCCTGGTCGAGCGCGACAGGATCTACACGGCTTGCCCCTTCAATAGCGCCGTGATCGCGGGGCTGCGGCCGCTGGAGCGCCAGCAGTTCGACTACGAAGCGCTGGCGCGCCAGGGCATCACGGTGGCGACGGCGACCGTCACGGCCGTCGATCCCGCGGCGGGCACGGTGACGCTCTCGACCGGTGACCGGCTGAATTACGATCGCCTGGTGGTGGCGCCTGGCATCGACATTAATTGGCAGGCGCTGCCTGGTTACAACGAGGCCGCTGCCGAGAAGATGCCGCATGCCTGGAAGGGCGGCGGCGGGCAGATCGACCTGCTTCGCCGCCAGCTCGAGGCGATGGCCGATGGCGGCGTAGTGGTGATCTCCGCGCCCGCCACGCCCTATCGCTGTCCGCCGGCGCCTTACGAGCGCGCCGGATTGATTGCGTACTATCTCAAGGCCAACAAGCCGAAGTCCAAGATCATCCTGCTCGATTCTAAGGACAGCTTCTCCAAACAGCGCCTTTTTCAGGACGCATGGAAGGCGCTCTATCCCGGCATGATCGAATGGATACCGCTCAGCCAGGGGGGCAACGTGACCTCGGTGGATCCCGCCACGCTCACCTTCATCACCGACTTCGACAAGTACAAAGCCGATGTCGCCAATGTCGTGCCGCCGCAGAAGGGGGGCGCCGTCGCTACCATCGCCGGTGTCGCCGACCGCACGAGCTGGTGCCCGATCAATCCGGTCTCGTTCGAATCGACTCTCCAGCCCGGCGTGTATGTACTGGGCGATGCGGCGCTGGCGGGCGCGATGCCGAAGTCGGCGTCATCTGCCGCGGCGCAGGGTGCGGCTTGCGCGGCGGCTATCGTGGCGCGGCTCGCCGGTCGTGATCCGCTGCAACCGCACCCAGCCAATCTTTGCTACAGCCTGGCGAGTCCCGACTACGGCTTCTCCGAGCGCGGTGTTTATCATCCCGAGAAGGACTTGTTGCTCGTCGATCCCGGCACCAACGTGCTGAGCCCTGTTGATGGCGATGCTGCCTTGCGTCTCAAGGAGGCGCATGATGCCGAGGACTGGTACCGAACGATCACCACCGAGACTTTCGGATGAGACTCCTCACGTCGCTCGCATTCGTCTTCGCCCTTACGACCGCGGCCGCCTGGGCACAGGAAGGCCTGCGTTCCTATGTGATCGTGCGTGATTCGATTCCCGATTCGCTCACTGGCCAGCCGGGCAATGCCGAGCGTGGCCGCGCGATCGTTGCCAACCGCACGGTAGGCCTTTGTCTGCTCTGTCATACCGCGCCTATTCCGGAGGAGCGCTTTCAGGGCAACCTGGCGCCGAACCTCGCCGGTACCGGTAGCCGCTGGAGCATGGGGCAGCTCAGGATGCGCATGGTCGATGCGTCGCGCCTGAATGCCGACACGATCATGCCGCCCTACTACCGTGTCACCGGCCTGCAGCGTGTCGCCAAAAGCGATCGCGACAAGCCCATTCTGACGGCAGAGCAGATCGAGGACGTCGTGGCTTATCTCGCGACCCTGAAGGACTGAAATGACGGCTCCAGGCAGACGCAGCTTCATCGCCGGCGCCGTGGTCACGGTCCTGCCCATCGTGTCGGCGCGCGCCACGCCTGCCGACATGGAGGCGGCGATCAGGGAGGTCACCGGCGGTGCCGAATTGCACGATGGCCCGGTCACGCTCGACATTCCGCCCTTGATCGAGAACGGCAATGCCGTACCGCTCACCATCTCCGTGAAGAGTCCGATGACGCTCGAGGATCACGTCAAGGCGATCCATGTCTTCAACGAGAAGAACCCGCAGCCGCACGTCTTCAATGCCACGCTTGGCCCGCGCAACGGCAAGGCCGCCGTCTCGACGCGCATCAAGCTCGCCGATACGCAACAGGTCGTGGCTGTCGTCGAGACCAACAGGGGCCAGTTCTGGACGGCCCGAGCCGATGTGATCGTGACCATCGCCGCCTGCATCGAGGACATGAACTGATGGCCAGTGCCCTCATCCATGCGCCCAAGACGGCCAAGCGCGGCGAGACCATCGAGATCAAGGCGCTGATCCTTCATCCCATGGAGACAGGCTTCCGGCCCGGCACCAATGGCAAGATCATCCCGCGCAACATCATCGAGCATTTCTCGGCGACCTGGAACGGCGAGGAGGTCTTCGCCATGAAGATGTCGCCGGCCATTGCCGCCAATCCCTTCGTCTCCTTCTTCGTCGTCGCCGACAAGAGCGGCACGATGAAGTTCCGCTGGAGCGGTGACAACGACTTCCTCGTCGAGGAACAGGTCGCGATCGCGGTCGCATGAAGGGCCTTAGGATCTTTCTCGGCCTCGCGGGCGTGTTCGCTGCGTCACTGGCGGTGGCGCAGGGCGACACCCGCCATTCGGGCTATCAGGACATGGGGCCGGCGCTGCAGAAGATGCAGGACGACGACACGGCCAATCCCGGCATGCTGTTCGTGCAGGGTGGTGAGGAGTTGTGGAACGCCAAGGCGGGATCGGCCGACAAGGCCTGCGCCGATTGCCATGCGACCGGCAGCATGAAGGGCGTGGCCGCGCGCTATCCGGCCGTCGCCAAGGAAAGCGGCAAGCCGGTCGATCTCGAAGGTCGGATCAATCTCTGCCGCACCGAGCATCAGAAGGCCGAAGCTTTTGCCGATGAGAGTCGCGAGCTCTTGCAGCTCACGGCCTATGTCGCACGGCAGTCCCTCGGCGAGCCGATTGCGCCGCCCGACGACAAGCGGCTCGATCCGTTGCGTGCGCATGGCGAGGCGCTCTGGAAGAAGCGGCAGGGGCAGCTCAACCTTTCCTGCGCCGCCTGCCACGATGCCAATGCCGGCAAGAAGCTCGCAGGCGCCACCATCCCGCAAGCCCATCCGACGGGGTATCCGATCTACCGGTTGGAATGGCAGACGCTGGGCTCGCTGAAGCGAAGGCTTCGCAACTGCATGATCGGCATGCGAGCCGAGCCCTATGACTACGGCGCGCCGGAATATCTCGCGCTCGAGGCGTATCTGATGCAGCGCGCGCGCGGCCTGAGCATGGATGCGCCGTCGGTGCGGCCCTAGGTCGTGCCGCGTTGACGAAATCCGGACTATTGGCCTAAGACGCGCCCCGCATGTTCCGACGTCGCAAGCTGCTTGCCTCCTTGCCAGCCGTCGCGGTGATTCCCTCTTTGGCGTATGCGCAGCAGACGAAGGCGACGCTCGGTACGACATCGGCCGGAGGTAGCAGTTTCGCTGCCTATAGCGTGGCGTTGCTCGACACACTCCGGTCCATCGACCCCGTATTCGATATCCGCGCGGTGCTGACCAAGGGATCGAGCGAGAACGTTGCGCTTTTGAAGGCGGGCGAGATCGATTTCGGGATGGTGTCGGGCAAGGCCACGCACGAGCTGCTCGCGGGCGGCGATGCCAAGCCGTCTGGCATAAAGGTCGTCAGCGTCATGTTCTCGGCACCCGGCATGTTCGCCGTTCTGGCCGACAGCCGGTACCATTCCATCGGCGATCTCAAGGGCCGCAAGATCGTCTGGAACGCTCGAGACTCGGGCATTGCCGTGCTGGCGCGCGATGTCATGGATGGCCTCGACCTCGATATCGACAAGGATTTCGAGCCTCTTTACCCGGACAAGTTCACCGAAGGGCCCTGGCTCGTCCTGGACGGCCGCGCTGCCGCGCTATGGGGTATTGGCATGCGCTGGCCGGGCTTCGTCGAGATGGCCAACAGTCCGCGCGGCGCCCGGTTCGTCGTGCCTTCGGCCGCTGAGATCAAGCGCATCCGCGCCAAATACGCATTCATGACCGAGTTGGTGGTTCCGGGCGGCATGTACCGCGGGCAGTACGATCCCCTCACCACCATCGGCACCTGGACCTTCATCCTCGCGCGCCCCGGCGTGAGCGATGCCATCGGCCGGCGGCTGGCGGCGGCGCTGCTCAAGGCCGAACGGGCCGGCGCCCTGAACAACAATCTTCTTACCCAGACCACGGCAAAGAACACGCTAGCGGCCATCCCGGACGTCGATGCCCTGCAATCTGGGGTAGCAGAATATTATCGCGACGTAGGGCTTCTGAAGTAGCACCGCAAGATCTTCCACGAATGGGCGAGCGCGGAAAGATTCTGCTCTCTGGCCGGTCGCTTTTGGCTAGCCGTTTCATTGAGCAGGATCCGCGGCCGACCTAAGGTTCAGTCATGTTGAAGACCCTTGTCCGCCACCTCTTTCGGGACGATCGGGAACCCGCCCTGTGGGCCATCGCCGTACGCGGCAGAGTCGTGGGCTCGATGGTGCGTGAAGCGGGCCAGTCACGGCTCGCCTGGTTCGACGGCGCCGATCCACGGCTCAGTTCCTATGCCGGGCCGGTCGATGATGGCACCGAGGCGCTGGCCTCGAGGCTCAGCGCCCGTCTCGGTGCCCCCGTGGAGCTTGACCTACTCCCGGTCTAGACTGCCCGCACATGGCGAACGAACAGGACATGGACGCGATCGATCGCAAGATCGTGGCGCTCCTGCAGGACGATGCGAGCCTCTCGCTGGCGCAGATCGCCCATCGCGTGGGCCTGTCGCAAAGTCCGTGCTGGAAGCGCATCCAGCGACTCGAAAAGGCCGGCGTCATCCTGAAACGCGTGGCGCTGGTCAACCCCGAGTCGATCGGTGTCGGCCTCACCGTCTTCGTGTCGGTCGAGACCGGCGATCATTCAACGCAATGGCTCGCCAAATTCGCCCAGACCGTGACCGCCATGCCCGAGGTCATGGAGTTCCATCGCATGGCCGGCGACATCGACTACATGCTGCGCGTGGCCGTGCCCAACATGCAGGCCTACGACGGCTTCTATAAGCGGCTGATCGACACCATGCCGCTCAAGAACGTGACTTCCCGCTTCGCCATGGAACGCATCAAGTCGACGACGGCCTATCCGTTGCCAATCGAGGCGCGGAACACAGCCATGGGAAAGAAAAAGGGCTGATTCGGCGGTTTGCGGGCACCCGCGCCGGGAGGTACGGTCTGGAACCGAATACCACCCTGGAGCGTAGCCATGAGCGTGCATGCCTTGAAGACCGCGAATGTCGCCAACCTCAAGTCGAAGGTATCGCCTGAGGAATGGCAGGCCCGTGTGGATCTGGCCGCCTGCTATCGGCTGATGGACGTCTATGGCATGACGGACCTGATCGCCAACCACATCTCCATGCGCGTGCCGGGCGAGCCCGACCATTTCCTGATCAACGCCTACGGCATGCTCTACGAGGAGATCACGGCCTCGAGCCTGATCAAGATCGACCACGACGGCAACGTGCTCACCAAGCCCGACTTCGGCCCGGGCCTCGACTATGGAGTGAACCGGGCGGGCTTCGTGATCCACTCCGCCTTGCACATGGCCAAGCCCGACGTGAACTGCGTGATCCACACGCATACCTGGCCCGGCATGGCCGTCTCGACCATGGAGTGCGGCCTGCTCGCCAACACGCAGACCTCGATGCGCTTCGCCCATATCAGCTACCACGACTTCGAAGGCGTGGTGATCGACACCAAGTATCGCGAGCAGCTCGTCCAGGACCTGGGCGACAACAACGCCATGATCCTGCGCAACCATGGCCTGCTGACGACGGGCAAGACGATCCCCGAGGCGTTCAACGCCATGCATCGGCTGGAGCTCTCCTGCAAGACGCAGATTGCGGCCATGTCGTGCAACACGCCGCTGATCAAGGTGCCCACCGACGTGGTCGAGGCGACCTATCAGAACTACCAGCCGCATGTCCGCCGCCCCTTCGGCGTGCTGGACTGGCCGGCGCTGCTGAGGAAGCTTGACAGAATCGACCCGAGCTTCCGCGACTGAGACGGACGTCCCTCCGCCGGAAGCGGCTGTCCCACCACGAGCCACGATAGGCAACTTCGCGGCTCTCGCGTGCGGGTACTGGACGGCGCCGGGCTATCGCGCGGCGGCCTGGATCCTGACGGGCGCCATGGTGATGCTGGGCGCGATCAATGTCGGCATCGCGCTGTGGCTGAATCTCTGGAACCGCGACTTCTTCAATGCGCTCGACAAGCGCGATCTCGGCCTCCTGTTCCATCTGCTCTGGATCCTTGCCGTCATTGTGGTCTCGGCCGGGATCGGCGTCGCCATCCAGCTCCATGTAAAGCGCCGCCTGCAGATCTACTGGCGCACCTGGCTCTCGCGGACGACCGTCGAGCGCTGGCTGGCTTCGGGTCGGCAATATCAGCTGAGCCTGCTGGCCAACGAGATCGACAATCCCGACGGCCGCATCGCCGAGGACATCCGCATCTCGACCGAGTACGCCTGCGAATTCGCGCAGAGCATCCTGCAGGCGGTTCTGCAGCTCTTCACCTTCCTCACCGTGCTCTGGACCCTTTCGGGCGACATGTCCGTGCAGCTGTTTGGCCGGACGTTCAACGTGCCGGGTTACATGGTGTGGTGTGCCGTCGCCTACGCACTGATCGGTTCTCTGCTTACCTATGCGCTCGGCCGCGGCCTGATCGACGCGGGCAACGTGCGGCAGAGCCGCGAGGCCGATTTCCGCTCGGTGTTGAACCGCGCGCGCGAGCATGCCGAGAGCATCGCTCTGCTGCGCGGCGAGGACGACGAGCGTGAGCGCCTGCGTGGCTCGCTGTTCGACCTGCGCACGGCCTGGCATCGCCAGACTCTGGGGCAGGGCAACCTCTCGCTTCTCACCAGCTCGCTCGCCTATCTGGCGCCGATCGTGCCGCTGATCGTTGCCCTGCCGCGCTACCTCAGCGGCCAGATTCAGTTGGGCGGCCTGATGCAGACGGCTCAGGCCTTCTCGAGCGTGCAATGGGCGCTCTCCTGGCTGATCGACAATTTTCCGAAGTTCGCCGAATGGCGCGCCTCGACCGACCGGGTCGTGCATCTGCATGATGCACTGCACGATCTCGAGGAGACACTGGAAGGAAGCCACGAGCGCATCACGCTGCACGAGCCGACCGAATCGGACATGCTGATCCTGCGCGAGCTCGGCCTCGCGCGGCCGAGCGGCGAGATGCTGGTTGCTGAAGCCGAGGTCGAGATCGGCCGGCCCGAGCGCGTGCTGATCCGCGGCCAGTCGGGCTCGGGCAAGAGCACCATCATGCGCGCGGTGGCGGGCGTCTGGCCGTGGGGACGCGGCGACATCCATCTGCCGGCCGGCACCATCGCCTTCATGCCGCAGAAACCCTACTTCCCGCTCGGCACCTTGCGCAGTGCGCTCTACTACCCTGATACGGTCGAGGAGAAGGGCAAGGACCGACGGTTTCCCGACGAGCTTCTGCACGAGGTGCTGCACAAGGTCGGACTCGATCACCTCAAGGAGCGGCTGGACAATACCGAGCGCTGGGACCAGATCCTGTCCGGCGGCGAGCAGCAGCGCGTCTCCTTCGCGCGCTCCCTGATCCACAAGCCCGACTGGATCTTCATGGATGAAGCGACCTCGGCACTCGACGAGAAGGGCCAGGAGATGGTGATGAAGCTCCTGATCAAGGAGCTGCCGGAAACGTCGATCGTCAGCATCGGGCACCGGCCGGGACTGGAAGCCTTCCATACGCGCGAGCTCGAGCTGGTGCCGGGCAAGGAAGGTGCACGGCTGCGCGCCGAGCGCCAGAAGCGCAGCATGAAGGACGTCTATCGCCGCGTCCGTCCCGCCAGCCATGCCCACGCCCGCGATCCCGGTTTCTGGTCGACCTTGCGCACAAACCTCGGCGGTCCGCCGCCACGCAAGAAGCGCTAAGGCGTCTCTTCAAAGCACTTCATGGAAACCTATCGCGACCCGGTCAGGCGCGCGCGCGGCGACGCCGACGAAGGTCGCCCGCTCCAGCCATTTCAGCGAGGGTTCGGCCGTCTCGAAGCGGGGTGCGGTGCGGAAGTGGTAGCTGCCGACCGGCACCGCCTCGCCACGCGACATGCGCGCCAACACGTCGGGGCTCGCCACCCTCAGCCCGTCATTCTGCACATAGATCAGTGCACCCGCTGTGCTGCGGATCGTGTAGCGGGCCACGACCTCGATCGTGCCGTCCGGCCGTACGACCTGCCAATCCGCGCCGCCCGGCAGGATTTCGCCTTCCAATTTGGGGCCGGAAACCTCGCCGCCCAGGATATCGATGATGCGACGATGGCCGCGCGCTGTTTGGCCGAGGTCCTGGATGGGTCCGACCTTGGCCTTGATCGCGAAGGCAAAGCGAAGAGCGGGCGCGCTGGCGATGAACTTGTCGATGTCATCCATGGGGTCCAGCATAGCAGTTCGTCGCGTTTTTGCCCGCCGTCCAACAGGAGAAGGAGAGCCAACATGAAGAACGCAGGTCTTTCTGCTGCCATCCTGATGCTTGCCCTTCCGTCGATCGCGCAGGCCGCAACCGCAACGGTGACGATCAACAAGATCGACGCCAATGGTGTCGGCGCCTCGATTGGCACGCTCACCTTGGAGGATACGAGCGGTGGCCTGAAGATCACGCCTAACCTCAAGGGCCTGCCGGCCGGCACGCACGGCTTCCATGTCCATGCCAACGCCGATTGCGGTCCTGGCGAGCAGAACGGCCAAAAGGCGGCGGGACTCGCGGCCGGCGGTCATTTCGATCCGGCGAAGACGGGCAAGCATCTGGGGCCGGCCAGCACCGAAGGCCACAAGGGCGACATGCCCATCCTCACCGTCGGCGCGGACGGCACCGCGACGGCTTCCGTCGTTGCCCCGCATCTCAGCGTCGCCGATGCGAAAGGCCATGCCATCGTCATCCATGCAGGCGGCGACAACTACTCCGACCAGCCTGCACCGCTCGGCGGTGGCGGAGCGCGCATTGCCTGCGGGGTCGTGAAGTAGAACGGTCCCCCAGGAATGCACTCGTTCGATTATCCTCGATGATCGAGAGCGGCGAGCGTCGAACGAACGACGCGACGGAAGGTGGCCCGGTCTTCTTCGGGAACCGCGTTCCAGGCCGTGATCAACGTCTGCTGCGGCTGGCGCGTCAGCGTCTCCGGACCGCATTCGCTAAAGATCGGGTCGCCGACATAAGCGGCGCGAGCCAGTTGTTCGACCTGCTCATTCGTGAAGTTCATCGCTTCCTCCATGCCGTTGAGCGAGAACAAACAAGTGGCATCGGCGCGGCAATAGCCCAATAGAATGTTCATATCGAAATAATGCAGCCGTGTGACAATGAAAGATCACTGTCATCGTGGCCGACGGGAATTTGTTTCGGAGGCGCACACATCGCCTGCAGGATCGTAGCGGAGGCGACCGTTCAGGAAGGCGGCAGAGCGAACCGTTCGAGCAGCGCGCGGAGGTTGGGCGTCGTCTCGAACGTCCAGAGCGCCTGCAGTTGCGCATCGACCTGGGCGGCCGGCCAGCGCTTGCCGACGTTGCTCCTGTATTTGTGCTCCATGCCGGCGCGGTCCATCGGCTTGCCAGGGAAGCCAGGCATATCGTCGATCTGGCGCGTGACGATGCTGCCGTCGGTCAGGGTCGCGGTGAGGCGCGTCGGCGGTGCGTTGCCCTTGAACTTGGCGAAATCGGGCTCCGCCTTGACCGTGATCTTCTGCATCAACGCCAGGATCTTCGGGTCCTTGAGTCTGTCGGCGGCGTAGCTTTCATTGGTGATGTCGCCATCGACGATGGCGCGCGCCGTAAGATAGGGCAGGCTGTGGTCGGCCGTGTCGCGGTTCTGCGGCGTCCATTTCTCGCGATCGCGTCCGGCCTGCTCGTAGCCGCGCGCCGTGGCGCCGATCTCGAGGTGGGCGATCCGGTCGGCCGAGCCGATTTCCTTGGCGAGCGCGAGGCCGGCCACGATCGCGGTCTGTGAGTAGACGACGGCGGGATAGGCCTTCACGCCGCAATCGTGGATCCTGAAACGGGTGTCTGGCTTGCCGCCGAAGGTCTCGACCTTGACGTCGACCGGCGTCGCCACGAGCTGGAACAGCCCCTTGCGTCCCTCGAAGATCGGTGCAGGCCCGGTGAGGCCGCCGCGCGCCAGGTGGACGGCGAACACGGCGTTGCGCTCGGCCTCGGCATCGGACAGGCCCTTCCAGTCGGAATTGGTCTGCGTGCGCGTCTGGCCCATCGGGATGTGATCGTTGAGGGCGAGGTTGACCGCCTGCACCATCTGCTCGCGCGACAGCTTCATCAGCTTGCCCGCCGCCAGCGCCACGGCCGGCAGGCTGAACAGTGTCGGATCCCAACCGTGGGGCAGCGCGTCGATGACGTCGATCAGCCGGCAGTTGATCTCGTAGGCAAGGACGATCGCCGCGATCGCGTCCTTGGCATTCGCCTTCTCGGCCTCGGCGACCGCGAGGCAGGCACCGATATGATCGCTTGGGTGGACCGCACCCAGCTTCGGCGAGGCGTAGGCGTCGTTGAGATCGTAGTAGCGGATGGCCGCACCGTTGGCGAAGCCTGCGAGATCGGGCGAGCTGCGTCGGCCAGTGCCGAGCACGGTCGACATGCCGTTGGCCGGCGCCAGGTCAAGTGCCACCTGACGACAGACGTGGACCGGCCTCTCGTCGAAAGCGGCGATCGCGCAGGCGAACGAATCGACGATGTGCGACTTCACCCGCTCGACGGTCGCGGCATCGAGGTCCTCGTAACGCAGGGCGATTGCATAGTCGGCCAACCGCTCGGCCAGCGGATGTGCGGTTTGAGCGCCAAGGCCGGTCGGCACGAGAGCCGCGCCGGCGCCAAGCGCAAGGAGCTTACGTCGCGCGAGTTTCATGACTACAGGCAGGTGAAGACGGTCTTGTAGTTGATGCCGTCCATGCCCTCGATCGCCTGGCTGTAACGGCCGCCCTTGCAGGTACGCTCCATGATCTGCCGCGCAACCGTATGTGCCCGCTCGGTTTCCAGTTCGCTGTCGGGGTTGAGCACCATCGTCGCCCGCTGCACCAGCAAGCGCCACGTATTGGGAGAGCCTGTCGGACCGACGCGTATCGTGAACAGGCGGCCGTCGACCCGGATCTGCTCGGCGCTCGTGCCCTCGAGCGTGTCGACCTTGTAGCAACCGGCGAGCAACAATGCCGACGCGAGCGCCAGAACTCCAAATCTCATCCGTTCATATCCTCCCGAGGCGTCGCCTGTACCATGCACTTTCGGGCACGGGTTCACCACCGGTCAATCCCGGTTCGGAAGACGGCGACGTTTCGAGAGGCGCTTCTTACTTCTTGCTCATGTTCCAGAACACCGTGACCGGCGCCACGAGCGTGCCCTCGACCTTGTTGCTGAGCGCGAACGGCTGATACCACTGGCCGAGATTGATGTGCGTCGGATGCTCGGCCCAGTACTTCTGCAGGTCGACGACGATCTGCTTCTGCTTGGCCGGATCGGTCTCCTTGGCGAAGGCGTCGCGCATCTTCTCGATCGTCTCGTCACACGGCCAGCCGAACATGGCCTTGTCGCACGAGGCGTTGAAGAAGCCGGCCATCACCGGATTGAGGATGTCCGCGGCGACCCACGAGGTCATGAAGGCGTTCCAGCCGCCCTTGTCGACCGGGTCCTTGCGCGAGCGGCGTCCGACCAAGGTCTGCCAGTCCATCGGCACGACATCGACCTTGAAGCCCGCGGCCTCGAGCTGGGCCTTGGCCACGGGCGCCAGGTTGGCCAGCACCACGTTGTCGGTCGCCTGCATGATCATGACCGGCGTGCCGTCGTAGCCCGCTTCCTTCAGCAGCTCCTTCGCCTTGGCGGCGTTCTGGTTGAGGATGTTCTCCAGTCCTGCATCGGTGGCCAGCGGCGTGCCGCAGACGAACATGGCTTTGCAGACTTTGAAGTATTTCGGGTCGCCGATCGTGGCCTTGAGGAATTCCTCCTGGCCGAGCGCGACCGAAGCGGCGTACCGGATCTTCGGGTTATCGAATGGCTTGAAAAGCGTGTTGAAGCGGAAGGCGTCCTGGTTGCCGAGGGGATTGAAGTCGAACAGCTTCAGGTTCTTGTCCTTGGCGATCAGCGGCAGCAGGTCCATCGGCGGAGATTCGAGCATGTCGACCTCGCCGTTCTGCAGCGCCGACACCTGGGTCTGCGGATCCGGAATCCAGATCCACTCGACGCGATCGACCTTGGCGATCTTGCCGCCGGCCAGGCCCGAGGGCGGCTCGTTGCGCGGCTTGTACGTCGGATTCTTGACGAACACAGCCTTTTCGCCGGGCTTCCATTCGTCGGCCTTGAAGATGAACGGGCCCGAGCCGATCACGTCCTCGACCTTGATCTGGACCATCGGGTCGGTTTCGGCCGTCTTCTTGGGCATCATGAAGGCGACGTTCGACGACGGCTTGGCGAGCGATTCGAGCACCAGGCCGTAGGGCTCCTTCATCTTCATCTTGAAGGTCTTCGCGTCGACCGCCTCGAAGCCCGCGACCTCGCCCAGGAGCTTCTGGCCCATCGAATCGCGCGCGCCCCAGCGCTTGATCGAGGCGATGCAATCCTCGGAGGTCACGGGCTTGCCGTCCGACCAGACGAGGCCGTCGCGCAGGGTGAAGGTCCAGACGAGCTTGTCGGCCGAGACGTCGTACTTGTCGACCATCTGCGGCTTCACCTGGAACTTTTCGTCGACGGCGAAAAGCACGTCCCAGACCATGTAACCGAAGCCGCGCTGGATATAGGCGGTGGTCCATATCGGATCGAGAATCTTCAGATCCGAATTCATCACCGCCTTGAGCGTCGTCTGCGCACTCGCCGGCGCCGCGCCGAGGACGGCCCCCATGGCCGCTGTCAGGGCAAGGGCCGCGATGAACTTCCTGAGACCGGGCATGGGAAGCCTCCTCGAAGGATCTTCCCTGCTCGAAGCAAGAAGCGAGCCGCGTCTATTTTACAGCGCGTCCTCGCGAATCATTGCCGCACCCTTCTCGCCGATCATGATCGTGGGCGCGTTGGTGTTGCCGGTCGTGAGCGTCGGCATCACCGAGGCGTCGATCACGCGCAGGCCCTCGATGCCATGCACCTTGAGGCGCGAGTTCACCACCGCCTGCGGGTCCTCGCCCATCTTGCAGGTGCCGACCGGGTGATAGAGCGTATTGCCGGCGCGGCGGGCATAGGCCAGCACGTCGGCGTCGGTCTTGATGTCGGGGCCGGGCGAGGTCTCGCCCAGGCTGTATTTGGCCAAGGCCGGTTGGGCGAAGATGCGCCGCACATGCTTGAAGCCGCCCAGCAGCGCCAGCTCATCGGTGTGCGCGGTGAGATAGTTGGGCTTGATGTGCGGCCGCGCGAAGGGATCGGCGGAGGCGGCCATGATCGTGCCGCGGCTGTCGGGCTTCACGACGCAGACCACGCAGCTCATCGCCGGCTTGTCGTCGAGCTGGCCGAACTTCAGCGTGTTGGTGCTGCCCGGCGTGAACAGGAGCTGCAGGTCGGGCGAGGCGAGGCCCTCGCGGCTGTCGGCAAAGACCTGCGAGGTGGTGACGCCGAAGGTCAGCGCGCCCCTGCCGGTCAGGAAGAATTTGGCGATCTCGGGCAGCACGCCCGGGAAGCGCGCGAGCTCGTTCACCGTCGGTGTGCCCTGCACGCGATGGACCAGGCGTACCACGTAGTGGTCGATCAGATGATTGCCCACGCCCGGCAGGTCATGGACAACGGGGATGCCGAGCGACTGCAGGTGCGCGGCCGGACCGATGCCCGAGATCTGCAGGATGTGCGGGGAGTTCACCGTGCCGCCCGAGACGATCACCTCGCGATTGGCCTTCACCCGGGTCGTGTTGCCGCCGCGGATGAATTCGACGCCGGTGCAGCGCTTGCCCTCGAGGATGAGCTTGCCGCCCTGCGCATCGGTCTCGATGCGCAGGTTGGGCCGCCGCCGTGCCTCGCGCAGGAAGGTCTGCGCCGTCGAGCCGCGCCAGCGGCCGCGCCGCGTCATCTGCGAATAGCCGACGCCGTAGCGCTGCTTGCCGTTGAGGTCGGGATTGAAAGGGAAGCCCGCCTCCTGCGCCGCTTTCACGAACTGATGCGTGAGCGGCAGGATGGTGCGGTAGTCCTCGACCTTGAGCGGACCGCCCTGGCCGCGCACCTCGGGATCGCCCTTCTGGACGTAGTGCTCGGACTTCCGGAAGTAGGGCAGGACGTCGTCGTAGCTCCAGCCACGGCAGCCCATCTGCGCCCAGCCGTCGAAATCGGCCGGGGCGCCACGCACATAGAGCATCCCGTTGATGGAAGAGGAGCCGCCCAGGGTACGACCACGCGGCCAGTCGATGCGGCGCTCGCCCGAGCCCTTTTCCGGCTCCGTCGTGTAATTCCAGTTGACCAGCGGGTTGCGCAACAGGGAACGCATGCCGGCGGGAATATGGATCATCGGGTACCAGTCGTTCGGCCCCGCCTCGAGCAGGATCACCGACGCGCCCGTTTCCGACAGACGAGACGCGACCACGCAGCCAGCCGAACCGGCCCCTACCACGACATAGTCGGCCTGCATCGTTTTCTCCCTTCCGCTTTTGCCCTCGATCCTAAAGCAAAAATTCGCCCTTGATGCGTGCCGTAGCTCGGATTTTGCTTATCCAGTCTCGCGGCGCGGATCATGGGGAGAGAGCATGTTTGCACAGCTCAGGCGTACGGTGATGGGGGGCTTGGCATTTGTCGTGATGGCGATGCCGCTCGCGGCCTTCGCTCAGAAGGCCTCGACGCTCAGGATCGTGATGACCTCCGATCTCAAGGTGATCGACCCGATCTGGGTGTCGGCGCAGATCAGCCGCACCCACGCCTATCTCGTGTACGACACGCTGTTCTCGCTCGACGCCGACCTGAAGCCGCAACCGCAGATGGTCGACAGCTACACGGTGAGCGACGACAAGCTGGTCTACACCTTCAAGCTGCGTGACGGACTTCTCTGGCACGACGGCCAGCCGGTGAAGCCCGAGGACTGCATCCAGTCGATCAAGCGCTGGGCTTCGCGTGACGGCGTCGGTCAGCGTTTGCTGCAGCACACGCAATCCTTCGATGTCGTCGACGACAAGACCTTCAAGCTGACGCTGAAGGATGCCTACGGTTTCGTTCTCGCCTCGCTCGCCAAGCCCGGCAGCACGGTGCCCTTCATGATGCCCAAGCGCATCGCCGACACGCCGGGCTCACAGCAGATCAGCGACGCGACCGGTTCGGGGCCCTGGATCTTCAAGAAGGACGAATGGAAGCCGGGCGAGAAGGTCGTCTACGTCAAGAACCCGAACTACAAGCCGCGTGCCGAGCCGCCCTCGGGGCTGGCCGGCGGTAAGGTCGCCAAGTTCGATCGCATCGAATGGATCTGGATTCCCGACGTGCAGACCGCCGTGAATGCCCTGGCGAACGGCGAGGTCGACGCGATGGAGGCGTTGCCGCTCGACCTGCTGCCGATGGTCGAGAAGGACAAGTCGATCGCCACGATGCGCGGCAAGTATCCTGGCCAGTACACCTTCCGCCTGAACTGGCTGCATCCGCCGATGGACAATCCGAAGATCCGCGAGGCCATGGGCTATGCCATCGACCAACGGCCCTTCCTCGAGGCGCAAGTCGGCAACGACAAGTTCTATCAGACCTGCAAGGCCTACTTCATCTGCGGCACGCCGCTGGCCAGCGACGCGGGCATGGCGGGACGCCTCGAAGGCAATGCCGCCAAGGCGAAGGAGCTCCTGAAGGAAGCGGGCTATGACGGCACGCCGGTCCTGCTGCTGCACTCGACGGACTTGCCGGCGCTCACCAACCTGGCGCCGGTCGCCAAGGCGCAGCTCGAGGCCGCCGGCTTCAAGGTCGACATGGTCGATCAGGACTGGCAGACCGTCGTCGCTCGCACCAACAAGAAGGACCCGCCGGCAAAGGGAGGCTGGAGCGTCTTCGTCACGAGCTGGGGCGCGCTCGATTCGTCCGATCCGATCGTGTCGCAGAACCTCATCGCCAGTTGCGAGAACGCCACGCCCGGCTGGCCGTGCGACAAGAGGATCGAGGAGCTGCGCGACCAGTTCGCGCTCGAGTCGGATCCGCAGAAGCGCAAGGCGATCGCCGATGAAATCCAGACCCGCGCCGTTACACTTGGCACGCACTATCCGCTCGGCGAGTGGTACGGCCTGTTTGCCTACCGCACCAACACCAAGGGGTGGCTGCCGCCCATGACGGCCATGCTGTTCTGGAACGCGGAAAAGACACCCTGACGCTCTCGACAAATAAAGCTTACCTCCCCATTCAGATGGGGAGGTGGCCCGTAGGGCCGGAGGGGTCATGAAGGCCTGCGGTGCCTTGACCCCTCCGTCGTCGTATGACGACGCCACCTCCCCATTTGAATGGGGAGGGAGGGAATGAATAGAGGGAGCGAACATATGCGCGGCCGACAGGTCTTCCTGCAGACATTGCTCAACCACGGCGTCGACCGCATCTTCGGCAACCCCGGCACGACCGAGAGCCCACTGCTCGATTCGCTGCTCGACTATCCGCAGCTCGACTACATCGTGCACCTGCACGAGGGCGTGGCCGTGGGGGCGGCGAATTTCTATGCCCAGGCGAGCGGCAAGACCGCCTTCGTGAACCTGCACGTGGCGCCGGGCCTGGGCAATGCGATCGGCATGATCTATGGCGCGCTGAAGAACAGCTCACCCATGGTGGTGACCGCAGGCCAGCAGGACACGCGCGCGCGCCTGCGCGATCCCGTGCTGGGCCATGATCTCGTGGCGATGGCGGCGCCCGTCACCAAGTGGAGCGTCCAGGTCGAGCGCGCCGATGAGCTGGGCCCGATCCTGCAGCGCGCGTTCAAGATCGCCAACGAGGCGCCGGCCGGGCCGGTCTTCGTGGCGCTGCCCATCGACGTGATGGAGCAGGAGACCTCCATTCCTCCCGGCACGCCCGCCACCGTGTTCACCGCCAGCCGTCCCGATCCTGCCGGCATCGCCGCGATGGCCAAGCTGATCGCCGCGGCGAAAAGCCCCACCATCGTTGCCGGCGACGACATCGCGCGGGCCGGCGGCGACAAGGCGCTGCGGCAGCTCGTCGACAAGATCGGCGCATCGGTGTGGTTCGAAGGCCTGCGCGGCCAGAATTCGTTTCCGACGGATCATCCGGCCTATCGCGGTACGCTTGCCTTCGATGCACCGGGCGTGGCCAAGCAATTCGCCTCGAACGATCTCGTGCTGATGGTCGGCGGCCCCTTCTTCGAGGAGGTCTGGTACGGGCCTGGCTCGCCGTTCCCCTCGGGCTGCAAGGTGCTGCAGATCGAGGCGGGGGCGTCTCGGCTCGCCTACAACTTCGCCGTCGATGCCGGCGTGCTGGCCGATGTGAAGGCGAGCCTCGAAGCGTTGGCGGCGGCATTGCCGTCGATTGACGGCGCGTCCAAGCGCAACGAGGCCATGAAGGCCCAGCGCGACGCCGAGGATGCCGCGCAAAAGGCGAGGGTCGAGAAGGCCTGGTCGCGTTCGCCGATCTCGATGGCACGCTGCATGGCCGAGCTGAAGGCCGGCGCGCCTGCGGATGTCGTCGTGGTCGACGAGACGATCACGGCCAACCTCGATCTCTTCAAGGCTTTCCCCTTCAAGGGGCCGGGCGACTATTACAGCGGCCGCGGCGGCGGCATCGGCCAGGGCGTGGCGGGCGCGCTGGGCGTTGCGGTGGCGCAAAAGAAGCGGCCGATCCTCTGCGTCTCGGGCGACGGCTCATCGATGTATTCGATCCAGGCGCTGTGGACCGCGGCGCACCATGAATTGCCGATCGTGTTCGTGATCCTGGCCAACCGCGAATATCGGGTGCTGAAGCACAATATCGACGCTTATCGCGCGCGCTTCGACGTGAAGAGCAACAAGCCCTATGCGCACATGGACCTGACCGGTCCGGTCCTGGGCTTCGTCGACATGGCCAAGGGCATGGGCGTCGCCGGCACGCACGTCACGAAGGCCGAGGACATCAAGGGTGCCGTGGCGGCTGCCTTTGCATCGGGCAAGCCGCACCTGATCGAAATCGAGATCGAAGGAAAGCGCTGACCTCTTCTCCTCCCCCGTCATACGGGGGAGGGTAGGGTGGGGGAAGGCACCGCACTAGGTACCTGACATTTCAGATCTTTATATGTTGCAACCGAGATTGGGGCTTTCCCCCTCCGGCCTGCGGCCACCTCCCCCGTATGACGGGGGAGGGAGTTGAGATTACTTCTGAAACGCCCGGACCTTGCTCTGTAGCGCCTTGGTGGCGGCGATCATCAGCGGCATGTCGTTGCCCGACAGGATCATCTTCATGCCCTTGCCGGTGTACATCTTGAGCAGCTCGTCCGAGTAGGCGCCGCCCATGCCGGGCCACTTGTTGTGCTTCTTGCAGGCGGCCACGACCTTGTCGACGGCGTCCTGGATCTTTTGATGGCCGCGGTCGCCAGGGATGCCGAGTTCCATCGAGAGATCGCTCGAGCCGACCAGCAGGCAGTCGATGCCGGGCACGGCGGCGATCGCCTCGGCATTCTCGACCGCCTTGGGGGTCTCGATCATCACCGTGAGCAGCATCTGCTCGTCGATCGCCTTGGTCATCTCGCCGAGCGGCGGCGGGGCGTAGTCGAACTGCGCATCGGCGCCGCCGACCGACCGGTGGCCACGCGGCGGATAACGCAGCTTGTCGGCGATCTCCTTGGCCTCCTCGGCCGTGTCGACGTGCGGGATCACGATTCCCATCGCGCCGCCATCGAGCACGCGGGTCGCCATAGTGAGCTGGCCGTAGGGCACGCGCACGATCGGCGCGACGCCTGAATCCTGCGCCGCGACGGAGAGCTCGCACGCCGTCTCGATCGACATCGAGCCGTGCTCACAGTCGATGAACATCCAGTCGAAACCGGCCGCTTTCATGATCTTGATGATGTCGACGTTACGCACCAGCCGGATGCCGCAGCCGATCGCCAGTTCGCCCTTCTTGAGCCGCGCCTTCGCGGCGTTGATTGTCTGGGCCATCTCTCTCCCTCCGTGCCGAAATTTGCGGTAGGCTATCCGCCATGTCCTTTCATGTCGAACGGATCGACCACGTCGTCCTGCGGGTGCGAAATTTGGCCGGCATGGTCCGCTTCTACGAGCAGGCGCTGGGCTTCAAGGTCGTGCGCACGCTCGAGCGGCTGAATCTGGTGCAGATGCGCGCCGGCGCCTCGATGCTCGACCTCGTCCAGGGCGAGCGACCCGAGACAGGCGGCAACATGGATCACCTTTGTTTCCGCGTGTCACCTTTCGACCGCGAGGCGTTGGCGGCCCACTTGTCGCCTCTGGGCGTCGCGCTGGGCGAAACTGTCGAGCGGTTCGGCGCCGAGGGGACGGGGCCGTCGGCCTATTTCAACGATCCCGAGGGGAATCAAATCGAATTGAAGGGGCCCGCTACGCGACCCGATGCGCTGCCTTAACGCTTGGCCATTACACCGAGTGTGCTAGCTTCGGGTCAAATCAAGAAAAAGTCCGTAGCGTCTGTCTGGGAGGAGTTTTTCAATGCGTACATCAATGGCGTTTCTGGCCACGATTGTTGCTGCCTTGGCGGCGGCCGCCTCTCCGGCCTTGGCCCAGAAGGCCGGGGGAACGTTGCGTATCCCCCATCGCGAGAATCCGCCCAGCGCCTCCATCCTCGAGGAATCAACCATCTCGGTCGTCGAGCCGTTCATGGCGGTGTTCAGCAATCTCGTGCTGTTCGATCCCAACGAGAAGGTGAACAGCCCTGACCACATCGTGCCGGACCTGGCCGAGAGCTGGTCGTATGACGACAGCAAAACCAAGCTCACCTTCAAGCTGCGCCAGGGCGTGAAGTGGCACGACGGCCAGCCGTTCACCGCCAAGGACGTGAAGTGCACCTTCGATGCGGTCGCGGGCTTCGATGCGAATCCGACGATCATCCGCAAGAGCCCGCGCAAGATCTGGTACATCAACCTCAAGGACGTCACGACCAACGGCGACTACGAGGTGACGTTCGACCTGAAGCGCCCGCAGGCCTCGTTCCTGTCGATGCTGGCCTCGGGCTACGCGCCGATCTATTCCTGCCACGTCGACGGGCGCATCATGCGCACCAAGCCGATCGGCACCGGCCCGTTCAAGATGGTCGAGTACAAGCGCAACGACGTGATCAAGCTCGTGCGCAATCCCGACTACTGGAAGAAGGGCCGCCCCTACCTCGACGCCATCGAGATGAAGATCGTGCCCAACCGCGGCACGCGCACGCTCGGCTTCCAGTCGGGTGAGTTCGACATGACGTTCGATTCGGACGTCAGCTTCCCGATGCTGAAGGACGTCATGAACCAGAAGAAGGACGCGGTCTGCGAGGCGCGCCCGACCAACGTCGGTTCCAACATCCTGATCAACCGTGACGCGCCGCCGTTCGACAATCCGGAGATCCGCAAGGTCCTGACCGACACGATCGACGTGAAGGCCTTCTCGGAGATCCTGAGCCAGGGCCACAATCTCGACGGCGCCGCCATGCTGCCGCCGCCCTACGGTGTGTGGGGCATGCCCAAGGAGATGCTGGCCTCGTTGCCCGGCCACTCGCCGGACATCGCCAAGAGCCGGGCCGAGGGGCAGGCCATCATGAAGAAGCTGGGCTACGGTCCGGACAAGCCGCTCAAGATCAAGGTGGCGACGCGCAACATCGCGATCTATCGCGATCCGGCGGTGATCCTGATCGACCAGCTGAAGCAGGTCTATATCGACGCCGAGCTCGAGCCGATCGATTCGTCGGTCTGGTACAACAAGATCGCCAAGAAGGACTACCAGATCGGCATGAACCTGACGGGCGTGGCCGTCGACGATCCGGACGTGAATTTTTACGAGAACTACTATTCGAAGTCGGAGCGCAACTACACCGGCTACAACAATCCCGAGGTGGACAAGCTGATCGACCAGCAGTCGGCCGAGCCCGACCAGGCCAAGCGCAAGCAGATCGTCTGGGAGATCGAGAAGAAGCTCGCCGAGGACGTGGCCCGTCCGATGATCGGCTACAATGTGGACAACACCTGCTGGGACTCGCATCTCAAGGGCGTGAAGCTGCAGGTGAACAGCATCTACAACGCGTGGCGCTACGAAGACTATTGGTTCGACCGGTGAGCGTGCCCCGCCCCGTGTCGAAACCGAACCAGGCAAAGGAAGGCTGAGGAATGGGAGCGTATCTTGTCCGCCGCCTGCTGCTGATGGCCGTGACGCTGATCGGGATCTCGATCCTGATCTTCATCATGCTGCGGCTGGTGCCGGGCAATATCGCCGACATCCTGGTCAATGCGTCCGGCATGTCCGACGAACAGGACAAGGCACGCATCGTCCATGAACTCGGCCTCGACAAGCCGCTGGCGGAGCAATACTGGCAGTGGGTCGACGGGCTCGCCCACGGCGACCTGGGCTACGCCTACGTCTCCGAGCGGCCGGCGTGGGAGGAGATCGCGCCGCGCATTCCGATCAGCGCCAAGCTCGCGGGCATGGCGATCTTCTTCGCCGTGCTGATCGGCGTGCCCCTGGGGGTGGCGAGCGCCGTGCGGCAGAACACCGGGCTCGATTACCTGTTGCGTGTGTTCAGTCTGAGCGGGCTTTCGTTCCCATCGTTCTGGCTCGGTCTGCTGGTGCTGATGGCGTCCGTGCAATGGTTCGGCAAGATACCGATCTACGATTCGGACGCGCACGGTTTCTTCAACCAGGTGAGCATGCTGGCGCTGCCCGCGATCGTCGTGGGTTTCCGCAGCTCCGCGCTGATCATGCGGCTCACGCGCTCGTCGATGCTCGAGGTGTTGCGCCAGGACTATGTGCGCACGGCGCGCTCCAAGGGCGCGACCAACGCCTCGGTCAACTACAACCATGCCCTGCGCAACGCCCTGTTGCCCGTCGTCACCGTGATCGGCATCGAGGCGGCGTTCCTGGTGGGCGGCCTGATCGTCACCGAGACGGTATTCAACATTCCCGGCATCGCGCGCTTCCTCGTCGAGGCGATCTTGTGGCGCGATTATCCGATCGTGCAGAACCTTGTCATGCTCATCGCCTTCGTGGTGGTGATGGTGAATTTCCTGGTCGACATGGCCTATATGGTCCTCGATCCCCGTATCAAGTTCGCGGACTGAAGCCATGGCTGTCATCGACCATGAGGCCGCCCTTTCCCGCGCCGGCGCCAATGTCACCGGCTGGTGGAGCCATCTCCTTTTCCTGGCCCGCCGCTATCCTTTGGGTGCGATCGGCGCGGCCATCGTGTTCCTGTTCCTGTTCACGGCGGCTTTCGCCAACATCATCGCGCCGGTCGATCCGACCGCGACCAATCCCAAATACTCGCTGGCTCCGCCCAGCAGCATGTTCTGGCTGGGCGCGGATTTCATGGGCCGCGACATGTACAGCCGCATCGTCCACGGCGCGCGTATTTCGCTCGCCGTCGGCGCCGGCGCCATGGGACTGGGCTGCGTGATCGGCGTCGCGGTGGGGCTGGCGAGCGGCTATCTCGGCGGCTGGATCGACCTTCTGCTGCAGCGATTGCTCGACATCATGCAGGCCCTGCCATTGCTGGTCATGGCCATCATCATGGCGGCATCGCTGGGACCGTCATTGCGCAACACCATCATCGCGATCGCCATTCCGCTGGTGCCGACGGTGTCGCGTGTGGTCCGCTCCTCGACCTTGTCCTTGCGCGAGCAGCCGTTCGTCGAGGCGGCGCGCGCGGTCGGCATGGGCGAGCTGCGCATTGCCGTGCGTCACATCTTGCCCAACACGCTCGCCCCGTTGATCGTGCTGATGACGGCCCAGCTTGGCTCGGCCATCCTGGTCGAAGCCTCGCTTTCGTTCCTGGGGCTCGGTGTGCCCGAGCCGCATCCCTCCTGGGGCCGCATGCTGTCGGAGTCCGCCGCCGAGTATGTGCGCACGGCGCCCTGGCTGGTGATCTTCCCGGGCGTCGCCATCAGCCTCACGGTCTTCGGCACCAACCTGCTGGGCGACGCGTTGCGCGACATCCTCGATCCCCGCCAGAGATCGTAGGGACGACGTTGATGACGGCGCTTCTCGAAGTCGAGAATCTCGGCACCTGGTTCTACACGCGTCAGGGCATCGTCAAGGCGGTGGACGACGTGGCCTTCGGCGTCGCCTCGGGCGAGACTCTCGCCATCGTGGGTGAGTCGGGCTGCGGCAAGAGCATGACGGCACTGTCACTGATGCGGCTCATCCCCGATCCGCCGGGCCGCATCGTCTCGGGCTCGATCAAGCTCGGCGGCCGCGATCTCCTGAAGCTCAGCGAGCAGGAGATGCGGGGCGTGCGCGGCAATGAGATCTCGATGATCTTCCAGGAGCCGATGACCTCGCTCAATCCGGTCATGACGATCGGCAAGCAGATCGGCGAGGCACTGATCCTGCATCGCGACATGGACAAGAAGGCGGCAATGAAACGCGCCGTCGAGATGCTCGACCTGGTGAAGATCCCCGCGGCCGCCCAGCGCGCCAAGGAATATCCGCACCAGCTCTCGGGCGGCATGCGCCAGCGCGCCATGATCGCCATGGCGCTCGCCTGCAATCCCAAGGTGCTGATCGCCGACGAGCCGACGACGGCGCTCGACGTCACCATCCAGGCGCAAATCCTCGACCTGATCCTGGAACTGCAGAAGGAATTCGGCGCGGCGGTGATCCTGATCACCCACGATCTCGGCGTGGTCGCCGAGACGGCGCGGCGCGTGATCGTGATGTACGCTGGCCGCAAGGTCGAGGAGGCGGAGGTCGGCGAGCTCTTCGCCAAGCCGCTGCATCCCTACACGGCGGGGCTGATGAATTCGATCCCGCGCCTCGACGTCATGCGCGGCGACGAGACGCAACGTGACCAGCGCCTGCAGGAGATCCCCGGCATCGTGCCGCCGCTCTTTGCCCTGCCGCAGGGCTGCGCCTTCGCGCCACGCTGTCCCAAGGCCGACGACCTCTGTCGCCGTGAGCGGCCCGTCTATGAGGAGAAGCGGCCGGCCCACTGGGCTGCCTGCTGGCACACCGATGGCTGAGCCGCGCACGCCCGTCCTCGAGGTCCCCGTCTTGGAGGTGAGGGACCTCAAGAAGCATTTCCCGGTGCGCAAGGGCCTGCTGCGCCGCACGGTCGGGCAGGTCTATGCCGTCGACGGCGTGAGCTTCACCATCGGCGAGGGCGAGACCCTTGGACTGGTGGGCGAGTCGGGTTGCGGCAAGTCGACGGCCGGGCGCGCCATCCTGCGCCTGATCGAGCCGACCGCCGGCAGCGTCAGGATGCTGGGCCGGGACATCACCCATCTGCCGAAGAAGGCGCTCCGGCCTTATCGCCAGCAGATGCAGATCGTCTTCCAGGATCCGTTCAGCTCGCTCAATCCGCGCATGACGGCCGGCGCCATCGTCGGCGAACCGCTGTTCGTGCACGGCGTGGCGAATGCGAAGGAGCGTCGCGAGCGGGTGGCGGCCCTGTTCGAGCGCGTCGGCCTGCGGGCCGCGCAGATGGCCAACTATCCGCATCAGTTCTCGGGCGGCCAGCGTCAGCGCATCGGCATTGCCCGCGCGCTTGCCCTGGGGCCGAAGCTCATCGTGGGCGACGAGCCCGTGTCGGCGCTCGACGTGTCGATCCAGGCGCAGGTCATCAACCTGCTGCAGGACCTGCAGCGCGAGCGCAAGCTCAGCTATCTCTTCATCAGCCACAATCTCGCGGTGGTGGAGCACATCAGCCATCGCATCGCGGTGATGTATCTCGGCCGCATCGTCGAGCACGCCGACACGCGATCGATCTTCAAGAATCCGCAGCACCCTTATACCGAGGCGCTGCTCTCCGCCGTGCCGGTGCCCGATCCCGCGGTGAAGCGCCAGAAGCGGGTCCTGCAAGGCGACGTGCCGAGCCCGGTCAATCCGCCGTCGGGCTGCCACTTCCACACGCGCTGCCCCTATGCCGTGGCGCGCTGCAAGGCCGAGACACCGTTGCTGCGCGAAATTGCGCCGGGCCATCACGTCTCCTGCCATTTGCGCTGAAGGATTGTAAATTAATAATTTACTTTTGGTGCAATTTGTGTAAACTGGCGGCGGGGGGTCGCGAGGACACCACACCGCGGGGCAGATGGAGGGGAGTTAGCGCAATTAGCGCAGCTGCGCAGAGCCCCGTCGTACTATTTTCCCGTTTATTTAACGGGCGTCGCCGTCGCCTCAAGTCGCGCAGACCAGCTCCGCGCTCGCACATCGAGACGCCGGGAGCTTTTTTGTATCTGACGAAAAGAGACCCCTCGGCTACGCTCGGGGCGACAAGATCAAGGGAGCGAAACCAAGATGGCTGAGTGGGACTACATCATCGTGGGCGGCGGCTCGGCCGGATGCGTGCTGGCCAATCGCCTGACCGAGGATGCCGGCACCAAGGTGTTGATGCTCGAGGCCGGACCGGCCGACAAGTCGATGTGGATCGACATTCCTGCAGGCTTCACCAAGCTTCTGAACCACGAGAAGTTCAACTGGAACTTCGAGATGGAAGCCGAAGAGGGCATGGCCGGCCGGCGTATCCCGTGCCAGCGCGGCAAGACGCTCGGCGGCTCGTCCTCGATCAACGGCATGCTCTATGTGCGCGGCCAGCCGCTCGACTACGATACGTGGGGCCAGCTCGGCAATCGCGGCTGGTCGTACGAGCAGATCCTGCCTTACTTCAAGAAGTCCGAGCACTTCGAGGGCCAGAGCGACGACAGCCGCGGCAAGGGCGGTCTCCTGAACGTCGCGCACATGCGCGAGACGCACCAGCTTTGCGACGCTTTCATCGATGCCGCCGAGGCGAGCGGCTATCGTAGAAACCAGGACTACAACAACGGTGACCAGGAAGGCTTCGGCTACTTCCAGGTGACGATGAAGAACGGCAAGCGCTGGTCCGCGGCGCGCGCCTTCATCGATACCGCGCGCCATCGTCCCAATCTCAAGATCGAGACCGATGCGCTGGTGCAGAACCTGATCCTCGAAGGCAAGCGCTGCGTCGGCGTCGCCTATACGGTGCATGGCCAGAAGCGCGAGGCGAGGGCCGGCCGCGAGGTGATCGTGTCCTGCGGCTCCGTGCAGTCGCCGGGCGTGCTGGAGCATTCCGGCATCGGCCAGCCCGAGCTGCTGAAGCGCCACGGCATCGAGGTGAAGCACGAGCTGAAGGGCGTCGGCGAGAATTACGGCGATCACTTCGCGCCGCGCATGAACTGGCGCTGCAAGCCCGGCGTCTCGACCTTGAACTCGGAGACGCGCGGCCTCGGCCTCGTCAAGGAAGTGCTCAAGTACTACACGGCGGGGCGAGGCGCGCTCAGCCTGACCGCCGGTGTCGTCTACGGCTTCGTGCGCACGCGGCCGGGCCTGGAGACGCCCGACATGCAGTTCCATATGGCGCATGCGAGCTACGATTCGGCGCAGAAGCGCCTGCTTGAGCGCGAGCCCGGCATGACGGTGGTGATCGGCCAGTGCCGGCCCGATTCGCGCGGCTCGATCCACATCAAGTCGCCGACGCCGGGCGCCGAGCCTGCGATCCGGCCGAACTTCCTGTCGGCCCAGACCGATCGCGACGCCACGGTCGCGGGCATGCAGATCGCCCGCAAGATCGTCTCGCATCCCTCGATGTCGAAATACATCGCCTTCGAAAACAACCCCGGCGACAAGGTGCAAAGCTACGACGAGTGGCTCGACTTCGCCCGGCGCACCGGCCAGACGACCTATCACGTCATCGGCACCTGCAAGATGGGCAGCGATCCGATGGCCGTGGTCGACGACCGCCTGCGCGTGCACGGCATCGCCGGCTTGCGCATTATCGACGCCTCGATCATGCCGACCGTGCCGTCGGGCAACACCAACGCCCCCACGATCATGGTGGCCGAGAAGGGCGCCGACATGATCAAGCAGGACGCCAAGCAAGGTGTGAAGCTCGCGGCTTAATCATAGGAGGAAGACCATGAACGCCGACGCCAAGAAGGCCGTGCTGCGGATGATTCCGTACGGCATCTACGTGCTCACCGCCGACGACGGCAAGGGCAACATTGCGGCCGCGACCGTGAACTGGGTGACGCAAACCGCCTTCGCGCCGCCGCTGGTCGTGGTGGGCGTGAAGACCGACTCGGGCGCCTACCAGGTCGTGAAGACGGCCAAGACCTTCGTCCTCAACATGCTGGGCAAGGAAGGCAAGGGCCTCGCCTTCACCTTCTTCAAGCCCGCCGCCGTCGCCGACGGCAAGATTAGCGGCCAGTCTTTCCATAAGGGCACGACCGGCGCGCCGATCCTCGATGCCGCGGCCGGCGCGGTCGAGTGCAAGGTCACCACGATCGTCGAGCAGGGCGATCATCACATCGTCGTCGCTGAAGTGGTCGAGGCGCACCAGCCCAAGCCGTTCACCGGCCGGCCCGACGCCGCGATCCTCGAGATGAAGGACCTGGGCGACAACGTCTTCTACGGCGGCTGATCGCCGAAGATATGGCTTCATCCCGATTCCATTGATCGGAATCGGGACTGTGACGGCCATGCGCGTACTCTGCGCGCATGGCCGACCATCATCGCATCAAGGGGTCAAGGAGTCGCCTTCTGAACCGCCGGCTCGCCGAGCGACAGCATCAGTCGGTTGGCCCAGTTGAAGAACGAAGCCGCGTTGATCACGTCGACGATCGCCAGATCGTCGAGCCCGGCGGCGCGCAGGCGATCGATATGCTCGGGGCCGAAGTCGAGCGGGATCGAGGTCAGCGCGACCGACGCGGCGACGATGGCATTCCAGCGCGGGTCGAGATCGGCGCTGACGCCTTCGTCGAGCAGCTTCTGCACGTCGGCTTCGCGCTTGGAATAGACCGCGGCGTGGCGGGCATGGACCGAGGCGCAGTAGATGCAGCCGTTGAGGCGCGAGGTCGCGGCGGCGGCGAGCTCGCGGTCAGCGCGCGGGGCACCCGCCTGCGGATTGTAGAAGATGTCCTTGTCGGTGCGGGTACGCGATTCGAGGATGTCGGGATCGCGCGCCAGCAGGCGGAAATAGTCCGACTTGGCGCGCGCGGCATCGACCAGCGACTCGCGGTGGCGCGGCGTCAGCTCCGCCTCGGTCAGCGGCTCGATCCAGGGCAGCCAGTCGAGCTGGTCGCGGGTGAAGACCGTGGGCTCGGTGTGCGGCGGCGGGGCGAGCGTCTTGCCTGTCATCTGGCCGGTCATTGGGGCCTCGCGTTCAGCACCTTGAGACCCGCCACGACGCGGATCTGGAAGGCCAGGAAGGAAACGAGCTGGGAGAGCGTGACGATGTCGGTCGTCGACCAGCCGGCGTCGAGCAGCGCCTGCAGCGACGGCGGCGCGGCATCGCGCGGATGGAAGACCAGCATGTGCGTGTGCTCCAGCGCCGCCGCGAGTCGGTCGCCCATCATGCGGCGCGGCGTCGGGGCCACCGCATAGTTCAGGCCCGAATGGTCTTCGATCGTGAGCGGTCCAGCGGGATAGTGGCCATAAGGGCCGTGCGTATGGGCCTCCATCGCCTCGCTGGCGATGGCGACCGCAAGTTCCGGCGCGGCACCGGCGTCGGCGAGCTTCTGTTTGTAGAAGTCATGCGTCTCCGGCTGGCCATGGAGGGCCGCGACGAAGGCCGCCACAGCGCAGCGCTCGACCAGGGGGAAGCCACCGAAATCCCTGGGCGAGAAGAGCACGTCGTAGCTCGTCTGAGCATGCTTGCGCGCCTCCGGCCGGTTGTCGCGCGCGCGGTCGAGCGCGGAGCCCGGCGCGATGCCGGCCAGCTTGTCGATGATGTCGGTCATGCCACGCGTCTCGTGCTTGTGTCGCGGTTGGGCGTCCAGCCGAGCGCCGGCGCCACCTTCTCGGCCATCAGCTCGATCGAGCGCATGATGTAGGGATGAGGCGGATCGATCGAATGACTCTGGATGGTCATGTCGGTCGCGCGCTTCAGCGTGTCGTCCGCCAGCAGCGAGGCCGCGACCTCGTCGGGCGTGCCCATATGGATGTCGAAGCGCGCGATCAGGTCGCCGACCAGACTGCCCGACGAAAGATCGCCGGTCGCCGCCAGCCGATGGCGCATGCGCTGCGCGCCGATCTCGGCGAGCCGCAACGCTTCCTTGCGGTCGTCGGCCACGAACACCGTGCGCGAGGCGAGGATGCGCGGAGCCCGGCCCTTCGGCAGTGCTTCAAGATAGGCGTCGATCATCGGGTCCTGGATGTCGGCCAAGGTGGCGTTCGGCCGGTCCGTCGGCCGCGGCTGGGTACGCGACAGCATCAGTCCGTCACCCGCCTGGCCGGCGCGGCGCGCGCCCTCGATCGAGAAGGTCGCCTGCCAGATCCGGTCCGCGAGCGTCGGACTCGCGGGATAGAGCTTGTCTCCGCCCGCCAGGGTGCCGCCCGACCATGCCGTACGCATGGTCTCGAGGTTGTCGTTCATCAGCTTGTGGCGGTCGTTGCTGTCGCGCCCGAAGGCGGTGAAGGCCGTCAGGTTGCCGCCCGGGCCGACGCCGACCTCGAGGCGGTGGTCGCACATCAGGTCGAGCACGGCGGCATCCTCGGCGACGCGGATACCCATCTCCAGCGGCAGGGTCACGATGCCCGTGCCAAGCCGGATTCGCTTCGTGTGCGCGGCGGCCTGCGCCAGGAACACGAAGGGAGCGGG
>Ga0153954_1000494_pt1 | contig 30846 bp, 28 predicted proteins | sample TSFL038MetaG_FD_102277 | JGI IMG/M metagenome (GOLD analysis project Ga0153954, IMG submission 102277) | Attine ant fungus gardens microbial communities from Florida, USA - TSFL038 MetaG | ecosystem: Host-associated > Fungi > Mycelium > Unclassified | place: USA: Florida, Wekiwa Springs State... | reverse complement strand
CGATCGAAAAACTAGAGCATCGGACCGAAAAGTGTGAAGCGGTTTTCGGGTCATCCGATGCGATCGAAAAACTAGAGCATCGGACCGAAAAGTGTGAAGCGGTTTTCGGATCGAAAAACTAGAGCACGATTGTCAGGCTCTCCGCGGCGCGGGTGACGCCGGTATAAAGCCAGCGGTCGCGATGCTCGCGAAACGCCCCGCTTTCGTCGAACAGCACGACCTTGTCCCATTGCGAGCCTTGCGCCTTATGGACGGTCAGAGCGTAGCCATAATCGAATTCGTCTGACTCGCGGCGCAGCGAATAGGGGATTTCCTCCTCGCTGGTGAAGAACTCGGGCAGGACGCCGATACGCAAAGGCTTGTGGGCGCTGTCCTCTTCCGGGATGACGGTCATGCGGATTTTCTTGCGCCGGACCGTTCCGGCCGTCTGCACATTCCAGAGCGAGCCGTTCAGCAGGCCCTTCTTGCGGTCATTCTTCAGGCAGACAAGCTTGTCGCCCGGCTCCGGCAAGGTGCCGGCGCGGCCGAGCAACTCCCGCATCCGGCGGTTATAGGCGCGGCGCGTCCGGTTCAAACCGACGAGCACTTGATCTGCGGCCTGGACTTGCGCGGCGTCGATCAAGTCGCGCGAGACGATACGGCTTGCGCCATATTGGCCAGGCGTCAGCCGGCCGCCATCGCGGATCAGCATCGAAAGGCGGATGATGGGATTATCGGCCGCCTGGCGATGCACCTCCGTCAGCATGGCGTCGGGCGCGTCCTCGGTGAAGAAGCCGCCGCCCTTGATCGGCGGCAATTGCGCCGGATCGCCGAGCACGAGCACCGGCTTGCCGAACGACAAGAGATCGCGGCCGAGCGCCTCGTCGACCATCGAACATTCGTCGATGATGATGAGCTCGGCCTTGCTCGCCGGTCCATCCTCGTTCAGTACGAAGGACGGCTCTTCGGTGTCAGTGTCCCGGGCGCGGTAGATCATGCTGTGGATCGTGCGGGCGTCGCGGCAGCCTTTCGAGCGCATGACAAGCGCCGCCTTGCCGGTGAACGCACCGAACATCACCTCGCCGTCGAGGTCATCGGCGATGGCGCGGGCGAGCGTCGTCTTGCCGCTGCCGGCATAGCCGAAGAGACGAAAGACCTGCGGCTTTCCGCGCTTCAGCCAAAAGCTGACCGCTTTCAGCGCCGCGTCCTGTTGCGGCGACCATTCCATTGTGCGTCAATTATCCCATCGGAATCGAATCGCGCGGAGCGCTTTTCCAAAAACCCTTCTAAACAAGGCGTTAGAACATTTCTATTCTCTTCGCCGCGTCTTGCTTTTGCCGTCAATCTGACGCTCAGAATGCGCCATCTTCCGCTTCCTCCCAACATCACGGATCGACAGGATGAAAATGGCTCACCTTATTCCGGCTCATGGCGTGGCGGCCGTGCTGGCCTTCGCATTCGCCGCGGCCGTCCCCGCCTATGCGGCCGATGTCGCGCCGAGCATCGAGTTCCACGATGGCACGATCACGCCGGTGCGGATCGAAGTGCCGGCCAATACGCGGTTCAAGATCATCGTGCACAACACCGGCAAGACCGCGTCCGAATTCGAGAGCCACAGGCTGCATAAGGAAAAGGTTGTCGCGGCGGGCCATACCATCAGCGTCGAAGTGCATCCGCTGGCGCCCGGCAAATATGACTTCTTCGACGATTTCCATGAAAATGCGCCGAAGGGCGTGGTGATCGCAAAGTAGGGGTGTCGAGCGCTAAGGCTGCGCGACGAGGTGGCTGAACGCCTTCACGACATTCTCATAGACCTCGCGCTTGAACGGAACGATGAGACCGGGCAACCGGTCCATGCGTTCCCAGCGCCAGGCATCGAACTCCGGATGGGCGTCGCCATCCGGCACTTCGATGTCGATTTCCGACTCATCGCCCTCGAAACGCAGCGCGAACCATTTCTGCCGCTGGCCGCGGTAGCGGCCTTTCCATGAGGTTTTCGCCGCGTCGGCCGGCAGGTCGTAGCAGTGCCAGCCGGGCGCCTCCGCCAAGAGGCGTGTCGAGGAGACATTGGTCTCCTCTAAAAGCTCGCGCCGGGCCGCGTCATAGGCGTCCTCGCCCGGATCGATGCCGCCCTGCGGCATCTGCCAATCATATTCAAAATGTTCGTGGCGGCGATGCCGGCGCCGGCCGATGAAGACGAGGCCGTCGCGGTTGAGAAGCATGATGCCGACGCAGGGGCGGTAGCCTAACGATTCGCTCATGGCACCTTTATTGGCCGCGATCGACCAGGCTGGGTGTGCCCTTGCCGACCGCGGCGCTCAGCGGGATGAGCGCCAGGCCGCGCGATTGCGCGGTGCGGGCGAAGCGGCCGATCTTCGCCAGACTTTCTGGCAAAGCACTTGCCATTCCGATGGCGAGGCCCCTGTCGCGGGCGATCGCCTCCAGTTTGACGAGCGCAGCGTCGATCCCGTCCGGCGCCGCGTCAAGTACCAGATCGGCCTTGGCGATTGGCACATTATCCTGTGCGGCAAGCGTCAACGCCAAGCTTTGCGGTGACGTGCCGTCGTCAAGATAGATCAGGCCGCGCTCGCCGATTTCCTGCAACACGGGCGCGAAGCTGGCAAGATCGGCGCTGAATTTCGCGCCGAGAAAATTGGCAATGCCGACGTAGCCCGGAAACCGGCTCATCAGCCAGTGCAGATTGTCGGTGTTCTGGGCAAGCGTGGCGCTGGTCAGAAGGACGTGCGGACCGGGATCGGTCTGCGGATAGTCGATCGGTTCCATCGGCGCCTGCAGGATCACTTCATGGCCATTGGCCCGCGCCGCGGCAACGCTCGCGGCAAGGTCGCGGCCATAGGGCGCGAAGGCGAAGGTGATGTTGCCCGGCAGATCGGCGATCGCTTTGTCTGTCATCCGGCGGCTCAGACCGAGGCCGCCGACGACGATCACGATGCGCGGCGCATCGGCCTTGAGCGCCGCGCTCACCTCGACCGGGCGCGCATAGACATCGGCCGGGCGGGCGCCATCGGCGCCGACGCGCGGCAGCGTGCCATAGCGGCACATCTCGACGAGGCGCGGATCGGGCGCGGGTGCCAGCGCCAGGCTGTGCGCCTGCGGCACTTCAATGATCATGGAATCGGGGGCCGTGCCGCCATTGGCGCGCACGACCTTGACGCCGCTTTCCATTTCGACCTGCGCGGCGCTCTGCACCATATCCGACGACGGTGCTTGCGGCGCCGATTTGACGACGGGCACTGGTGGCAGCGTGGCGGGCGGCGCCTCCGGCAGGATCGCGGCACTTGCTTGCGGTTCGTCCGGCGTCGCGCCCGAGGTTTCGTGCCAGACGACGAAGCCTGCTAGGGCGGCGGCCCCCAGAATCGCCGGCCAGACAAGGCCCGAAAGCGGTCGGCGTGGCGGCGTTTTCCGGTCGAATCCGAGCGGCTTATGGAGGTCGTTGTCCGGCATGGCCCGTCTGTTTTCGCAATCGCGAATCACGACCCTGCATCATACACAGGCGCGAACGGGGCCAAAACCGGCGGCCTCAAATGAAAATCCCCGCAATCGGCGATTGCGGGGATTGGTTTTCTTGAATGGCCGAGGCGTTTATGGGCTCTTGCCGGCGCTCGGGTCGGGCGTCGCCGCAGGCTTCGCCGCCGCGGCCGGGGCCGGCGTGGCCGGCTTTGCCGGGGTGGCGCTATCATCGGGGGCCGCATCCGCACGCTTCACGCCGCGCAGCAGGTCTTCCGCCGCGATGAGCTGCTTGTCGTTCTTCTCGTCCGGCGGCACATAGGCCTGCGAGCCATGCTCTTCATGCGCGCCATTGAGCAAATGACCCTTGAGCGAGGCTTCGCCCTTGGTCTCGTCGCGACCCTTGAGATCGGCCGGCACGTCTTCCATCACGACGACATCGGGCTCAATGCCCTGCGCCTGGATCGAGCGGCCCGACGGCGTGTAATAACGTGCCGTGGTGAGCCGCAACGCGCCGTTGTCGGAGCCGAGTGGGATGATCGTCTGAACCGAGCCCTTGCCGAAGGAGCGCGTGCCGATGATGGTTGCGCGCTTATGATCCTGCAGCGCGCCGGCGACGATCTCCGAGGCCGAGGCCGAGCCGCCGTTGATAAGCACGATCAGCGGCTTGTCGTGCGAAAGATCGCCCGGGCGGGCATTGTAGCGCATCGTCTCGTCGGCGTTGCGGCCGCGGGTCGAGACGATCTCGCCATGGTCGACGAAGGCATTGACCACCGCGATCGACTGATCGAGCAGACCGCCCGGATTGTTGCGCAGGTCGAGGATATAACCCTTCAGCTTGTCATCCGGCATTTCGGTCTGGAACTTCAGCAACGCATCGCGGACGCCGTCGGCGGTCTGCTCGTTGAACTGGGTGATCCGGATATAGCCGATATCATCACCTTCCTTCTTCGAGCGGACGGATTTGATCTCGATGACGGCGCGGGTCAGCTTGACGTCGCGCGAGTCACGCTTCGGGCCGCGCAGAATCTTGAGGGTGACGGACGTGTTCGGCTCGCCGCGCATCTTGTCGACGGCCTGATTCAGCGTCATGCCATCGACGGCTTCGCCGTCGATTGCCGCGATGATATCGCCGGAAAGGATGCCGGCGCGCGAGGCGGGCGTGTCGTCGATCGGGGTGACGACTTTGATGAAGCCGTTCTCCTGCGTGACTTCGATGCCGAGGCCGCCGAATTCACCGCGGGTCTGCACCTGCATGTCGTTGAACGCCTTGGCGTCCATGTAGCTCGAATGGGGGTCGAGCGAAGACAGCATGCCGTTGATCGCCGCTTCGACCAGTTTCTGATCGTCGGGCCGTTCGACATAATCGGTACGGATTTTCTCGAAGACGTCGCCGAACAGGTTCAGGCTACGGTAGGTATCCGCCGCGGCGGCCCTGGCCGGTGTCGGGGCTGGAAAGAGAAAAGTCTGCGTACCCACCAAGGCTGTCGCCGCGCCCATCGCGGCGCCACACAATAAAAGCGTGATTTTGCGCATTATCCGCGAACCCTTTGCATGTCCGGCTTTGCCCACCATGGGCCCGGATCGATCGCTGCCCCGTCTTTTCGAAATTCCACATAGAGGATAGGCTCTACTGCGCCAATGGCCATTGCCGCAGCGGTCTTGACCGAGCCGTCGCCCATGTTCGCGACGGGCTCACCGGCGAGGACGAATTGTCCTGCCTCTACGTTTATTCTCTTCATTCCGGCCAAGACCATATAATAGCCTCCGCCGGCATTGATGATCAAGACTTGTCCAAAACTCCGGTAGGGTCCCGAGAAGGCGACCCAGCCGTCATATGGTGCCGCCACCACGGCATCGCGCCGCGTCGACAGCAACAATCCTTTTTCCGTACCGCCGACGCCATCGGGTGCGCCGTAGGAGCGCAGAATCGTTCCGGCCGCCGGCAGCGGCAACAGACCCTTCGTATCTGCGAAGGCCATGGCAGGAGCAAGGCGGCCGGGGTCCTTGAAGGGCGAAATATCGTTTTTTTGAACCGGAGGCGCGGCGGCTTCGGCAAGCTTGCGGGCGGCCTCGGCTTTTGCGGCTTCTTCGGCGGCACGCTTGGCCCCGGCTAAATCCGCTTCCATCTTGGTAATAAGGTCTTTCATGCTCGTCGCTTGGCGGGCGAGGTCGGCGGCGCGCTGCTGCTCGGCCGTCAGTGCCTGTTCGGCGACGCCGAGCGAGGCCTGCCGCGCAGCGACCAGCGCCGCGAGCTTTTGTCGCTGCAGTTCGAGATCGGCATTTTCATGCGCCAATTGCTCTTTTTCGGCCGTGACGGCTTGGCGCACTTGCACGAGCGCCGAAAGGTCGTTCGCCAAAGCCTCGGTTTCGGCGCGCATTTCCGGCACCACCGCGCCGAGCATCATCGACGTACGGATCGCCTGCAGCATATCTTCCGGCGAGACGAGCAGAGCCGGCGGCGGCGTGCGCCCCATCCGCTGTAACGAAGCGAGGACTTCGGCGATCACGTCGCGGCGGCTCGCAAGCGAACGGCGGATGGCGTTTTCGCGACCTTTGAGGCCCGCAAGGCGCGCTTCGGCGTCGCCGATCTTGGTTTCATTATCCTGGGTATGCTGCGTGGTTTCGATCAACGCCTCGGACAGGCGGGCGCGGTCGCCGCGCAGATTTTCGACTTCGGCTTCGATTTTCTGACGCTGCGCATCGGAGGCGCTGATCGTATCCTCGACGCCCTGCAATTCGGTCCTGTTCGTCGAAATCGCCTTTTCCCGATCGGTGATGGCAGGGGAATCCGGCGGCTGCGGCGCGGGCGTCTCGGCCGCCAGCGGGGCGGCGAGCAAGGTGAGGACAAGACCAAGCGGCGCTGATCGCTTCATGCTTTTTCTGCCGCGCGGGCGTTCGGTTGCGTCACGAATCACAGCTTGGCGAAGCGGCGATGGCCGAAGTATGGCGCCATCCGCACGCCTGCGCGAGTTGGTTAAATCCGATGATAGGGATGGCCGGCGAGAATCGTCGTCGCGCGATAGATCTGCTCGGCGGCGAGAACGCGCGCCAATTGATGCGGCCAGGTCATGGCGCCGAAGGCGATCGCGAGCTGCGCTTCGGCGCGAAAGGCGGGATCGAGCCCGTCGGGGCCGCCGATGACAAGGCCGAGCGTCGCGATGCCGGTGTCGCGGGCCTGGCTGAGCCGAGCGGCGAAATCAGCGCTGGTGATTGTCTTGCCGGTCTCGTCGCAGGCCATGATCTGTGCCGAATTGCCCAGAGCGGCACGGATCGCCTTGGCTTCTTCAAGCTTGCGATCTTGCGGCCGCCGGGCGCGGCTTTCGTCGATCTCGCGCAGTTCGATGGACGAAAAGCCGAGGCTGCGGCCTGCCGCCGAAGCACGGCCGATATAGCGGTCGACGAGGTCGCGTTCGGGGCCCGCTTTGGCACGCCCGACTGAAAGCAAAAGCAAGCGCATCTCGCCGCTTTAAACCGCATTGGACCGAAAACCGCCAAGGAAAACCGCCAAGACTTTTCGATCCAACGCTTTGTCGACGGATACGCGAAGCGAAAAATCCACCCGTGCGCGGCGCGAGCCGCGCAGCAAAGCCCGGAATGAATTCGCGGTTGCTAAACGGCCTGGCGTTCGCTCGGCCGGTCGCGCCCCCACATCTTTTCCAGGTTGTAGAATTGGCGCACTTCCGGCCGGAACAGATGGACGATGGCATCGCCGGCGTCCACCAGAACCCAGTCGCAGTGAGTCAATCCTTCGACACGCGGCGCCGCGACGCCCAATTCCTTGAGCGCCTTGATCACGCGCTCGGCTGCCGCGCCAACATGGGTGTTGGAGCGACCGGACGCGATGATCATTGTATCGGCGAGTGCGGTCTTGCCATTGAGATCGATGCAGACGACGTCTTCTGCTTTGGCATCATGAAGACACCCCAGCACAGTCTGCACCAACACGCCGGCCGGGGAATGAGATAATTCCGGAGCCGGGGGAAACGGTAGTGCTACCGTTTCTCGGACGATTGTCGAAACCAGTGGTTCGATCCTCCTGAGGCGCATGCCACAAATGCGCGCTTCTAAAATGGCGCGAATCGGCCTTTTTTTCAATCCGTCGCGTGTGTTGCTTGCGCGGATTTGGCCCCTTGCGCGCTCGCGCAGGCCCCGTATAAGCCGAGAGACGCCGCTCCGGTTCGAGGAAAAGTCGGCGACCGTTGCGCAAAAGTCGCGCCTAAAAGTCAGGTAGGGGGAGGTCGATGGCCGAAGTCGACGCAAAACAGAGTCTGGAGATGCGCCGGCCGCTATCGCCGCATCTCACCGTCTATCGGCCGATGCTGACCATGATGATGTCGATCGCGCATCGCATCACCGGCGGCGCGCTCTATGTCGGGACGGTTCTGCTCGTCTGGTATCTGCTCGCGGCGGCGACGGGCGGCCCGACTTTCGATTTCGCGTCCTGGTTTTTCGCCTCGTTCGTCGGGCAGCTCATTCTTTTCGGCTTCACCTTCGCGCTTCTGCATCATTTCTTCGGTGGCCTCCGGCACCTGATCTGGGATGCCGGCTACGGCTTCGATAAGGACTGGCGCGAATATCTCGCGGTCGGCACGCTGGCCGCCAGCGTCTCGACGACGCTGATCATTTTCATCGCGGCGCATCTGGCCTAGGCCACGCCATCAAGGACAGACATGAGCCACGATCCATTCTCGATCCGCAGCGCCGCCGGCCGGGTGGGCTTTCTCGGCGCCGCCAAGACCGGCACCGGCGATCTCTGGCGGATGCGGGTGACGACGGTCGCCTTGGTACCGCTCGCCATCGCCTTCATCTGGATCGTGCTGCGTCTCGTCGGCAAGAGCGAAGCGGGCGTGCGCGCCGAGTTCGCCCATCCTTGCACGGCGATCTTTCTCTTGCTTTTCATCCTCGCCAGCATCGTCCACATGCGGGTCGGCATGCAGTCGATCCTTGACGATTACATCCAAACGCCGCGCGTCAAGGAATGGGCCATGATCGGCAATTCGTTGTTCTCGATCGGCTTTGGCGTGGCGGCGATCTTCGCGGTGCTCAAGCTGAGCCTCTATTGAATTGGAACCGGCGCGCGCCGGAGAAGGTGGAAGGAATGGTGGCTGAAGGCTCCAGCGTGGCGCCCGGCATCAACGGGCGAGCCTATCCGATCATTGATCATGATTTCGACGTCGTCGTCGTCGGCGCCGGCGGCGCCGGGCTGCGCGCCATCGTCGGCTGTTCGGAGGCGGGCCTGCGCACCGCCGCGATCAGCAAAGTCTTTCCGACGCGGTCGCACACCGTTGCGGCGCAGGGCGGCGTCGCCGCCGCGCTCGCCAATATGGGGCCGGACAATTGGAAATGGCACATGTACGACACCGTGAAGGGGTCGGACTGGCTCGGCGATCAGGATTCGATCGAATATCTTTGCCGCAACGCCCCCGCCGCGGTCTATGAGCTCGAACATTGGGGCGTGCCGTTTTCCCGCACCGAGGACGGGCGCATCTATCAGCGCCCCTTCGGCGGCATGACGACGGATTTCGGCAAGGGCCCGCCGGCGCAGCGCACCTGCGCCGCGGCGGACCGCACCGGCCATGCGCTGCTGCACACGCTCTACGGCCAGGCACTGCGCCATTCGGCCGAGTTCTTCATCGAATATTTCGCCATCGACCTCATCATGGAAGACGGCCGCTGTCGCGGCGTCGTCTGTCTTAAGCTCGACGACGGCACGATCCACCGCTTCCGCTCGCAGCTCGTGATGCTGGCGACCGGCGGCTATGGCCGCGCCTATTTCTCCGCCACTTCGGCGCATACCTGTACGGGCGACGGCAATGCGATGGTGCTGCGTGCCGGCCTGCCGCTGCAGGACATGGAATTCGTGCAATTCCATCCGACCGGCATCTATGGTGCCGGCTGCCTGATCACCGAAGGCGCCCGCGGCGAGGGCGGCTATCTGACCAATGCCGAAGGCGAGCGCTTCATGGAGCGCTATGCGCCGTCGGTGAAGGATCTGGCGCCGCGCGACATGGTCTCGCGCGCCATGACGATGGAAATCCGCGAGGGCCGCGGCGTCGGCCGCCACAAGGATCACATCTACCTGCACCTCGATCATCTCGATCCGAAGGTGCTGCATGAGCGGCTGCCCGGCATTTCCGAAAGCGCGCGGATTTTTGCCGGCGTCGATCTCACCAAGGAACCAATCCCCGTGCTGCCGACCGTGCATTACAACATGGGCGGCATCCCGACGAATTTTCACAGCGAAGTCGTCGTCAAGCGCGGCGATGATCCCGATGTCGTCGTGCCGGGCCTGATGGCGATCGGCGAGGCGGCCTGCGTCTCGGTGCATGGCGCCAACCGGCTCGGTTCGAATTCGTTGATCGACCTCATCGTCTTCGGCCGCTCGGCGGCGCAGCGCGCCGCGCAAGTCGTCGTGCCTGGCGCCAAACAGGCCGATCTTAAGCCGGATTCGGCCGATTACGCGCTGAGCCGCCTCGACCATTTCCGCTATGCGAGCGGCGGCACGCCGACCGCCGACCTGCGGCTGCGCATGCAGAAAGTCATGCAGGACAATTGCGCCGTCTATCGCACCGGCGAGACCTTGAACGAGGGCTCGAAGCTCATCCACGAAGTCTGGGCGGCGCGTGACGACATCAGCGTGACCGACCGTTCGCTGATCTGGAATTCCGATCTCGTCGAGACGCTGGAATTCGACAATCTGATCATTCAGGCGGTCGTGACGATGGATGGCGCCGCCAACCGCACCGAATCGCGCGGCGCGCATGCGCGCGAGGATTACCCCGAGCGCGACGATCAGAATTGGATGAAGCACACGCTCGCCACGATCGATCCGGAGAAGCGCACCATCAGCCTGGGTTACCGGCCGGTGCACAGCTACACGATGACCAACGAGATCGCCTATATCGAGCCGAAGGCGCGGGTGTATTGAGCGATTGAAGTAGAGGCGTATTATGGTCCAACTCACCCTCCCCAAGAATTCGACGATCGGCAAGGGCAAGACTTGGCCGAAGCCCGAGGGCGCCGCCAATCTGCGCGAGTTCCACGTCTATCGCTGGAATCCGGACGACGGGCTCAATCCGCGCGTCGATACCTATTTCGTCAATCTCGACGATTGCGGTCCGATGATCCTCGACGCGATCATCTGGATCAAGAACAAGATCGACCCGACGCTCACCTTCCGCCGCTCCTGCCGCGAAGGCGTCTGCGGCTCCTGCGCGATGAACATCGACGGCACCAATACGCTCGCCTGCACCAAGTCGATGGCGGACGTTGCCGGCCCGATCGCGATCTATCCGCTGCCGCATATGAGTGTCGTGAAGGACCTTGTGCCCGATCTCACCAATTTCTATGCGCAGCACGCCTCGGTGCAGCCCTGGCTGCAGACCATCACGCCGGCGCCGGAGAAGGAATGGCGGCAGTCGCCGTCCGACCGCGCCAAGCTCGATGGGCTTTACGAGTGCATTCTCTGCGCCTGCTGCTCGACCTCGTGTCCGAGCTATTGGTGGAACAGCGACCGCTATCTCGGTCCCGCGGTTCTGTTGCAGGCCTATCGCTGGATCAGTGATTCGCGCGACGAGGCGACTGGCGCGCGGCTCGATAATGTCGAGGACCCGTTCCGGCTCTACCGTTGCCATACGATCATGAATTGCGCCAAGGCTTGCCCCAAAGGGCTCAATCCCGCCAAGGCGATCGCCGATATCAAGGATCTGATGATCGAGCGGCAGCTTTGACGTAAAGTCCTGCTCCGCTCGCGCTGCCGTGCTGCGGCCCTAATCTTTGGGTCAAGCTGCGGCCATGACTATGCCGTTGCCCCGATCCGCCTTGCTTGTTGCCGCGGCGCTTTCATGCGCGCCGGCGATGGCGGCGGAGACGCACGCGACGCTCGATCCGCTGATCGCACAATATGCACACCGGCATGGCATACCGGAGCATCTGCTGCATCGGCTGATCGCCAAAGAGAGCGGCTATAACGCAGCCGCCTTCAATCATCGTTTCTATGGATTGATGCAGATCACTTATGTCACCGCGCGTGGCATGGGCTATCACGGCACGCCGCGCGGTTTGCTCGATCCCGAGGTCAATCTGACCTACGGCGTGCCCTATCTTGCCAATGCCTATCGGCTTGCCCATGGCAGCGAGACGCGCGCCATGCGGCTTTATGCGTCGGGTTTCTATTATCTTGCCAAACGGCGGCACATGCTGAACGACATGCGCACCGCGGCTTCGCCGTCCCTCGACGTGGCGCAAGCGACGAAGACCGCCGCCGTGCATTGATCAAATCGGAATCTGCCGGCCGATTTCGATGACCTGTTCCGGCGGTACCTGCAAGAAATCGCCGAGATGCGCGGCATTGCGCTCCATCGCCGCAAAAATCGCCTGCTGCCAGCGCGGCATCGCGGTCTTACGGTCTTTGCTCGGTACGACGCTTTCGGTGCCGATGTAATAGACGATATCGGAAAGATCGATCCGCGGCTCCCTGTCGTGGATCGCCTTGGCCAAGCCCGGCACGTTCGGCCGCTGCATGAAGCCATAATGGGCGGTGGCACGCCAGAAACCCGGGCCGACCTCTTCGATGGTGACGCGTTCGGCGCTGCTCACATAGGGCCTCGACGCCATCTCGATTGAGACGGCGACGATCTGGGCGTGCAGGCTGTGCGTCGCCCGCACATACCAGACGATGATCGGCGGCGTCGCCGTCCGCGCCCGCGTCAAAAAGATCGCCGTGCCCGGCACGCGGGCGACATTGTTTTTCTGCAGCTCGGCGCAGAAATCGGCGACCGGCATCGAGGCGGCGGTCGTACGCGCTGCAAGCGCTGTCACGCCTCTATGCCAGATCTGCATCACGCCATAGACCAGAGCCGCGAGCGCAATCGGCACATAGCCGCCCTCGGCGAGCTTCGTCATATTGGCCAGGAAGAAACTCGCATCGACAACGAAGAAACAGGCGGCGACCGCGCCGGCCGCGGCGAGGCTCCAGCCCCAGACCTCGCGCATGGCGATGAACAGCAGAAGCGTCGTCATCAGCATGGTCGCGGAGACTGCGATTCCATAGGCGGCGGCAAGGTTGTCCGACTTCTTGAAGGCGAGCACGAGGCCGATCGTCGCGATCATCAAAATCCAATTCACCGCGCCGACATAGATCTGGCCGACGCCTTCCTTCGAGGTCTGGGTGATCTTGAGCCGCGGCAGCCAGCCGAGATTGATCGCCTGCTTGCTCATCGAAAACGCGCCGGAGATGATCGACTGGCTGGCGATGATGGTCGCGAGAGTGGCAAGCACGATGAACGGCATCAGCAATTGCGACGGGCAGAGCTGATAGAAAATATTGTCCTTCGTCGGCGCCCCCGAGGCGACGAGCGCCGCCTGTCCGGCATAATTCAGGATCAGGCTTGGGAAGACGACCGCCGACCAGGCGACGCGAATCGGGCCGGCGCCGAAATGGCCCATGTCGGCATAAAGAGCCTCGGCGCCGGTCACGCACAGAAAGACTGCGCCGAGCGCCAGAAACGAAAGCCAGCCGCCGTGGATGAGAAAGCCCGCCGCGTAAGTCGGGCTCAAAGCGACGAGCACGCCGGGATGGCGCAGGAGCCCCATGACGCCCAAGACCGCGATCGAGATGAACCAGAGCAGCATCACCGGGCCGAAGGCGCGGCCGATCTTGGCGGTGCCCAGCGGCTGCACCGCGAAAAGCGCGATGAGGATTACGACCGTCAGCGGCAGGATGAAATGGTGCAGATCGGGCGCCGCGATCTGCAGGCCTTCGAGCGCCGACAGGACCGAGATCGCCGGGGTGATGGCGCCGTCGCCATAGATCAGCGCCGCCCCGGCAAGGCCGATGGCGATGATGAGCGGGCGATGCTGGCGCTTGATGCCGAGCAGCGACATCAGCGCCAATATGCCGCCTTCGCCATCGTTGTCGATGCGCATGGCGAAGGAGACATATTTGATCGAGGTGATGATGATCAGCGTCCAGATGAGCAGCGACAGGACGCCGAGCGCCGCGTGCTGGCTGGAGCGGCCGGTCACGTCGAGCACCGTCTTGAATGTGTAGAGCGGGCTCGTGCCGATATCGCCGAAGACGACGCCGAGCGCGGCGAGGCCCATGGTGGCAAGGCTTTTTCCGGCTCGTGGGTCGGGGCGCTGGTCCATGATCGGGGTTCCTATGTTTCTTCCTCCCTATCATCAAAGCACATGGCTTTTTCATAACCTGCGATGCGGCGCCCCGGGCGGCGCCGAACCGGCCGCCTTTACTCGGCAGGGCGGCTCGTGTATGGGGTCGGCGCAATGAGCCCCGGTGCTGCCGTTGCAGGTTGCGCCGGGGTTTTTCGTTTGAACTTTCAGGAGAATTCCGCGCGCGATGGCGAATGTGGTGGTGGTCGGCGCCCAATGGGGCGACGAGGGCAAGGGCAAGATCGTCGATTGGCTGTCCCTCGAAGCGGACGTCGTGGTGCGCTTTCAAGGCGGCCACAATGCCGGCCACACGCTCGTCATCGGCAATCAGACCTATAAGCTCGCGCTGCTGCCTTCGGGGATCGTGCGGCCGGGAAAGCTTTCGGTCATCGGCAACGGCGTCGTGCTCGACCCGCACCATCTCGTCGCCGAGATTGCCAAGCTCGAGTCTCAGGGCGTCGAAATCTCGCCCAACAATCTCAAGATTGCCGAGAACGTCACGCTGATCCTATCGCTGCATCGCGACCTCGACGCGTTCCGCGAATCGGCCATCACCGAAGGCGTGAAAATCGGCACGACCAAGCGCGGCATCGGCCCGGCTTACGAGGATAAGGTCGGCCGGCGCGCCTTGCGGCTGATGGACCTCGCCGATCCCGATACGCTCGACGAGAAGATCGCGCGGCTGCTGGCGCATCACATCCCGCTGCGGGCGGGCCTCGGCATGCCGCCGATCTCGGCGGCCGCTTTGCGCGACGAGCTTCTGTCTGTCGCCGCGAAGGTCCTGCCGTTCATGGATGCGACCTGGGATCTGCTCGAAACCTATCGCCGCGATGGGCGCCGCATCCTCTTCGAAGGCGCGCAGGGCGCGATGCTCGACGTCGATCACGGCACCTATCCATTCGTCACGTCGTCGAACACGGTGGCGGCCAATGCGGCGACCGGCTCCGGGCTCGGCGCCAAGGCGATCGGCTATGTGCTCGGGATCGCCAAGGCCTATACGACACGCGTCGGCGGCGGCCCATTCCCGACCGAGCTCCACGATGAGATCGGTCAATTGCTCGGCGACCGCGGCCACGAATATGGCGTCAACACCGGCCGGCGGCGGCGGTGCGGCTGGTTCGATGCGGTGCTGGTGCGCCAGGCGGTCAAGACCTGCGGCATCGATGGTATCGCCCTGACCAAGCTCGATATCCTCGACGGCCTGGACGAGATCAAGGTCTGCGTCGGTTATCGCCTCGACGGCGAGGTGCTCGACCGGATGCCTGCGGCCCAGGCGGTCCAGCAGCGGCTGGAGCCGATCTACGAATCAATCCCCGGCTGGAAGGAGACGACGGCGGGGGCGCGGTCCTGGGCCCAATTGCCGGCGCAGGCGATCAAATACGTCCGCCGGATCGAGGAGCTGATCGAGGCGCCGGTGGCGCTGCTCTCGACGAGCCCGGAGCGCGAGGACACAATTCTGGTTCATAATCCGTTTCAGGATCGCTAGTGTTCTCTACGGAGAAATTTGTGTTAGGTGCGCCTGTCGGCGCAATTTGCGCCACAGACAACCGTTACGCGTCGCTTCGTGGACTTCGAAAGACGATCTGAATAGATGGCTGAATATTATCCCTTGCTGGCCAAGGCCGTTGCCGGCCTGCCGAATTCGACGCCGGAAACGCGCCGGGCGGTCTATGAACGGGCCCGCAAGGCACTTTTAGGCCAGTTGCAGAATTTGCAGCCGCCCGTGCCGGCCGCCGATCTCGCCCGCGAGACCGAAGCGCTCGATGCCGCCGTAGCCCGGCTCGAATCGGAATTGGCCGGCAAGGCGCCATCGCAATCGCCAACGCCGGCGCCGCCGCGCCCGACGCCAAGACCTGCCGCACCGCCCCCGCGTCCGGCCCCGCCGCAGCGACCGGCAGCCCCTTCGAAAACGCCGGCGACGCCCTCTTGGCAGGCCGGCGCGGCGCAAGAGCCCCAGGTTGGGCCGCAAGTCGGGCCGCAAATTGGGCCGCAAGCCGGCGCGCGCCGTGCGAACGGCGCCGCGGCGCTGGACGACAAGAACGGCGCTCCCAATGGCGGCGCGCCGGCGGGCCGCGCCCGTGAAAATGGCCTGCAGCCGCCGCCCGTCTCGTTCGGGCCGGCCGCGCCGCCCATGGAGACGCCGCTGCCGCCGCGTGAAGCGGCAAGGGAATCGACACGGGACTCGACACGGGAATCGATAAGAGAATCAACGCGGGGAGAGCCGCGGCTCGAACCCCGGCTGGAACCGCGCGTCCGTCCATCAGAGCCGGCGCGGCCGATCGCGCCGCAGCCGGATTTGGAAGACGGGCCGATCGGCCGGCGATTGTGGCTCGTCATCGGCGTCGTCGTTGTGTTGGTTGCGCTGGTCGCAATTGCCGCGTGGAAACTGCGCGACCGGCCGGATCAGCTCACCGCGTTCAATAAGCCAGCAGAGCAGGCGGTGACGGACAAGAACGCCGGCAAGAACACGCAGCGGATCGGCGGCCCCGATGAATCGGCGCCAGCTGCAGAAGAATCCCCAGCCCCGGCCGCCGCGCCGGCGGCAACGCCATCGCCAGCACCGGCGGCGTCACCCGCCGCACCGGCTGCCGCGCCCGCCGTGGCCCCGGCCACGGCGTCGAAGCCGGCCGATTCGAACGGCACCGTGCCGGTCGCTTACCGTGCAGCCCTCCTCGTCGAGGCGCCGGAGGAACAGAGCAAGGTCAAGACTTATGTCGGCACGGTGATCTGGAAGCTGCAGAACGTCAGCAACGGCCCGGGCCAGCCTTTGGCGACGGCTGTCCACGCCGATATCGACGTTCCGGATGATAAGCTTAAGGTCTCGATCGATATTCAGAAAAATACCGATCCGAGCCTGTCGGCGTCGCACACGATGACCGTTGTTTTCGCGGTCGGGCCGGATAGCGCGACGGGCGGCGTCAAAGAGATTAGCCTGCCGCAAATGCGCGGCGAGGATAGCCCGAGCGGCGAGCCGCTGAAGGGCATCGTCGTGCCGATCATGGACAATTCCTTCCTGGTCGGGCTGAGCCGCGGCGATGCCGAGAGCGGCAATACCGATTTATTGAAGAAACTTGCCTGGATCGATATTCCGATCATGTTGAACAACGGTCGCATCGCCAAGTTAACCTTCGAAAAGAACACATCGGGTTCGCGGGCGATCGACGACGCTTTTGCGTCATGGCAGGCTCAGCAATAGCTCGGCCATACATGGCGTTTCCTTGGCGCTTCCCTGGCGCTTCGCGGCTCGAAGAAAAAATGCGCCGGGCGCCATAATCGTAACAAGTCGGCTTGGCAAAATTGTACCGGTTCAGTGAAACGATCTCTGCGGTTGGCCGAAAAGTAGGCAAAATTCTATTGCAGAAGGCATGATCTAATAGCCTTGGCCGACCGAATCGGGTCCATTGCGCTTCGTGGCTGCGGCGATACGATAGGAAACGGCGGCCAGCGCGGCGCCTATTGCGAAAGAGAGATCTATGCTCAGAAAGCACACTCTTCTTCTCGGCCTGATCGCGCTTCTGCCGTTGAGCTTGTTCGTGCGGGCAAGCCGCGCTGATACGACCCCGGCTGCTGCCGCGCCGGCGGCGGCACCCGCCACGGAAGAGCGCGTTTTCGACGTCACGCGCGATGGCAACAAGATCGGTGTCGAAACCGTCACAATCGAAAAAGACGGCGATACAACGACCATCAAATTCAAGACGCATGTCTCGGTCGTCGTGATGTTCATCCAGGCCTATCACTTCGTCCATTCGGCTGTGGAGACGTGGACCGGCGGAAAATTCGTCTCCTACAAGGCGGTCACCGACGACAATGGCAAGCACTTCAAAATCGCGGCCGTCGCCAAGGACGATCAGGTTCTGCTCGACGTAAACGGCACGCACAGCAAGCTGCCGGGCAACATGGTCTTTGCCAGCCTGTGGAGCAAAGATTTCGTCGATCAGACGACCTTGCTACATCCTGATTCCGGCGTGGAATTGTCGGTCAAGGTCAAGGATCTCGGCATGGAGCCGATCAAGTTTCATGGCGAAGATATCAAGGCGCACCATTATCAGATTTCCGGTGACCTCGATCGCGACGTCTGGTTCCAGGACGATAAAGTGGTTCGCATTCAGTTCTACGGTTCCGATCATTCGACGATCATGTCGGAGCTGATGCCTGACCGTGGATCGAACTGACGACTGCCGGCGCAGCCGTTCTAGGTCTGCGCAGCATTTGAATCTCTTTTGATACTTTGTTGAGATTTCTGCGCGCGCGACGCGCGGAAACGCAAAGCGCGTCAGCGTCTTCTGCGCCGTTGTGAATTTTGCAAAGCAATATCAACACGGCGAAGAACAAGATCAACAGAGATCGGGAAAGCCTCCCGAAAGCGATCGGGAAGAAATCCCGTGGCATTCCGGCACATCTCGTTCTTTATTTCCCGGCCAATAAAAACGCGGAGCCGCTTCGATCTTCGGCATTCACGCTGTTGAATCGACTGACAAAACTAGCTTCCGCAATAGGGTAAGGATGGCCGCTAGGCCTTCGCAAACTCAACTTCTCGACATTTTCGGCCGCGCCTTTGGCGTGTTTGCCCGCGATCTCGGCTGCGCACCGGTGCACAGCGGATCGTTGCCGAAAATATGCAGTCTGCATGGGAGGAAGTAGCATGAGACTTCGTAAGGTAATGCCTATCTGTTTGGGGCTGTTAGGAGCATGGGTCTATTCAGGCGCCTATGCTGCCGGCACCAACTGGAATGACCGTGACCAGAACTACTGGACGGCCCCGGGCGCTGACAATCAGCTCACCCGTCACAGCGATCTGAAGCAGATCAATACCCACAACGTGAAGCACCTTCAGCTCGCTTGGGACCAGTCGACTGGCGCCCTCCGCGGCCACGAAGGTCAACCGCTTGTGGTCGACATCGACGGCACGCCGATCATGTATCTGTTCAGCGCGTGGCCGAACATCGTCCAGGCGCTCGACCTCTCCGATCCGGACAATCCGAAGGAGATCTGGAACTACGTCAAGAAGACCGATCGTGACGAATCGGCTGTTCCACGCGCTTGCTGCGACACCGTCAACCGCGGTGGTGCTTATGGCGATGGCAAGATCGTCTACCTGACCCTCGACGGCTGGCTGATCGCGCTCGACGCGAAGACCGGCAAAGAGGCTTGGGTCGTCAAGAACAACTATCCGGACAAGGGTGAAGACGGCACGCCGGCTCCGCTCATTGCGGATGGCAAGGTGTTCGTCGGTTTCGGTGGTGACGAATTCGCTGCTCGCGGCGCGTTCTCCGCCTACGATCTCGAGACCGGCAAGCTGGTGTGGCACATGTACAGCACCGGTCCGGATGCTGACGTTGGCATCACCTCCGACACCAACAAGGCGCACCCGGAATACGGCCAGACCGGCGACCTCGGCGTTCACACCTTCCCCGATGACAACAACTACAAGATCGGTGGCGGTGCGGCTTGGGGCTGGTACAGCTACGACCCGGAATCGAAGCTGGTGTACTACTCGACGGGTAACCCCGGCCTGTGGAGCCCCGGCTATCGTTGCGGCGAGAAGCCTCTGACGCAGTCCGGCTGTAACTCCGGCAAGTGGGACAACAAGTGGTCGATGACCATTTTCGCCCGCAAGGCCGACACCGGCGAAGCGGTCTGGGCCTACCAGATGACCCCCTTCGACCAGTGGGACTATGACGGCATCAACGAGAACTATCTCGTCGACATGCCGAACGTTGACGGTCAGGCGCGCAAGACGCTCGTCCACTTCGACCGTAACGGCTTTGCCTATGTTCTCGACCGTACCGACGGCACGCTGCTGCGCGCCCACAAGTACGTGACCGCGAACTGGGCCGAGAAGATCGACTTCAAGACGGGTCGCCCGGTCAAGGTTCCGGAGCACTCGCCGCTCGAAGTCGGCCGCAATACCCAGGCTTGCCCGTCGGCGATGGGCGGCAAGGACCAGCAGCCGGGCTCGGTCGATCCGAACGATCCGACCAAGTTCTATATGCCGACCAACAACTGGTGCATGGAAGACAACCCGCAGACCCGGGCCTACCAGCAGCAGGGTACGGTCTATGTGTTCGCCAACGTCTATATGTATCCTGAGAAGCCCGGCGTGACCGGCCGTCTCAAGAAGTTCGACGTTCTGACGGGCAAGGCTGATTGGGACATTCCGGATCCGTTCCCGAACTGGGGCGGCACGGTGAACACGGCCGGTGGCCTTGTGTTCTACGGCAGCCTTGGCGGTGACTTCCGCGCCGTTGACCGCGACACGGGTGAAATCCTGTGGCAGCGCAAGCTCGGCTCGGGCATCATCGGCAACCCAATCACCTATGAGGTCAAGGGCAAGCAGTACGTGTCCGTCCTCTCCGGTATCGGTGGCTGGATCGGCCTCCCGGTCACGGCCGGCCTCGACCTGAACGACAAGTTCGGTGCGATTGGCGCGACCGCGATGACCAAGGCCACTGGCCTGTCGCTGATCCCGCAGGGCGGTATGCTCTCGACCTTCCGCCTCTACCAGTAAGAGCGGTTAGGACATAAATAAGATGGCGCTCGGGTCTTTCGGCTCGGGCGCCATTTTCGTTTGATCCAGAGGCTCTGGCCAAGGCCCGGTTTGGCGAGTTCTGAAAGCGTGTCGCCCAAAATGAAACTCTCTCTGTCCCGTTCCCTGAAATCCGCTTTGTGTCTCGCGGCGATTGCCGCTCCACTTCTCGCGCTGCCGGCTCTGGCGGCGACGAAGGACGAGGAGGCGCGGCAAAATCATGCCGTTGCCGTGGCGCTGAGCAAGCTCGATACGTTGCAGCCTTTGACCGCCGGCGATCGCGCCGCGCTCAAGGCGGCGGCGCGCAGCCGGCAGCTCCAGTCGCTGCGCATCTGCGGCGACCCCGGCAACATGCCGCTCTCGAACGACAAGCTTGAGGGCTACGAAAATAAGATCGCCGAAATCCTCGCCAAGGCGATGAATACGCACACCGAATATTATTGGCGCCCGTATATCGACCGCGGCATGTTGCGGGAGACCTTCGGCAACGACCAATGCGACGTGCTGCTGGACCTGCCGATGGGCTATGACGGCGCTCTGCTCACCGAGCCGATCTACAAGACAACCTTCGTTCTCGTGACGCGCTCGGACCGCAATATACACATCAAGAGCCTCGAGGACCCGGCGCTCGCCAAGCTGAAGATCGGCGTCTATCAGACGTCGGCGGTCCGCCAGGTCTTCCATGATCACGGCATGGATAAGAGTCTGGTCGTCCACACGATCAGCCATGACGCCGATATCAATCCGAAGGACGCGCCGATCTATCAGGTCCAGCAGGTCATCAACGGCGAGATCGATGCCGCCGCGGTCTGGGGGCCTTTCGCCGGCTATGAGAAGGTGGTGAAGAAAGCTCCCATCACGATCCAGCCGGTCAATCTGATGGAAAATCAGATTCCGCTCGAATTCGCGCTGGCCTGGGGCGTTCCCCCGACGGATCGCATCCTGAAGTACAAGCTCGACCTCGCATTGCAGGACAACAGGGCGGAAATCGAGAAAGTGCTGCGCGACTTCGGTGTGCCGCTCGTTCAATGCAGCGAATGCATCGTTCAGGGCGACCTGCCGGCGCATGGCGTCTATTCGGCGCTGCCGCCGACGCCACCGTCGGAGCTGAAATCCTCCGTGACGATGACCCAGCTCGAGTCCTGGCTGAAGAACGGCGCCAACGTCAACGAGGAATTCAGCAACGCTGTGACGGCCGGCGCCGCCGACCGCGCCGCGTTCCTCCTGAGCAAGGGAGCCGATCCCAACAAGCCGGACGATCAGGGGGAGCTGCCGCTGATCAATGCGATCTCGGCGCAAAACCCCGATCTCGTGAAGCTGCTGCTCGACCACGGCGCGAAAGTGAACGCCCGCGATTCGAACGGCATGACCGCCCTGCTGCAAGCGGTCCAGCAGGACGATCCCGCAACCATCAAAGTGCTCGCCGGGCATGGCGCGGACTTGAACGAACAGACGTCCGACAAGGCGACGCCGCTGTCCTTCGCGATCATCGACAACAAGATGAAAGCGGCTTTGGCGCTCATCGACGTCGGCGCCTCGGTCAACGCGCCGAGCGGCGAATTGGGCTTGACGCCGCTGATGGTTGCGGCGGGCCGGCAGGAGAACGAGCTCACGCTGCAAGCCGGGCGGCACGACGTCGAGAATCTCTCGACCGATCCGAACTATCCCGACACGCTGAAGGTGGCCCGTGCGCTCATTGCGCATAAGGCCGATGTCAATGCGGTGAGCACGTCAGGTGTCACTGCGCTGATGCTGGCGGCGGCGCATAACAACCCGCCGATCGTTGGCCTTCTCTTGCAGTCTGGCGCCGATCCGACGAAGCGTTCGCCGGAGAAGAAAACGGCGCTCGATTTGGCCGTTGAAAACGGTAACGATTCTGTGGTGAGCCTTATCCGGCTGATCCAGCAATCGAATGGTAAGTAATTGGATTTGTTATAATTCTAGCGCGAAACCAAAAGTCGCGCTGGAAGTTGAACAAATTCAAGGCATGTCTGCCCGAAATAACGGGCAAAAGCAGAGCTTGACGTTTCTAAGGCGCTGGCGGAAAAGGCCAGCGCCGACGGGCATATTGTCCGGTGATTGGAATTTGTTTTGCTGGATCTCGCCGCGCGGGATGTAAGGAGGGGTTATGTTCAGAGGTGCCGTGAAAATTGCCGTGGGCTTGTGTTTCGCCCTTGGCACGATGTTCGCCATCAGCGCGCGTGCGGATAATGCTCCGAATCCGGATACAAGGTCGCCGCTGACGGTCGCACAGACCGCCAAGGTCGGCACGCTCGTCAATCCCTACCAGGCCAAGGAAGACGCGCACGATCAGGCGCTCGCCGACGAAGGCCACAAATTGTTCGGCAATTTCGGCTGCCCGGGCTGCCATGGCTTTGGTGGCGGCGGCGGCATGTGCCCGCCGATCACCAACGGCGTTTGGATCTATGGCGACAAGGACGACACGCTGTTCCGTCTTGTTTCGCTCGGTTCGGCCGAGCTGCAGAAGCAGGGCTTCCACCGTATGGCCGTCGAGAACATTGTCGCGCCGATGCCTTCGATGGGCGGCGTGATCACCAGCGCCGACGATCTCTGGAAGATCATCGCTTGGATCAAGACCCAGGCCTACCAGAACACGCATAAGTAAGATAAAGCCGCGCCGTTAAGAGCGCGACGATTGAGAGCGGGGTTACGATCCCGCTCTTTCCAATGAGTAGATGGTGGCGGAGACGCGGGTGGAGCGTGCGGCGTTAGTGACCGCGTTTCGGCGCGTGTGGCATTTCTTTCGGCGATCGATTCTGTGGCTCGCGGCCGGTACCCTGCCGTTTGCTGCCGCAGCGACCTCCATGGCCCAACAAAAGGTGCCTGCGGCGCCCCCGCCGGCGCAAGCCGCGCCTGCCCAGCCGGCTGCACCTGCGCAGCCCGCGCCGCTCAATGTCGATATTCTCTATCTCGGCCGGCAATATGAAGAGCCGCCGCCGCTTTCGCTTCTCGACAAGATCGTCACCGACAAGGGCATTCAGGGCGCCCGCATCGCGCTGCAAGAGAATGCGCAGACCGGGCGCTTCGTGAATCAGAGCTATCATCTCACCGAGATGATCCTGCCGCTCGACGCAGATTTCAAAGCCAAGGCGCGCGCCGCGCTCGCGACCCACAAGCTCATCATCGCCGATCTCGAAAAGGATGATCTCCTTGCCTTGGCCGACATGCCCGAGGCCAAGGATGCGATCATTTTCGATATCCGCACCAGCGACGACAGTTTGCGCCAGGAGCAGTGCCGGGCGAATGTCTTCCATTTCCTGCCCGAGACGGCCATGCGCACCGATGCCTTGGCGCAATATCTCGTCTGGAAGCACTGGCCGAATTGGCTGATCGTCTCCGGCAAAAATCCCGCGGATATCGCTTATGCCGACGACATCAAGCAGTCGGCGCGAAAATTCGGCGGCAAGGTCGTCGATGAGCGCTTCTACACTTATGCTGCCGGCTCGCGCCGCACCGATACCGGCCATCAGCAGGTGCAGCAGCAATTGCCGCTCGTCACCCAGAATGCGCCGCCCTATGATGTCGTTTTCGTCGCCGACCGGAGCGAGGTTTTCGGCGAATATATGCCTTATCGCACCTGGGACCCACGCCCCGTCGTCGGCACGCAGGGCCTGATCGCCGTCGCCTGGCATCGCTCGTTCGAAGAATATGGCGGCACGCAATTGCAGGACCGTTTCGAGCGCGAGGTTGGGCGTATCATGACCGAGCGCGATTATTCGGCCTGGCTCGGCGTTCGTGCTTTCGGCGAAGCAATCCTGCGCTCGAATACCGTCCAGCCGGCGGCGTTGCGTGCCTATCTCCTGTCCGACCGTTTCGGCGTCGCGGGCTACAAGGGCGAGACGATGAATTTCCGCCCGTGGGATTTGCAATTGCGTCAGCCGATCATTCTGGCGAGCGCGCGCGACCTCGTCTCGGTCTCGCCGCAGGAAGGCTTTCTCAACCCGAAATATTTGACCGACACGCTCGGCTTCGATCAGCCGGAAAGCAAGTGCCACTTCAAGTGAGGCGTAGCCAGGCGATGACGAAAATCAGCAAGATCCTCCTTTTCGGCCTCGCCCTTCTGTCGTTCGGCATTGCGGCGGCGGCCGAGGCCAATGCCTACGTGATTTTCGTATCGAACGAGAAGGACGATACGGTCTCGGTCGTCGACAGCAGCAGCCTCAAGGTCATCAAGACCATCGATGTCGGCCATCGCCCGCGTGGCATCATCATCACGCCGGATCATAAGACGATCGTCGTCTGCCTCGGGGACGATGGTCAGATCGCCATGATCGACGCCAATACGTTCAAGGTGACGCGCAAGCTCGATTCCGGTTCCGATCCGGAACTGCTAAACATCTCGCCCGACGGCAAGATTCTCTACGTCGCCAATGAAGACGATAGTCTCGTCACGATCGTGGACTTCGCCACCGGCAATACGATCGAGGAAGTGCCGATCGGCGTCGAGCCCGAGGGCATGGCGGTGAGCCCCGACGGCCGCATCGTCGTCGCGACCTCCGAATCGACCAGCATGGCGCATTTCATCGACACCAAAACCTATAAGGTGCTGGCCAATATTCTCGTCGACTCGCGGCCGCGCTATGCGGAATTCACCGCAGACGGCTCGAAGGTCTGGGTGACCTCGGAAGTCGGCGGCACCGTCTCGATCATCGATGCCAAGACCTATAAAATTGTGAATGTCATTCATTTCTCAATTCCGGGCGTGCGGCCGGAGCTGATCTCGCCGGTCGGCATCACGTTCACGAAAGACGGCAAGCGCGCCTTCATCTCACTCGGCAAGGCAAACCGTCTCGCCGTGGTCGATACGTCGAATTACAATGTCATCGATTACGTCTTGGTCGGCCAGCGCCCCTGGCACACGGCGTTGAGCCCGGACGGTTCGACGCTTTATTCGGCCAATGGCGAGACCAACGACATCACGGTCATCGATGTCGCCTCGTTGCGGCCGCTGAAATCAGTGCCGGTCGGCCGATTGCCTTGGGGTTTGGCGATCAGGCCCTAGGCGAACCATAAACGACAATAAAGGTCAGGGACGGACAATGCCGAGTGAGACATCGAAACTGAAGGCGAAGACTTTTCTAGCCATCATGAGCCTCGCCTGCGTCACTGGCCTTTGCCTTTCGCCTGCCGGCGCGGCGCCGAAGACAAAATTCTGGAACATCACCGGCGACACGATCGTCAAATTCGAGCTCGCGCCGGCTGGGACCACAAATTGGGGCCCCGACCAATGCAAGAATGATCGCGACGATTCCGTCGATGACGATGAGCGCCTGACGATCATGAACGTGCCGACCGGAACTTACGATGCGCGCATGACCTACAAGGATGGCGGCGTTTGCTTGGCCAAATCCGTCAAGGTCGTGGAGGGCAAGATTTTCTCCATCGAGAAGAAAGATCTGACGAATTGCACCAAGCCCTAATCGGCGCAGTCCGAAGGCAGGGTGACACAAGAGGTCCCACATAAAAGGACCACGCCAATGGGCCATAAAAAGTCTGTCGCCGGCCAACGGGGGCCGTTCAAAAATCCCGGCGTTTTGGGTGTTGTACTTGCTCTCTGCGCTCTCGCTTGGAGCTTTGCGATTCCGGTCGCGCCAAGCCGGGCTGATCCTCCGGCACCGGCATCGAAGCTGCGCTTTATCCAGCTTGTCGGCCATACCGCCGATCTCACCGATGCGGAATATAGTCCTGACGGCAAGAAGGTCGTCACCGCTTCGAGCGACAAGACGGCGCGGATTTGGAATGCCGCCAATGGCGTCCTGCTTCAAACGCTCACCGGCCACACCGCCGGCGTGCGGACGGCGCGGTTCAGCCCCGACGGCGCGCATGTCCTGACGTCAGCCCAGGATGCGACGGCGAAGCTCTGGGACGTTGCGACCGGTAAGCTGCTGCTGACGTTCAAGGGCCATACCGATCCGCTCGAAGATGCCGAATTCAGCCGCGACGGCAAATTCGTCGTTACCGCCTCGCGCGATAACACCGCTAAGGTCTGGGACGCCACGACCGGCGCCTTGGTCGTCACGCTCACCGGCCACACCGGCGCGGTCATGCATGCGATCTTCAGCCCGGACGGCATGCGAGTGGTGACGGCCTCCGCAGACCACACCGCGCGCGTCTGGGATACCAACAGCGGCACGCTGCTTTATACGCTCACGGGCCATAACGGCATCGTCACCGGTGTCACTTACAGCCCGGACGGAAAGCTGATTGCGACCTCCTCGAGCGACAAGACGGCGCGCATCTGGAACGCGCGGACTGGCGCGCTCATCGAGGCGCTCCTCGGCCATACGCGGGCGGTGGAGTTCGCCATCTTCAGCCATGACGGTACGAAGATCTTGACCGGCTCGACCGACAAGTCCGGCGTTCTTTGGGATGTCAAGACGGGCAACAAGCTCGTGACGCTTCTCGGCCATCGCCGGGCGGTCATGTCCGCGAGCTTCAGCCCCGACGACAAAAGGATCGCGACCGCCTCCTATGATTCGACGGCGCGGGTCTGGGACGCCGCAACGGGCGCCTCGCAACTGGTTCTTGCCGGGCATGGCGGCGAGGTGACGCGGGCGAAATTCAGCCGGGATGGGCAGCATGTGCTGACCGCCTCATTCGACACCACGGCGCGTATCTGGGACGTGGGCGGGGCGGCCAGCCAATCGGCGGCGGCGCCCTCGAAATAGGGCGCAGGCCTGCCGTCCTGCTCAGGCTCGGCAGGCTCGACGGCCAGCGCTGCCTCGCTTATGGAAGGGCGATGCAGCAGAAACGCGACCAATTCCTTGCCGTGATCGCCGAAAGATCAGCGATCATGGGCATTCTCAACGTCACGCCGGATTCCTTTTCCGACGGCGGCAAGTTCCGGTCGCATGATGCTGCGGTGGCACACGCACGCAAGCTCACCGAAGACGGCGCCGATATCATCGATGTGGGCGCCGAATCGACACGGCCCGGCCATGTGCCCGTGCCGGAGGCGGAAGAGCTCGCGCGGCTCAAGCCGCTGCTTGCAGACGTCGTGCAGGCGACGCCGCTGCCGGTCTCGATCGATACGTCCAAGGCCGCGGTCGCCCGCGCCGCCATCGCCGACGGGGTCGCGGTGGTCAACGATGTCTGGGGTCTGCAGCGCGACCCGGCAATGCCTGACGCGGTTGCCGAAGGCGGCGCCGCCGCGGTCGTCATGCACAATCGCGACAGCGTCGATCCCGCGCTCGATATCCTGAGCGACATGCGCCGCTTCTTCGATCGTTCGCTGGCGCTGGCCGAAAAGGCCGGCATTCCACGCCACCACCTGATCCTCGATCCCGGCATCGGCTTCGGCAAGACCAAGGATCAAAACCTGATCGCGCTGCGCGGGATCGATCATTTCAAGGATTATGGATTGCCGGTGCTGGTCGGTGTCTCGCGCAAAAGCCTGTTCGCGCCGATCCTTGGCGCTGGCGTCGACGAGCGCCTCATCGGCACGATCGCGACCAACATCATCGCCGCCGCGCGCGGCGCGTCGATCTTCCGCGTGCATGACGTCGCCGAACACGTTGCCGCCTTCAAAGTGTTCGACGCGATCGAACGTCGTCCGTCGAGCGCATCATGATCGACATCGGTCTCGGCCTTGGCAGCAATATCGGCGATGCACGGGCCAATATCAGCGAGGCGCTGCGGTTGCTGCGCGAAAGCGGCGCGGTCGAGATCACCAAGGTTTCGTCGATCTATCGCACCGCCCCCTGGGGCTATAAGGACCAGGCGCCTTTCGCCAATGCCGCCGCTCTGGCGCGCACGGAGCTCGATCCCGAACATCTTCTCGCGGCGGTGAAGACGATCGAGGCAGAGATGGGCCGCACCAAGACGGTGCGCTGGGGGCCGCGGCTCATCGATATCGATATTTTGTTCTATGGCACGCGATCGCTTGTGTCGGACGATCTCATTCTGCCGCATAAGGAACTGTTCAACCGCGCCTTCGTTCTCGTGCCACTGGCCGAGATTGCGCCGGGTTTGGTGCTGGGCGGGCGCCCGGTCGCCGAGGCTGCTGCCGCGATCGCGCATGAAGACATCGAGAAATGGGACGGCAAAGATGGGCACGCTGATTAAATTGACGGCCAGGGATGGCGTGACGATCGGCGCCTATGAGGCCGTTCCCGCCGGCGAGACGCGCGGCGGCCTCGTCGTCCTGCAGGAGATTTTCGGCGTCAACCGGCACATCCGCAATGTCGCCGATGATTTTGCGGGCCAAGGCTATCACGTGATTGCGCCGGCGCTGTTCGACCGTGCCGAGCCTGACGTCGAGCTCGGGTATGGCGGCGAAGACGCCGCCAAGGGCGTCGCCATCCGCGCCAAGATCAAATTGGAGGATGCGCTCGCCGACATTGCCGCGGCGGTCGAGGCGGCAAAGCCCGCGGGGCGTGTCGGCATCGTCGGCTATTGCTGGGGCGGCACACTTGCCTTTGCCGCCGCCCAGCATGTCGAGGGCCTGGCTGCGGCGGTCGGCTATTATGGCTCCGGCATTGCGGCTTTGCCGGCGGAGCAATTGCGCTGTCCGGTGATGCTGAATTTCGGCGACCAGGACAAAAGCATTCCGCTTGCCGATGTCGAGAAGATCCGCCGCGCCCATCCCGACATCACCATTCACATCTATCCGGCCAATCACGGCTTCAATTGCACGGACCGCAGCGCCTATGATCCGGCGAGCGCGACGCTCGCACGTCAGCGGACGCTCGAATTTTTCGCGCAAAATATCTGAGGCTAGCGCGCCTCGCCGCGCAATGCGGTGGACGACAGTTCCGAGCGCGGGCCGTGCAGAAAAATGAGCCCCGGTGGCCGGACATAGGGAAAGATCAGGCCATCGCTTTCGTCGTAGCGATAGCGCGCGAGCGCGAGTGCGGCGTTTGCATGCGTCGCTGAAAGCGTCGAGCCGGGCCGGTCGATGATCGCGATCGGCACATTGGCGGCGATCGTGCGCCAATGTTTCCAACGCTCGAAGCTTGCGAGATTGTCCGCCCCCATGATCCAGACGAAATGCACGCCGCGGCAGCGCGCCTTCAGGTAAAGAATCGTCTGATAGGTGTAGCGCGCGCCGATCGTGGCTTCGAAGCCGGTGACGATGATACGCCGGTCGTGGGCGAATTTTTCGGCGGCGGCGATGCGCTGGTCGAGTGGCGGCAGGTCGCGCGTGTCCTTCAACGGATTGCCGGGACTCACCAGCCACCAAACGCGGTCGAGTCCCAGCCGCCGCAAGGCGAGGAGGCTTGCGGCGCGATGGCCCTCGTGTGCCGGGTTGAAGCTGCCGCCGAACAGCCCGACCTTGAGGCCGGGCGCATGCGGCGGCAGGGCGGCAAGGGCGGTCACGGCCGTTTTCAGGGCCGGATCTGGCCGTTGCCGTGGACGCGATATTTAAAGGTCGTCAACTGATCGAGGCCGACTGGGCCGCGCGCATGCATGCGCCCCGTGGCAATGCCGATCTCCCCGCCGAAGCCGAATTCGCCGCCGTCGGCGAATTGCGTCGAGGCATTGTGGATGACGATCGCCGAATCGACTTCGTTGAGAAAACGCGCCGCCGCTTTGGCGTCTTCGGTGATGATGCAATCGGTGTGATGCGAGCCATAGTGCGCGATATGCGCCAGCGCCGCATCGAGCCCGTCGACAACCCGCACCGAGATGATGGCGTCGAGATATTCACGCCGCCAATCCTCCTCCGTCGCGGGCGTCACGCGCGCATCGGTGGCCTGTGTCGCCGCATCGCCGCGCACGGCGCAGCCGGCATCGAGCAGCATGGTGACAAGGGGCTTGAGATGCGTCGCCTCGCAAGCGCGATCGACGAGCAGCGTCTCCGCCGCGCCGCAGACGCTCGTCCGCCGCAGCTTGGAATTGCGCAGGATGGTCAGCGCCTTTGGAAGGTCGGCGCCGCGGTCGACATAAATATGCACCAGCCCTTCGAGATGGGCGAAGACAGGCACGCGCGCTTCTGCCTCGACACGTGCGACGAGGCTCTTGCCGCCGCGCGGCACGATGACGTCGATATTGCCGCCGAGCCCGCCAAGCATTTCGCCGACAGCCGCGCGATCCTTGACCGGGACGAGGGTGACCGCCGCCGCCGGCAGCCCTGCCGCCTTGAGGCCGGCCTGCAAACATTCGTGGATCAGCGAGACGGAATGAAAGCTCTCCGAGCCGCCGCGCAGGATCGCGGCATTGCCGGACTTGAGACAGAGGGCGCCGGCATCGACCGCGACTGCGGGACGGCTTTCGAAGATCACGCCGATGACGCCAAGCGGTGTTGCGACGCGATCGATGGTAAGGCCGTTCGGCCGCTCGATATGTTCAAGAAGGCGACCCACAGGGTCGGGTAGGGCGGCGATCTCTTCGAGGCCCTTGGCCATGCCCTCAATGCGTTTTTCGTCAAGCGTCAGCCGCTCGAGGAAGGAGACGGCGGTGTTGTTCGCGTCCGCCTCGGCGATGTCGCGTGCATTGGCGATGAGAATCGGCCCCGTATTGGCGCGGATTTCCCGCGCCGCGGCCTGCAGCGCTTTGTTCTTGGCCTCGGTCGGCGCCAGGGCAAGCACATGCGCGGCTTCGCGCGCGGCTTGGCCGAGCGACAGCATCAAGCTCCGGATATCGTCCGGCTCGTCCTTGCGTACGAGTTTGAGGTCCATGTCTGTCTTCATCGCGGGCGTAGGCGTCTCTAATATAAACAATTTGCCCCGCGTGCCAGG